>OMEV01000002.1_pt1 | contig 336094 bp, 322 predicted proteins | sample 1645491 | NCBI WGS metagenome assembly OMEV01 (sample SAMEA103958122, study PRJEB25191) | human gut metagenome | biome: human-associated habitat [ENVO:00009003]; feature: intestine environment [ENVO:2100002]; material: feces | place: Germany | collected 2013/2015
CTCAGAAAGCCGTATTTGAGAAGTTGGAAGAGATTGTTGATGTTCATTCTCTCTCCGAAGAAGACCGTGTGCGCTATGAAAACAGTGTAAACGCCTATCGTGATTATTTGGCTACCATCGACTATGCAGCAAAGAAAGGAAGTGAAGAAGGGTTTGAAGAAGGGTTTGAGAAAGGAATTGAAAAAGGAATCGAAAAAGGAATTGAAAAAGGAATCGAAAAAGGAATTGAAAAAGGAATCGAAAAAGGGATCGAGAAAGGAATCGAAAAAGGAATCGAGAAAGGGATTGAGAAAGGAATCGAGAAAGGAATCGAGAAAGGGATTGAGAAAGGACGTCGAGAAGAAAAATTTGAAACGGCTCGCAACCTGAAATCCTTGGGAATGACCTCTGAGCAAATCATGCAAGTCACCGGCCTTTCCCTTACAGAAATCGAATCTCTGTAACCTACTTTCTTCATCTTCCATGAGAAAGACTTAAAAAACAGAGACCATTCGGAGTTCCGCCGGAGAAGATTCCATCTACTCCACAAGGAACTCCTCCCCCTCAAAAAAAGAACGGAGCATGTCGAAACAAACTTCATTAATCATTTGACAATCAGAGATTTTATTGTTATATTTACATTAAAGAACAATAAATAATCATAGTAAGAATAATGAAGAAAGAAGAAGAAACATTCGCCATCCGCACTTACGACAAGGCAGAACTGGCGTCGCTCTATTGCCCCGGACGCGAACCCGGAGCCGCCCTGCAGAACCTCTATCGATGGATACGGCGTATCCCCCGCCTGACGGAAGAACTCAATGCCACAGGCTACAACAAATACCGCCATTGCTACCTGAAACAGGAGGTGGAAATCATTGTGAAATACCTGGGAGAGCCTTAGCGGAAAAGAGAGCTGCGAAAGAAAAGCAGCACAAAAACGCACTAAAGTGTTTCCGGAAAACTCTTCCGTCTTTCAGGAAAAGAGTATTATGTTTGGGAAAAAGACCTTGATGTTTTTCGAGAACATCAAGGTCTTTTTTCAGGGTGAATGCTATCGGGCGGACACACGGGTCTGCCCTGAATTCCACACATACACCATAGAAATCCACCCACTCAAACCAACAAAAAAACGGTGCAGCGGAGGCTTTCACAGGTGCCTTCCCGGTGGTTGCGGTTATTTCCAATACGATTCACAATCAACATACTGATTATCAACATAATGACATCTAACTTTGGGACCACTGGGACCAGGGCCCACCTTTATGAGTTTCCGGACCAGGATTTACAGAGTTTATGATACATACCATCCTCTTTTTCAATAATTTGCATCTCAAGCAAACGGACAAGGTATCTTTTAAGCGAACTGGAAGGTATTCCATGTTCCACGGCCCCCTCCTTCAACTGCGTATAAGTGAAGCTTTCGGGAAGCTTTGCCAGTACCGAACGTATGCGATAAAACTTCTTCATCGGCTTGGGTTCCTTGCCCGACTCCACGGCAGACACGGTGGTAGACAACAGCAAGCTGTGCTCCAACAACACTTTCACCATATCCATTGCCGTATGAAAATCCTCATCCGTACACCGGCACTGCTGCACATTCCACATCGGCTCACACTTGCGCAACGCCGTCAGCACCATGGCTATGCGGGCCGCTATCAACCCGTGACGAAACACAATCGCCCCATGCGAATCATCATCTTCACTCACCACTTCCTGAAGAACATTGCTGAAACGCTGCGTATGCTCCTCCCACTGCCCGGGAGTGAAACACACCTCGGTGGGCGAACCGGACAAAAAGACAAACATACGAAGCACCTCTTCACTCAATTTCCTGAACAGCTTCACATGGTCGGTGCTGCCCTCCACGGGAGCTGCCGAAATCCATTTCCACCGTCCCTCACCGATATAAAAAGCCATACGACTGTACATACCGTTCTCCAACGACGAAATGAAACGGTGAAGCTGAGAAGGAGTCCCCGTAAGACACAATGCCAGATGAGGAACATGCGCCACCACCATGCGCTTATCCGTCTTATAATAAGACGATGCCTCCTCGTGGTGAAAAGCGGCACGAAGCACATCATCATGCTTTCCGCAGTCCTGCTTCATGGCATTGGTAAGCATATCCAGCTCCGAAGCATTAATCACCACCCCTTGCGCACCGGCCTCCTCAAGCGCAATAATCAACTGACTCTTCGAGATATTGGGCGAAATCTTGAGCATGCGCTTCACCGGAGGCTCGGGACGCTTGTCGATGTCGGGCACACGCTTCTCCTGAATGGCCAAACGCTCTTCCAGCGCCCATGCCAACTGCTTCTTGTCATACTCCGACTGCACCGTCTTGTTCTTGTCTTCCAGATAGCGCTGAACGGCATCGGGCAGAATAGAGCCGAGCGTCACAATCCCCTTGCCGCGCCCCGCACCGGCAAGGCTCATCGCATAAAAATGAGGAGTGTAGCACATGTCGGCATAATTCATCCACACACCGGGAAGGCAAGCACTCAGATTGGCAAGCATCCCCAGCAGCAGACGGTCTTTTTCACGGCTGTTTCGAGCTGCTTCCAAGCCACGGACAAGAAGGTCGGGAAGAGCGTCGTACACCGACTTCGGAAAGCGGGGAGCGTTCTTGTGGAGCTTGTCCGCTTCAAGCTTCTCATTCTCAGCCTTTTCAGCCTCTCCCACGGGACCGGGAAAGCATAAAGATGGTCCCTGGTCCTTGTGGTCCCAACTATTAGCATTATTACGCTGATAATCAGACAATTTAGTTTTATCCACATAACGATATCCGGCATCCATTTTCGGGATGATATCTTCGGACGGACACCCGGCATCGCTCAGACGCTCCACAGCCAACGCTTCCAGTTGTCTCAACTCACTATCGGACAGTCCTTTATATCGGGCTATACGACCCAATTTGAGCAAGAAATCATTCTTTGCTCCGGGAATGAAAGCGTTGTGGGCCAGAAAGTCATTAAAAAAGGTGCGCAGGATGCCCGACGGGGGTTCCGAGACAGACTCCGAAGCAGATTCCGAAGCGGTTCCTGTCGTGCTGTCCGGTGCGGCAGGTCTCACGTTCAGTTCCTCCATGATCTGTGCCGCTTTATCGGGATGCTCCTTGAGGAATTCCCGCCAAGGGAAAAGCTCGAAAGCGGGCTTGCAGAAGGCTTCCTCGTCATACGACGCATAACACGGACGAGTGGGATTCTTGCAACTCATGTCACACGGAAAATCAATCACGCGGCCGATATGCCACGCCACCACCGCATAAGCCTGCACATACTCTTCGACTGTTGCAGCCTCGATACGCACCACCACTTTCAGACCATCGTACGATACACTTCGCCAACCTGCCCCGACCCACGGCACCGCCTTCAGCTTCTGCAGGAACTCCTGTGTACGTCCCTGCGTATGGTCGACATCAAACATGGCATTTCCACTCCACGTGCGGCGGTTCTTCAATGCATGGCTTCCCTCGCAATACCCCGCCACCACCAGGCCGGGCAGTTTGTTCTTCAACTCTTTGGCTTTACTCTTATCGCCCTCAGCCATTAGGCGGTGATACATCTCGACCGTCGATTTCCATCGTCCGTTGCAGATGTAATTTACAAACTCTTCCAGTGACATTTCAATGCAACGCTGTTCGCGCACATTAAAATAGAAAGAGCACAAATCATTAAAATCCATGTTAAAATGGGGTTTTAATTTAAGATAGGGAAAAAACGTTGCCCTTCGCCTGCAATTCAAAATTGCAATGTGCGAAAGTACGACATCTAAAACTGACGAAATATTACACTTTACGCCAAATCGCCCACCGTTTACCTACTGTTTATCAGTATCCTAACAAACAGCCGGCAGAACTAAAGTGTACAATTGGCATTCTTCTTTTTATTTATTCTTTTTAACAGTAAGGACAATATTCCAAGGAAACCTTTCCAAATTGTTCCCAATCTGTATTCTTTTAAATCCATGATGCTTCGTTTTCATACCCCAACGGTATAAGAAGCCCCAGAAGGACAGCCATACAGACTCACGGAGGCGCTTACATACATCCTCCGTCATCACTCCTCCCCTTCCTTCTTTTAGGTCAATCGATCTTCTTCCTGCCTCTTTTTCTTTTGCCGGTCAATCTTCCCCTTTCTTCTTCTTTTCTTGTTGATTGGAGAATATTTTATAGCCCCTCCTACACATCCGCTTCAGTTCCGCCAGCTGTCGGAACGATATATTCTCAATGTCTCGCTCCAGCTCCTCCAACTCTTTTTCCACACTTCTCACCTTGTTCCATCTGTCCTGATTTGTTTCCAAATCTTCTTTTTATTCATATTATTAAAATATTTAAAAATTAAAAAGGAGCAAAAATATAAAAATCCGCAATTACAATGTTAAATATTTGAGTTTTTATGAACAAAATATTGTAATTCGTAAATTAATGTCTAATTTTGCAGAGAATAACAAGGAGGGATCGGCAGTGAGATTACACTGACGACCGCGTAGCGCACCTTATCCCCTCCTTTCCACTCCCCCCTTGACTGATATAGAATGAAAAAATGGTATGTAGCCTACGTGCTTTCCCGTCACGAGAAAAAGACTGCCGAGCGTCTCACGAAAATGGGAATCGAGAACTTCCTGCCCGTGCAGGAGGAGATTCGCCAATGGGCGCACCGTCGTCAGAAGGTGACACGCGTGGTGATTCCGATGATGATTTTTGTGCACGCCACACCGCAGGAACGTGCGGAAGTACTGACACTCTCGTCGGTGAGCCGCTACATGGTGCTGAGGGGCGAACATACACCTGCCGTGATTCCTGACCTGCAGATGGAGCGTTTCAAGTTTATGCTGGACTATAGCGAAGAGGCGGTGGAAATGTGCAGCACACCACTGGCTCCCGGTGAAATGGTGAGGGTAATCAAAGGCCCTCTGGCGGGAATGGAAGGAGAGCTGGTGAACGTGGACGGACGCAGCAAGGTGGTAGTGCGACTGGAAATGCTGGGATATGCCGGAGTGGATATGCCGGTGGGGTTTGTGGAAGCAGTGAAATAAAAAAAGAATTTATCAGAGCAATAAAGCTATTCTCCTTCCCCTGTAAAAAGAGAAAATAGACTGCTTACAGGTACGGCATCAAACCCTTGGGTATTTTCGCCACATTTGCCTGAAACCAACAAGACAAGGCAAGTAATTCAGACATTCTCGTCACTCTTCAAGAGTCTGATTTCTTCACATTGGGAGAATAAAAGAAAAGCTGAAGCAACTTATTTACTTCAAACTTAGCATCACCAATCTCAGAAACCCTTTTCGGAAGTCTCTTGCTGCCTTCCCTATCATAAGCCGGATAAATCGTCAAGTCCGGCAAGCAAAACAGACTCTAAAAAATATTCAGATACATTTTATTTTCCTTTTCAGAGAGGCACCTTTTGCAGACACTCTTCCTGAAAGGTATGTCACATAAAAAACAAATACAATTACTCATCTTATATCATCATTTGATTTTTTTTATGAAAGACAAATTCAGAAATCTAATTCTTCGTGGAAGTGAGCGCTCCGTCAAAGCTAAAAAGAACATCCTATATATGCTACTGATAAAAGGAGGTAACATTTTAATAGGACTACTTCTTGTACCCCTCACTTTAGAGTACGTAGACAGTGAGAAATATGGAATATGGATGGCTTTAAGTAGTATGGTAGCTTGGATTAGCTTTTTCGATATTGGAATAAGTAATGGACTAAAAAATCGATTAGCTGAAGCTTTAGCATGTCAAGACTATGATTTATGTAAAAAATATGTAAGTACCACATATGCTATTCTCTGTCTGATTTTCATCCCACTAATGATGCTTCTACTAATAGCAGTTCCTTTTGTTAACTGGAGTTCTATCCTAAATATATCAACAGAAAACTCCGAAGGCTTATTAGCCTCTATATGCATTATCATCACGTATTTTTGCATCAGCTTTATTCTCAACACCATCAATACAGTCATATTGGCAGAACAACGTCCGGCAGATGCATCCTTAAGAACGTTTATACAGCAATTAGTCTCATTAGGAATTATATACGTATTAACATTAACTACTAAAGGTAGCCTTGTCAATCTGTGTCTAGCACTCTGCGCCTCTCCGCTAATTGTTGTCTTGATTTTCAACATCACCCTATTTCGCGGACGATACAAGGCATTTTCTCCATCCATACAAAGTATAGATTTCAAAGTTGCTCCCAATCTAATGAAATTAGGGGTACAGTTTTTTATCATACAGATAGCAGCCATCATCCAATATCAGATGATTAACTTTCTGATCCTCCGATATTATGGAGCTTCGGAAGTTACTTCATACAACATTGCATATAAATATTTCAGCATACTAACCATGATCTGGGGAATACTTACAACCCCTTTATGGGTGGCAGTAACAGATGCCATATCTAAAAAAGACTATGCATGGATACAAAATGTGCAGAAAAAATATCTTGCTGCATTCACTGGCTTTGCAGTATTAGGCATTATCATGCTGCTCGCCTCTCCACATATCTATCATTTCTGGATTGGCAACAAGGTTGAAATCTCCTTCATCCTATCTACATGGGTACTTATCTACAATATAGTACTCATGTTCGGAAGCATATTCGTAATGATTATAAACGGAACCGGAGAACTCAAAATACAAACTTATGCATCATTGGTATCTCCTATAGTGTTTATAGGTTGTAGCATGCTTCTAATTAAATATGGGTTAGGCATTGAATCAATTCTGATAGCATCAATTATCTCCAATTTCAACGGCCTTGTACTGGCACCTATCCAATGTCATCAAATACTTAAAAACAATGAATGAAATAACAGAAAGACGACACATCAAGAAAATTTATCTTCTATTAATCTCATATTGTATATTAGATTCCTATTTAAATCCAATAATGCCTACAACCATTATTCGATTCTGTGAATTATCTTGTATTGTCATGGCTATTCATCACGAATATAAACTATATAAAAGCCATAGGCTCAGCTATCCACACGGATTTGCCAAAATACTCTATGTGTTGCTATTTCTTATCAGCATAAGTATAGTAATTAGAGGGAACTGGTCTGGCAATATCAAAAACATTTTGCTTGTCGCTATATCTCCAAGCTTAATGATGGCATATTTGATACCATTTATTATTATACCACTGCCCAATGAAAAACATCTAAATACAATATTACAATGCTTTTATATAGGTTCATTACTAACTATTCCTATATGGATTATTAACAGCCATCAACTGGTTCAAGAGTTGTTTTATGGCGAAGCCATTGGAAAATATCTTCCTTTCTTTTCAGCCTTCCTATTAGGTTTTCTCCCTTTATTCACGAAGAAGAAAAAAATGATAATTATAGGTATATGGGCATTCTATTTTTTACTAATGATGCTAAATGCCCGTAGAAACGTGGTATTTTCTTTATTCCTGTATGGATTTATTGCGTTTGCTTTTCTCTATTATAACAAGATAAAAAGAAATGCCTCCTTAATGATTCCCATAGTGATTTTCCTACTACTTTCCATCGCTACCGTTATGATAAACTGGGATAATTTGACCCAAAACACTTTCAAATCAATGAGCCAACGTGCTAAAGAAGATACAAGAAGCGGTGTTGAAGAATTTTTTTTTGCAGACTTTCTAACATCTCCTATTGAAGACTGGATATGGGGAAGAGGAATGGACGGCGGATATTACCAGGAAATGTTTGACTCTGAAACCGGAGAAATAAATACAAACCGAACGGCAATAGAAACAGGCTATTTATATATGATACTGAAAGGCGGTATCATATATGCACTTATTATCACTCTATTTATTATCATTTCATCCAAAAGAGGATGTAGCAATAAAAGGACAAGATATATCGGACTTATATTGGCCACATATTTAATTGACTCATATACAACAATACCCATCTGTATATTAACCCCCCGGGCTATTCTCTTTTGGTTTTGTGTAAGCTATATACTAAAAAATAATCCAATAAAACGATATGATACCATTAACAGATTTAATAAACAGAATAATAAGACTAGTCAACAGAACATTTCACAACACTTTATTTAAAACGACAAGCACATTTGAAACATTATACTTACGAAGCATAGGAGTAAAATCAGGGAAAGGGTGCCAATACAACGGATGGACTTCTGTATTCAAATGTAACAATTCGGAAATAAGTATCGGTAATAACTGCATTTTCAACTCCAACCGATATACCAATCATATCGGAATCAATCACAGCTGCATCCTAACAACCATTATCCCATCAGCTTCTTTACAAATAGGAAACCAATGCGGGTTCAGCGGATGTTCCATTACAGCATTTAAAAGGATTGAGATTGGGAATAATGTACGCGTAGGAGCCAATTGTGTAATTGCAGACGGTGATTTCCATTTAGACGACCCACGAACTCCTTCTCCTAAGCCTATAAAAATACATGATAATGTATGGTTGGGATATGGAGTAATCGTTATGAAGGGAGTAACTATCGGTGAAAACACAATTATAGGAATGAACAGCATTGTTACCAAAGATATCCCAGCAAACTGCATTGCTGCAGGAAATCCATGCAAAATTATTAAAGAAATCAAAAAGCAATAGTATGAAAGTTTTATGGTTCACAAACTCACCTTGTTCCAGTATAAAAAGGAACAATGAGAAGACGTTAGCCGGAGGATGGCTCACCTCATTGGAAAATGCATTAAAAGACAAAGAATATATTAATTTATCAATTGCATTCATCTCACACTCAGAAAGCGAACCTTTTCTTTTTGAGGGAACAACATATTATCCTATCCATGACAACACCTCACAAAATGTAATCACAAAATTAGCAAATAGAATAAAACCTCTTTCTGATAAAGACAATAGACTTCTACCCGCCATGCTAAAAATTATACAAAAATGCCAGCCAGATATCATTCATATTCATGGAACTGAAGAATGCTTTGGTATCATAACAGAGCATATTACAAATATCCCAATCGTTTTCTCAATACAAGGCCTCATATCCCCTTGTAAAGAAAAGTTTTTTTCGGGTATTCCATATCATGACATCAGGAAAAATGAAAATTGGTACAACAAAATAAAGCTTACATCGGTAAAAGAAGAATACCAAAGTTTTGTATATAGAGGAGAAAGAGAATGCAGCTTTCTTAAGAAAGCTCCCTATATAATGGGGCGTACATTTTGGGACAAAAACATAACCCTCTTATTTAATCATAACCGGAAATATTTTACTGTCAATGAAATATTAAGAGATGAATTCTATACAGCAAAATGGGAGAAGACTCAATTTGAAAACCAACTACAATTAGTCTCCATAGTATCATTCGGTGTCTACAAAGGCTATGAAACAATTCTAAAGACAGCCAAGCTGCTTACAAACCATGCAAACTTCAAGTTTACTTGGAATATTATAGGTTATGACATTCATACCCCTATGCTACAAATTACTGAAAAAGCACTTAAGCTATATCACCAAGACTATAGTATCAAGCTATATGGCAGACAAAACTCACAGCAAATAGTAGAGATCCTCAAATCATCTGACATATACTGCCATGTAAGCCACATAGAGAACAGTCCCAACAGTGTATGTGAAGCCATGATTATGGGTATGCCAATCATATCTGGATATGCTGGAGGCACAAGCAGTCTTTTAGAACATGAAAAAGACGGAATTTTGGTTCAAGATGGAGATCCTTACATTTTAGCAGGTGCTATCTGTGAATTGCAAAGTAATTTTAAAAAAGCGCTACAATGTGGCAAGAATGCTCAAACAAAAGCAATGCAAAGACATAATCCACACAATATTATTGATGAGTTATTACATGCATATCACGAAATTATAAACCACTAATAGTTTATATAATAATGACTATCTATTTTGTAATGAAAAATCTATTTCCTAACGGAAAGGCAAGTACAGCACGCGTCAGATGTTATACCAAAGGATTAACTTCATATAATATTGCTTGCAAAGTAATACTCCCTATTCCATTAGAAAAAAACAACGACCCTCATTTTAATACACAAGTAGAGGGACAATTCAATGGAGTCTACTTCAAAAACATGAGTGGTACTCTCCGCAGAAGCAAAAATATCATAACACGACAATTTATTGATTTAAAAGGGTATATCAATACCTTATGGTACTTAATCAAAACTCTCCAAAAAGAGGATATCGTAATTGTATACGAGGGAGGTAGTTTTTGGCATCGAATTGTAGCTAATGTAACCCACTTAAAAAGATGCAAAGTTGTCATGGAGTTAAATGAACTTCCATATGGAACAAGTTCTCAAAACAATAAAACGGCACGAAAAAGGGAGAGAATGCTCAAAAAGGTTTTTCCTAAATTCGATATGTTTTTAACAATATCTGAATCTTTAACAAGATTAGCTAAACAATACAGCCCTCACTCTGCAATTCTTAAAGTTCCAATTCTTGTTGAAGATGTAAATATAAACAGTACTACAATAATAAAAGAACCATATATCTTTCATTCCGGTACACTAACCGAACAAAAAGATGGAATTTTAGGTATGATTGAAGCTTTCGGAATCGCATGCAAACAACTTAACAAGCCTTTGAAATATTACATGACAGGAAATCTAACTGATTCTCCACATGCAGCAGAAATCACTCAATTAATACAAAAATATCATTTAGAAGAAAAAATAATTTTTACAGGTTATCTCAACAATAATGAATTAATAACATATCAAAAGAACTGTCTATTCACTATCATAAACAAATATGATACCCTACAAAACAAATATTGCTTTTCTACCAAATTAGGAGAATACCTTGCTTTTAAGAAGCCCGTAATTATAACCCAAATCGGTGAAGCCATGAATTATCTGCAAAATAATATCAATGCCTATATTATTCCTCCTCATAATATAAACTTACTTGCTGACAAAATAATAGAAATTGTGAACAATCCACAGAAAAGTCAACATATTGGAAACGAGGGATATAAATTAACCCAAACAGAATTCAATTGTATGACACAAGCTAAAAAGATTATCAATTTTCTCTCCTATAACAATCAGTAACAAGTTTTCATATTATGAAAATATTAGAAGTAATAACCTCCTTATCCCCTGGAGGAGGAGAACGTTTTGTCGTAGACTTATCTAATGCACTATGCAACAGCAGAAACCAAATAATTCTGCTTACATTAAAAGAAAACATTAATTCAAATAATACATTTTATAAAAAAGAGCTTCGCAAAGAAGTAAAATATGAAAGCTTAAGAGAAAAGAAGTTTTCAATAAAAACTTTTTATAAACTATATAATAAAATAAAAGAGATACAACCGGATGTAGTTCATTTCCATTTAGGGTGTACTTTTAATATGATACTACCAACTATATTACTGTATCGCTTCCCCTTATATGTGCAAACTATACATTGTAGAGCAGATAAGGAAGGAGGACAAGTTGGAATGCTCATTCGACGGATGATATACAAGCTTCCGCTAATTAAACAAATTACAATTTCGCCAGACAATAATTTATCATATCGCCAAATATACCACAAAGATAGCGACTCATTAATATACAATGGAAGAGAAAAACCTAAAGCAATAAACATTGATGAAGTTCAAAAAGAAGTAAATTCATATAAACAAAATCAAGAGACTATTGTAGTTGTGCATGTCGCAAGATTTCACCCCCTAAAAAACCAAAGGCTATTAATCAACAGCTTTAATAAATTGATACAAGAAAAGAACAATATCATATTACTAATCATCGGAGACGGTTATGATGTTGGAGAAGGTAAATACCTACAAGAAATTTCACATAAACAAATCCATTTTTTGGGATTAAAACAAAATATCGGTGATTATCTAAGAGTATCAGATGCCTTTATCCTTTCTTCTTTATCAGAAGCGATGCCCATCAGTCTAATTGAAGCGCTTTCTTGCAAATGCATTCCACTGTCAACACCTGTCAGCGGTTGCAAGGATATAATCAAGAATAGAATTAACGGATTTTTATCAAAAGATTTTACTGAAAAATCATTCATAAACATGCTTTATGATTTTATAAATAACTACAAAAATATAAATAAAGAACAATTATATGAACTTTACACAAATATGTTTTCCATAAACACTTGTGCAAAAAAATACCAAAATAAATTCGAGCAGTGGATAGAAAAATAACATAATAAATGAATAAAAATGAGAATTCTACTATTAAATTCCATATTATTTACAGCAGAAAATAATATAATACCCCAAGTCAAATCCATAAAAGATACGATGATTTATAATATGTGTTTAGGGTTTCTAAAACTTGGGCACAATATAACCTTAGCAGCTGCAAAAGAATACGTTCCAACAGAATCAGAAATATATGATTTTGAAATTCTATTCTTTCCTTCTCAACATACAAGGATATTTCCACCTTCAGCATTGCCTTATTCACCTGCATTGAAAACATATTTAAGAAAGAACCATACAAAGTTCGATTTAATTATTTCCAGTGAAGTATTTTCTTTCAATTCACTGTTTGCGACACAAATATGCCCTGAGAAAACTATTATATGGCATGAATTGGCTTTACATCCATCCAAATTTTACAAAATACCATCAAAAATCTGGTACAACATAATTGCCCCTCATTACATTAAAAAAGCAAGAATCATTATACCACGTTCAGATAATGCTAAAAAATTTATTTTACAATATTTTAAAAATGTATCATCCCAGTGTATTGAACACGGTATAAATACAAAACAATTTTCTTTTTCAGAGAAAAAGAAAAAACAGTTCATCTATGTAGGTCAATTAATACCAAGAAAAAACATTAAAAGTATCATTGATAAATTCTCTCAATTTATCCACCAATATGACAGTGAATATCAGCTTTTAATAGTAGGAAGAGGTATATTAGAAGAAACACTGAAAGCATATGTAAATACTCACAAACTAAATCAACATGTTCAATTTATCGGTTTCGTAGACCATACCACTCTAAATAAATTATTAATGGATAGCCAAGCTATGCTAATTAATACACTACAAGACAATAATATGGTATCAATACCAGAAAGTATAGTTAGTGGAACACCAATAATCACCAATCCCATCCCCACTAATTCTTCTACAATCAATGAAAATAAATTAGGCATTGTAAAAAAGGAATGGAACCAAAACGATTTATATGAAATAACATGTAATAATGCCCTATATGTAAACAATTGTATCGAATATAGAAAAAAATTAACCAATGAATATTCGGCCCAACTCTTTATTAATGAATTTGAAAAATTGCACTCATAATAGTCCAGCATAGTTTCTATAATTAATTATCATTTTTATTCACACAAAATTATGAATAGTAATTATCACACAAAACAATCTTATAACATGCAAAAGTATCCAGCTCTTGACGGACTTCGAGCTTATGTTGCAATCAGTATTATAATGATGCATGTATTAGCAAACATTACGATAGAACTAGCTTATAACTTCTTGAGAGAAACTATTAGTCCATGATTTACAGATCTCACTCTACTTTTTATAGTAATAAGCTCATTTCCTATGTGTTGCAGTTATTACAAAAAATGCATAGGGGGGGGGGGGGAAAGGACAAGACCTAATCAATTATATATCAGACGATTTAAATGAATTTGGCCATTTTTGTCATAATGGTGATAATACTTTTTGTAATAAAACCCAATTTGGAGAACCAGTTTATAAAAAGACATTAGCGTACCGAAATTCAACTCTTGTATTCTGCATAGGAATTACAATTGCAAGATCCATCTATCCTTTTAATGAATGGTCAGTAATATCTAATTTGAATTTATGTCATTGGTCCAAAAGATATTATACTAAATAATACAATACATAAGCAGCATCAGTATGGAAATTTATGCCATATAGTGTTTTACCGAAAGAACTCATTTAAAAAGTTTCTGATCCAATCCTGATTTATTGTATATTATTAGTACCTTCATTACATTAACTAAAGCAATTATTTTTCACATATTGTAAAATTCCACCTATTTCCATTTGCTGGAAAAATCATAGAAAAACAATTATAAATTATGAAAATATTATTAGCAAACAAATTCTATTACTGCCGTGGCGGTGATTGTATATACACACTTAATCTAGAGCAATTACTAAAAGAGCACGGACATGAAGTGGCCGTATTTGCCATGGACTATCCGGATAACTTAGACAGCAAATGGAAAAAATACTTTCCAAAGAACATGAATAAACTGATGGCTTTTACTCGTCCTTTCGGTTCTTGCGAAGTAAAAAGAAAATTCAATGCTTTACTGAATGACTTTAAACCCCACATAGTACACTTAAACAATATTCATACTCAGTTATCTCCTATTATTGCTGAATTAGCTCATGAGAAAGGCATTAAAGTGATATGGACTATACATGATTTAAAGCTACTATGCCCAAGATATGATTGTCTTAGAAACGGTAAGATAATTTGTGAAGAATGCTTTATAGACAAACATGGAGTCTTAAAATACAATTGTATGAAGAACTCTAGATTAGCCAGTATTATTGCCTATAAAGAAGCCATAACATGGAATAAAAAACGATTAGAAAAATGTACTGATACATTTATTTGTCCAAGCCAATTTATGGCAAATAAAATGCTTCAAGGAGGATTTGATAAAAATAAATTAAGAGTCCTTTGCAATTTTATCAATGCGGAAAAATGTAAAAATAAATCGTTTGATAAAAAAGACTATTATTGTTTTATTGGAAGGATTTCTCATGAAAAAGGAATAAGAACTCTAATTGAAGCAGCTAATCAGCTTCCTTATAACTTAAAAATTATTGGAAGAGGACCTTTAGAAAAAGAAATGAAAGAAATTGCCAAAAACAATATTGATTTTGTAGGATTTAAGCAATGGGCAGAAATCAAAGATATTGCAGGAAAGTCCAAATTCAACGTTTTATCATCTGAAGTTTTTGAGAACAATCCACTTTCGGTCATTGAAGCACAATGTCTTGGTACACCTGTACTAGGTGCACGCATCGGAGGTATTCCGGAATTGATCAAAGAAGGAATAAATGGCATGTGTTTCGAAAGTAAAAATGTAAATGACTTAAAGGATAAAATCCAAACAATGTTCAAAATAAATTTCCAATATGAAGAAATAGCCAAAGCTGCACAAAGGCAGTATAATGCTGAAACCTATTATAATAACCTAATGAAAGTATATAATAACTAAAATTATTACGATTATGACTAATGGAAACATACCACAACCAACAGACGCGAGTATTATCCTAACCTACCGTTGCCCAATGAAATGCAAAATGTGTAACATTTGGTTCAATCCAACCAAAAAGAGTGAAGAAATCAAAGCCGCTGACTTACGTACACTCCCTCGTCTGAAATTTATCAACCTAACTGGTGGAGAACCGTTTATTCGTGAAGATCTTGCCGAAATAGTGGAAGAATGTTACAAGCATACAGATCGTATTGTGATTTCTACTTCTGGTTGGTTTGAAGACAAAGTAATAGCCTTAGCAAAAAGGTTTCCTAATATAGGCATACGCATTTCTATTGAAGGTTTAAGTCAAAAAAATGATGAACTTCGAGGACATGCAGGAGGGTTTGATAAAGGATTACGTACTCTACTCACATTAAAACAAATGGGATTAAAAGATATTGGTTTCGGCTGTACAGTCTCAAACAACAATTCAGCAGATATGCTTTCGTTATACCAACTGTCTTTATCATTGGGTATGGAATTTGCAACAGCCTCTTTTCATAATTCATATTATTTTCATAAAGATGATAATATAATTACCAATAAAGATGAGGTTTGTAAAAATTTCAAACAACTAATTGAGTGGCAGCTAAAAGAGAAGCATCCCAAAAGCTGGTTCCGTGCATGGTTTAATATGGGATTAATTAACTATATCGAAGGAGGACGACGTATGCTACCTTGTGAAGCAGGTTCTGCCAATTTTTTTATTGACCCATTCGGAGATGTTTTTCCCTGCAATGGCTTGGAAGAAAAATATTGGAAAAAATCAATGGGAAATATCCATGAAACTCCAAACTTCATAGAAATATGGGAAAGTAAACAAGCACAAGAAGTTCGTGAAATGGTTCGTAAATGTCCTAAAAATTGTTGGATGGTAGGTACTGCAAGTCCCGTAATGCACAAGTATATTAAATTCCCTTTTAAATGGGCTATTAAAAATAAAATCCGTAGCATGCAAGGCAAACCAGCTTGTTTGGATAAGAAATGGTGCGATGTAGGACAAGACCCTTGCCAAGGGGATTTAAGAGAAAAATTCTAATAGGCTGACTAAAACATTATTCACTTCACATCCTTGCATTGGAACAATACAAAATCATTACCAATGCAAGGATAACAAAAAAAATATTTTCTTCTAAACTTATTATCATATGATAGATACTATATTTTCAGATTATTATAACCTTTCAATACCATCTCTTTCGTTTAGATTCTATCGTATTCCACTACAAAATATCAGTTTATGAAAATTGTTGTCGTTGGAACTCGTGGTATTCCTAATATCATGGGAGGGGTAGAAACACATTGTGAAGAACTGTTTCCACGTATTGCAAAGAAAGGATTCGATGTAACCTTAATACGACGAAAAAGCTATGTAAAGGATTCAAGATCTGAATACAAGGATGTGAAACTCATCGATATAAAGACCCCGAAAAAAAAATCATTCGAAGCTATCATCCATACTTTCAGAGCAATATGGAAAGCCAAAACCATAGGAGCTGATATTGTGCATATCCATGCCATCGGTCCGGCTCTACTCACTCCTATGGCAAGACTTCTCGGCATGAAAGTGGTGTTCACGCACCACGGACCTGATTATGACCGCAATAAGTGGGGAACTGCTGCCAAAACAATCCTGAAATTGGGAGAACGGATGGGTACAAAGTATGCCAATGAAGTAATTGTCATCTCGGAAGTCATCAATAACTTATTGGTAAAAAAGTACAACCGAAGAGACTGTCATCTGATTTACAACGGAGTACCCGAGCCAAAGATTTGCGAATACCCTGAATATTTTGAGGAATTGGGGATAAAAAAAGGAAAATACATATTAGGAATGTGTCGGTTTGTACCGGAAAAGAACTTGCACCACTTGATAGAGGCTTTTGTCCAAACAAAACATGAAGGATATAAATTGGTACTTGCCGGAGACACAGACTTTGAAGATGAATATTCACGCAACCTAAAAGCAATGGCTAAAAGCAACGGGGTTATCCTAACCGGATTTATCAAAGGAAAGAAACTGCATTCACTATTGAGTAATACACGTTGCTATGTACTCCCCTCTTCACACGAAGGGTTACCTATCGCTCTGTTGGAAGCGATGAGTTACAAAGTTCCGACTATAGTCAGCAATATTCCTGCCAACATAGAAGTAAAATTGAAATATAAAAACTACTTTGAAGTGGGTAACATCAAGGAATTGACTAAAAAACTTCAAGACAATATAGATACACCCTATCAAAAGGTTGAATATGATATGAGCCAATATAATTGGGATATCATCACGAATCAAGTAGTGGAAATTTATAAAAGCCTGCAATAGCTGCTAGTATATTGTATGAATAAAAAACAGTACACCCAAGAGGTTAATGCATCAAATCAGCAATTACTTTTAAACTGATAATCCTATCAAATAAGTCAAAAAGTTATAGATATATCTTCAATTAGCCTACTAATACCCAATATATCAATCGATTACACAACATTATTTTTCAATCAATTTTAAATAGCTTTTAAAATGTCTTTGAAATCTGTTTTTTTATTGGCTTTTTCAATAAATGCATTTACTTGTTTGTCTGCACAGGAACAGAAAGCATCTACTCCGTTTTCTTATCGGGTGGAAACTTCTGTCTCGGTTGCCGACGGAAGGTATGCTCCGTTGTGGTTCACCGCCAATCGTTACGGGCTGTCTTCGCAAGAGCCCAAAAGTGCTTACCTGCGTGCCGGTGTGCAATGGCAGAAGGAATGGCAACACGGATGGAGGGTGCAGGCGGGTGCAGACCTGGCAGGAGGAAAGAATCTGACTGCGGATTTCTTTGTGCAACAGGCTTATATGGATGTTGCATGGAAAGCGATAAAGATGAGCATCGGGAGTAAGGAGAGAAACGGATTCCCGCTGGAAAAGGATGTGAGGCTGAGCAGTGGCATGATGGTTGAAGGTGCGAATGCAAGACCTATTCCGCAGGTGAGGGTGGGATTGCCGGAGTATCTGACGGTGCCGTTTACAGGTAATTGGCTGGCACTGAAAGGACATATCGCCTACGGACTGTGCACGGATGGCAATTGGCAGGAAGAGTTTGCCGGAGCGGACGAACCGTTTCTGAAGGATGTGTTGTATCACAGCAAATCACTGATGCTGCGGTTCGGCAACAGGGAAAAGCTGCCTCTGGAGCTGGAAATAGGATTGTTGGACATTGCACAGTTCGGGGGAAAGAGGTATGTGAAGAATGCGGACGGAAGTATCAAACTGCTAAAGAAGTATCCGGCCGGTCTGAAGAGTTTCTTCAAGGCGCTGGTGCCTGCTCAGGAGAGTACGTTGCAGAATGTGGAGGGAAACCATAGCGGAAGTTGGAATGCAGCACTTTCTTATTATGCCGGTGACTGGAAGATAAGGGCTTACATGGAGCATTTCTTCGAGGACCATTCGCAGATGTTTATGGAGTATGGTATGTGGAAAGACGGACAGTTGGGACTGGAAGTGACATTGCCCCGGAACCGGTGGGTGAATCGGGTGCTGTGGGAAGGCCTCAGTACGAAGGATCAGACGGGACCGATTCTGTATGACGGGATAGCCGGCTCGTTTCCCGAATTCCAGATAAGCGGTGGTGACGAGTATTTCAATAATGGTCAATATCTGGCATGGCAACATTGGGGAATGGGTATGGGCAACGGACTGATTCCGGGACCTGTATATAACGACGACGGAACGATGCTGTTTAAGAGTACCCGTGTAAAAGCGCATCATATAGGCTTCTGCGGAGAACCGGACAGTGAATGGAACTACCGCGTGTTGGCATCGTATGTGCGGCATTGGGGCACCTATCCGATGCCGCTGGACAAAGTGAGAAAGCAGTTCAGCAGTATGGTGGAAGTAAGTTACTGCCCACGGAAGTGGACGGGCTGGAGCGCTACGCTTGCCTTTGCCATGGATAGGGGAAATTATTTGGGTAACAGCATGGGAGCCATGTTGACAGTGAGAAAAACAGGAGGATTCGGAAAATGAAAAATACACGCAGATTAAAGTTTTTATCGGGAGTGGTGGTTGTTCTCTTTTGGGGCTTCATCATGGGAGGATGCCAAAAGGAGGCTATCGACAGTGACATGGAAGGGCACTGGGAATTGCTGGAGTTTACAACGACGGCCGATGGCAAGGTGCATGTGTGCGAGCGGATTTATTACAGCATCCAGTTATGGGTGGTGGAGATAGCAGCCAAACAGAACGGCACTACGCTCAAACCGGTCATCGGTCGGTTTGAGCATGAGGAGAACGGAAACGTGCGGATGAGAGACTTCAAAGGGAGAAAAGACACAAGCGATGATAAAAAGGATGTCACGGTGGAGGAGCTTCTCCCTTACGGCATCAATGCATTGGATACGGAGTTTGAAGTAGTGAAAGCCAACGGTAAAGAGTTGATATTGAAATCCGATTATGCCACACTGATGCTGAAAAGGTTTTAGTATAAACGAATAATTTCATATGTACATTTACAATATCAGATAAAGAAATACCTGAAAATCAAAATATAACGTAGTGGATATATGGATCTATTGCCAAAGATGAGAACCACAATAAGGAAAGAATCATTTATTTAAGAATCTCATAAAAACTAAGAAATGTCTCGTAAAAATAGGGACTTTTTCAGAGAAAAGCTGGAATTTTCAGGAGACATTTCTTTCTGTTTATAGACACCGCAAGACGGGATTAACCGAATGCTTACTATTTAACAGAGAATATTCAATTAAAAGTTCATCAAATCATTCAACGCTTCACTCATACCGGGGTGTGTAAAGACGAAATCGCGAAGGAATGTATAAGGCTGATCGGTCTTCATTGCCATGGCCACACTGTTGATTACCTCTCCGGATTCAGGGCCGAACAGAGTGCATCCCACAATCTGATTGGTATCTACATCTACCACCACCTTAAACAGGCCGACTGTATTTCCCAAAGTCCGTGCACGAGGAATAGCCGCTACAGGAAGTTTGTTGACTTTAATATTCAACCCCTTCCGCACAGCTTCCTCTTCACTCAATCCGATACGCGACAAAGTATGGGGATTGTCTGCCAGATTATGATAATTTTTCTGACGCAAAAAAGAGGTTACCTCTTCTTTTTCAGCGATAGCCTGAGCATAATAGGCTTTCTTTTCTTCCCACGACGCCTTTACCGGAACCAGCTTTGCCTGATGAACCAATGTTTTTGTAGGAATGCATCCAATATTGATGCAGGTACCTCCATACATCTCATCGGAACGCTCAATAACAGCCACCTTTTCATTTCTTTTGGCCAACTCAGCAGCCAATGTTTTACCGCCTTTGCCAAAGCCTATTATTATTGCATCATACTACTTCATAATCTTACTTGTTTTTAGTGGGGGATTATCCTTTCTTTTGTTGTTTTAATATTGACCGGGCCGAATCCGAGAGTACCACCAATGCACCTGCCAGAATAGCCACATCTTTAATAACCAAACGACCGGCACCTGTCAGCAAGGGAAAACCATGTTCACCGCTTCCCAAATCGGGAACCCATACTTCGGGAGTCGTTACCAGAAAGGACAACGTTCCCAATGTCATTATAATAGCCAAACCTGCACCTATCAAACCGATTTTCGGTGAGAAAATACCCAAGAAAGTAAGAACACCGATAGTCATAATCAAAATACCCAATCCATGAGAAAAGCCATAGGTGTTATTCTCTTCATGCCACTGATGCTTGGCCTCATCAAACTCACCTTCTTTTAATTTATACTCTTTATATTCGGGAGCACTCTTAGTATAAAAGAAACTCATAAAAGGACTGTTGGCAACGAAAGGCACAATACCCTCGGCCTCATAGTTCCAGAATTTCAAACCACCAATCCACACGAATATCACCAGAATTGCCACGCGAATCAGGTTAATACCTAACTTTTGAGTGGAAGCTGCAATTGTCAGAAATGCAGTAAACAGGGAATTTAATCTTGCCATCATTTGCTTTAATTTTTAAGGGTTTAACTTACATTGCAAAGGTCGGCAGATTTTCCTCCCTGTGAAATGGCAATTATACCGTTTTAGTTTGCCATTATTCCTTCTTTCTCTTTTTTCCGGTATTCAGAAATACTTTCCTTTGCCATTTTTCGAAAGAAACGGCTGAAAGCAGCCAAGTCTTCAAAGCCTAATATCTCACCTATTTCTTTCGCACTCTTATTGGTGTAAAGCAACAAACGCTTGGCTTCGGCTTCTATCCTCTCATGTATGATACGCAACGGAGAAGGCAACCCATAGGCGGCAAACAGATTGGACAAGGTTTTGGGAGAGCGGTAGAGCATTTCGGCATAGTCCTGCACTTGTTTCTTTTCTTTATAATGATTGTCTACCAACACATAATACCGACGGATAATGTCAAAGCTCTTTTCTTTATCTTGTCCCACGTCTAATTTTTCACGGGCAATGCGGGTATAAGTGATTATAAAACGTTTCAGAATAATGCGGAGCATCTCTTCCTGCAAATTGTCTTTTATGCCGAATTCACCGGCAAATATATCAATGATGCTTTTCAATTGTTCCGACTGGGCCGCAGAGAGCTGCAAACGCATGATGTGGGACGAACCATGAAACAGGAAACCATTACATGACACTTCTTTGTCATGTCCGTAAATGCAATAAAAATTGCTGTTGAACAAGAAAGTGAGGTACTCACCTTCCACTCTTTTTACCTCAACATGATGCAAAGGAGTCAGCGATATTATTTCATCTTTTTCAAGGTGCATTACCACATGGTCTACTTCTATATCCAGCGTGCCACTTTGTACCCATACGAATTTATACAAGCTTTTATCACGCCGGAGAGCAGCATCCTCATGATAATGATACGTCATCGCTATATTGCCATTGAGCGGTGTATTAAAACGATATTCCATAATTCATAGTTTATTGTCGGTATAAATATACACATACTTATTTAAATAAAAAAGAAGACAGGGCAAAAGATTTATGCCCTATCTTCTCCACTTGTTTACGAGAACATTTATTTAGAGTTTAATAAAGTGTCGTCAATCATCTTTTTCAGTTCAGGTTTCGGTAATGCTCCCTGTGTTACAGTCGGTTTTCCACTCTGAGGAATCCATAACAAAGTCGGTATGCTTCGTATGCCGAATGCACCGGCTAATTCTTCTTCCTTGTCTACATCTATCTTATAAATATAAACCTTTCCGGCATATTCTTTTGCCAACTCTTCCAATACGGGTGCCAATGCCTTGCAAGGGCCGCACCATGTAGCATAGAAATCAACAATAGCCGGTTTGTCACCTTCATATTTCCAGTCATTGGGATTGGCTTCATAGTTATATACCTTCTTCAAGAACTCTGCTTTGGTTAAATGAACAATTTCCATATTTTCTCCTTTCATGTTTTGGTTTTTACTTTCTTTATTGCCTGCACAAGCGGTTACTGTGAATAACAAGCCAAGGGCGGTAATGGTTGATTTTATTAATTTCATATTTATCTGTTTTTTATCTTTTTCTGATATTGCAAAGTTAATCGCTTTTCATCGCCTGAAAAATGGCAATTTCACCGTATAAGTTAGCCAAACTTCCCATTCTGCTCAAAATATCATAAAAAATCTTCTTCTGTGAGAACTTACTCGTGAAATTAATATTTGTTAATAAGGGAGTTTTTATACATAACTATCTGATATTGTTTTACTTTTGTAAGAAGTCTGATAAAGAGTATAACATAAAGAGTCTATTTTCTGCTATGAATAATAAACACACAGCCACATCAAGGCAATTCTTTCAAACACTGACAATCTGCATTTGTCTGCTTTTTGCCGGTACATATTCTGCCAAAGCCTCTGACAGGGATCATAGGCAATATGATTATGTACTCATCTTAAACAGTTATAACGAATCCGCCCCCTGGAGTAACAGTATCACCTCTCCTATCATGCATAAAATATCCGAACTAAAAGATATTGATGCATACATTGAGCACCTAAATCTTTTTATGGTAAACGATTCTGTTATGGTAGACAGGTTTCCACAAATGCTTTTAAACAAGTATGGCAAAACTCCTCCCAAGCTGTTGGTCCTGCTGGGAAGTATGAGCATGATTTTCAGAGAAGAGATAAAGGAAATGTGGGGAGACGTGTCTATTTTAGTATGCGATTCCGATCCATACATATATACAGAAGAATATTACAGAAAACGAGATGTGACAACTCCTGAAAATAAAATTCATGTAGACAGTTTGAGAGATGATTACAATATCACCTTCATGCATACTCCGGCCTATCTGAAAGAAAGCGTAAAACTAATGACGCGCATGATTCCCAATATGAAAAAACTTATTTTTTTGGGAGACGGCATTTATCCTAACCCTGAATACAACAAGCAGTTAAAGAATATTATAACCCGGGATTTTCCATATCTCCAATATCAATTTATCTCCTCTTATAATTATACGCTACCCGAATTGTATAATGCCTTAAGAAATGCCGACAAAGAAACCGGAGTTTTAGTATCCACATGGTTTGCGGAAACTTTAACCTCACAACAAATGTTGATAAACGCATACCGAAGCCTTTCCAGCATTTCTTCTCCCCTGTTCTCTATCCGCTATGCCGGTATGGACGATGGAGGCATGGTGGGCGGATATATGTATAATGAAAAGATATTTATCAATGAACTGCTCCGGAATGTCTCACAAATGCTTAATGGAAAGCCGGCAAGGGAAATTCCTTTCTTTGTTCCTGCAGATGCTCATCCCACATTTAATTATACGACGCTGGTCAATAAAGGACTCAACCCTAAATTATGCCCTCAAGACAGCATATTTTATGATAAGCCGGAAAATTTCCTGAAGAAATATATATGGGTTATAACAGGAATATTCATCACACTTTTGCTGATAGCCCTTATCCAACAAAAACGCATACAAATGTTGAAAGAACTAAGAAGGGTTCAAAAGCAAGAATTCGAAAACCAAATCAAATATACAAACCTTATCGACAATATGCCTATTCTCTATATGAAAGAGAAAGTGATTAGAAATGAAAGTGGGAATATTGTTGAAACAATTTTATGTGACGTTAACCGTTTCTTTGAAACTTGCTTCCGGAAAAAAGAAAATATAATCGGGAAAAAGGGTTCCGAACTATTTCCTGAATCCATGACAGAATTTACCCATTTTATGGAAACAGCTTTAAGAGAAAAGCGCTCCATCACATTCCCTTATTACTTTAAAGACGTAGACACTTTCTATGATATCGTGCTCAGCCCGTCTTTGGAAGAAGACACGGTTGACATATTCTGTCTTGACAGTACGGAGTTGCATAATGCACAACAAATGCTGAGTTCCACTAACCATAAATTATCTTTGGCTCTGGAAATAGCCAATATCATACCCTGGAAATGGAATCTTAAAGAACACTCCATTCTATGCGACATCAATCGTCCAATCATTATGACTGCCATGCCGGGAGAAATCAAGGAAGAACAGTTGAGTGTATCGGATGAACAATACTTCTCTAAAATAATCAAAGAAGACCGCCCAAGGGTTATGCAGGCTTTTCACGATCTGATAGAAGGAAAAATCAATAAAGTCAAAGAAGAATACCGTGTGCTGAACAAAGGAAAGAACGGAAGAAAAATTGATTGGGTGGAAGCACAGGCTACAATAGAGACAAGAGACGAGCAGAACAGGCCACTCACCCTGGTCGGCTCATCCTTAGTTATTACAGACAGGAAAAGGATGGAAGAGGAACTGATGTCGGCTAAAGACCGGGCAGAAGAATCCAACCGACTCAAATCAGCTTTCCTGGCTAATATGAGCCATGAAATCCGTACTCCTCTGAATGCCATTATCGGATTCTCCAATATTCTTGCCTCAACGGAAGAGGAACAGGAAAAACAGGAATATATCAATATTATTGAGAGTAATAATACACTGTTATTACAGCTTATCAGTGATATATTAGATTTATCCAAAATTGAAGCCGGAACTTTGGAGTTCAGTTACTCAAATATAGACCTCAATGATATGATAAAGGAAGTGGAGAACATCACCAAATGCCGGATGGAAGGAAGTGGGGTACAGCTCATTGCGGAAACTCCCCTCTCCTCATGTTTCATCCGTACGGAAAAAAACCGGCTCATGCAGGTTATCAATAACTTCCTCACAAATGCCATCAAGTTTACTCAAAAAGGAAGCATCACATTCGGATACGAGATACGCGATAAAATGTTATACTTCCATGTCACAGATACGGGATGCGGCATTCCTGCCAATAAAAAAGATTCTATATTCGGACGCTTCGTCAAACTGAACTCTTTTGCACAAGGCACAGGACTGGGGCTTTCCATCTGCCGGACAATCATAGAGCACATGAATGGAACGATAGGAGTGGAATCCGAGGAAGGGAAGGGTTCTACATTCTGGTTTACCATTCCTTATCAACCGGCCCGATTGAGCGAAAAAAAGGCTGAAGAATTCCAACCGATTACCGTTCAAAAAGACAAACTGACTATTTTGATAGCCGAAGATAACGAAAGTAACTATCGGTTGTTCCAGTCTATCCTACGGAAAGAATATTCTCTTATTCATGCCTGGGACGGTCAGGAAGCAATAGAAAAGTTTAAGGAACACCGGCCCCAAATCATCTTAATGGATATCAATATGCCGAGAATGGACGGTTACGAAGCAACAAAAGAAATAAGAAAGTTATCTGCTGATGTGCCTATCATTGCCATAACCGCTTTTGCTTATGCATCGGACGAACAAAGAGTACTGGAAAACGGGTTCGACGGATATATGTCCAAACCTATCAATGCACCGCTGCTAAAACAACAAATAGCATCCATCCTGCAAAAGAGAATCATATTCTTATAACCGATTCTCCCCGGACCGGCTTGTCTGCTTGTCCGGGGATGTTTTTTCCGCTTCTTCCTCAAAGATATTTCTTCTCAGGTAATATCTATTTTTGCAATTAAGCTTGCACAACAACTGTTTTTTTGTATCTTAGCCACAACAAAAGTTGCCATTAAAGTAACTTTCATAATGAGCGTTCTATTATTCGAGTATTAACCCTAAAAACAAATCACACTGCTTATGAAACAAAAGAATAAGATGTTATCCCACAAAGATGTAAAAACTCTATTCGAAACAAGATTAACCCAACTCACTTCATTGGCTGCGGAAAGCCGGAATGAGACTATTTTCAAGAATAAACTAAATGATTATTTATTATCTGCACACATTAAAAACCCTATTGCCGCTAAAAACATTACAAGACTGATTGAAAATGACAGCAAAACGATATATGAATTATCTACAGAAAAAGAAATAGAGATAAAAACCATCTCACTGCTTTGGCAATTCTTGACAAACCGTATCACCGATGAAGAGACTTCCGTTGATTTATGGTTGGATTTATACCAACAGTTCCTACGCCTCTATCATGTTCCCAACAACATTCCGAATGAAAAACAGATACGTCAATGGATGAAACGTTGGCCCGGTGGCCTGAACGAAGATGTGCGTGCCATACGCAATGCAAACAAAGAACGAATCATCTCATTGCTCATTAAAAAGATAGAAAACCGTCATGCCCCCTCCAGCCGGTATGTGTTTCCCGAAGGAATCAATGATGAAGAAAAACGCCAATGGGTCAACCAATGGTGGAACGAAGCACGCTTCCATCTAGCCCTCGCCATCAAAAGCCCCACGGAACTGAACAAGATGTTGGGCAACTCCCTTTCGGAAGAAACAATGCAATTGTATCAGCAGGCACGTAAAAAAGGAATGCCTTTTTTCATCACCCCTTACTATCTTTCTTTATTAAACCCGACCGGCAAAGGGTATGATGATGCTGCCATACGCAGCTATATCCTATATTCACCACAATTAATCAACACCTATGGGAAAATTCATGCATGGGAAAAAGAGGATGTGGTGGAAGCCGGCAAACCAAATGCCGCCGGATGGCTGGTGCCCGACGGACATAACATTCATCGCCGTTATCCCGAAGTAGCCATCCTGATTCCCGATTCTATGGGACGCGCTTGCGGAGGACTATGTGCGTCTTGCCAACGTATGTATGATTTTCAAAGTGAACGCCTGAACTTTAATTTTGAGGAACTGAAGCCCAAGGAAAGTTGGGACAAACGCTTGCGGAAACTGATGGAATATTTTGAAAACGACACCCAACTGAGAGATATTCTGATTACGGGAGGCGATGCACTGATGAGCCAAAACAAGACATTACGCAACATATTGGAGGCTGTATATAAAATGGCGGTACGCAAAAGGAATGCCAACCTCAAACGTCCTGAAGGAGAAAAGTATGCAGAATTGCAACGTGTCCGTCTCGGTTCCCGCCTGCCGGTCTATCTGCCCATGCGCATCAATGAAGAGCTGATGGATATTCTGAAAGAATTCAAAACCAAAGCGTCCGCCATAGGCATCAAGCAATTCTTGATACAGACTCATTTCCAGACACCTCTGGAAGTAACCCCCGAAGCCAAAGAAGCCATCCGCAAGATTCTGGCTGCCGGATGGACCATTACCAATCAATTGGTGTACAATGTGGCAGCATCACGCCGGGGACATACGGCCAAGTTGCGCAAAGTATTGAATGAACTGGGAGTTATCTGCTACTATACATTCTCCGTCAAAGGATTTGAAGAAAATCATGCTGTCTTCACTCCCAACAGCCGTTCGTTGCAGGAACAGCACGAAGAGAAAATCTTGGGAAAGCTTAACAAGGAAGATGAGACTGAGTTTCTGACCCTGCTGAGAAGTAACAATGACCGGGCAACAGCCGTCAAAAAGTTCTGCACGGAGAAAAACATACCTTTCGTAGCAACAGACCGGAGTGTGCTCAATCTGCCCGGAATAGGCAAAAGCATGACTTTTGTGATGGTAGGCATTACACCGGACGGCAAACGTATTCTGGAATTTGACCATGACCATACACGTAAACACAGTCCCATTATTCATCAAATGGAAAAGGTTTTCATCAAAGAAAACAAATCCATCTACCAATATATGTTGCAACTTCGGGAAATGGGTGAAAATCCGGAAGAATATAACAGCATATGGAATTACACGGAAGGGGAAACTGAACCGCGCTTCCCTCTGTACAATTACCCGGATGCAGGTTTCAAGATAACCGAGACATACAGCAATCTGGGTATGGAACAAGAGTAATCCATGACTGCTGCCGGCAAATAACAAACGGAAGATGCCAAAACATTGATAACAGATTGCATCAGAAATGTTTTGGCATCCCCGTCTTTTCCTGCCCAAGTATCAACCGGACAGTCCTTCTTCTAGTTCGTAATCTTCACTCCTATGAAATAAGTCCGTGGCTGTGTGGGACCATAGAAATAACCGGAATCACGGAAACCTCCCTTATCCAAATCTTTTTGAAAAGCATTGAACAGATTCTGAACACCGCCATTCAACTGTAATTTGATATGATCATTCAGAACGAAAGTATAGTTCAGTTTCAGATTTAAATCAAAAAAATCGGGAGTATGCACCAACTCGTCTTTTCGGATATAACTGTATTCATAATTTTCGGGTATCACACTAAAGTCGGGAGCCAAATGAGGAACATGCATACGCCCCGTATATACACCCGACACCGACATATCAAAGTTCTTGAAGGGAGCACTGGTCAAAGTAAAATAACCATAATAATCGGGAGTACGTGGCATGAACTTGGTCGGCTCCACATTTTCGTCCTCACTCCAATTCTCGTATTTGGTATAACGGCTGCGCTGAACCGTAAAGCCCACTTGCAAAGCCACATCCCGTCCGTGAGCAAGTTTTCCGTCCAGGTTGACACCATATACACGGGCTCCATTACCATTACGACGCTCTTTAACGGTGTTCCCCTGTTCATCCTGTCCTATCTTTTCCAGCACAAACACATCGTCGAGCCCTGTATAGAAAGCTTCCAGCAAAAGGTTAGTCTGCCAATGCCCGATATTGGCCGTCCAATCCACAGAGCCGCTGAAGCTATTGGAATGTTCGGGCTTTAATCCATCCGCCAACTTTATCAGTACGCCTTCGCCTCCCACTGCGGTCACATGCAAATCTTCATCGTATGCCTGCGGAGCACGAAAACCGGTAGACCAGGTCAAACGAGCCTGAAACTTATCCGTCGGCTTATATAAAAGATTCACACGCGGACTGAAAATAGGATTGTCAATCAGGTTATGACTGTCCACACGGAAGCCTGCCAACAGAATAAAGCGGTTCATCTTCCATTCGTTCTGCACAAATCCGCCGGCAATACGCACGTCTTGTTTCATATCGCGGTGATAGCCCAACATGATGTCGTGCAAAGAGTTGTTTTGATATTCCATACCGGCGGTAAAGGTGGCCGGTGAGAAGAGAACTTTCTCAAAGTTACCGACATACATACCTCCGACAACCCAAGTCAGGTCTTTTGTCTTGCCGTATGCATCGGGATTCTGCTGTGCACCATAATAACTGTTACGGTCAGTATGCTGAACAGACGAGTAGAAGGACAGTTTATGTTTGTACTCCTTCCAGAAAATATCGTAACTCAGACCTCCGCTGTTAATCACATGCTTGGTCTGTTCTGTGATATCCGTTTCAAAAGGCTCCAAATCAAATTTGTTTCCTCCCCGGCGAAATTCATTCGTCGTGTGATATTCCAAACTGATTCTGCTGAACTGAGTAGGACGGTAATAAGTACGCAAGCCAAAGGTATTCATATTCAGCTTCCCCAATTCGGAGAATCCGTCTCCATCCGCATCATAGGGGTTGCGGTTGCGATATGACTGATAAAGGGCAATGCCGTAGGTGTTATCTTTAGATACTAACGAAGCATTGGCCCCCATATATTGTTCCCACACTTTGCCATTCATGTTCGACAGAGTGGAAGATACCTAGAATGAATTGCTTACCGGATCTTTCGTGATGATATTGATAGTGCCGCCCACAGCATTCGCACCAAACAAGGCAGAACCTCCTCCGCGCACCACTTCTACACGGTCAATCATATTCACCGGAATCTGCTCCAGCCCATACACACCCGACAACGCACTCACCACCGGACGACTATTAATCAGAATTTGAGAGTAAGGTCCTTCCAGTCCGTTGATACGCACTTGGGGGAAGCCGCAGTTCTGACAGTTGTTTTCCACACGAAGTCCCGACTGGTAATTCAGTGACTTGGCCAAGTCCGTAGAGTTAACGGTTTCAAAAAGTTTGGAGTTCATCACATTTACCACCACAGGCGCCACACGGCGGCTCACCTCATTCCGATTGGCAGAAACCACCACCTCATCGGTCAAAATACTGTCATCATTCATCAGAAAATGAATATCCACCGTAAAATCATTGCTTACGGTTACTTTCTTCTCCTGAGTCTCGTAGCCCAACAATTGCACACGCAGCGTATATTTTCCTGCCGGGATTTTCTTAAAAACAAACTCTCCATTCTCGTCCGACACAGTTCCCTGCCCTGTTTCTACAATCAAAATAGTGGCATAAGGCAAACTCGCTTCCGTTCCTTTCTCTATTATGTGGCCGGAAATTACATTACCAACTTTCACAGGATTTACATCTTCAGCATGTACAGTCATACCCGCACCCATCACCATGAGTACGAGCAATAAAATATATTGTTTCATTATTAAGTTGTCTTATTGTTAAATTATAAATAAAAGGATTCCATAAGCTCCCTATATCGCTTATTAAAAAACTTCAGGAGCTTTTCAAAAAGCTTCAGGGACTTTTCAAAGAAGACCTTGACCTTTTTAGAAAACTTCAAGTTCTTTCAGACGAAAGACTTCGAACTTTCTGAAAAAGGCAATTGTCTTTTTCATACCAAATTTTAAGATTTCAACAATAAGCAGGAGGGGCACGCAGGTGAACGCAATGCGTGTGAGGCGCAACAGCGCGGAAAGTATTCGTATTCAGCCCCAAGACATACAGCAAAGGACACTCCACAATCACATTGCTTACCCCTGCCTCCGGTTCCGGCGTTTGATAGGAGCCTATGTGGGCGATGGTAATCACCTGTCCCGCAGTATGTGTATGGTGGTCGTCCGACGAAGGGTGAGAGTGTACAATCATCACACCGTTAATGATATGTACGTGAGTAAACATAGTAATGCTTACCTGGTACGTCAGAAACAGTGCCAGCAGAAACAACGGAGCCAATATATACCTTCTCTTACTCAATTTCTCGGATGAAAAAATAATTGTTCTTCTATTTTATATTCCTGCAAAATCACTCTTTATCTTCTCCGAAGAGCAACTTGTAATCTCTTTTTGCCGCCGGAACAGTCCATTCTTCAGGGATGAATTTCCACTGATGCATGGCATGCGGATGCAAGCTCTTTTGCTGTTCGATATACTGCATCAGATAGTAGCGCAAATCTTTATCCGTTGCAAAAACAATGCGCTCAGACAAATCCTCTTTTGCAATTCCGGCTCCTATGGTAAGTAAATCACCGCCACCATTACCACGATAAGAATTTAAAGCCACCTTATACCTCTTGTCCATATCGAACGGAGTACCGTCTGCCATGCTCAGGATATTTATCTTCTCGCCCCGGGGCTTTGTCACATCTACCGTATAATTAATGCCGGCAGCAGAATCAAAGTTGAAACTGTAATACTCAAAGTTAGCACGCTTACCCTCTTCTATCGGTTGCTTAAACAGCAACAAATGGTCATCAGCGCTTTTCATTTGATTGGTCCACATGGCATACGACATCTCCAAAAATCCTTTAATTTCTTTGCCGCTCAGTTCCATCACGTAGAGCATATTCTCATACTTATACAGATTGAACATATCACTCACCATAATTTCCCCTTCGGGAATTTCAGCCTTAAAAGAGAGTGGAGCACATAAAGAAATATCCGCTCCCGATATATCCAACTGCAATTTATGAATCAAATCTATAAACGGTGAAGAGCCGAAGTAGGCATCTTTGGTAGAAATCGTTCTGGAAATCGTTCCTATTTTCTGCGATACAAAATCATTAACAGCCTTATATTGCGGAGCGAAATGTGCCATAAACTCTTGACTGACCGGATACTTGTTCATATCCTCCAGCTTTCCATCAACCGATTTAGACACCACCTTCCCGTTCTTCAATTTCACTTTCAGTGTCACGTCAGATACCACATTCGCATTGCTTGCCGGATCTATTATCAGTACGCTGTCTCCTTTTATATCAGCCACCTTTGTACAAGCACGGGCATGGTCATGCCCTATCAACACGATATCAAAGCCGGGCACTTTTTGAGCAATGTCCATAGAAGGATCTTCCACCACACTGCCAAGTACGTTGCCTGATTTTCCGGCATGAAACAAACCAATCAGCACATCAGGATTTTCTTTCTTCCGAATGATATCCACCCAACGGGCGGCAGATGCCTGCATATCCTCAAAATGAAGACCGCTCCACAGTTTCTCGGGCAGCCAAGAAGGAATGGCCGGAGTAATCATGCCCAGAATGGCAATCTTCACACCATCACGATTGATGATTTCGTAAGGCTTCAGATAAGGCTTACCTGTGGCATTGTCCACAATGTTGGCTCCCAATACGGGAAACTTACATTGCTTTATCCAACGGTCATAAACAGCATGTCCGGTTTCAACATCATGGTTTCCCATATTGCCCACTGCATACCCCATGAAGTTTTGTATCTCGGCTACCACATGAGTAGAAACCGTGTCTATGAAATTGTAATAATAAGCAGTGGGCTGTCCCTGAAGGATATCACCGTTATCTACCAAAATACAATTGTCTCCATATAACTTGCGCTGCTCCTTGACATAAGAATAAACACGCGCCAGACTCCCGTTCCACTCCTTTCTCTCTATAAAATTATAAGGAAAAAAATTACCGTGTACGTCACTCGTCTCTATTATTTTTATCTCTACCTCTTTCACATTATCAGCCGCCGTCAGCTTCATTCCGGCCCATAACAAAGCCGCCAAACATATTAAATATTTCATATTACATCTATTATTTTTCATTCAACGGATGAGTGAACACAAATCGTGCTCCTTCCTTATAGTTCTTATCTACCCAGATTTTACCACCCAAATTCTCCACAATCAGCTTGCAGATAGAGAGGCCCAAACCTGTACCCTGAGAATACTCATTCAACTTTTCAAACCGCTCAAAAACCCTTTCGCTTTTACCGGCAGGGATGCCACATCCGGTATCTGTCACCGAGAACTCCAGACAGTTATCCTCTTTGTTTACCTTTATTGCCAGACGGATAAAACCGGAAGGTGTGAACTTACCGGCATTTGAAAGAAGATTAATCAACACCTGTTTCAACCGTTGCGCATCCGTCTTTAATATCAACGAAGACACCGGAGTTTGAAATTGATATATTGCCTGAGTACGACGAGCATATTCCGCTGTACTCAATGCCGTTTGGCACAGCTCTACCACATCACACTCCTCTTCCACAAACTTAATACGCCCCGATTCCATGCGAGAGATATCAAGAATATCATTAATCAGATGAAGCAATAAATCGGAGTTTTTCTGAATAATATCACAATACTGTGCTTTCTCTTCACTCGTGGCGTCATCGCCGACCAATACACTGGAAAAGCCGACAATGGCATTCAGCGGTGTGCGTATCTCATGACTCATATTAGCCAGAAATGCTGTTTTCAATCTGTTCGCCTCTTCTGCTTTCTCCTTGGCAACCAACAGTTCCTCACCGGATTTTTCCAAGTTATCCTTCAAATGATTGATGCGGACAATATAATATACGGCTATCAGAAAACAAGCTATCAGGAACATGAATGCTGCAACCACTCCAATCACCCAATATTTATATTGCTCATAAAATCCGGGAGTTTTATTAACCAACTCAGCACCTTTAGGCAAATTAATAGAATCCAATCCAAATTGATGCATCCGTTTCACATCAAACACATAATTGCCGGGAACAGGCACAACTCCAGTCTCGTTACCGGTCTCACCGTCCAGAAAATTATATGTGGCATCGGCTATTTCTTTTCCCACCTTATGATAAACCGGAGTATAACCTCCCAACGCCCAATGCCCCAAACCGACAGATGCAATAGTAAAAACCGGCAACGTAGGATTAGCATCGCGCAACATATACGTTGTGTTGCCCATCACATAATTCTCCGTACAGTCTATGCGCCATGTACCCACAAGCACACAAACATCATTCGGCAAATGGCGTATTCTCTCACTGACCTCCAGAAAACTACTGTTCCGGCCATCAAGCAACATCAGCTCCAGCTCGGGATATTTTTTCATCTCCTTCTTTACAAAGGCCTGCATGGAAAGACCACCATACGTGTTATCCGAGATAAATGCGACTTTCTTCATATTCGGATAAAAACGACGCATCAGTTCAATATTCTTGTCCACATTATACTGATAAACATAGCCTGAAACTATATTATAATCGGGAAAGTCTTTAAAGATATCTTTGCTATCGGGCGACCATTTCACCAAATCCACACTGTCTTCGGGCAGGACAACGGTATTCGCACTCACCATTCCGCACATGGCAGGAGTTTTCTTGGCTATCTCCGAATTCTGAGAGATGAAAGATGCCCACGCCTCCTGGCCCAATAATATAATCAGCGAAGGTGCCGCAGTACGTTCATATTTTTCAAGGATAGAAGCCATACGTTCTTTCCACAGGTGTGCCTCGGACAGGTTCTTGCAATTCATGCTTTCTATCGTAATGAGACGCTTTCCTCCCCGCAGTTTATACTCGTCCATAAAAGCAGACAAGTTGTCAGAAATACTACGTGTCTCAGGATTATAGGAAGTGATAATCAGAATCGCGCCGTCTGTAGTCACTTCAGCTTTTAACGGACGTGGAAATCCAACCGTAATCAGCATGACTAACAGTAGAAATCGGTATATCATTATCACTTTTTTCATTCTCTTTCAGAATAAATCTAAAAAATACAGGTGCAAAGATAATAAAATAAATTATAGCACAACTAATTGGCATGTATTTTGTTTCCTTCATTACAGACGAAATTTAACTAAAAACAATATGGCTTACATCGATTATTACAAAGCATTGGGAGTGGACAAAAGTGCCACCCAAGATGATATCAAAAAGGCTTTCCGAAAGTTAGCCCGCAAATATCATCCTGACCTAAATCCTAACGACCCTTCGGCCAAAGATAAATTTCAGGAGATAAATGAGGCTAACGAAGTTTTGAGTGACCCGGAAAAGCGAAAGAAATACGACGAATACGGCGAGCACTGGAAACATGCCGATGAATTTGAAAAACAAAAGCAACAATACGGAGCCGGAGGCTTTGGAGGCAGGACCGGCGGATTCGGTTCTTCCGGTAACGGCTCGTACTGGTATTCTTCCAACGGTGAAGAAGGTTTCGGAGATGCCGGAGGATTCGGCGGTAATGCCGGAGGATTCTCTGATTTCTTCGAAGAGTTGTTCGGACATCGTGGAGCGGGAGCCGGCAGCAGACGAGGTGCCGGATTCCGGGGGCAGGATTATAATGCCGAACTGCAACTGTCACTGCGTGAGGCTGCCGTGACACATAAGCAGGTACTTAATGTGAATGGCAAGAATATCCGTATCACTGTTCCTGCCGGTATTGCCAACGGACAAACCATCAAGTTGCGTGGTCACGGTGCACCGGGAGTTAACGGGGGACCTGACGGTGACCTGTATATTACCTTTATCATACCGGACGACCCTGTGTTCAAGCGCTTAGGCAATGACCTTTATGTCACTGCTCCACTCAATCTTTACACGGCTGTGCTGGGCGGTGAAGAAACCGTAGACACGCTGGACGGTAAAGTAAAGCTAAAAGTAAAACCCGAAACCCAAAACGGCACCAAAGTCCGCCTGAAGGGAAAAGGGTTCCCGGTTTATAAAGAAGAAGGGAAGTTTGGCGACCTGATTGTGACTTATAACATCACCATCCCCACCAACCTGACTGAACATCAGAAAGAGTTGTTCCGCCAACTGAAGAATAGTATCAACTAAAAAAGAAAAGGATTATGCAGACCGATTTAATAATTATCAATGATTATTGCGACCGTTGCCACGTAGACCCTTCGTTTATTGTGGAACTGGAAGAAGACGGATTAATCAACGTTCAAGTGATTGGCGAGGAACGCTATATCCCGGTGTCGCAACTGGCGGAACTGGAGCGTTATACACATTTATACTACGATCTGTCCATCAATGTAGCAGGCATAGACGCCATCCACCACATGCTGGAACGGATAGAATCCTTGCAGCACCAAGTCCGTTCGCTAAAAAGCGAACTGCAATTCTACCGTTGACAGAAACAGCCGTTCAATCGTCAACCGTAGGGAGTCGACTGCCATTTTACCGGTAGGGATCAGGTTTGTCCGCCTAAAAACTGTTTACTTTGTGCATTTACTCCCAAAGTCGTGACCATTGGGGTTGTAAATGTGTCAAAACGTGGATAACCCTGCCCCTACAGCTGACGATGGGATGGCCCGGTTTAGTTTTGACACACTACCAACAAAAAAAACGCCTTTTCGGACAGCTTCTTCTTTTTATTCTGCGGAAGTAGGGATTTCTGCTTAGTAAATATTACCTTTGCACTCCGATAGAAAACAATAAACATGGAATTATTCAGCAAAATGATAGCCACGGCACTGGGCGTTGCCGTACACCAAGTAAATAACACATTATCATTGTTGGCCGGAGGCGCCACCATCCCATTTATCAGCCGATACCGTAAAGAAGCCACAGGAGGGCTGGACGAAGTACAGATCGGTGAGATAAAAGACCGCAACGATAAACTTTGCGAATTATCCAAACGCAAAGAAACCATTTTATCTACTATTGACACACAAGGCAAACTGACCGGAGAGTTGCGTACCCGCATAGAATCCTGCTGGGACTCCACCGAACTGGAGGATATATATCTCCCCTATAAGCCCAAACGGAAAACACGCGCCGAAGCAGCCAGACAAAAAGGACTGGAACCGCTTGCCACCCTCTTAATGCTGCAACGTGAAAATCATCTGGAAAACCGTCTCGGCTCTTTCGTCAAAGGAGAAGTGAAAGACGAAGAAGATGCACTGAAAGGCGCTCGTGACATCATAGCCGAACAAGTAAGTGAAGACGAACGTGCCCGTAACCAACTGCGCAATCAGTTTTCGCGTCAGGCTGTCATCACTTCCAAAGTAATAAAAGGAAAAGAAGAGGAAGCCGTCAAATACCGTGACTACTTCGACTTCAGCGAACCACTGAAACGATGCACTTCACACCGCTTGCTCGCCATCCGCCGGGGAGAATCGGAAGGTCTGCTGAAAGTGACCATCAGCCCTGACGACAATGAATGTAGTGAACGGCTCGAACGGATGTATGTACGCAGTAATAACGAATGTGGACATCAGGTTGCAGAAGCTGTCCGTGATGCCTACAAGCGCCTGTTGAAACCGTCCATAGAAACGGAATTCGCCACGCTCAGCAAAGAGAAAGCCGATGCAGAAGCCATCCGGGTATTTGCCGAAAATCTGAGGCAACTGTTGCTCGCTCCTCCCCTGGGACAAAAACGGGTAATGGGAATAGACCCCGGATATCGCACGGGCTGCAAGGTGGTGTGTCTTGATGCACAAGGTACCCTGCTCCACAACGAAACGATTTATCCCCATCCTCCCAAAAGCGAATATCAGCTTGCCGGACGGAAAATCACCAAACTGGTGGAACAATATGCCATAGAAGCCATTGCCATCGGTAACGGAACCGCCAGTCGGGAGACCGAACAATTTGTCACCTCACAAAGCTATAACCGTGAATTACAAGTTTTTGTAGTGAGTGAGGATGGAGCATCCATCTATTCGGCTTCCAAGACAGCGCGTGACGAGTTTCCCGATTATGACGTGACCGTGCGCGGTGCTGTTTCCATCGGACGCCGTCTGATGGACCCACTGGCCGAGCTGGTCAAAATTGATGCAAAATCCATCGGAGTAGGTCAGTATCAGCATGATGTAGACCAAACTCTTTTAAAGAAATCGCTGGACCAAACCGTAGAAAGCTGTGTGAATCTGGTCGGTGTCAATCTGAATACCGCCAGCCGGCATTTACTGACCTACATTTCAGGTCTCGGTCCCACACTTGCCCAAAATATTGTGGATTACCGTACGGCAAACGGTCCTTTTCATTCCCGGAAAGAGTTGATGAAAGTTCCCCGCATGGGAGCAAAGGCATTCGAACAATGCGCCGGTTTCCTTCGCATCCCACAATCAAAGAATCCGTTGGACAATTCGGCTGTTCATCCCGAAAGTTATCCGGTGGTGGAACATATTGCGAAAGACCTTCATTGTACGGTAGACGACTTGATAAAGAATAAAGAGTTGCGTACCAAAATTGATATTCAAAAGTATGTCTCCGATACAGTCGGACTGCCTACACTAACGGATATCATGCAAGAACTCGACAAGCCGGGGCGCGATCCCCGCCAGCAAATCCAAGTATTTGAATTTGACAAGAATGTGCGTACCATCGACGATTTGAAAGAAGGTATGATACTGCCGGGCATTATAAACAACATCACCAACTTCGGTTGTTTTGTCGACATAGGTATCAAAGAGAACGGCTTGGTACATGTATCCCGGCTATGCAGGGAATTTGTGAGCGACCCGAGCACCGTAGTCAGGATACATCAGCATGTTCAAGTAAAAGTAATGACTATCGACAAAGAAAGAAAGAGAATACAATTAACGATGATTTTAGACTGACAATAAAACAAGATAATGGAACAAGAAAATTGTAATTGGTTTGTTTTTTATAAAGACCAAATTCTAATCTTACAAACAGAAAACGGATATCATGTGCCTTGCTGTACAGAACCTCCCGTAGCAGTTCCTATCGGCAGCACCATTCACACAATAGGAGAGATGAACGGACTTCCCTGCAAAACCTATTCTCTGCACACCCCCATTCCGGGTTCCGAAAGTCCGGCAAGACAGATGATGGGACTTCGGGCTTCTTTTGATTTTCTGCCGTTGCAAGAATACCAAATGGGCGGCAAGGCTTTTCAGATATTAAATTGGGACCAAAACAGCCGTTACTGTCCGGCATGCGGTGTTCCCACCCATCAAATCTCTCCCATTGCCAAGAAATGTCCGCAATGCCGACAAGAGTTCTACCCCCGTATCTCTCCGGCCATCATCGTGCGCATACAAAAAGGAGACAGTATCCTGCTAGTGCATGCCCGTAACTTTCGCGGCACATTCAACGGACTTGTCGCCGGTTTTCTGGAGCCCGGAGAGACATTGGAAGAGTGCGTACACCGCGAAGTGGCGGAAGAAACCGGACTGCACATCAAGAATCTGAAATATTTCGGCAGCCAACCGTGGCCTTATCCCAGCGGCATCATGATAGGATTCACCGCTGACTATGAAAGCGGTGAGATCAAACTGCAAGCGGAAGAATTAAATGCCGGAGCTTTTTATACTAAAGATAACCTGCCTGAAATTCCGGGAAAACTCAGTCTGGCAAGAAAACTGATAGATGACTGGTTGGGTGAAAATAGTCAAACGGATTTAGGATAATTACAATTAGTATTTGTTATCTTTGCATCATGGAATGGTTAAATAGTCTATTTTTCGAGCATACTCCTTTACAAGCGGTAGTCATCCTGTCGATAATTACTGCCGTAGGTCTCGGCTTGGGTAAGATTCATGTATTCGGAATCTCACTGGGAGTGACTTTTGTCTTTTTTGCCGGTATTCTGGCAGGACATTTAGGGTTCTCCATTGATTCCAATATGTTGAATTATGCCGAAAGCTTCGGTCTGGTGCTCTTCGTTTATGAATTAGGATTACAGGTAGGTCCGGGCTTTTTCAGCTCTTTCAGGAAAGGAGGAGTTAAACTCAACATGCTCGGTATGGGAGTGGTCTTAATAGGTACGGTGATGACTGTAATATTAAGCAAACTCACTACAATCCCAATGAGCGACATGGTAGGTATCCTTTGTGGAGCTACAACCAACACTCCGGCATTGGGAGCCGCCCAACAGACTCTAAAACAACTTGGCGAACCGGCCAATGGAGCAGCGTTGAGTTGCGCGGTGACTTATCCGCTGGGAGTAGTCGGTGTCATCCTTGCCATGCTGGTGGTTCGCAAGCTTTTTGTACGCCCATCGGATATCGAAACAAACGAGCACGAAGATGCCAACCAGACTTTCATTGCCACTTTTAAAGTACACAATCCCGCTATTTTTAATAAAAGCATCAAAGAAGTAGCCGAACTGAGTTATCCCAAATTTGTCATCTCCCGCTTATGGAGAAACGGCGCGGTAAGCATTCCCACTTCTGAAAAGGTTTTGAAAGAAGATGACCGCTTGCTAATCATCACTACCGAAAAAGACGCCCCCACCCTTACTATCCTTTTCGGCGAGCAGGAAGCTCAGGATTGGAATAAAAAAGACATTGACTGGAATGCTATCGACAGCCAGTTGATTTCCAAGCACATTGTTGTCAGCCGCCCTGAAATCAATGGAAAAAAACTCGGTTCCCTACGCCTGCGCAACAGCTATGGAATCAATATCAGCCGTGTGATGCGCAGTGGTGTGCAACTGCTTGCAACTCCGGGGTTAATCCTCCAACTGGGCGACCGGCTCACTGTGGTAGGTGAAGCAAAAGCGATAGAAAACGTTGAAAAAGTATTGGGAAACGCTACCCGTACACTGAAAGACCCCAACCTTGCCGCCATCTTTATCGGGATAGTGCTCGGATTGGTTCTCGGTTCAATTCCCATTGCCATTCCGGGAGTCAGTACTCCTGTCAAACTCGGACTTGCCGGCGGCCCTATCGTAGTAGGTATTCTCATCGGTTGTTTCGGACCACGTTTCCATCTGATTACATATACAACCCGAAGTGCCAACCTGATGTTAAGAGGAATAGGGTTATCACTCTATCTGGCATGTCTGGGTCTGGATGCCGGAGCCCACTTCTTTGAGACCGTTATGCGCCCCGAAGGAGCAATCTGGATTGGTTTAGGATTCGCCATCACTTTTCTTCCGGTCGTAATCATGGCACTCATCGCCCTGCGCATGAGCCATTTGGATTTTGGCAGCACTTGCGGAATGCTGTGTGGAAGCATGGCCAACCCCATGGCACTTAATTATGCCAACGACACTTTGCCCGGTGACAACCCTGCAGTGAGCTATGCCACAGTATACCCGCTGTCTATGTTCAGCCGTGTCATTATTGCACAATTAATACTCATGTTCTTTTTATAAAATATAACAATGAACGCTTATTATCAAATTACCCCCGAAACCATACAAGAAGATATGCGATACCTGCAACTGTTATCGCACAGCTTCCCGACCATAGCCGATGCCAGTACGGAAATCATCAATCTGGAAGCCATCCTTAACCTTCCCAAGGGAACAGAACATTTTCTGGCGGACTTACATGGAGAATATGAAGCTTTTCAGCATGTGCTACGTAATGCTTCGGGAGCCATCAAACGAAAAGTAAACGAAATATTCGGCAATACTTTACGTGAGAATGAGAAGAAAGAACTTTGCACCCTGATTTATTATCCCGAACAAAAACTGGAGCTTATCAAGGGAGTGGAAACAGATATAGACGACTGGTATGTCATCACACTCAACCAACTGGTCCGCGTCTGCCAAAATGTTTCTTCCAAATATACGCGTTCCAAAGTACGGAAGGCACTTCCCAAGGAATTTTCGTACATCATTCAGGAATTGCTGCACGAAAGTTCGATGGTACCCAACAAGCAGGCTTATATCAATGTCATTATAAGTACGATTATCAGTACCCGCCGTGCAGATGATTTCATTATTGCACTCTGTCAACTCATTCAGCGTCTCACTATCGATACACTGCACGTATTAGGAGATATTTTTGACCGTGGACCCGCTCCCCACCGTATCATGGACATTCTCTGCAACTATCATAACTTTGATGTACAATGGGGAAACCATGATATTCTATGGATGGGAGCTGCAGCCGGAAACGAATGTTGCATGGCTAACGTGCTCAGATTGGCAATGCGCTATGGTAACTTGTCCGTACTTGAAGACGGATACGGTATCAATCTTCTGCCGCTGGCAACCTTTGCCATGGAAACTTATGCCGAAGACTCGTGCAGCCTGTTCGGTCCCAAAGTAGAAGGTCAGGAATGCACGTACAACGAAAAGACCTTGCGCATGATTGCTCAAATGCATAAAGCCATCAGCATCATCCAATTCAAACTGGAAGCGGAAATCATCAAACGCCGTCCCGATTTCGGAATGGATGACCGCATGTTGCTTCATCGCATCGACTTCGAACGGAATATACTGACTTTAGACGGAAAAGAATATGAATTGAAAGACAGTTTCCTACCGACAGTAGATCCTGCCGACCCCTATAAGCTGACTTCCGAAGAAAGAGAAATCATGAATAAGCTTCATCATTCATTCGTCAGCAGCGAAAAACTGAAAAAGCATATGCGTTGCCTGTTCCGCTACGGATGCATGTACACCGTAAGCAACTCCAACCTGCTGTTTCATGCTTCCGTCCCCCTCAATGAAGACGGTACCTTGAAAAACGTGATGATAGCCGGGAAAGCCTATAAAGGCAAAAAACTGCTCGAAAAGGTCGGGCATCTGATACGCACCGCTTACTTTGCAGAAGAAGATAATGAAGAGAAGCAATTTGCCATAGACTATGTGTGGTATTTATGGAGCGGAAAAGACTCTCCTGCCTTCGACAAAAACAAGATGGCTACTTTTGAACGCTATTTCCTGAAAGAAAAGGAATTGCATAAAGAGATAAAAGGACACTACTACACTCTTCGCAACGAAGAAAAAGTATGCGATATGCTTTTAGACGAGTTTGGAGTAGTAGGAAAACACCGCCATATCATCAACGGTCATGTGCCGGTTAAAACCATTCAAGGGGAAAACCCTATTAAAGCCAATGGCAAGATGATGGTGATAGACGGCGGATTCTCCAGAGCTTATCATTCCGAGACCGGTATTGCCGGATATACCTTGGTCTATCATTCACGCGGCTTCCAGCTAGTCCAGCATGAACCTTTCACATCCATGCAGAAAGCGATAGAAGAAGGACAGGATATTAAATCGAGTACACAAATCGTAGAGCTCAGCTCGCAGAGAATGATGGTGAAGGATACGGACAAAGGCCGGGAATTAGTTACCCAAATCAATGATTTGAAAAAGCTGCTCTTAGCCTACCGCATGGGACTTATTAAAGAAAAAGCCTTGTAAGGACATAAAAGAAAAGGAAGGTGTGTCAAAATTCCCTTTTTATCGAAATGAGAGTTTCGACACACCCTCCAACAAACTTCAATTTAATACATCTAAAAAATAAAAATGATTATATTTTAAAAGAATCATCCCAACACTTGATTCGTCATCGAATCAGGAAAAACCACTGTCGGCTTGAACGACTTGGCCTCTTCAAAATCCATCATGGCATACGACATGATAATCACGATATCTCCCACCTGCACTTTACGTGCAGCCGCACCATTCAGACAAATACATCCCGAACCGCGTTCTCCTTTAATAATATACGTTTCAAAACGCTCTCCGTTATTGTTATCCACAATGTGTACTTTCTCACCGGCAATCATATTGGCGGCATCCATCAAATCTTCATCAATCGTGATACTACCCATATAGTTCAGGTTAGCTTCTGTCACACGAACACAATGAAGTTTGGATTTCAACACTTCAATCATCATAGCTTTTCCTTATATTTTATATTGTCAATCAAGCGTACCTCACCGCAAAATACGGTGATACAACCTACTGCATATTCCGTATCTTCCCAATTGGCAATCTTCTGCAGACTATTTCCATCCACTATTTCAAAATACTCCAAACGCAAGCCCTTGGAAGCTGCAATAGCATTCTCTACAAACTTCTGAGTCTCTGCCACTGTATGTGACGCAGCAAACATACGGCTCTTAAACAATGTTTGTGATATATTCAATGCATATTCTCTTTCTTCAGGTGAAAGACGTGCATTACGACTGCTCAGAGCCATACCGTCTTCTTCGCGAACGATAGGACATCCCACAATCTGCAACTTAAATTCCATTTGTTTCACCATTTCACGAATAATAGCCAACTGCTGGAAATCTTTCTCGCCAAAATAAGCACGGTCAGGCTCTACTATCATAAATAGTTTACTCACAATTTGGCATACACCATTAAAATGTCCCGGACGGAATCGTCCTTCCATTACTGTGTCCAACGGAGCATAGCTGAACCGGCGTGTATCCGGCTCCGGATAAATTTCTTCCACGGATGGAGCAAAAACAAAAGATGCCCCTACCTTTTCCAATAATTCACAATCGGCATCCAACGTACGCGGATATTTAATTAAGTCATTCCGGTCGTTAAACTGAGTAGGATTCACAAAATCACTCACTACCACCACATCATTCTCGGCAACAGCACGTTTCACCAATGAAGCATGACCTGCATGCAACGCTCCCATCGTAGGAACCAAACCGATTGTTTTTCCTATATTACGCAGGGCATCAAGCTCTGACTGAAGCTCTTTAATCGTATGAACTAACTTCATTTTATCTCACTTCTTTTTAAGCTGTTTCAATTAAAACGGCTGCAAAGTAAACCATTATTTTGGAGATAACGAAAAAAAAAACGTTTTATTATCAGCCAAAGATATGCCAACAACGACAACTTCAGCTCGCTATCAGACAGAAAAACAATTCTTTTTTCCTTTATTATCAGACGCTTAACAAATCATAAGGAATTATTAAGTGTGTATTTTTGCCTCTCTCAGCTATTTTTTTTATATCTTTGCAAAATGTTTATGAGCAACAAAAAGTTAAGATGAAGGCAAATAAAGTTTTATTTATTACACAAGAGATTACCCCTTACGTTCCCGAATCCGAAATGGCAAGCATGGGAAGATATCTTCCGCAGGCTATTCAGGAAAAAGGCAGAGAAATCAGAACTTTTATGCCGAAGTGGGGCAATGTTAATGAACGCAGAAATCAATTACACGAAGTCATTCGCCTGTCGGGTATGAACCTGATTATCGACGATACAGACCACCCGTTGATTATCAAGGTTGCGTCAATCCAGGCCGCCCGCATGCAGGTATATTTCATTGATAATGATGATTATTTCCAGCACCGTCAAATGGTAGCTGATGAAAACGGAGTAGAATACACGGACAATGACGAACGTGCTATTTTCTATGCACGTGGTGTATTGGAAACAGTAAAGAAACTGCGTTGGTGTCCCGATGTTATCCATTGTCAGGGTTGGATGAGTGCATTTGTACCCCTCTATATCAAAAAAGCTTATCAAGACGAACCGTCTTTCAGAGATTCTAAAGTTGTATTCTCTGTATTCGGAGATGATTTCAAATCGGAATTCCAAGGTGATTTAGCCGAGAAATTGATGCTGAAAGGCATTGAAAGAAATGATGTAGACAACATTATCAAAACTCCGGCTAATTATGAAGAACTCTGCAAATTGGCCATCGCCTATTCAGACGGTGTAATTCAAAATAGTGAAAAGGTAAATGAGAACGTGATGAAATTCGCACGCGAATCGGGTATTCCTGTCCTTGATTACCAATCACCCGAAACTTATGCAGACGCTTTTAATAACTTCTACGATGAAGTTTGGGAGTTTGAAAAGAAATAAATCAATATAGATTACAAAAATGAAAATCAAATATTTATGCGCATTGTTGTTAGCCGCACTTACATACAGTTGCGATGATACGACACCGGGAATCGGTGATACGACTATTCCGGATGGAGACCATATTCAGGCCGGAGGCAAAATCTATGATGTCACCACCCGTTCTATTTTAGCGGATTCCGTATATGCACGTACCAGTACTGCTTATCTGGGACGTTATACCGACCCTCAGTTCGGTGAATTCACGTCCGACTTTATAGCGCAATTCAACTGTACGGATGATTTTGAATTCCCCGAAGCTGTACAAGAGATCACAGGACTGACACTCTTTGTCCAATATACGAAATTTTTCGGAGATTCCCTAAACTCCATGCGCATGAGAATTGATACATTGGACAAAGTGATACCGGAAGGAGATTTGAACACATTTTATACGAATGTAAATCCCGACAACTACTACAACGAAAATGCCAAACCTATCGCTGAAAAAGCTTATTCGGCAGGCGGAACCGATGCCCACCTCACAGATACGCTTAGCAGCAGATATTATACTCAAACCATAAAATTGCCCACTAATTTGGGAAAATTTATGTATGAGAAATATAAGGAAGATAAAAACAACTATAAGAATGCCGATGCATTTATCAAGAATGTCTTAAAAGGTATCTATGTACGTTGTACACATGGTGACGGTACTATTCTATATATTGACAACCTTGACTTACGTATGCATTTCAGCAGATTGATTAAGAGTTCTTCCAATAAGCTAGACTCTTTGGTAAATACATTCGCTGATTTTGCTGCGACAAAAGAAGTTATTCAAGCCAACCGTTTCCAGAATTCCGAAAGATTGAAAGAATTGGTGGACAAAGACAATTGTACTTACATAAAGACTCCTGCCGGAATCTATACGGAAGCTACATTGCCTGTCGATGAAATATATGAAGCGCATCAGAATGATACATTGAATGCTGCAACTCTTTCTTTCACCCGCTTTAACGAAAAAAACAACAGCAGCTTTGCAATGGGCATTCCCCAATATTTATTAATGGTAAGAAAGAAGGAAATGTACTCGTTCTTTGAGGAGAATAAGATTACCGACAATATCTCTTCTTTCATCACAAGTTTTACCAGCAACAGTAATAAATATACTTTTTCCAATATTGCCCAATTGATTACTCACTGCATCGAAGAAAAGAAAAAAGGAGAAGCCGGTGACCCGGACTGGGTTAAAAAGAATCCCGATTGGAATAAAGTTGTGCTGATACCTGTAAAGGTGGACTTTGATACAAACAATTCGATTATCGGGGTAAGCAATAACTTGGATATGGAGAGCGCTGAGCTGAAAGGCGGCACCAAAGCAGGAAATGAATTAAAAATGCAAATCATATATACCAAGTTCTAACGATACGGATTACACGTTAGTACGCATAGGGTCACACATATATATGTGTGGCCCTACGTGTACTAATGCACAAGGTCACACATACGTACGTGTAAGTCCATGCCTGCACAGGCATAAAATGAAGGGTGCGCCAAAAGTCCGAAACGGTTTTACTTTTGACGCACCCTTTTTTATCTTTTGCCTCAAGATGGCTGTAACCGGATTAAATTCCCAATGACTTTCTTACGGCTTCTACTTTTTCTTCTGCAGCAGCATTAGCAGCATCATAGCACTTAGGACATCCCATCTCGCCTTTCACTTCCATATAGAACTTAATCTTAGGTTCGGTACCCGAAGGACGAACAGAAATCTTAGTACCGTCTTCAGTGAAGTATTGCAGTACATTAGAGGTTTCAGGCATATCAATATCTGCCACATTACCTTCACCGTCTGTAGCTTTCAAAGTCTTGTAATCCTTTGCCAATATCACTTTAGAACCACCGATTTCTTTCGGAGGATTGGCGCGGAAGTTTTCCATCATTGCTTTGATTTCATCTGCACCACTCTTACCAGGCTTCACTACATTGACTGTCGTTTCTTTAGAGAAACCATATTCCACATAGATATCCATCAGAACATCGAACAAAGTCTTGCCCCGGTCTTTGGCCCAAGCACAGATTTCAGCCAGCAACGCACAAGCAGAAACAGCATCTTTATCACGAACGAAGTCTTCGGCCAGGAAACCATAACTTTCTTCACCACCGCCGATGTATTGCTGTTTGCCTTCGCTCAAACGGATTTCACGTGCAATCCATTTAAAACCGGTATAGCAGTCGCGCATCTCAATCTTATTCTTGTCGGCCACAGCCTTGATAAGCTCGGTAGTAACAATGGTCTTGACAATAAAATCATTGTCCTTCATCTTGCCCATTGCAATGCGGTTCTTGATGATATAATACAAGAAAAGCAAACAAGTCTGATTACCATTAATCAATACCCATTCACCCTTGTCGTTCTTACAAGCCATACCTACACGGTCGGCATCCGGGTCACTCGCCATCACGATGTCAGCATCAATTTTCTTAGCCAAATCGATAGCCATAGACAATGCTTCCGCATTTTCGGGATTCGGCGAGATAACAGTCGGGAAATCGCCACTCTTCACCATCTGTTCGGGCACGCAATGCACATTTTCAAAGCCCCATTGTTTCAAAGCACGCGGAATCAGCATCATACCCGTTCCGTGAATAGGAGTATACACAATACTCAAATCCTTCTGGCGCTTAATTACTTCAGAATCAATAGAAATAGTATGCACCTTATCCAAATAGATACTATCGATATCCTCACCAATCACCTGAATCAGTTCTTTGTTTCCTTCAAACTTAATATCGGCAGCCGAAGCAATCTTATTCACTTCATCAATAATACCTTTATCATGCGGAGCCAATACTTGTGCACCATCATCCCAATAGGCCTTATAACCGTTATATTCTTTCGGGTTATGAGAAGCTGTCAGGATGATGCCGCTTTGACATCCCAAATGACGGATGGCAAAAGACATCTCAGGAGTGGGACGCATATCCTCAAACAGATATACCTTGATACCATTAGCCGAGAAAATATTTGCTGAGATTTCGGCAAACAGACGGCTGTTGTTACGGCAATCATGACCAACCACAACAGCTATTTGTTCAAGGTCTTTAAAGTTCTTATTAAGATAGTTGGACAATCCCTGAGTAGCTGCACCGACAGTATATATATTCATACGGTTACTACCTACTCCCATGATACCGCGCAAACCGCCTGTACCAAATTCCAAATCTTTATAAAATGCTTCTATCAAATCGGTTTTATCTTCATTTTCCAACATACGCTTTACCTCTGCCTGAGTTTCGGCATCGTATGCAGGAGTTAACCACTTCTTGGCTTTCTCAGTCACTTGCTGAATCAATTCTTCATTTTCCATGTGATCTACTTTATTAGAGTTAATATTTTAATAATACGCAAATGTAAAAGAATAAGTTCACAATTCCTATCTTTTGAAGAAATAAATTATAATGGAATCCATGCCTGCATCCATGAAAAAAAATCCGCACTACACCTCCATAGAGATGTAATGCGGACAGCTTTTTATTATCAAACGTAAGATACGCCTTCTTATTTTGTCACTTTATAACGCTCTCCTGTAGCTTTCACCAGCTCTTCCAAAAATTCCTGAGGATAACCCGGACGCACCAGCGGAGCACAGTTTCCTGTTTCCGGTCGCAAGATAGAGCCGTTCTTTGCCATTTTCTTCACTGCACCGTCGTTGTATTTCACAATGAGGAATTCTCCCAACTTCTTCCAGCTGTCAACTGCCGACTGAGCCGTCATGCAAGAATAGTTGGTCAAGAACTCTTTCGCTTTCACCGGGTCTTTCTCGTAAAGGCTGAGTGCAGCGTTTTCTATACCACTTTGCGCACTGTCATAAGTATCCTCCAAATTGTTTTGAACCGCACGCATATCCTCAATCATCAAACTGTATCGAGGACGAATCATGTCGGCCACCCAGTTGTAAATCCAGAAAGCGGAATTCCACGAGAAGGTTACACAGTCTGCTTCTTTACCGCTATAACAATCGGGAATTCTGTCCGTACAGCAATAGACCGGAGCAAATACTGTCATGTTGGCATCATCCGCACCAAACCACAGTACACCACCTATCGCATCGGGGAGTTCGGCACGCATCTGTGCCACAAATGTAAATGCAGTCTGCTGAGTAGAAATCGGGCGTTCATTAAAATACTCTTTGTCGCCTACTTTATAAGTCAACGGTGACAAACGATAAGGTGTTTTAAAAGGACCGGCTCCCGGATCATTAGTGATATCCAGCGGCGTGCCTTCATAATGGTCACGCATGGCTCTTTGTACATCGCGCACAGAAAGCTTATGGTCGGGCTTGATATAAAGAGGCATCGGTTCCTTGCTCTCTCCCTTTATATAAGGCAAATAGGTATCTCCTACCGCTTTATTAAACATATTATAGTAGCTCCATACACGTGCTTCACAAAAACGAAGCCCGCCGAAATCCAAAGGATTATAAGCTTCCGAAAAACTAAAATCTTTGTTCATACCGTCAAAATAACCTTTCTCGCGGGCAAACGAAATCACATCGGGAGAATAGAGACAGTTGTCTTTGTCATTCATATTAAATTTATGAATCCGGCTTTGATTGGCATGTGCTGCAATACAATCATCCGGTATCCTGACAGCTACCCATACTGCTCCTTTCACACCCGGCCCTTTGCCTATCATTTCAAGAATCCATACTTCGTTGGGGTCTGCAATAGAGAATGACTCGCCACTGCTGTAATAGCCGTATTCCTTAACCAAGTCAGTCATCACTTCAATAGCTTCTTTTGCCGTGCGCGAACGTTGGAGCGCAACATAAATAAGACTGCCGTAATCCATAATACCGGTAGTATCCACCAACTCTTCACGCCCGCCGAAGGTTGTTTCTCCAATCGTTACCTGATATTCATTCATGTTTCCAATCACATTGTAAGTTTGGGGGGCTTCCTTTATCTGTCCCAAATACTTACCCGTATCCCATTCATAAATATCACGCATGGTGCCTTTGGCATGTACACCTGCGGGATAATGATATAACTCACCGAACATTCCGTATGAATCGGCTGAATAAGATACAATAACCGAACCGTCTGTCGATGCATTTTTACCAACAATAAAGTTGGTACAGGCCAGTGTTTCGGTCACGGCTGCCATCAGCAAGGCAGCTCCTAAAATTAGCTTGTTCTTCATTTATATAACTTTTTAATTGTGTTATTCTGTTTTCTACTTAAAACTTATATTCTTTCCGCGTCTCATTCCCACAATAATCGGTCACGATCACTTCCAGCTTATGGGGCACTCCCCTTTTCAAACGCTTCGGGTGCTTCATTGACAACCGGGCTGTCTTCGAGCTGAAACTGAAAAGCTCAAACCGACCGTCAATCATCACCTTGTAATCTCTCACACCTGTCTCGGCATCACCAATCTTAAACTGTATGTTTCCGCTTTTCCACTGAGACCGGTTCAGGGGAGTGACTCGCGGAGAAACCGTATCGACAGCCACGGTATATGTTCCCAACTCACGAATGGTTGTTTTCATCCAGCCCTCATCAAACTTTCCTCCGGCAGAACCCTTCCTGTTTCCCCACTTACGGACTACATAATATTTTGATGTGTCTTCCACCGGAAAATGATGCACGCCAATCATCAACGTACATCCCGCCTGCAAAGGCACTGCCTCATCATGCAACCGATATTCGTATGCAATGGCAGCAGTATCCTTAATCACCTTAGTGTTCAATGCAATGTCTTCATACAGCATGCCTCGCGGAATGACCAATTCCATTCCGGGTTCCTGTATCACATTGCCTTTATCCCATTCCAAATAATGTTTTGCTTGCGGATTATATTCTTCTATCGGCATCCGGCATCCACGCACCACAAACCGATATGTGTTCTTATTGCCATATAAATCCTCCAGTTCATAACGGAAGTGATAATCCCTCTCCTCATCAATCGTCACGACTCCTCCCTTCTCATCAGCCTGTAACATACGCAAAGGATTTCCCGGAAGTATCTGTGAACGCATCACCCAACTGTTTTTCTTCACATGTTCCTCATAATCCGTCCAAGCGTTAATCATGCGGTTTTCTTCAGGCAAAACGCCATCCACCGTACTACGGAACACTTCAGCCGTATCTACATAAAGTACGACAGACCGCACCCCGTAATTGTTATGCGTACCGTCCATGTAGTCGTATGCTTTTATACCTGCTGCTATTTCTCCCCAAGCCTCAACCGGAGTTCCCAATGCTGCAACCGGAATCGCTTTCTTCTTCGGAGAACCGCTCACCACTCCTTTCCCCGGCTGAGGATAAAGCATCACCAAAGAAGCACGAGGCGGAGTCGTGTCTTTCACCTTATCCGTATAGAACTGCAAAGGGTCTATCAGCTCACCTGTATCCGTACGACGAATCTCCATGTGCAAATGAGGACCAAACGAATATCCTTCATTACCGCTCAAAGCAATAATCTCACCGGACTTAAACGCCAGTTGGCCGGGTTCAAACTTCAAGTCTACCGCAAAAGTCTCATTCTCATACTGATATTCTTCCACCAGCTTTGCCACAGCCGGAGCAAACTTTGAGATATGTCCATACACGGAAGTATAGCCATTAGGATGAGTGATATATAAAGCCTGCCCATAACCTCCGGGCGTAACCGACACACGGCTTACATAGCCGTCGGCAATGCAATGAATAGGCTTGCCAATCTCACCCTGCGTTTTAAAATCAACTCCTCCGTGAAAATGATTGGCACGCAACTCACCAAAGTTTCCGCTTAAAGTCAACGGAAAATCAAAGGGGGAAATAAAAGGTTTTTCGGGATGTTCCTGTGCCCGGGTAGCCAAACAGCCCCCCAATGCAAGGAGCAATATATAACTGCGTATCGTCATTTTTCTCCTATCTGTTTTTTGTTCTTTTCCGCCCCTGCATACGGGCAGGTGCAAACTTACAAAATAAATTCAAAAGTTCCTCTTAATTTGTGTTGCTAAACATACTTCACAGAGAAAAAAAACAGAGCAACAAGGAACCTACTTTTCTGACATTTTGTTACCTTTGATACATTCAAACCCCTTAAATGTGACGATTATGATAGTAGGAATTCCTAAAGAAATCAAGAACAACGAGAATCGTGTATCGTTAACCCCCTCGGGAGCACGAGAATTAGTACAAAGAGGTCACACGGTATATGTCCAGCACACTGCCGGTATCAACAGCGGATTTACTGACGAAGACTATGAAAAGGCCGGAGCACATATACTCCCCTCCATCGAAGATGTGTATGGAACAGCCGAAATGATTATCAAAGTAAAAGAACCTATCGAAAGCGAATACGGCTTGGTGCGCGAGGGGCAATTGGTATTTACCTATTTTCATTTTGCCTGCGACCAACAGTTGACGGAAGCCATGATAAAAAGCAAATCGGTGTGTATGGCTTACGAAACGGTAGTAGACAGGCAGGGCGCCCTTCCTTTATTGATTCCAATGAGTGAAGTAGCCGGCCGCATGTCTGTGCAAGAAGGTGCACGCTTTCTGGAAAAGCCACAAGGTGGGAAAGGAATTTTACTGGGTGGAGTGCCGGGGGTAAAACCTGCAAAAGTATTAGTTTTGGGCGGTGGAGTTGTGGGAACCAACGCCGCTTTAATGGCTGCCGGACTGGGAGCAGACGTCACTATTTGTGATATATCCCTTCCACGCCTAAGACAGCTAAATGAATTTATGCCCAAAAATGTGAAAACATTATTCTCATCCGCTCACAATATAGAACAGGAACTCGCTACCACCGACTTGGTAATAGGTGCTGTTTTGATTCCCGGAGCAAAAGCTCCTCACCTCATCACCCGCTCTATGCTCAAACTGATGAAAAAAGGAAGTGTGCTGGTAGATGTAGCCATCGACCAAGGAGGTTGTTTTGAGACGTCACACCCAACCACACACGCCGAGCCGACATACGAACTCGATGGAATCATTCATTATTGTGTAGCCAATATTCCCGGAGCAGTGCCATGCACTTCTACTTTGGCACTGACCAATGCAACATTGCCTTACGCCGTCAAGTTGGCAGATATGGGATGGGAAAAAGCCTGTGAAACAGATTCCGGACTCAAAAAAGGCTTGAATATTGTAAATGGAAAAGTCGTATTCCCGGCTGTTGCAGAAGCCTTCGGATGGAAAATATAATCTCCCTCTTAAAGAAGCAAATGTATTAAAAGCCGGAAGAAATTATCATGATGATAATGGTATGGCTTTTAATACATTTCTCTATTTCAACCATAAAGACTAAAAGCTTCCGGGCATAACGATGGCATAGAAATCCAGTTTATCCTCTCACGAGCCACTGTATATAATAAAATCAGACTCTTTAAGGCAAGAACATTTTACAGTCACCGGCCCCATCATTTTTTTCTCTTTTCTTAATAATATTATCAAATATTCTCCTATCTTCGCAAGAAATTGATAAAATACACGATATGAAATGTTACAAATTCATTAGTTTATTGGCTGTGTTCTTTGCGGTAACAACATTGACACACGCCCAAAATGCAGGTCCCTGCACGGGAAGTGAGTATGCCACTGATGCAGAGTTTTTCCGTGCGTATGCCTCTGCACAGAGTAGTGATGCAACAGCTTCCAAGAAAAAAGCCATGACCGGTGCCCGAACAGCCCTTGAAAACCAAATCAAAACAAAAGCAGAAGCTGCTGCCAAATCGCAGACTAAGATATCCGGTGCTGACATTGCTCAATTCAACAGCCTGATTCAGGGAGTGATACAGCAAGAAGTAGTCAAAATGAAAGTCATCTGTGAGAACAGTGAACAAGCCGGCGGACGATATAAAACACATATCGTAGTAGAAGTTACCAAAGCAAGTGTATTGACGAATATTGTCAACAGTGCCAAAAGTGATGAAAAACTGAAAGCGAACTTCGAAGAAGGTAAATTCAAACAGGCTTTTTAAGCCCTCACTAAAACTCCTTGGTCTTTTTCAAAAACTCTTTGATCTTTTCTGAAAACTCTTTAGTCTTTTCCAAAAACCTCAAAGTCTTTTTAAAAGCCTCTCGAACCTTTTCCAAAAGAACAAACGCCTAAGAGTCTTTCAAAAACTCTCAGGCGTTTTAAATATACCTAAGTTCTGATACCTAATCTTAGAACAATAATATATAAGCCAATGTACTCAAGCTGATTACCACCCACAGAATCACTCCCTGAATAAGCGGTTTCATTCCTACTTGCTTTAATACATCCATCGACAATGACGCACCGATAAAAAACATCGTTATAATCAACCCTTTACGTGCCAAATCCGAAATGGCCTGTCCCAGTTGAGGAATACCATCCAACACATAAGTATTGAGAATGATAGCACCTATAAAGTAAAAGATAAACCAGGGAACACTGATTTTCTTGCCACTTCCCTTAAAGATAAATGAAGTAGCCAATGCCAATGGAATAATCCACAGCGCACGAGTCAATTTAATCGTTGTAGCCACTTTCAAGGCTTCCTCACCATAAGCAGCCCCTGCACCTACCACCGAGCTGGTATCATGAATGGCAATCGCTGCCCAAGTTCCGAATTGCTGCTGGTCTAATCCCAGCCAATGTCCCAAAACGGGAAAAATAAACAAGGCTATTGCATTCAATACAAAAATAGTAGCCAACGCCACAGACATTTCGCTGTCTTTTGCCTTTAGGACAGGCCCCACAGCAGCAATGGCACTACCACCGCAGATAGCAGTTCCTGAACTTATCAGATAAGAAGTATCACGGTCTATCTTCAATATTTTACGGCCGATAAACATACCGATGAGCATAGTTCCAATCACTGAAAGGATGGTAAATTCCATACCTTCCTTACCGGAAGCCAGAGAAGCTTGAAGATTCATGCCGAACCCCAAGCCTACCACTGAATACTGCAATAAATATTTTGAAGTTTTTTTATTGAACTTGGGATGAGCCTGACCACACACCAATGCGAATATCAAACCTAGGAATAAAGCTACCGGTGGAGTGACCCAATGTGAGAAAGGGGCCAATGCCGGGATATAATCCATTAACAAAAAAACGATCAACGTGGAAAGTATACCTACATAAATTACTTTGTTGTTTTGCTGTAAAGCTGATACTGAAATCATATTTCTACCTTTCTTTAAATGTTATTTTCTGTTTCAGGGGCAAAGGTAGTATATGTTTCGATAGATCACCAATCGTTTTTATTTATAGGTTATAACTTTTCTTTATAATGTTCGGCAAACTGCATAAATAAAGCCGGTAATCCGTTTTCCTGTCCCTGCAACTGCACAAAGTCAAATTCCCGAAACATAGATAAATCTTTTATTTCCAATACTTTCATCTCACCTGCATACAATTCTTTATTGACAGAACGTATAGAAAGAATCCCCAAGCAATCACAGTTTTCCAAAAAAAGTTTGATGCTTTCCGTACTTCCCAAATACATTTTCACATTCAGGTCTGATAACTTTATATTGTGCTTTTGAAGAGCTGCCAATAAGATATCCAATGTTCCAGATCCTCTTTCACGCAACACCAAAGGAATTTTTTTAAACTCCTCTAATGTGATTTCATCATATTCCGTCCATTTACTGTGAGTATGAACAACAGGAACCAATTCATCTTGCAGAAATGAAGTATACTTCAAATTAGGCTGCCGGATATTTCCCTCCACCAAAGCAAGGTCTATGCGATGTTCCTGCAGAGCTTTTTCCACTTCCAAAGAATTTCCGTTAAATAAAGACAGAGAGACTTGTGGGAATTTCTCGATAAAGCGTGCCAACAATGGAGGAAGCACATACTGGGCAATAGTGGTACTGGCTCCCAAACGCAGCTTTCCGATATGTTCATTACGCAACAGATTCATTTCATACTCCAGTCGCCCGTATTCTTCCAATATCTTCTCGCAGTGCTCCAGTAACAGCCTTCCGGCATCAGTCAGCGATATTTTATTCCCCATCCGCTCAAAGAGACGCGTCTGATACATCGTCTCTAACTCCTGAATATGCTTTGTTATGGCAGGCTGACTGATGAAAAGCTCTTGAGATGCCTTAGTAAAGCTAAGGTTCTTTGCCACACAACAGAATACTCTCAACCGAAAATCAGACATAGTGCTACTTTTATTACAACTCATCGGCTTTTATCCCTAAAGCTTGCAAAACAGCGAATCCCAACATCTCCCACTGATAAGCAATCGCTTCAGTCGGTGGATTCATGCCAAAGACAGTCATTCCGTCTTTTCCGTCCACCTTATTTAATATAGCGGGAACTTCATTGCCATACTCTTCTTCCGCAGGAACCGCTATCAAGCGTTTCACATCCTTCGCATCCGCAACCACCCTCAGTGATTCAAGAAACAATTCATCCCTTCCTGCCATATCCGAAGGCTCAAAAGAATAAAAAGCGAACTCACCCAAGTGACTTTTAAAAGCTACATTATTCAATTCTTGACGCAAATCTCCCGGTTGGCAAGTGCTCATATTCTCACTTTCCTTATCATAAATAAGCAATACCTGAATATTATTCTCCCCGAATTGTAGTCCGGCATCCAAAGCCAGGCACTCCATCAGCACCGGCAGATCAGCCTTTGGCAATTCACGCCCCAATACGGTGCTAAAGTGCTTTTTCAAGTCGCCACACACTCTGTTCAAATATGCTGCATCTACCAGCATTACAGTTTCTGCAAAATTCATCTCATTCGCCATATTCTTACTTTTGTCATTTTCTTTTCTACATTACCGGTCTAAAGATAGAAATAATCTTTTCTCCTTCCGAAAGTTTTCTGCCTTTTTGTATCCAATTCGGACTTTTTTTCATTTAAGAGCTCTTACACCCTGCCATTTTGTCTGATTCTTTTACCCCAACCACCTGTTTTTCCTCTGCTTTCAGCTTTTGGCAAAGTATTTGAGCATTCTTTACCGAAATCGCTTAAAGCATTGAACAAAGACGTAACGATTCCGTTTTCAATAGGTATTTTGAAATAAAACAGAAAGGAGATACAATATGAATTTTAACAACTTCACAATTAAATCACAAGAGGCAGTGCAGGAAGCTGTGAACCTTACGCAAACCCGCGGACAGCAGGCTATCGAACCGGTTCATTTGCTGGCCGGTGTGCTGAAAGTTGGTGAAAACGTGACTAACTTTATCTTCCAGAAATTGGGGATGAATGCACAACAGGTTACGTTAGTCATCGACAAACAGATAGACTCACTGCCAAAGGTCAGCGGCGGAGAACCTTATCTGAGCCGCGAAAGCAACGAGGTATTACAAAGGGCAACCCAGTATTCTAAAGAAATGGGAGATGAATATGTTTCACTGGAAGCTATCATTCTGGCATTACTGAATGTAAAGAGTACCGTTTCTACCATTCTGAAAGATGCGGGTATGACCGACAAAGATTTACGTGCTGCAATCACAGAACTACGAAAAGGAGAAAAAGTAACTTCTCAATCCAGCGAAGACACTTATCAGTCCTTAAGCAAATATGCCATCAACTTAAATGAGGCTGCCCGCAGTGGAAAGCTCGACCCGGTTATCGGCCGTGATGAGGAAATCCGGCGAGTATTACAGATATTAAGCCGACGTACCAAGAATAATCCGATTTTAATCGGTGAACCGGGTACAGGTAAGACAGCCATCGTTGAAGGTTTGGCACACCGTATCATTCGTGGTGACGTGCCCGAAAACCTGAAAAACAAACAGATTTATTCATTGGACATGGGTGCACTGGTAGCCGGTGCCAAATATAAAGGTGAATTTGAGGAACGTTTGAAATCGGTTATCAATGAAGTGACAAAGTCGGAAGGCAGTATTATTTTGTTCATTGACGAAATCCATACTTTGGTAGGAGCCGGAAAAGGTGAAGGAGCAATGGATGCTGCCAATATCCTGAAACCTGCATTGGCACGTGGTGAACTTCGCAGCATCGGTGCCACAACCCTTGACGAGTATCAGAAATACTTTGAAAAGGACAAAGCTTTGGAACGCCGTTTCCAAACTGTAATGGTTGCCGAACCGGATACTTTAAGCACCATCTCTATTCTGCGTGGATTAAAAGAGCGATATGAAAATCATCATAAGGTTCGTATTAAAGACGAAGCCATTATTGCTGCCGTAGAACTGAGTAACCGCTACATCACCGAGCGTTTCCTGCCCGACAAAGCCATCGACCTGATGGACGAGGCCGCTGCCAAACTTCGTATGGAACGTGATTCTGTTCCTGAGGAACTGGATGAAATCTCACGCCACCTGAAACAATTGGAGATTGAGCGTGAAGCCATCAAGCGTGAAAAAGACGAACCTAAGTTGCAACAACTGAATAAGGAAATTGCCGAATTGAAGGAACAAGAAACTTCCTATAAAGCAAAATGGCAAAGTGAAAAAGAGCTGGTGAACAAGATTCAGCAGAACAAACAGGAAATAGAGCAACTGAAGTTTGAAGCCGACAAAGCAGAACGTGAAGGAGACTATGGTAAAGTAGCCGAAATCCGTTACGGAAAATTACAGGCTCTGGAAAATGAAATCAAAGATATTCAGGAAGACTTAAAGCATAAACAAGGCGACAATGCCATGATTAAAGAAGAAGTCACTGCCGAAGATATCGCTGATGTGGTTTCACGCTGGACAGGAATCCCGGTCAATAAGATGTTGCAAAGTGAACGTGACAAATTACTGAATCTGGAACAAGAACTGCACTTGCGTGTGGTGGGACAGGAAGAGGCTATTGCCGCCGTTTCCGATGCAGTTCGCCGTAGCCGTGCCGGACTGCAAGACCCGAAGCGTCCGATAGGCTCGTTCATTTTTCTGGGTACTACCGGTGTAGGTAAAACAGAGTTGGCTAAAGCATTGGCAGATTACCTGTTTGATGACGAAAGCTTGATGACCCGTATCGATATGAGTGAATACCAAGAGAAGCACTCCGTATCCCGACTGATTGGAGCGCCTCCCGGATATGTAGGTTATGACGAAGGCGGTCAGTTGACGGAAGCCGTAAGACGTAAACCCTATTCTGTGGTATTATTTGACGAAATCGAAAAAGCGCATCCCGATGTGTTCAACATCCTATTGCAAGTGTTGGATGACGGTCGACTGACAGATAATAAAGGACGGACTGTGAATTTCAAGAACACCATTATCATTATGACTTCTAACTTAGGCAGCTCTTATATTCAGAGTCAGTTTGAGAAGATTAATGATGAAAATCGTGAAGTGATAGTAGAAGAGACGAAGAAAGAAGTAATGTCAATGTTGAAAAAGACAATCCGACCGGAGTTCCTGAACCGTATTGACGAGACAATCATGTTCTTGCCTTTAAATAAAGAAGAGATTGAACAGATTGTGATGCTGCAAATTGGCGGTATCAAGAATATGCTCGCCGACAATGGAATCACTCTCCAGATGACAGATGAAGCAATCCGTTTCATTGCCGGTACAGGATATGATCCCGAATTTGGAGCCCGTCCGGTGAAACGTGCTATCCAACGCTACTTACTGAACGACTTGTCAAAGAAATTATTATCTCAGGAGGTAGACCGTTCTAAACCGATTATAGTAGAAACTGCGGGAGACGGATTGATATTCCGTAACTAATTCTCTATAATCAAACTATATAAAATGCCCTCCCTGCGAATGATTCGAAATTTGCAGGGAGGGCGTTTTATAAATAATAAAGAAAAGTATTATTTTCCTTCTTCTGCAGCCGGTTCTTCAGTGGCAACCGCATTTTGCTCTACAAAATCCGTAATACCATTGCTTACCAAGATATTGTACCATGACAACAGCTTCTTGATGTCACTTGCGTGCACACGGTCACGGTCATAGTTGGGAAGAATTTCTGCAAAATAAGCATGCAACTCGTTTGCAGATACTTTCTTATAGTCAATAGAAGCCACAGCCCCGTTCTCTTTGTTTTTCACTGATTCCAACACTTTGCTCAAAGGCACTTCTTCTGCATCTGTATACATCGCTATATCAGCCAATGAAATAACTTTGTCCTGTCCATAAGCCGGAATTCTTTTTTTAGCGGCGTCAACTGTTTCTACAATCAACATATTCTTTCCTGAAGAAATCAATTTATATAATCCGGGCTTACCCGCGATTGATAAAATGGTCTTTAACATACTATTTCTATTTTATTTATGGTTTGAGGCAGCAAAAGTACAATTCGCGATTGAAACTCCCAAATTTATTATACGAATTTTCCTGATTTTAATTCTTCAATTACCTGAGTCAACTGTGGAAGCAGCGGAACAGTACCGTCATTCAAAACCGTAAAATCTGCCCTACTTCGTTTTTCTTCGTCATCAAGTTGTGCCAAGATACGTGCACGCACCTGTTGTTCTGTTGCATTATCGCGCTGCATAGCCCGCTTCACCCTTAACTCCAATGGTGCATAAACCATCACTACAGCATCTACTGTATTTTCAAAACCGGCCTCATAAAGAATGGCAGATTCCATACCCGCTATCTCACACTCTTTCAGTTCTCCAATCCAACGGATAAAATCCTCCCTCACCCTGGGATGAATAATAGCATTGATTTGTCTCACATGCTCAGGAGACGAAAAAAGATAAGAAGCGAGCAGAGGTTTATTCAAAGCTCCTTCTTTATCATAGACCTCTTTTCCCAATAAAGCAATAAGCTCCCGACGAATTCCCTCATCGGATACCATCAAGCGCTTAGCTTCATTATCAGCATTGTAGACCGGCACATCCATTGTCTCCAGTAAGTGAGAAATATATGATTTCCCACTGCCAATACCTCCGGTAATAGCTATCTTAATCATTGAATATTATTTGTTGTTCAATCAGATAATCCACCTCTTGCGGATTAAGACGCACATGATTCACATAGCGGGGAACAGATTTAAGTTTCACCGGACACTTTTCTCCTTTATTATTCAGTAGTTCCTCGTAAGTCACTCCTATAAAAAAATCTTCAGCCGTAATTGCCTTGAAATGACTCAGTCCGACCTGAAAAGTAACCTGCACTTTGGAGGGAAAGGTACGTAATACTTTATCAGGAGGAAAATTCACACCACGCACAGGTACCTCCACACTCTTCTCTGCATATACATCCAGCATGAGCGTTACATCATTAAAGTCGGGAATAAACCGGGCTCCTTTCACTTTTGCCAGACTGATGCGGCGATGAGTCGTATCAGACAGATTCTCTAATACCACCGACTCTGTATAGGCCGTAGTAATGGTATCCAATATTTCCTGAGGAGCATAGACCATTACCGAATCAGGAGAATAGATAACATCAGAAATATAATACTGACGATCTAAATCAATTTTTCCCTGCAACTTGACAGGAACTTTTTTAGCTTCCCCCTTAGTATAAATAAACTCCAATGTGTCAGGCCGAACAGTCAGCAAGCGAGTCGACTGGTTCAATTGACCTGTAATTTTCTTCAACAGAGTAGAAACCGGAATACGTACTTGCGTACCTTTGCTCTCATAATCCTTGAAATCAATTGTAACCGGATAGAAAGTTTGCCCCAACATATAATTGGTCAATACAGTTCCTCTATCCTTCACTCCTATCTTTAACTCACTGGGTAACTCGGAAGTCAGCACCACATTATTGGGGACATTCTTCATACGGAGAGGAATCGAAAATTCTGTTTCATAATCATCATTCAATATCTGAAGCAACCAAAAACAGAAAGAAACGAATACAAAAAACAAGAAAATCAGAAACTCCCTACTATTACGACTAAGCAGGAAGCTTCTGATTTTCTCTAATGTCCTCAAGTAGTAAATACGTATGTTCCTTTTGTCGAACATAGCTTATATAAGTTTTACTTTGTTTGTTGGTTTGCAGCAGCGTTAGCATAGATAGAATTTCTATCAATCTTAATCTTCACGCCTGATGCAACTTCCAATACTACAGTACTATCTTCTATTTCTTTAATTTTTCCATAAATGCCACCGGCAGTTATCACTTCCTGACCTACTTCCAGATTCTTACGGAAATTTGCAATTTCTTTCTGTTTCTTATTCTGCGGACGAATCATGAAGAAATACATAATAGCGAAAATAGCTACCATCATAATCAGGAATGAGTAATCGCTTCCGCCTGCAGCCTGCAGAAATACAAATGATAAATTCATACTTTCAAGTTTTTTTAGTTTATAATGTTGTTACACTTACGATAACAAACAAAGATATTAATTTTTCGTCAGCTTGTTTTCTTTTTTTAATTGATTAACGATTCCATCCAATGTACCGTTAATAAATCCACCACTTTTAGGAGTACTATACAACTTAGCGATTTCCACATATTCATTGAGCGACACACTAACGGGGATATTAGGAAAGCTAAGAACTTCCGCCAAAGCAATCTGCATGATAATCACATCCATAAATGCCACACGGTCAAGATCCCAATTCTTTGTGTTCTCACTGATAAGATGACGATAATAGTCAGAATTCAAAATAGCGCGGCGGAACAAACGGCGTGCGAAATCTTGATCTTCATCATCTTTAAACTCAGGTAACAACTCTTGTTTAGCACCATTTTTTTCTTCAAAACGCTTGATTGTTTTAAGAACAAAAGTGTCTACAATTTCCTTGTCATCGTTCCAATACAAGCTTTGGTCTTCCAACACTTGGTCAAGTTCTGCATTATTGAAGATTATCTTCTTATATATTTTGCGCCATACTTCACGGTCTTCCTCATAAGAAGAAGTTTCACTTGCCATATACTCCTTATATATGTCACTTTCCATAATTTGCTCACACAGACTTTTCACAAAATCCGCTTCATTTTCCCACGTTTTCTTCTGATTGCCGGCAAAATCCAATAACTGTTTATTCACCTCCAATTGGGCAATAAAACGATTCTCTACAAATTTGGTGTTGGGAAACAATTCTTCCTTAGTAGGGATAAGTTTGTTTTTCGCAGCATTCAGTTTTTTGTTAGCCTGTTTAGTTACCTCAACCATTAAAAGCAATAGATAGTTATACAAATCATATGCTTTAGAGAGACTAAAGAACAACTCCTTCTCGGCAGTATCCAAGTTTTTCCCTCCGTTCTGATAATAAGCATAGATTATCTGAACTATCTTAAGACGAATAAGAACTCTATTTATCATAATTCACATAAAATTATTAAGGAGTTGCAAAAGTAGGAAAATTCATTGATTTCACATAACATAATTACATTTTTTAATGCAAAATTTGCATAGAAAAGCGGAAAACGCTTTTTTCTTCGAAGTTTATGAGCAAATTCTTTGCCCATTAAAAAAAAATATCCAATTTTGAAGCCGATTTATAAAGATTCAAATTATGGAAGAGAAAAAGAAAAGTGTAGTGGATGGTGATAAAGAAATAGTTTTCTCAAAAGCCATTAAAGCGGGAAAACGTATTTATTATTTAGATGTGAAGAAAAACCGGAAAGATGAAATGTTCTTGGCTATCACAGAAAGTAAGAAAATTGTATCGGGTGAAGGTGACGATTCACAAGTGAGTTTTGAAAAGCATAAAATCTTCCTATATAAAGAGGATTTTGAGAAGTTTACAAACGGACTTCAACAGGCTATTCAGTTCATTACTGACGAACAAGGTCCGATAGAACCCCATCACAGCGAAGACATGCCGGAAGAAAAAAGAACTGAAAACGAAAGTGAAGAAGCTCTAAGCTCTAGTGAAATAAAAATAGATATTGACTTCTGATTTAATGTATAAGTAAGAGTCCGGATTAAAAAATCCGGGCTCTTTTTGGTTAAATCAAAAATAAGCATTACTTTTGCACCGCTTTTTTAAGCTCCATCGTGTGATATACCACATCGTGTGATGGCGAATTAAGCAACAAAATCAACTTAATTTAGAGTAACACAAAAAAAATTAAAGAACAATGAAATCAATTGAAATTAAAGGTTCTGTAAGAACAGACCTCGGAAAGAAAGCAACTCGTGAATTGCGTAAAAACAATGGTGTTCCTTGCGTAGTATACGGAGTACAGAAAGATGAAAACGGAAATCCCGTAGCAACTCATTTTTCAGTAACTACCGATGGTTTGCGTAATCTGGTATACACACCGCACATCTACGTTGTAGATTTGAACATCGATGGCAAAACAGTAAACGCTATCATGAAAGATATCCAGTTCCACCCTGTTAAGGATTCTATCCTTCACGTTGACTTCTATCAGATTGACGAAGCTAAACCTATTGTAATGGAAGTTCCCGTTCAGTTGGAAGGTTTGGCAGAAGGTGTACGTGCCGGTGGTAAATTGGCATTGCAGATGCGTAAACTGAAAGTTAAAGCTTTATATAATGCAATTCCTGAACGTCTGACTATTGACGTTACTGCTTTAGGCTTGGGTAAAACCATCAAAGTTGGCGAATTACACTATGAAGGATTGGAATTAATTAATGCCAAGGAAGCTGTTGTTTGTGCAGTTAAATTAACTCGTGCCGCACGTGGTGCTGCTGCAACTGCAGGTAAATAATTACTAACCCCCTTAATCCTTTTCAATGAAATATTTGATTGTAGGACTGGGTAATATAGGTGAAGAATACCGAAATACCCGTCACAACATAGGATTCAATGTATTGGACGCCCTTGCAAAGGCGTCCAATCTTGTTTTTACCGATGGCCGTTACGGTGCAACTGCCACCATGTCACTCAAAGGACGTCAACTTATCTTGTTGAAGCCTTCTACATATATGAACCTGAGTGGCAACGCTGTACGTTATTGGATGCAGAAGGAAAACGTTCCATTGGAAAATGTGTTGATAATAGTAGATGACTTAGCCCTTCCTTTCGGAGCTTTACGCCTGAAAAGTAAGGGTAGCGATGCCGGTCATAACGGATTGAAGCATATAGCCGCCACATTAGGAACTCAAGCATATGCCCGCCTGCGCTTTGGTATTGGCAATGACTTTCCACGCGGAGGGCAAATAGATTTTGTATTGGGACACTTTACAGAGGAAGATATGAAAACTATGGACGAACGTGTGGAATTAGCATGTGAAATAATCAAAAGTTTCTGCCTGGCCGGTATTAATATAACCATGAACCAATACAATAAAAAGTAATGGCTGAAGCAAGAATAGATAAATGGATGTGGGCGTCACGCATCTTTAAAACGCGCACAATAGCTGCAGAAGCTTGTAAAAAGGGCCGTGTAAGCATAAACGGTTCACAAGTCAAACCGGCACGTACGGTGAAACCGGGAGATGTGATAGAGGTACGCAAACCGCCTATCACTTATTCTTTCAAAGTTTTACAAGCAATAGAAAAACGTGTCGGTGCAAAACTTATTCCTGAAATTCTGGAGAATGTTACTTCACCGGAACAATATGAACTATTGGAAATGAGTAAAATCAGCGGTTTTGTCGATCGCGCCCGTGGCACCGGACGTCCTACAAAGAAAGACCGACGCAGTATGGATGAGTTTATCACACCGGAATATTTGCCGGACGATGATGACTTTGATTTCGATTTTGACTTTGAAGAGGAATAGATACTAATAAGTATTAATATCCCCCTTGTTTTCCATCAGAACGAAGTGAAAATATGTATGAGCCTACACGTATACGTGCAAGGCCATACATGCTAATCACAGGGATATAAATACTTCACAACTTATATATTAATATTGTATCTCTTTCTTCTTACCCAACAAATGATAAACATCATCTCTCTCGCCCACTACCCATACTACATCACCTTCACAAAAAATCATATTAACATCCGGTCGTATCAAATTACCATCGCCTCGTTCTACCCCTACCACCAAACATCTATAATCATCACGAATACCGCTCTCCTTAATACTCTTACCCAAGAAAAGAGAATTACCATCCACCATAAACTGCTTCAAGTTCATCTCACGCTTCTCAATATCCTCTTCTTCAGCAGCAGAAGAGACTCGCTCCACCTGACGGGCAAATTCCCCCAACTGCTCATCCGTACCGATAACCTGAATTGTATCGCCGGGAAACAAACGGACATTGGCACCCGGAATGTTGATACGATGCATCCCGCGAATAATAGAAGCAACATGCACCCCATATTTATATCCCAAATTCAACTCTTTCAGTGTATGTCCTGCCCAAAGAGAATCCGCCGGCACCTCGAAATCCGAAAGATGAATATCACGTGACAATAAATGTCCCTCATATTCCGGCCGCTTCTGTCCCGTAAATTCAGCATGCATATCACGGAAGCGTAAATTCTGTATAAAAGTACGTTCCATAAAAATGGACTGTTTCTTCAACCAGCGCGAAAGCATCATCATACAAACCAAAATAATAGCAATACCAACCATCAATGCAGTAGATGCCTTGAAAATATTCTCGATAATAAACAAAACAAAAGCCACAGCTATCACCATGCGCAATAAAATGGTGGATAATAACGGAGCACGGTTATAACGATTATCCTGCCACAATGCCTGAAACTCAACTGAATGATTCTTCTTCATAATAATAGCACGCAAAAATGGCGATATACATACAATTGTAAACACTGCACCCGCCAAATTCGCCCAAAACAAAGGTAAACTTGCCCGAAACAGAGGAATGATGAAATGGAAAGAAAGGACAATTACCGCAATGCAAAGCACCGAATAGATGGCGACAATGCGAATAATAGCGGTCAATAGTTTTCTCCAATTATTCTCATGGTTCACCGTCTGCGAACCCGAAGAGTAGCGATCTAAAATTTTTCTCCATTTGTTTGGCAAAACCTTCTCTACCCGATGATAAGCGGGAACAGCAAGACGAATCATATAAGGAGTAAGGAACGTAGTAATAACCGAAACCGCTACCACTATAGGATACAGAAAATCACTGGTTACATGTAGGCTTACTCCCAATGAAGCGATAATGAAAGCAAACTCTCCAATCTGCGTCAGGCTAAAACCACACTGCATTGCCACCTTTAGTGGCTGACCTGCAAGAATCACACCTCCGGTTCCAAATATAACCTGTCCCAAAAGAATAGATAAAGTAATGGCAACAATGGGCCATGCATACTCCACAATCATGGCAGGGTCCACCATCATACCGACCGAAACAAAGAATATTGCGCCAAACAAATCCTTAACCGGCGCCACCAGTTTCTCTATACTCTCTGCCTCTACCGTCTCCGCCAAAATAGAACCCATGATGAAAGCACCGAAAGCCGGAGAAAAACCTACTTTTGCCGCCAGTACTACCATTCCAAAGCACATAGCCAAAGAAACGATAAGCAATGTTTCACTCCCCATCCACTTACGTGAACGTTTCAGAAAAATAGGAATAAGATATATTCCTACTACAAACCAAAGAATCAGAAAGAATACTAACTTACCAATACTGTAAATCATCTCCGTACCCTCAAAATTCTTACTTACAGCCATTGTACTCAGCATCACCATCAACACAATGGCAAGAATGTCTTCCAGTATCAAAATGCTAAGCACCAACCCGGCAAACCGTTGCTGCCGTAACCCCAAATCATCGAATGCCTTATAAATAATGGTCGTTGAAGACATTGCCAGCATACCGCCCAGATAAAGGCAGTCCATGTGTTTCCATCCAAAAGACCAACCGGCTACCATCCCGACCAATATCATACAAAATATAATGGTACACGCCGCTATAATAGCAGTACCTCCGACTTTCATAAGCTTTTTGAAACTAAACTCCAATCCTAAAGCAAAAAGTAGGAAAATAACACCGATATCAGACCAAGTATGAATATTTGCCGTATCTATTACTGATGGTGTATAAGGCATATGCGGGCTTGCCAAAAACCCGGCTACAATATAGCCCAAGACTAAAGGCTGCCTCAACCGTTTAAATATCAGCGTCATAATACCGGCGCAAATAAGAATCAAGGCAAGGTCACTTATAAGGGGAGCCAATTCTGACATAACAATATTTTTTTTGCCTGCAAAATTATAAATTATCTATCAACTGTGGAGTCTTTCACCTGCTTATTTTGTGATAAGTACTTTGTTTTAACTCATTGTCTGCATAACGATAAATATTATGGCAGGTTGGCAAAAAAAATCTCCTCCACCCATACCACAGGCAAGATGAAGGAGATAAAAAAAATGAATAATATTACTTTCTGAACGGTGGTTTGACAACCATCGCCTTTAATTTGCGTCCACGCACATCAATGAAAACCTCTGTGCCCGGTGTAGCATAAGCAGTTTGAATATATCCCATACCGATGCCGATTTTACGAATCGGAGACATCGTTCCACTGGTTACTTCACCAACCTTTCCTCCCTCTGCATTTACCAACTCATAACCATGGCGAGGTATACCGCGATCAATCATTTCAAAACCAACCAATTTGCGATTCAAACCTTCTGCTTTCTGCTTTTCAAGAATAGCACGTGCTGTAAAATCCTTTCCTTCAACAAACTTGGTAATCCAACCTAAGCCCGCCTCCAATGGAGAAGTGGTATCACTCAGATCATTACCATAAAGACAGAATCCCATCTCCAGGCGCAAAGTATCGCGTGCACCCAATCCTATAGGCTTGATACCTTCAGGAGCACCGGCTTCAAAGATGGCATTCCAAATCGCTTCACCGGCTTCAGGATAGAAATAAAGCTCAAAGCCTCCGGCTCCGGTATATCCGGTATTAGAAATAATCACGTCTTTCTGACCAGCAAATTCTCCGGTAGTAAACGCATAATAAGGTATTTCAGACAGATTCACCGAAGTGAGTTTCTGCAAAACCTCCATTGCTTTCGGACCCTGGATAGCCAACTGCGCCATGCGATCGGAAGCATTTTCCAATTCAGCACCCGCCGTGTTATGGCTGACACACCAATTCCAGTCTTTCTCTATATTGGCAGCATTCACAACCAACAAGTATTTTTCCGGTTCGTAATGATATACCAATAAATCATCTACAATACCTCCCTCTTCGTTGGGGAAACAAGTATACTGAGCCTTACCAATAGGCAAAACAGCTACATTATTAGAAGTCACTTGCTGCAAGAAAGCCAATGCATTCGGGCCTTTTACCCAAAATTCTCCCATGTGGGAAACATCAAATACACCCACTGCATTGCATACAGTGAGATGTTCATCGATAATTCCCGAATATTCGATAGGCATATTATAGCCGGCAAATTCGTGCATCTTTGCTCCCAGAGCAATGTGTTTCTCGGTAAACGGAGTCGTTTTCATGTTATTATTCAATTATTTTTTAAGGTTATTATATTCGTCTTATCTTGCCACCAATTCTGAAATCTTCACCACTACCATCATGGCTTTTTCCAATGACTGAATAGGAGCAAACTCATATCTGCCGTGGAAATTCAGACCGCCGGCAAAAATGTTCGGACAAGGCAGTCCTTTGAAAGAAAGTTGTGCACCATCCGTTCCGCCACGAATCGCTTTCACCTTCGGAGTCACACCGGCTTCTTCCATTGCCTTGAAAGCTATATCGATAATATGCATGACCGGTTCAATCTTTTCACGCATATTATAATACTGATCTTTCAATTCTACTGTCACTGTTTCTTCACCATATTTCTTATTAATCTCAGCTGCCCACTTCAACATATTCTCTTTACGCGCTTCAAATTTGGCACGGTCATGGTCACGAATGATGTAAGACAGCGTAGTTTGTTCCACCTCACCGGTAATACCTACCAAATGATAGAATCCTTCATAGTTTTCTGTACACTGGGGAGTCTCTCCATCCGGCAATAAATTCATAAACTGATTGGCCACACACATGGAGTTTATCATCTTATTCTTGGCATATCCCGGATGCACGTTACGACCCTTTACAACTACTTTGGCAGAGGCTGCATTGAAATTTTCAAATTCCAGCTCACCTACCTCTCCTCCATCCATTGTATAAGCCCATTCACAACCAAACTTTTCCACATCAAACTTATGAGCACCCAACCCAATTTCTTCATCCGGATTGAAACCTACCCGAATCTTTCCATGTTTAATTTCGGGATGCTCTTTCAAATAAACCATCGCAGTAATGATTTCTGCAATACCGGCCTTATCGTCAGCTCCCAGCAGCGTCTTTCCATTGGTTACAATCAAATCTTCTCCTTTGTGGTCCAGCAATTCAGGGAACCGATTAGGAGAAAGAACAACATTCTCTTCCTCACACAAGACAATATCCGAACCGTCATAACCATAAACGATACGCGGAGTCACTCCTGCACCGGTCATATCAGGACTGGTATCCATGTGAGCAATAAATCCTATCGTTGGTACCGGTTTGTCGGTATTTGCCGGCAAGGTAGCAAAAAGATAACCATTCTCGTCCAATGAAATTTCTTCAAAGCCCAGTTGTTCCAATTCAGATCTCAAGTATTGTGCAAATACCATTTGTTTGGGTGTACTGGGCGTCACACCACTATTATCGTCTGATTGAGTATCGAAACTTACATACTTTAAAAATCGTTCTATCAGTGTCATTTTATCTTCCTATTTTTAATATTCAATGCTGTAAAAATAGGAAAAGAGCCGTGAATTGCCAAACAATTCACGGCTCTTTTTTCATTCTATCTTATTATTTTGATATCAGAAACAACTGGAACCATCAAAACAATGCGTACAAACTTTGCACTTTGGCAAACCGATAGCTTCAATTAAGGTTTCCAATGTATTGAACTTCAACGAAGTCAATCCGAAACGGTCGGCAATCATTTGCACCATCTTTTGGTATTGAGGTGAATCTGTTGCAGCATATTTTTCAAGATCTTTATTCTCATCTCCTTCTATTTCCTTAATCATGCGGCGTGTTATCAACTCCAAGTCACCTTTTGATGCAGTAAAGCCAAGGAAAGGACAACTGTAAATCAACGGCGGGCACGCAATACGCATGTGAACCTCTTTTGCTCCATAATCATATAAAATCTTCACATTATCACGAAGTTGAGTTCCACGTACAATGGAATCATCACAAAACAAAACACGTTTTCCTTCCAGCATGGCACGATTGGGAATCAGCTTCATTTTTGCTACCAACGAACGCATTTCCTGATTGGCAGGAGTAAAGCTGCGGGGCCATGTGGGAGTATATTTGGTTATGGCACGATGATAAGGAATGCCTTTTCCTTCGGCATACCCCAGCGCCATACCTACGCCGGAATCAGGAATACCACAGGCACAATCCACTTCCGAATTATCCTTCTGCCCCATTTTATAACCACTCATAAAACGCACTTCCTCCACATTCCTACCCTCATAGCAAGAAACCGGGAAACCATAATACACCCACAAAAAAGAACAAATCTGCATTCCTTCATTCGGCTTGCGCATTTGTTCCATTCCATCGGCACGCAAGCGGATAATTTCGCCGGGGCCCACATATTTTTCAATTTCATAATCCAGATTCGGCAGACTGCTCGACTCGCTGGTCGCAGCATAAGCCCCCTCTTTCTTACCAATCACGATGGGAGTACGTCCCCATTTATCACGCGCCACAATAATACCGTCTTCGGTCAGCAGCAACATGGAGCACGACCCTTTTATCTTATTAAATACATTTTCGATGCCATCTACAAAGTCCTTGCCCTGAACAATAAGCAATGCTATCAATTCCGTTGGGTTTGTCTTTCCCAAACTCATTTCGGAAAAATGCATATTCGCAGCCAGCAAGTCACGCTCCAATTCCGAAATATTCTGAATCTTGGCTACTGTAACAATGGCAAATTTACCCAAATGCGAATTGATTACTATCGGCTGAGGATCTGTATCACTAATAATACCTATACCCGAGTTACCTTTAAACTTCGGGAGTTCCAATTCAAACTTTGTGCGGAAATAAGAGTTTTCCAAATTATGGATAGACCTCATAAATCCTTCTCCCTTGGCATAAGTAGCCAAGCCTCCTCTTTTTGTACCTAAATGTGAATTATAGTCCGTTCCGTAAAATAAATCGGTAACGCACTCAGTCTTTGAGACTGTTCCAAAAAAACCACCCATTCCTTTTTGCTGTTTTTTGTTTAGGGTGCAAAATTACTAAAATCTCTGGAATAAACGAACAAAAAAAACAAAATGGTACCGAATAGCTTATGAATAAAATGTTTGCTGTGACAAATCCGACCTAACATTCCACCACCCGATACAATGCGTACGTACGTGTGGCCCGATGCGTACGTACATGTAGGCTTACGCATATATATGTGTAGGCTGATGCCACCGTATGTATAGACCTATGATCAGGCTGAGTGCTGCAAAAAGACCTTGAGGTTTTCAAAAAAGCTCGATAAGTTTATTAAAAAGATGCCGAGGTTTTACGGAAACACACCGACCTTTTTCAAAAAGCTCGGCATCTTTTTCACATAGGGGCAGATGGAATCATCCCCTCACTAAGCCGATCATTCCTTCTTTCCGTTCATCCTTACATATTAGCCAAAACACATTATCAATCAATCGATTAACAATGACAGGATATCCATTCATTCTCCTTTCAGTCGTGCTTCCCAAGCTGCTTTCAAATCTGCCTTCAGTATTTATCTGTATCAAAAAAAGTCTTACAGATGAAAGGAGGCTGAAAAGACAATACGAGACGTCCATTCACTACCGAAATCCGCCATAACAGGGCGTTTCAACGACTAATGAAAGGAGGAAGGAAGAGACAGATTTTTCCGTTTGTATGGCGAAAAACACAGTTATTTTTTTATGAATTCAGTCATTGCACGGCAAGCCACTTTGGGTATTTCACGATTACTGTTTATTTTCTCCACCCTCTTCCGCCACCTCCATGTGTTCTTTAAAAGTCGCGAGATTTTTACTTTCCGAGATTTCTTTGGTGGAAAGTTCTGCCAACATATTGAGCACCAACTCCTTATTGGTCATATTATCTCGCAAATTTTCCTTTTTCAGTCCTTTGAATTGTTTATATTTCTTGGCGGTCATATCACTCCATGTCTGATAAATAATGTCAGTGAGGGTAGCAAATTGTACTCCCTCTTGCAGTCCGTGCCGTTTCCATTCGTGTGTAAGGTCTTTGCGAATCTTATAGATTTGAGTCGCCGGTTAATCCAACTATTCGAATAACCCAACCGTTTGTAGTCCATTAATGCTTGGTTAATGGAAAGTTCGGGATCTTGCATTTGGTCAAGACGTTCGGCAGCCACTTGCATCATCCATAGCTTAAAAGGTTCTGCTTTGGGCGATGGAATAGATTGAATGAGGCGGAGAAGTTGCTGTGTGTCAACCACATCAGTCAGGCGCATTTCGCCGTCAGCCGCAAGCATTTTCAAACCGTGACAAATTGTCACGGTTTCATTACCTTCCTTCTTTAACCTTTGTTTTAACTTACGCCAATAGGCCGTTGCATCAACATTATCCGTTAAGACAGCTACTACATCAGCAGAATGCTGTAAACATAATAGTTGCTAAGTCATTACCTCACAATCGGGCATCTACTCCCAAAGCCTTTATTATAAGCCGATAAGAAAAACTTTCCAGAATTACAGAAAAAATTTCTCTCCGAATGAATAATCCTTGCTATTTTTGCATCAAAATGCAGCAGTTATGAAATCATTATTATATATCTTTATCGGAGGAGGAACAGGAAGCGTGCTTCGTTACTTACTTACCATTGCCATTCAGCGCCAGACAGGGACGGCTTTCCCATGGGGGACTTTTGCCGTCAACTTCCTGGGTTGCATACTGATAGGTGTTTTTTATACGCTCACCTCACGCATTCATATCACCAATGAATTGCGTCTATTGCTCACTATCGGACTTTGCGGCGGGTTCACCACTTTCTCTACTTTCAGCAATGAAAGCCTTCAATTATTAAAATCAGGTTTTTATCCCACCTTCTTTGCATACGTGATTGGCAGTGTGGTTTTAGGAATTATCGGAGTCATGCTCGGAGTTTGGATGAGTGAATAGAACAAAATCTCTTCCTTTTTTGTTATTATCATAAAACCACCCAATTAAATTTTAGAATCAATATGAAAATAGCAAAGATTAAAGGAAGAGAGATTCTTGACTCACGTGGCAACCCCACTGTAGAAGTAGACGTAACATTAGAATCCGGTATCATGGGACGTGCATCTGTTCCGTCGGGTGCATCCACCGGTGAACATGAAGCTTTGGAATTACGCGACGGAGACAAGACCCGTTATGGAGGAAAAGGAGTTCTGAAAGCCATAGACAACATTAATAATATCATTGCTCCGGCATTGACCGGCATGGACTCATCAGACCAACGCGGCATTGATATGGCTATGCTGGCTTTAGACGGTACCCCCACTAAGTCCAAACTCGGAGCCAATGCCATTCTGGGAGTATCACTGGCTGTGGCAAAGGCAGCGGCAAATTATCTGGATATACCTTTATATAGATATATAGGAGGAACAAACACGTACGTATTGCCCGTGCCCATGATGAATATCATCAACGGGGGTTCGCATTCCGATTCTCCCATCGCTTTTCAGGAATTTATGATTCGCCCTGTCGGTGCCAAATCATTTCACGAAGCATTGCGCATGGGAGCAGAAGTTTTCCACGCACTGAAAACCGTATTAAAGAAGCGCGGACTGAGCACTGCTGTTGGCGACGAAGGAGGTTTCGCTCCTGTGTTGGATGGAACCGAGGATGCATTGAATTGCATTTTGGCAGCCATTGAAGCAGCCGGTTATGAGCCATTCAAACACATCACTATCGGTTTGGACTGCGCTTCTTCAGAGTTCTACCATGATGGAATCTATGATTATACGAAATTTGAAGGAACAAAAGGTGAAAAGCGTACTGCATCAGAGCAAGTGGCTTATCTGGAAAAACTGTGTTGGGATTATCCTATCGACTCCATTGAAGACGGTATGGCAGAAAATGACTGGGAAGGCTGGCGTATGCTGACCGAACGTCTTGGAAATCGCTGTCAACTGGTAGGTGATGACCTGTTCGTAACAAACGTGAAATTCCTGGAGAAAGGAATCAGCGAAGGTTGTGCCAATTCTATCCTGATTAAAGTAAACCAAATCGGTTCGCTGACCGAAACATTGGACGCCATCGAAATGGCTCAACGTAATGGCTATACCACTGTTACCAGTCACCGTTCGGGTGAGACGGAGGATGCAACTATTGCCGACATCGCCGTTGCTACCAACAGCGGACAAATCAAGACCGGTTCATTAAGTCGCAGTGACCGTATGGCCAAATACAACCAACTGCTACGCATAGAAGAAGAATTGGGAAGCCGTGCCGTTTACGGATACAAGAAAATTGCACATGATTTCAAAGTATAAGAAGGCATGTAAAGTCACCGCCTGACATAGCATTTCGGGAGTGTGTCAAAACATGGATAATGCTGCCCCTACAGCCTGACGATGGGATAGCCCGGTTTAGTTTTAACACACTCCCTTTTAGTCCTATCCCAAGGGGCTATATTTTTTCTTCATTTCTTCCACATTCATTCCCGTGAAATAGTCTTCTATAAACTCCCATCTCTGCTCATCATCCAAGGAAGTATTACCAAAAAACAATTGGAACAGCTCTATCTGTTCAAGGAATATCTTTTCATTATTTTCAAGCACGAAGTTTTTATAAGCTTCCGATGTCACCTCTTTCTCCAGCACTTCAGGCATATTAACAGTCACCTCTACCGAAGGTACACCACCTTCGACAGTAAAATCGACCACATTGAGCATTGACAAAAGATTGAGAAGCATGTTTAGGTCTGAAAAAGGCGTGGTGTAAAACAGCAGCAAATCTCCTTTCACTCCTGTAATACGCTGAGAGCAGAGCTTCTGATAACGTGAGAGCAACAAGTCAAAGCCTCGGGTAACAGTAAAAACCAACTTGTCTTCATCCTTTTTCTTCGTGCTACTGATATAGCTGACGCTTCTTCCCTCCTCCACTCTCGATTCCAGCAAAGAAGAAAGGAAACGTTTTGCCGAAGGAACATCCATATCATATTCGGCAAAGATACTGCGCAAATCATCTTCTTCAAACTTGCCCTTATTGCCATACAAACTAACAGTCAGCAAATCTTTCAACCGTTTCAGCAGACTCGCCAGTTTTGTGCATATATCTCCTGCATCTTCTTTCAGCAATACCTCATGTTTGCCGACAGCCGCCGCACGGACTCCTTCAAACAAATTACCATTATATAAATCGCGCTTAAACTCCCGATAACCCATTTCCGAGAAACAGCTTTCCCACAATGCTTCAAAAGATACCTTATAAATACCTTCCGCACCGACCACGGGAGTCATAAACTTTTTATACGTTTCCCTGAAAGCAGTATCCCCTGTTTTTTCCTGTACATATCCATCTGTAAAGAGGGTTCGGGAATTTATCTCAATGGGCTGTCCTCCAAAACGGCTGGATAAATCTTCCTCTATCCATAACAAAGCCGTTTTTATCACTTGTCCCAAATCCGATTCATATTCCAACTTGTTCTGCTTACGAGGAAGTTTCACTGCAAACTCAAAATCCGACAAAGACACTTGCATCTCCTTGCTTTTGCCCTTCATCAAATAGATTTCCCAAAGCTTCTTCAAAATCATCCCCAACTGATTTTGCGTAATGGCTCCGGCAGAGTGTAAGCGTTTCATAAAATAGAAATCCCGTTCATGAAAGTCGGTGGCCGCAATACCTTTAATACTTTTATCACGTGCCGCACGTCCTATCTCCTGAATATAGTCAACAAATGTACTCGAAGGAGCCACATGATACACCCGGTCAATATCACTGATGTCAATACCCATACCGAATGCTTTTGTCGCAATAATCATCCGTTTGTCACCTTCCTTAAAAGCTTCAACAATCGCTGCCTTCTGAGCCTTGTCCTTCTTTCCATAATAAGAAGACACCAATCGCCAGTTAGTAGAACGCACCCACATTTTAATCCGGGTGTCTATGCTGCCGGCAAAAGGATAATACATGATAGTTTTATGTTCATCCAGAAAATCATCGGTACGTCCGATAATGACACGTTGTTTCGCCTTATCATAATTCTCATCTTCTTCAATAGTAAGCAAACGAATATCAAAGCCGATATTTTCGCGCTTCACTGTTCCCACAAACAGTCTGCAAGGGTCTATACGCAAAGAGCGGATGGTTTCAAAAACCATATCATTCCCCCCGCGAGGATTCCAAACGGCAGTTGCAGTCAATGCAAAAACCGGAAAAGCATAGCCCAAGTTCTTCTTCAAATTATCCAAGTGACGACCCAGGAACCAATAATCCACACGGAATTCCTTCCCCCATGTAGTTACCGTATGTGCCTCATCCACCACAATCAATCCTATCCGACGGTCACCTATAAAATGTTTAATATCATAAGCCAACAATAATTCGGGAGAAAGATAAAATAAATCCGTCTCTCCCTCGCGCACCTGACGGTATGCCTCATTTTTTTCTTCAGGTGAAAGATCGGAAGATGCATAAGACACCTTTTCATATCCCAAATCACGCAGATTTTCCACTTGATCAACAATCAAAGCCTTCAAAGGAGAAATCACAATTGTAAGTAACTTATATTCTTGTCCCAAATAAATGGCAGGAAGCTGGAACAATAAAGATTTACCGGCTCCCGTTGGCGCTGTCAACAAGAAATTATAAACCGAATCCGTCTTCATCGACTTTTCAGATATGGGGCACATAACGAAGCGGTTTAAATATGAATAGTGAAGAACTACACGGAAAGCCTTTATTCATAGGCGTTTCAGAAGGATAGGACACGAACGCCGGTTTAAAACGAAACGGTTTTTGCTTTACACTTGCTTAGCTTTAGCTTTACACTTGAAGCTATCTAATTAAAGCAAATGCCGGCCGCCATTTACTTTTCTCTTTACTTTGCTTATATTTCCCCGATACGAAAAACAAAGCCGTCATAGGGCCGCAAAACAAGGCTTTCGACGGCTTTAGTTTTGCTGTTTTTTATTTTTCCTTTTTTGGTAGTTTAACGATATAAAAACTTCCAAATGCTTATTATTTGGTAGTTTTGCAGAAATAAACTTCCAAATACGCATGAGAAAGACAGAAACAAAGGTGATACATGTACACCTGATATTTGAAAAAAGAGATTTCTACTTTGGTAGCATATCGGCCGTGTTCAATACGCTGGACGAAGAACGCATAGGCATAAAGAAAAGTACTCTTTTACATGCCGGATTAAGCGATGGAACTTCAATACCTACAAGAATGGCTATTATAAAGCAATCCCACCTTATTAGAGGCGGAAGTTAAAGTATTGCTATATTGAATATTAGAAGCCGTTAGAATGCCTGTAAAATGGTATTCTAACGGCTTTATTTATATATGTACTTGTATCAGGTAGTTACATAAATGGGGTACATTTAAGGGGTACGTTTACAAGTGTTAAAAGGGGTACAAAAGGGGTACAAAAGTACGTTTGTATGATGCTGTACAAATATGGAAATATGCAAATAAACGCCACTTTTGACAAAAAAAACCGTTTAAATAGGTAGAAAAAGCCATATAAATGACGGGTAAAAGAATGTTGTAAGCTATCGTAAATACCACAATATCACTGTATTATAACACAAAAAACCTGTTTGTTGCTTGAAAACTGCGTGCGCGTACTATAATATGTGCTATTCGAGACCAACCGAACCAACCACAATCGCAATACCTGTAATTTCATCAACGGGTATTTCAAAAGGTGGATATTCCTTATTATCAGAAATGGCACGCAAATGTTTTTTATCTTCACCCGGCATAAGCCGTTTTACTAATATACCCTGTTCGCGTGTTGCTATTACATGGCATTTGTTCCATTGTATAAACCCCGTATTGCGGAGTATAGAACAGGCTATAACATCCCCTGAATTGAAATGAGGGTACATAGATAGCCCTGAAACCTCAATCATAAAATCAACATGGCAATGCTTAAACTTTGGAACAACATAGTATTCTTTTACGTCATGTTCTGTTATGGAAAAATTGCTGTTTCCAAATCCGGCGGCCGCAAAAGCATCTACTAATGGTATAGGATTTCCCATATTAGCACATTCAGGACATAAAGGAATAGCATCGGGTTCCTTGTAGTCGTTGATGGTTGATGGTTGGTCTGATAACATATCACCTTTACCGCCACTTAGTAACCATTTAGCGGATAAACCTCTACATTTTGTATATATCAATTCCGAATCAAAGGTATTTCTTGCCAGCCATGCACTAATCGTTTGTGGCGAAAGACCTAAAAGAGTGGCAAATTTAGCCTTATTTCCATCGGTATAGTGGCTAATAACAGCCTCAAGCATTTGTTTTTTATCCATAATTTCAAAAATAATATCCGCAAAACGTAAATTAATCTACGATTTGTTTTGTTAGTATCTACAAAGTGTATATATTTGCAGCGTGTTAAAGATATTAACGGGCGGTAAATATAAGAAAAACGCTCGACAGTTCAATGATTAAAAGAATGAATTATGAAAGCAATCAAAGTATTTATTGATGAAGCGGAACAGTTTAAGATGCTGAACCTGATAGAAAAGTTGAACGGTCACGAGGATATAGCCATGACCGGTACGGGGGCTACCGAATTCGTAGTAGCAGCTACCGGTGAATGCGCAATGGCGTATGCAAGGGCGGTCATAGAAGGCCGGTTGAATGATTGTACAATAGAAATTATAAAATAATATAGCAATGAAAAAGCATATTTATTTAGACAAAGCCAGCAAAGGCAAATTACGTCAGATATTTAATTGTACTGATGTGATGGTATGGAAAGCCTTAACATTCGAGAGTGAAAGCGAATTGGCTCGTAAAATTCGCTATACAGCTATGAAAGAGTTAGGCGGTGAATTAATGGGTGAAGGTGTTTATAGGGACTGGGTAACTACACATGAAACATCGGAGGGTACAATGACGCAAACTTTTAGTAATCGCGTTAAAATCATTGTTTACAAGGATGTGAACCGGACGGCCGTATTGATTGACGGTGAAGTTAAAAAGGTTGAGGACGGTTTGACAGTTTCCGAATTTATGAACCTTCAGCAAGAAGTATTGAAGATTGCTTCTGACCTCCAATTGCAATAGTTTACCATTATGGAATACTACGGAAAAATATTGTGTATATCAAAAGACGACCTTACGCGCGACGACCGGCCGCTTTTAGGGGACTATCAGTTAGATGCTACGAAGGCCCCTATAATGACCGATGATTGCTTTAAGCAGTTAAAGCACCGTAAAAAATTGCTGGTTGTTCGCAAAGGTATAGGCCGTGGGGTTACTGCCCTTGTTTCCGTGGATAGCCTGCCGGATAAGTATAAAAAATTAGTTGAACAAAAATACGGAAGTATGGACGTTGAAATTTTAAGAAATTGGTTCGCTTCGCATTGGGAAGTGGACGACGCGGCCCGTAGTTTTTATTCCCGTCACCGTTTAGCATCCGGCAAGCCTTTAGAACCGGAACAACAACAGGAATATACTTTGAATGCTTCTGCTTTGCAGTCAGTTATTCGCTTGATGAATGACGTTAAAATGAAACGGGCGGTTATGCAAGGCAACAAAATACGCTGGGAAGAAATGGCCGGTGCGATCAGCTTCTTTCAAAAAGAGTTTGGACACAGTTTGCCGCTTTCGGTAAACCGCTTCAAGAAGAAAGTGAAGGACTTCCAAGAAAACAGTTACATAAGCCTGATAAGCAAAAAGTTCGGTAATCAGAACACAAGGCTTGTCAGCGTACAGATTGAAAACCTTCTGCTTAGTTTGGCGACACAGCCGAACAAGCCGTGGAATAAAAACGTGTGGGAAATGTACAACATGTTTATAGCCGGTGAGTTGACTGTTTGCAACCCGGAAACAGGCGAGATATTCAACCCGGCGGAATTTGTGGATAAGAAAGGCAACCCGATCAAACTTAGCCAATCCACTATAAACAACTATCTGAACCAACCGAAAAATCAAGTTTTGATAAATCACAGGCTTATGAGTTGGAGCACGTTTATGCACAATGAACGCCCACATGTACACCGCCACGCCCCGGAATTTTCTTTTAGTAAGATTTCATTTGACGACCGCGATTTGCCTCGCAAACTGAAAGATACCAAGCAACGCCCAAAGGCTTATTACGCCTACGATGTAACAAGCCAGTGTGTAGTCGGCTTTGCTTACAATCGTAATAAGAATGTGGATTTGGTTGTAGATTGTTTCCGTGATATGTTCCGTCTGATGGAGCGTAACGGTTGGAATTGCCCGGCGCAAGTGGAAGTGGAAAACCACCTTATGAGTCAGTGGAAAGACAGCTTTCTAAAAGCCGGTACATTGTTTCCCTTTGTTCGCTTCTGTGCCCCGTTAAACTCACAGGAAAAGTTTGCAGAACCTTTGAACGGTGCGAAAAAACGCAGTGTTGAACATAAAAATCATTTAGGAATAGGCCGCTTCTACGCGAAAAATGAAAAATACCGCGCCGAAAGCAAAAAGATAAGTGACGAATACAACGACACTTACGAAGAAAAGCAGTATTACACATGGGAACAACTTATACAGGAGGATATGAACGACGTTCACGAGTTCAACCACTCCCTACACCCTAATCAAAAGAAATACCCCGGTATGACGCGTTGGCAGGTTCTTGAAAGCAATATGAACCCGACTTTGCAACCGGTTGATAAAGCTATTTTGTACCGCTTCATCGGTGAACATGTGGAAACGAGCATTAAACGAAACAGTTATTGCCGCGTAAACTACACCGATCTTTGGTTGAGCAGCCCGGAAGTTCTCGACCGCCTTGCCCCAAATAATAATCAAGTGGATGCCTACTACCTACCCGATGAAGAAGGGAATATGGGTGATGTGTATATCTACCAAAATGGCGTATTGCTTGATAAGTTAAGCAATGTCGGAACCTTCAACACGGCGGAAGCGGAACAGACCGAAGCGGATAAACTGATAATGACAAACCAAAATAAGTTAATCAGCCAGTTCGACGCAATGACTAAGAAAGAAGCTATTGCCCCGGTGGTGGTGATGAAAGCAGAAACCGCCAAAAAGATAGCGAAAGCAACGGCGAAGCCAATACAGGTTGATAATGTAGAAACGGATGCCGATAGCCTGATAGCCCAATTCAGCGACTACAAAGGCCGGGGCGTAGCAGGTATATAACAGTATTAGAATAACATTAAAACATTATTATAACATGGAAGTAACGAACGATATTAAACAACGTATTCTCGAAGCCATTACGGTAAACCGGGAAAATTACCCTTCGGATAACAAGCACGCCGCCGCACTTGGCATTTCGGCCAGCGTGTACAATGTACTGAAAAAAGGGAAAATTGACAAACAGGTTAGCGATACAAATTGGATTTGCCTTGCCCGTCGCTTGAATGTATCGCTAAATAATGAAATTCAGTGGCAAGCGGCCGAAACACCGACTTTTGTCTATATAACCGAACAGTTGGCAATGTGTCAAGAAAGTAGCGTTTCCGCCGTATTGTGTGATATGGCAAATATAGGAAAGACATTCACGGCACGCCTGTATGTAAAGAACCACAAGAACGCTATATATGTCGATTGTTCGCAGGTAAAGACCAAACAACGCCTGATACGCTACATAGCAAAAGAATTTGGGGTTAATTCCAACGGTAGGTATTGCGATGTTTACGACGACCTTTGTTTCTACCTGAAAACGCTGGAACGCCCTTTGATTATTCTTGACGAAGGCGGCGACCTGCAATATGAAGCCTTTTTAGAATTGAAAGCCCTTTGGAATGCCACGGAACGCTGTTGTGCATGGTATATGATGGGTGCAGACGGTTTGAAAGAAAAGATGAACCGGTCTATTGAATGCAAAAAAGTAGGATATACCGAAATGTTCTCCCGTTATGGTGATAAATACAGCAAAGTAACCCCGGACGACGGAAAAGAGCGCGAAGCATTCCTAAAGGCACAAGCGGCGATGGTGGCGAAGCTAAACGCCCCGGAAGGCACGGAAGTTATGAAAGTGGTAAACCGCACAGGCGGAAGCCTTCGCCGGGTATATACGGAAATTGAAAAAATAAGAAAGGGGGCTTGATATGTTGAAAAAGGTCTATCAACTTGGCATGGAAGCCCAATACGCCGCGCATGTTCTGCTTTTATGGGGTGAAGGTGAATACCCTTGTGATCTCCGCGTGCGCCGCGCAAAAACGGAAGGGTTAATAGTTATCGAACTTGATAATTTGGAGTTAGCTAATAAAATAGTAACTGCTACCCGTTGCAAGGTAGCCGTAAAAGAAGTAAAAGCATGAAACGCGCTTATTCCCCTAAAGAAATACAATCAATGAACATTGCCAGTCTCCCTTTTACGGATAAATGGGAAATTGCTTTCGGAACTCCCGGACGTACAGGCGTGTGGATTGTTTGGGGGGACTCCGGTAACGGGAAAACGGCTTTTGTTATGCAACTTGCAAAGTATTTGTGTCAGTTCTTTAACAAGGTAGCTTATGACAGTTTGGAAGAAAGTACAAGCCTTTCACTTAAAAATAATATTGAGCGTTACCGCATGGACGAGGTGAACAAACGCTTTATAATATTGGATCGTGAAAGTATGACCGATTTAAGCGAGCGATTATCTAAACGCAGAAGCCCCGAAGCCGTAATAATTGACAGTTTTCAGTATTCAGGTTTAAACTATGCGACCTATAAGGCACTAAAGGAAAAGCACAGAAATAAACTTTTAATATTCATAAGCCATGCGGAAGGCATTAAGCCCGAAGGCCGGGCCGCGAAAAAAGTAGCTTATGACGCTGATGTGAAAATATTCGTGCAGGGTTTCCGGGCTATTTGTAAAGGACGCTTTATAACGAAACCGGGTAATCATTATACGATATGGGCCGAAGGAGCAGCACAATACTGGAATGAGTAATGAATAAATCAAAAGAAATAGTTATGGATGAAGCAATTGAAGTGATTTTAAACAGTATCATCAAGAAGGCCGGGGGCTTTTCCTATGATGAGCAGTCTTTTATCTTTAGCGAATTAGCGGAACGACTTACACGTCTTTCGCATGATGCCCTGATGGCCGAATATGGTATGAAAGAGGAGGGCTTTGTATGAAACGAAATTATTCACGGTTTTACGCCCTTCTTGGCCGTATGCCGACAATAGATAAAGATGAATTGAAAATTGATTTAGTCCGGCAATATACCAACAATAGAACGGATTCTTTAAAGGAAATGACCGACAAAGAATATGATGCTATGTGTGACGGGATGCAACGACAATCAAATGGTTATAAGGCCCGTGAGATAGCACGCGAGGAATTAAGGCGCAAGCGATCCGCCGCCCTTCATCTTCTGCAAAAGCACGGCATTGATACAACAGATTGGAATAGTGTTAATGCCTTCTGCAAGAACCCACGAATATCCGGTAAGGAGTTCGGAAAACTGACTACCGAAGAATTAGACCTACTGTGTATCAAGATAAGGATGATACAGCGGAAAGGCAATAAAAATACTGATTACTCACAATTAAATTAACAACATCATGGAAGAAGAAAAGAAAGTCGTTGAAATGAACAGCGAAGAATTGAGACAGTTTGAAGCGTTTAAGGCTAAACAGGCCGAAGAAAATGCAAAAGTAAAGGCTAAACAAGATCGCGACGCTTATCGTGACCTTGTAGATGAAACCATTGAAAGAACGGTTCCGGCTTTGATGTGCCTTAGTCAAGGTATTAAGGACACAAAGGCTTCGGTTTTGAATGATTTTAGAAATGTTATCGACATGAAAGCCGATGTACTGAAACTAAAAAAGGACGGCCAACGCAGTGACACATTTACCAACTCAAAAGGTGATAAGCGTATAACCATAGGGGTTTATACAACAGACGGTTATCGTGATACGGTTGAAGATGGTATTGCCATTGTGAAAGAATATATCGAAGGGCTTGCCAGTGATGAAAAAACAAAGGCACTTGTTAAAATGGTGCTCCGTTTGCTGGCTCGTGATGCGAAGGGTACATTAAAGGCCAGCCGTGTAGTTCAACTCCGTAAGATTGCCGAAGAAACAAAAAGTGACCGCTTTATGGAAGGCGTTCAAATAATCGAAGAAGCCTATCAGCCAGCAATTAGCAAGCAGTTTATTCGTGCAGAAGTGAAAAACGAGAACGGTGCATGGGTGTGTGTTCCTTTAGGTATGACAGAAGCATGAGCAAGCAGCAACCAATGTTATTAATCTCGCCGCCATTGTTCCCAAAGGAACACCCGGTTGAACAAACGGAGTTTGGCGGCGTGCCTTGCGGCTATTGTCACGGCAACGGCTGGTTTTGGGGAATGGATGAACTGACACATGAAAGTGTAAAGGTAGAATGCCCCGTTTGTAAGGGACATAAGAAATTAAAAGCGGTTGTAACAATCAACTGGGTAGCTGATGAAAGTAAGTAGTAATATTTAAAGTAATAAAACGATATGGGAAACATTTTAGACAGATTTAGAAAGCCAAAGGAAACGCAAGAACCCAAAGGCGTAAAAAGAACAAAGACTATTCCGCCCCATGTGGTGGCGTGCAAGGTCTGTGAAGGTAGCGGCAGTATAGACGGGCATATTTGCGAGCAATGCAAAGGTTCCGGCCGCGTGATAGTAACCTGTGATGTAACGACCTATATAATGGCCTATGCGCCTGAAACGCTTTAATACTGCATACAGGGCCAGTTCTTTATACTGGCCCTATATTTTTAATTCAACTAAAAATAAGGAAAGATGGAAGATTTAATAAAAGCATTGCAGATATTTCTAAAATATGGAAATCCTGTTTACCCAACTAATTGTAGTCACGATGAATTATATGTAGATATTAATCCTGAAAATGTGTCAGAAGATGATATTAAAGCCTTGGATAAACTTGGCTTTTTCCCAAACGATGAGCATGATGGATTTATATCATATAAATTTGGTAGTTGCTAACTTTTAAACAAAAAGATATGATTAAAATAGAAGCAGTAAAAGAATTTGTGGCCCATACTATTGATACGAATGGAGATACCTATACAAGATATTCTTCTATGTGTTGGACTGTTACAATGGGTGAAAGTGAAGAATCTGTTTATAATTGTGAAGAATTAGAAAAAGCTTATCAGGAATATATATCGAATACAGGGATTAAAAGAAAAGATTTAATAGCAGAAAAATGGAAAGGAGTTATGGTTCATACTCCAATTTATCCGGACGGTGCAATTATGATTAAGGTTGATGATAATATAGAACGGCCTATCGCTATTATTCCTCTACCGGTAGGAGGACACAAAAAAGGGACAGAACTTCAGTTTTTTAACGCATCATTGATTGCAGCATCTCCTGAATTACTGGATGCTTGTGAAGATGCACTTTCCTTTTTCACTCCTGACGATGATATTTATAATACACTATTTGATGTAATTGTTAAGGCTCAAAGAAATTTCAAATCTAATAAGAAGTAAACCTATGACAACAACGGAAAAGAACGCAGAGTGGATAAAACAGCAACGCAAAAGAATGATGACGGCTGTTTCAGAATTGGCTGGAATTTTAGCTGCCGCAAATTTTGATATGGTTTCACACCCTAAATACTCAATTGAATTTGAAATGGGCATGTCAGGAAACTGTATCGAAATTAGAGTATATGATGATAATGATGTAGTTGAAAAAATAGACTACTGGAATATGAATGGAATATTTGATGAACGGTTCCTCCTGTTCAACAAGGGGTATATTGAAGAGAAGGTTACGGCATTTCTTCGCGACATAGCCCGAATGAAATTGTGTGCAGAAAAATATATCAAGCTAAACCAGCAAAAATAAGAAAGGAGCTAAAGTATGAGATTAATAGTGAAACAGGCTGCAAAGTTGGAAGAGCTTGAAGCCAAGCGAGAAAGAATGGCAAACCGTATCGCTAAAATTGAGCTAAAAATCATTGAGCAAAAAGAAAAGATTGCTCAGTATTACAGGAAACAAGGAATTAACGTATAACTAAAAATATTGAAATAAAAACATGGAAACAGAAGTACCCGATAAAATAGTAGAGAAACTGAAAAAGTTAATGCGCCTTCAAGAAGGTGCAAAAAAGATTGGTTCGGAAGGTGAAGCAAATGCAGCGGCCGCCGCGATCAGCCGTTTGTTGACACAGTACAATCTTTCATTGATGGATATTGATCCCGAAGAAAGAAAGGAGACTATGCAGATACAGAGAACCGGCCATATTAGCTTTAAAGACACATACGGCCTTTGGAAACGCTCGCTTATGAATGTTCTTTGTGAATTTAACTATTGCAAAACATTCCTTATTTCCGGGCAAACGAATATGATTGTAGTCGGAACGGAGGCAAACACTTCAACGGTGATTTACTTGTATGATATGTTGCGTAGTATATTCAGAAAATTAGCACCGGTCAGATATGAAGAATTTGCAAAGGGGAAACGTGGGGCTGCACGAACTGAAAAGTATAAACGCAAATACATTGCTTCCTACTTGAATGGTTGTGCTTATGGTCTGAAAGCAAAGCTAAAACTTGAAGCGGCAGCAAACGAAGTGCAGGAAAAATCACTTGTAGTTTGCCATAATCAACTAATAAACGACTACATGAGTAACTATTCACCCGTAGAAAGAAAAGCCCCCAAAACGAAAAAGAAAGATATTGCAGAGGCTTTTTGCAATGGTTATCGTGATGGAAAGAATACTAATATCAACAAAGCAATAGACAAATAATCTTATGAACTTAATTATCGTATCAATAGTAATATTTATGCTGTACATTGCCAGTATGGTTTGTTTGTTTAATATTCCGTGGTCTATTAGTAACACCTACTATCTTTTAGAGGAAAAGCGTAAGGGGCTGGGCTGGATGTTTACCGCATTTTGCTACGGTGTTGGTGGGTTCCTGCTACCCGGTTGGCTGGATATAACACCGGAAAGTTATCAATATACTTGCTTTCTTTCCGTTGCCGGACTGATCTTTGTCGGAGCGGCTGCACAGTTCAAAGAAAGCCTAACCAATACAGTACACTATACGTCGGCGGTTATCTGTTGCCTGTTTTCTCAAATTTGGTGTTTTGCGGCTGGCTTTTGGTTGGTATCCTTGCTTTCCTTTGGTTTCTTCCTGTGCATGGCCGGGTTCAGCAAAAAAAAGAATTGGATGTTTTGGGTAGAAATAGCGGCAATCGTGGCAACTTATATTTCGATTGTAATAGCATTTAACTATGGCAGAACTGAAATATAAATCAATCATACCCAATGATAAACCGCGCTGGTTGAAAATCATTCAAACGTGGGTAGATAAGCAGTATAACGGCCTGATAGTTCAAAATAATGAAAGCGACTTTGATGCACTTAAATTCTTTATTGATACTGCAATAGTCAGCCTAAAAGAAAATAAGACAATCACCCGTAGCGAAGTATCAACGGAAATTCGCACAGATGAAGGAAAGACGGTATTGTTTATCAAACGAAACGGAATGATGTTACAAACCTATTATATCGAATGATAGGAAAAAATATAGGTTTGTTGCTTTACAAAAAGCGGGTTAAGTAAATTTAGCCCGCTTTTCTTTTGTAGTCCTGTATCTTTTTGATAATTTTGTACTTATTATAAATCCCGATTAATAAATGGCTTTACAAGGTTGTTCATACGTTAAGCGTGTTAAAGAAGTCAATGCAATATATGACGAATATGCAAAGACCGGTTTGTCTAACCGGGCTATTTGGAAGCGTTATATTTGGCCGATATATGGCATATCGGAAAAGACTTTCTATAACTATATCAATGCGGCGGCCAATCCTGACGTAGTAGCCAAACAAGAAGCCTTGCAACTTTCATTCTTTTAGGTAACGGTAATATTAGGCTTTGCCGGTATCTTAACCTGTTTCTTTACGGCCGTATCATCCTGTACTAAGCATTTGAATATTTCCGTGTTATCCAATATTTCTTCGTGGTCGTGGCAGGGGATAGAGGTTACACGTGTCAATGTTCCCATACTCCCGCTATTAAAGCCGTGCAAGCAATAATTTATCTTATCCAATAAATCAAGATGAAACATTTCTCCGTCGTAGCCTTCGGGAACGGCATTTGTAAGCACGTGCAACCCTATTGTAAGGTTGGCATCTTGTAAACCTCCCGCCTGGCTTCTCCAATCTATTTTCCCGAACTCTATAAATATGGCTGGCATAAGAAACGGTGTTTCTTCCTCTATAAATTCAACCTGCCTATTCCATAGTCCTATGTGTTTGATTGCGTAAGTTGGCGTTTCCCCCTTTTCGGCTATTTCCTGAAGCTGGCGTTCAGAGACAAAGCAAATATTACTTTCTTCATCGGTAATTAGCTGTTGAAGCCTTTTTTTTAGAATTTGATAAACCTCTTTTCTCATGGAGTTATAATATTATGTTTTTTAAAATAGTCCTCAATATTCTGTTCCGCTATTTCCCGGATGATTTTATCCGTTGCCTTGCCGTTTCCGATGAACCGACGTTCCGGCATAGTGATTGTTGAACCGACCTTCTTTAATGCCATAGCCCGGTAAAATTGCTCTTTGTCCGAAAGCTGGCGGTTCTGTTTATTGTTTCTTTTTTCCCCGTCCTTTTTATAGGTATATTTTCCTTCTATTTCTTTCAGGCGGGCAAAAAAATAGCCTTTCATCTTCCGGGTAACTTTTATTTCTCCACCTTCGTTATGTATGCGCCCGTATGGTTTGGATGAAGAATAGGCAAGTTCAACGCCACGCTTTCGGGAACGAACGCTACCTCTTAGTCCGCCGCTTCGCTGCATAAGTGATCCGACACCGTCGTCGAACTTTCTTTCCGGCCATTCCTTTTCGTTAAAGAAAGACTTACGTTCAAAGTTGCGGTCAAATTCTTCGTCTAATTCGACCTTTATATCATCCAGCGACCGGTCAATAACTTCTTTCTTGAAATTCCCGTCCATACCTTTGTAAATTAATTAATTATTCCTATCTTTGTGTCGGTTGAGGGAATCGCAATATTCCCCCGGCCTCCCTTGCTGGGCTGACTTGATTATTTCAAGTCGGCCCAGCTTGCTTTAAAGCCCTTTTGCAATATCTGTTCTTTGGTGTAAACAACATCTTTGCCGTCTTTTACGATGGTGACTGTTTGCAACCTTTTAGCCTGTAACATTCGCCCCTTGATACCTCGCGTTAAATCACCTTCCGAAATATCAGAGGAAACCAGCAAAACGGCATGATCCGCCTTTTGGTTGGCATCCCTTAACGCCGCGTCGATGGCGTTCTTTGTCGGTGTGCTGTTTTGCTTATATTCCTGCAACTGTTTAAGTGTCCGGTTATAAGCGTCCGCGCATTTTTCGGTGTTGCTTCTTGGTAACAGGTCTATTTCTTGGCCGTATCTATCCGTAAAATACCGGGCGATCCTTATGTTTTCGGCCCGTTCACCTTCCCCATGTGCAAGATGTACCCGTAATTCTCCTTTTTCGGTGTGTTCAGGAATAAATTTTGCCTGTTCCCTGATAATCTTACAAGCGGCACAAAGTTCATTGCTGGGCTTCTTTGCCAGTTTTAAATCATTCTTGGAACACACATTGCATTTTGAAATAGTGTACGAATTGTAAGCCGGATAAGCGGCCCTTTGCTTTCCGGGATTAAAGCGGAACATTTCGGCGTATTTCCCAGCCGTTGCCTTGCTTCCGGCTTCAATGGCTTCTTTGCTGTTTGTTGCCGGGTATTTGGCGGCCCGTACCTTCACAACCGTACAACGACAACGCCAGCCGTTAGGCGGATAATAGCTATCCCAAAAAGGATCGGAAGCCGGTAGGGTTATTCCTTCCAGTTCCCGGTGCGCTTTTCTTACCTTGTTATCCCCGGCCGTTCTGTATTGCAATAAATACCGGCCTTCCCCGTCATCCTGCTGATCTTCCCACCGCGCGGCCGCCTCACTGCTGGCAATGGTAAAATCATATTCGGTTTTTAAGTAGAACTTATTATAAGTTTCGTTCAGGGTTTGAACGTCTTTATAATACTGTTCGAACGGTTTTATATTACCGCTTTCATCTAAAAGCATTCCGGCGGCTTCTTTCATTTCGTGAAAGGTTTTGAAGCCGGAAAATACGCCGACACTTTCGCGCAGGCTGCTCACCATTGTTTCCGATGGCGAACATTCTTCCAACCCCCGTTCTATGCCTTTGGATAAGAAAGAAGCCGTTTCTTCAATCAACCCAACAACAACATCTTCCCGAAGCATTGCCGTTCCGAATGTGCGGTTATCATGTAACCATTTTACCGCTTTGTTGAAAGCAGCTTCCACGCCCGAAGTGTCCGGGTAATTATCAGCGGATAATATCAGGTTGCTATCTCCGTATAATTCTGCCGCCCTTTTGTGCAGCCCCGTATATATATCGGGGCTTAGTCGAAAAAAGGTCTTGAAAGTTGTTGTGCTTGTACCTTCTTTTCCCCGATAATCGGAATATTGTACTTGTCTATGAAATATTTGGGATCAACTTCGTAGCGGTCAACAATCATTGTTTCAAACGCAACCTGTTGTTCCGGTGTGTAGTCTATACTTTCATCATAAACAAAACGTAAACCTTTGAGTGGGAAGCCGTGCTTAATCATCCGTGGGATCAGTTGGTCGTTTACTATATCCTTAACTAAGTCGGCATCGCTTTCAATTACGTTTTCAAAAACTTCAAGATGCACCTCCGATTGTGACAAACTACTACCGTTGTCAATAGTCATTGTTTGGTTAAGCAGGCCTTTGCTTATTTCGCTATTGGCCCGGTCAACGCGCTTGTCATATACATTAAAAGCGTCGCCCCGTGTTGTCTCCTTAATATCAATTTCCGTTCCTTCGGGAAATAGCCCCCATGCGGCCGCCCCCATAGAAGCCAACATATTTTCAATGCGTGACCGGTCTTTAGGATCACGGGCCGTTGACTTGGCGATCCTGATGGGCATACCGAATATTTCCCCGAACTGATCCCAAAATGCCAGCATGTTCTTTTTGGGTATAGCCTGATGTGCAGCCTTCAAAAACAGGCCGAGGTCTTTAGGCTTTCCGGCTTCGATTACCCAATCGGATAAGGGGGTATTCCTGTAATCATACCCTTGCTTCCATTCGTCGGCCTGTTCTCTAACTATAACGCCGTATTCAGGAATTACATGCTTGCGTGGAATCAACTCAACGTCTTTATATCGCATCTTTCCGTCAACGGTTACAACATCGCCTAACTGAATAAGCGAGTGCCCCCAATACCGGCTATCCAAGATATAGCCTATTAAATCTTTGAACCATCCGGTTTCAAATAGCTTGGTTGCCTCTTCGTTCTCTTTTTCTTTGGCATCTACCAGCTTGAAACTTTTTTTCAAAACAAAGCCTTTGCGTTGGCCGACACAGCCGGTCAGGTGCAAATCTGCATCTATATCCGTATAAATATCATACAGAGGGCCGCGGCGCGGATTTTCTATGTTCAACGCCATTTGCCACGCTTGCCGCCAATTTTTCAGGTCTTTTTGTGTAAGTGCATCCGCTTGTAGCTTTAATTCTACCATCATGGAACTAAGCCGTTTTCGGTCGCTCTCTTTAGCAAGGTTAAACCCACCTACACACAGGTCGTTACTTATGCGTTTTTTGTTACCCATCTTACCAAATATAAGTGTTGCTTTTTCCCGAACCCCACTTTACGGGATTGTTTATATCTTCCTCTCCATCCTCACCGGTGCAGGTTGGCAAATTCGGCGTAACCTTTCCGGCTTGAACTTCTTCCAGCCATTTAATCGCCCGTTCATAACGCTCTTTCCTTATTTCACGTCCCATTTTTCCGGGAAGCCATGAAACAAGGTGATACAGCGTTATATCACAGGCGTGCATAACTATGACATCGTTACGATTGTCACCAACAGCCGAAAAAATAAGCCCGGTATCGTACCGGCTACGCAGATAACCGGCGATTTCCTCAATAGCCATTTTTTCGGCCTTTTCGCGCTTTTCGGGTGTACTTTGTTGAAAGATTGTCAACGCATCCGCCGAAGCCACGATATAGTCGTTTTCAGTCAGAAACATAGGCTATGCGGTTATAAGGATTGCCCGTTTTTCCAAGTCCTGAATAGTCGTGCCTTTCTTGAATACACGTCTTTGTATCAGGTTCTTTAATTCCTGTTTGGAATAGACTTTGGGAACACCGGCCACCATCAAAACGATGTACTTGCGTTTGCTCACTTCTGATAATTCTTTTGCCATCTTAACGGCTCTTTTTACTCTGTAATTCAGAATAATTTCTTTGAATAACTTAATCATATTACCATGAATTTTTAGGGCTTTGGCGCATACCAAAGCTGGGTTGATACTCTTGTATTCTTGTGTATTTTTGAAGGATATAAATAGCCCCTTCGTCGGCATCCGGCGCGTCGTCGTGTGTCCGGCTTCCTTTTTCGATTGAAAGGGTTTGTTCTATCCCGGCCAACATATCAGGATCATTTTGCAGCCTTTCATTGTAGAAGACAAAGCCGCGCTCCCACAGTGGCGAAACGGCTTCAATACGGGCGAACTTGTCGGGCTTTTTACGCTTGTCTGCCTGTATAGGTAATTGGTAGCCCCGTAGCTTTCCTTCCGTTGTAAATTCATCCAAAAGAATATCTTGAAGGAAATTAGCCTCTATGTAGTATTCGCATATCACGCCTTCCGGCATACGCTCGTGGAGATCGTAGAACCAGCGCACCATTTCGCTAACCGAACATTGCCGGACAAAGGCGGCTATGTGGTGCAACTCTGTTCCGATCTTTCCCCAAACCTTAATCGCCTTATAGTCGTTTTGCGTGCTGCCTTTAAAGGATGGATCGCAATAAGCCACAATCTTTTCGTATCGGTCAAGTGAAAACATTTTTTTCCAGCGAATCCAGTCTTTACGAAATACCGTCCCTTCTTTGATAGGATTGTTCATGTATTCCTTTTCAAAGGCCCGGTAGCCCATAAATTCGCGTTTGGCCTGAATGCGCTGCATAGTCCAGTATTCGGGCCACGACGGTTTGCCTTTTTTATCCAATACGTCCACCTGACTAACGAATACACCTTTTGACGCGGCTATATTAGCCAATACGCTACACTTACTGATAAGATTACCAACCATGATAAAACGGCCGCCTTCCGCCCCGAAAGCCCCGAATAAGGCTTCTTTCACCCATTCGGTTATCTTTCTGACACGGGTATCGTTTTCGCACAATTCGTCGTCGTCCAAGTCGTCAATGACTATGTAGTCCGGGCGGCGGTTTCTATATCTTAGACCGCGCGGAGATTGCCCACGCCCACGGGCAAAGAAGGCGATCCCGGTGCTGGTGACAAATTCGCCATCCTGCCAGTTTCCCGAATTGTATTGCGCCCCGAAGTCGTGAATGTACCGTTTGTTATATTGCAATTCGGCTTGTATATCACCCAGCAAAGTTTGTGCGCTATCTTCGGACTTTCCGACCAATACCATGACGTTGATTTGCCGTTGTTTTTGGCACATTAGCCACATTGGTATCATTACGTCCATGTGGGTAGATTTGGCGTGGCCGCGTGCCCACTTGAATACGGCTTTTATATCCCTGTTTTGAAGTATTTTTTTTGCCGCTTCAATATGAAACTTTGCCGACGGTGTTACTTCCCCGGTTACTTTGTCCGTGCAATAATGCGGATAGTAGTATTCCACGAAATAGGCATAATCTTTCCGGGCGCGTTCAATACGTTCTAATTGCGCAGCTTTCGTTTCAGCTACGTTGACGGTGGACATATTTTGTATCGTTTCCGATAACTGTTTCCACCTCTCTTGTGCTTGTTTTAAAGTATTTCCGACCATTAGAACTTGCTTTTGCCTACCTGTTCACTCAGGAATATATCTTGGTAGTGGTTCATTGTCTTAATCAGGTCAGTTGTAAGTTCTTTATCCACACCCGTGCGAACTATCAGCCATTCGTTGTAAACGGTCATTACCTCGTAAATAGTAATTGCGTTTGTTTGCTTGTCTATTTTTTCAATAGATGCGGCCAACTTTGACATTTCATCAAAAGACATTTTCCCTTCTTCCAACTTTTTGTTAGCCTCCTGCATCATTTTAGTAATGATTTCTTTCCGGGTGATGGTTTTCGCCACGCGCATAGTGTCCCAACCGCCATCGGCTACCCACTTGTTAATCGTTACACGGCTAACCCCTACCTTTTCGGCCACAAGTTTTTGTGTTTCGCCATTCAGGTAGTACATGCGTGCTAATTCCTTGCTCTTTTCTATTTCCTTTTTAGACATAATTATCGCTTTACTTTTTGGCAAAATTGTAAAGTATAGGTGGGCGAGGCAATTAAGGGTGAAACGCTTTCCATCTATTATAAAATGCTTTCACACAAGCGCGTAACGGTTACACACTTTTTTGTGCGGACTATTTTAGGGGGTTATGTTTGCACCGGATAAAGCGCAGAAATGCAGTAATAAAAACGATGTAACATGTAGTAAATGGCAAAGCGAATAATTATAAGTGATGAGTCCGTAAACTGTTACGGAACGTGGGTGAAAACCGATGGCGTTGATATTTCGCAATACGAACGCAATCCTGTGTTGTTGTGGATGCACTGGCGCGGTATTATTATCGGCTGCATCAAAGATATAAAAAAGGAAGGCGATAAAATCACCGGCGAACCTTACTTTGATGAAGTACGCGATGAAAGTAAACTTGCAAAGCAGCAATGGGATAAGGGTACGTTAAAAATGGCTTCCGCTAATTTTGAGGTAACAGAAACCAGCGACGCGCCGGAACTGATAAAGCCGGGCCAATACCGGGCTACTGCTACACGAAGCAAGCTAATTGAAATAAGTATGGTTGACATCGGCGGAAATGACAACGCTTTGCCGCTGGTACTCACTTTCAAAGGTCAGGAACTAAAACTGGCGGCCGGTGAAAATTCGGACGGTCTGCCATTACTCACTAATAACAACAATCAAAAAGACGAAGAAAAGATGGATTACAAAGCTATCGCCCTGAAATTGGGGTTGCCGGAAACGGCCGGAGAAAATGAAATTCTTTCTTCTATTGACGTGCTGAACGGCTATAAATTGGCTAACCAGCAATTACAACAGGAGAAAGAACAAATGCAGTTGTCTGCCATTACGCAAGCGGTAAAAGAAGCCACAGGCAAACGCTTGATTATGCCGGAAAAGGAAGCGCATTTTATCGAATTGGGTAAAAAGGTAGGTATTGAAAGTCTTAAGTTGACTTTTGATTCCATGACACCGATACAAAAGCCGATGAATTTGATAAACCAGCCCAGCGGTTCCGGTTCTATGGCTTTAGACTGGAAAAAACTGTCTGATGTTCCGGCGGATCAGATGGCAAATTTAAAAGAAAATGACAAAAATACCTATATGAAGCTATTTAAAGCCGAATATGGTGTGGATTGTCCCAACTACTAATTTTAAAACAGGTAAAAATGAAAACAGGATTTAAACTCTTTTCCCGGTTGCTTATTAATGCAATGATGGGGCTTTTTCTTGCCGTTGCAATGGGCGTTCCGGCTTCTGCCGGTGCGGCGGTCGTCGTAGGTGCGTCGATTGTTTCGGGCAACTTTCTGCCGAATGGTTCGGCTTGTGCCGGTGTATATACGGAAATTTGGACGGGTGAATTAATTAAGAAATTGCGTGCCGGAATTACGGCTACATGGCTGGATGGTATTCCCGACTATTCCGATAAAGCTGAAAACGATATTATTCACCTTATCGACGTGGGCGGTGATCCTGACGTTTTAATCAACAATACAACTTATCCTATTCCTATCCAAGATTTGGAAGATGGCGACGTTGCTATCAGTTTGGATAAATACCAAACAAAGGCTACCCGTGTCACGGATGATGAACTTTATGCCTGTTCTTATGAAAAGATGGCAAGCCACAAAGAACGTCACGGTGAATCCATCTTGGTGAACAAATTCAAGAAAGCAATTCATGCCCTTGCTCCTCAAAAGAACTCTGATTTGACACCGGTAGTTCTTACCACTGGGGCGAACGATAACGGCCGCCGCAGGATTACAACAAAGGATATTGTTGCATTGAAAGATAAATTCGATAAAATGGAAGTTCCCACAGAGGGCCGCCGCCTTGTGTTGTGTTCGGATCACGTCAACGATTTGCTGCTTTGCGACCAGAAGTTTGAAAAGCAATACTATAATTACACGACCGGTAAGATTGCCAACCTGTACGGATTTGAAGTTTACGAGTATGTTAGTTGCCCGTCATTCACTACTAACGGAGTAAAAAAGAAATTCGGCGAAACGGCTTTGGAAGGCACAAATCAGGCTTCGGTTGCTTTCTATGTAAAACGTATGTTTAAGGCTTCGGGCAAGACTAAAATGTATTATTCGGAAGCCGAAAAAAGTCCGCAAACACAGGAAAGTTTGATTAACTTCCGTCATTACTTTATCGTATTACCGAAAAAGATGGAAGCTATCGGCGCAATTGTCAGTTCGGCTTATGTGCCTGAAATATCAGTTACCCCGAAAACAATCGCTTACCCGGTTAACGGTGGAACAAAGCAATTTGCGGTAAGCGCTTCGTCTGACTACGCATATACAGAACCGGAAGGCTTTAAGGTTGTAAAACAGGATAAAGTTTTATTGGTAACTGCTTTGGATAATTCGGCCGGTGACGCCGCAAAAGAAGGCGTTATTACCCTGACGCTTGCCGAAGATGTGACAAAAACCGCTACAATCACTTTAACCCAGCCTAAAGCATGACGCGCGGATTAAGAAACAATAACCCCGGCAATCTCCGTTTGTCGAAAGACAAATGGCAGGGGCTTAGGGCGGTGCAGACGGATAAGGAGTTTTTTCAGTTTGAAACAATGGCACATGGTTATCGTGCCCTGATCCGTACTTTGCAGAACTATCGCAAATTACACAAGTGTCAGACGATAGCGGATTTTATTAGTCGCTATGCTCCAAAGATAGAAAACAACACCGCCGGGTATATACAAAGAGTTTGCCGCGAAATGCAAGTGCCAACGACCTATGTGCCGGATGTGAACGACAAAGCGACCATGTGCAATTTTGCGGCGGCAATCAGTCAGGTAGAAAACGGCGTTTCCGCTGTGATGGCTGACATATATTCCGGCTGGGAGTTACTGAACAAATAACCTAAGAAGTCAGGATGGAATTGTCTGAAATAATATCGTTGGTAGCCGCAATCATATCCGCACCGTTAAGCGCGTGGCTTACGGCTGTACTGCTACGCAGGAAGTACGACGCAGAAGTCGAGCAACTCCGGGCGCAAGTGGAAGCCTCAAAGACGGACACACGCGGCGACGAACTGGATAATGTTAAAAAGGCAATGGCCATCCTGATGGAACAGGTGGTCGAACCACTAAAAAAGGAAATTTATGCGATACGAAAAGAATTGGAACGGCTTCGCCGGGCTGTTGAAAAAGTCAATACTTGCCCTCACGCTGATACTGCTTGCCCTGTTCGTGATGAGTTGCGGAGGGCTGAAAAATGCGAAGGGCACGCCCGTGAACCCACCGGATAATATAGCGACGGAACGCCTCGTACCTGTTTACCTGTCGCCTGATTCGGCACTCCTTACGGCCTTGTTTGAATGCGATAGTAATAATCAGGTTATAATGAAGGCTTATAACGAATTGAAAAGTGCAGGGGTTGAAAGTAGCCTTTCTTTTGATAACGGAAAACTGGATTACAAGGCTAACGCCAAGCATGACACGATTTATATACCGGCAAAAGATTCTATTATTTACGTGCCTACGCCAGTCCCCGGTGAAACAGTCTATATCAACAGGCTTACATGGTGGCAACAGGCTCAAATTTACCTTTGCCGATTGCTTGCGGTTGTCCTATTGATTAAATATCTGCCTTCAATTTGGAAGGTTATTTTAAAACTATTAAAACGTCGTTAGAATGGCAAAAGAAAAGCATACAGAAGAAACCCCGGTTATCGTACCGGCTAATGAACCTGCCTTTTTGGCTCAATACCGGGAAGCCTACCCGGATAGTTTAAACTTTCATGTTACCGGTGATAACTTGGTTTTTCTCGGACATGAATACGATAAGGCCGTTTCCCATCAAAAAAGATGTGGAAAGGGTGAATTAAAAACCTATTAATTAATAAAACATGAGTTTACCAAATGTAAATATTACGCTGGGTAACGGTAACATCGGAACTGTAACCCTTTCGGATGATGGTATTGCCGGGCTTATTTTGACCGGATCGGCCGTAGAAGGAAAACTCGCTCTTAACAAAGTGTATGTACTTTCTTCCAGTAATGACCTGTCAAAGCTGGGTATTGACAAAAAAAGCAATCCCTTAGTTTATAAAGACGTGTCGGCCTTCTACACAACTGCCGGTGATGGCGCGGAACTTCATTTGCTGGTAGTTAGTGAGGCTACCACATTGACACAAATTTGTTCTGCCGAAGCCGGATCGCCCTTGCAAACTTTGATAGATTCCGCGGCCGGACGTATTCGCCTTGTCGGCGTGAACCGTAATGCCCCCGCTTCTTATACGCCTACACTTGAAAAGTGCATTGACAAAGATGTGATTACCGCCATTACCGCAGCCCAATCTGTTGTTAAAGCGTACATGGAGAAAATAGCCCCGTTCGTGGTGTTGCTTCCGGCTATCGCTTGGAGTGGTGAAACGGATAGTCTTTACCAGCCGCGCGAAGGATCACAAAATAGTGTCAGCGTCGTACTTGCTTCTGACGGTCTTTTTGGTGGTAGTAAATTATATTCTGCCGCCATCGGTCAGGTTCTCGGCCGTGCTGCTACATGTGCGGTTAATATCTCTATCGGCCGCGTAAAGGATGGTAGTATTGCCGCCGACGGTTATCTGACGGACGGAAAGAAACCGGAAGAAGATTACAACCTTTGGAATATCCTGCACGATGCCGGTTATATCTTTTACCGTACTTATATCGGAAAAAACGGTTATTACCTGAATGATGATGCCACGGCCATCGCAACAACGGACGACTACCACCGCCTTTGTCTTATCCGCGTTATACAGAAAGCCGTTGTTATCTGCTATAAAACGTATATAGACGAAATTTTAGATAGCATCATGGTTGATGCCGATACCGGTCAGTTATCGCAACCTGTCTGCAAGTCCTTCGAGCAATCAATCATCCGTTCCATTAATACGAATATGGACGGTGAGATAAGCGGCTTTAAGGCTTATATCAACCCGGATCAGAATTTGATTTCTACCGGCTCTCTAAAGGTTCAATGCAAGATTGTACCTACTGCGCTGCTTAAAGAAATAGATGTGGATTTGTCATTTAGTAACCCCTATAATACAAGTGAATAATGGGTAGTTTTAATACGAAAGAATATGCTTGGATTGACGTAAAACTCGTCATGTTGGGCAAAGAAGTAACCGGGCTTCGTGGTATTGAGTACAAGATGAAAAGGCAAAAAGAATGCCTTTTTGCAACCGGAAAGAAGGCACGCGGCATTCAGTTAGGTAAAAAGGAGTATGAAGGTACTATTACGTTGCTCCAGTCTGAACTGATAGCCTTACAGGCCGCCGCAAAGGCAAAAGGACATGATGATATTACCGATTTGGAATTTGACGCTATTGTGTCTTATCTGCCTGAAAGCGGAGTTATCCAAACGGACAAGATTATCAACCTTTCCATTACGGAAGCCCCATACGCGATTAAAGAAGGTGATTTGCAGCAGGAACATGCCTTGCCTTTTATCGCCTGTGACATGGAACCGAATGTAATTTAATAAACTTAAAAACGATGAACGAAGAAAACAAAGCAACAGTCGAACAGATTGAGGAATGGAAAAAGAAACACGGCGATGTGTTTCAGGTAACAGTTGAAGGAAAAACGGCTTATCTGCATAAGCCCGACCGTAAGGCTCTCGGTGCGGCCGCGGTCATTGGCAAGTCCGATCCGATGAAATATAACGAAATACTTCTGAACAACTGTTGGATTGCCGGTGACGAAGAAATAAAGAAAGACGACGCTTTATTTTTGGGCGTATCTGCAAAGCTGGCCGACCTTATTGAAGTGAAAGAGGCCGAACTAAAAAAATTATAAGCCGAACAAACATAGCAGAGAAGCCCGGATGGATGTTTTTAGCCGATACCCTTATCCGGGCTTATTTGCACATAAACCCCGAAGAACTTACGGATGAAGAATGGGCGCATCAAACAGCGATGGCCGAATGGGTGAAACAGGATTTAATAACTAATTTATGGCGAACAAAATAGAATACATATTTTCCCTACAAGATAAGATTTCCGCTAAATTGGGCGGCATTACTGCCACGTCCGATAAAACGATAGCGGCTCTTACCGGTGTACGCGAAAAAGTTTCTTCCGTCGATGCCGTATGCAAAGATACGGGTAAGACTATCGGTTCGCTTAAAATGAAAGTCGATGCCCTTCAATCTGAAAAGGAATGGATACCGGCGGATAATTTGCCAGCGATCCGGGAATACAACAAAGAGATTTCCCGGTTGACAAAAGAGATTGATGCACTGGAAACGGCCAGCGGCGGCGGTAAATTTAAGAAATGGGCCTCTGATGCTTTCGACGCCATACCGGGCGCAGGCCTTATCAAAAATCCACTTGTTACCGGAATGGCCGCTTTAGGTTTCGCCGGTAAGGCCGGAATGAATTTAGATGAAGGGCTGGCGCAGGTGAATATTACTGCGCGACTTGATGAAGCCGGATTGTCCGATTTGAAAGGCAAACTTAAAAAGATTGCAAAGGATAACAAAACGGACATTGTACTTTCCCCGGTAGGTTTTGAGCAAATAAACTCACAGTTGAACGATGTTGATTTGTCTCTGTCTATTTTGGACGCTTCATTGAAAGGCAGCAAAGCCGGATTTACGGATGTAAAAACGGTGTCTTCTGCTTTAGCTCAATCCTTATCTATTATTGGCAAGGAGAACGCCAGCGCACAAGAAGTTCTCGACACTTTTTTCGCGGCGAAACGTGTCGGGGCTGGCGAGTTTGCCGATTTTGCCCGTTATATGCCAAACCTTATTGCCGGTGCTTCAAACATGGGTATTGCCTATAAAGAGGTTGCCGGTACGTTTGCCTATATGACCGGGAAAGGACAATCGGCGGAACGTGCCGCCGTCCTGATGGAAAATGCTTTTTCTGTTTTGGGGCGTGGTGAGGTTCGCGATAAGCTGGCAAAGTCCGGTGTAAAAGTGTTTGATGAAGCCGGGAAAATAAGAAGCCTTGTAGATGTTTTTGGAGAATTGCAAGGTGTTATGGGAGACATGAACGATGAACAAAAGTCTTCATTCCTCGAAAAAATAGGTTTGGTGGATAAGGAAGCTAAAAACGCATTCGCCATTTTAACTTCGGATATTACCAAATATAACGAGTCAATGCACGACGTAACTAATTCGTCCGGCGAAACTGACGCGGCTTTGGAGTTTTCAAAGAATAGTGTACAACAGGCGACCGAAGTTTGGAACAAGTTTAAAAACATGGGTGCGCAAGTCGGCGAAATAATCCTGCCGGTTATATGTGCCGGTCTAAGTGTTGCCGATGTTGTATTGTCCGCCGTTTCCTTTACGCTTGATACGGTTGTCGGGTTCTTTGGTTCTTGGTATTCTTTACTTTCAGAAGGCAATCCGCTTGTAGTTGGTTTAACGGCCGCTTTGGGCTTCTACACTGTCGCGATGGGGGCAAACTACGCAATCACGCAAAAGGCTGTTATTATAGGCGGTATTAAAAAGGTACTGGATATTGCACAAACTGCCGCAACATGGGGGCTAACGACCGCACAGTGGGCGTTAAATGCCGCGTTCTATGCTTCGCCTTTGGGTTGGATTGCGCTTGCTATTGGTGCGGTTATTGCAGCCGTAACATATTGCTGGCAGAAATTCGAAGGTTTCCGGGTTGCGGTTCTTGGTGTATGGGGTGTAATAAAAGAATTTGGGGCTACCTTGCTGAATAGTATCGTAAAACCATTCAAGCAAGTTCTAAGCGGTATTGGTGGCGTTTGTTCGGCTATCGTTAATCTTGTAAAAGGAAATTTCAAGGAAGCGGCGGCCGCGGCTAAAGATGGCTTTAAGAATATCGGTGAAGGTGTGGTAGGGGCTAATCCTGTATCTATTTTATACAACACCGCTAAAGATGGCAACTATTCGGAAGCATGGGAAAAAGGCAAACAGGCCGGGCATGATAGTTGGGCGGCATCCCAGCAAAAAACGGATGATGTATCAGCGATGGATAAACTTATACCTAATCCGAAACCGTTGCCACAAACGAATAATGTTCCGGGAACAAACTTTAATGACCTGATGGCGAAATTAGGTAAGGATAAGAAGGGCACAAAGACTAAGAAGGTTATCAAGCTCGACGAAAACACAAAGAACCTGAATGAAACCGACACTTATACCGCTGTCACCCGGAAACTGGCTCCCTTAACCGTCAGTCTGAAACCAACGGAAGCAAAAGAACAGGTTGCAAATAAGATTTTACCGGCCGGAAATACCATAGACGCAAAAGCAGCATTTATGGCAAAGGCGGATGATAGAACACAAAGCTACGAACCCGAAAAGGATAATTATCTTTCCGACATTATGCACAATGTGCGAAAGATTGCCGCCGCTATCATATTGCCAGTAGCTGTTAGTCTGTCTGCACCTGATGTAAAGGCGGTTGAACCTGTTGTTCCTGTTATTAATTTAGATGCACCGGCATTAGCTATACAAATGCCGACGGCTTCACGCCCTGAAACAACCGCCCCGGTAGTAGATATTCCCCAATCGGTAAGCCCCGATATTCAGGTAGCCAGCCCGGCGGTAAATGTTCCCCAGCCGGTAAGCCCGGATGTTCAGGTAGCCAGCCCGGCGATAAATGTACCGGCGTTCCCGGCCATACCAACCCCGGCCGCGCCAGTTGTCGATGTGCCTACCCCGGTGGCAAATGTTCCCCAGCCGGTAAGCCCGGATGTTCAGGTAGCCAGCCCGGCGGTAAATGTACCGGCGTTCCCGGCCATACCAACCCCGGCCGCACCTGTTGTTGATGTGGTAGCCCCATCGGTAAATATACCTGTTCCCGAAATGCCGGACATAAGTTCACCGGACACATTGGAGGCTTTCTCCATGCCTGAAAAGGTGACGGAAAAAAACAACTTTGTTTCTGAAAGCACTACCAGCACTGTGAAGGAAACCGGTAAAACGATACATGTTGAAAAGGTTTGTGATAGTGTGGTTATCCACGTACAAAATACAGATAATAAAGGAAGTGAAACCATACGCGCTGAAATATTGCGTGTATTAAATGAATTGGCAGAAGGATGAGCAGTTTTAATTTAGGCGACATATTGGCAAATGTTATCGGTTATAAAGGCTTCCCGTATCTCGGCGGCTTCTTTCCTGACAAACCGGCCAAATATCAGAGTTCAGGCTATGACTATCCGGGCGAACCCGCTTCCGAAAAAACTTATTCGGATTTGGGTAGCGTCTTGCGCAAGAAAGACGCACAAGGCCGATGGTACTTTATGCCGGTTGTGTTTGAACACAAAGGAACGGAATACGAAATACCTAATTCGGTCATTTCCATAAACGGCAAAAAAACAATTGTAGAAACCCCGATGATTGGCCGCAAGGGTACGGTTAAGGAACTGATTTCCGTTGATGATTACGAAATAAACATTGCCGGTGTCGCTTTAGATATTGATTTCCCGGATCAGCAAATTGCAAAGCTGAATGAACTTTATAATATCAACGAATCAATCACATTAAAATGTGCCCTTACTGATATTTTTTTAGAGGAAGAAGATAAGGTGGTTATAAAAAGTATTGATTTTCAGGAAATGCGCGGATGTGAAACAGCGCAAATTTTCAAAATGAATTTGGTTACAGATAGAAGTTTTGAATTAATACTCGAATGATATGTTTGTATTGTGCTGTGAAATAAAAGTGGGTGGCGTTTCCTTTAAAAGCGTCCACGACGTGGAGATAAAGCGAAGTCTTTATAACCTTGCCGCAACGGCTGTTATAAAAGTCCCTGTTACCGCTGTGCTCAAACATGCCGGTGAACCGCCTACGCATATCGAAACCGCACAAGCGATTAAGGCAGGTGATAAGGTAGAAATAAAACTGGGGTATGACAATACATTGAATACGGAATTTGTCGGCTATGTAAAACGGCTCAATTACAAAGTTCCGCTTGAAATAGAATGCGAGGACGAATATTATAAACTACGCTTTGTAAACTGCGTTTTCAGTAAAAAGGAAACATCGTTAAAAGAGTGTTTGAACGCCATTCTAACGGGTGTTTCATTTGGCAATGTAATAGACCTTACTTTAAAAAACTTCGTTGTGAATAACAAGCCCGGTTCTTGGGTGCTTGGCTATTTGAAAAAGGAATACGGCCTAATCGCCTACTTTGATATAAATGGAAAGTTGTACGTTGGCAAGGCCCATGACGTGAAGGGGGAAACGGTTAAGTACGTCCTACGAGAAAATATTATCAGTGACGACGAACTAAAGTATCAGCTTGCGGAAGATGTAAAGTTGAAAGTAAAGGCTATTTGCTATTATAAGGACGGTACAAAGATAGAAGGCGAATTGGGTGAAGATGGCGGCGAACAACGGACGTTCTACTACTATGACGTAAAGGATGCCGGGGAATTGAAAGCACTTGCACAGGAAGAATTAAAACGATATTCTTTTGATGGGTATCGTGGTAAAATAAAGACGTTCCTCTTTCCCTATGCCTTGCCGGGCATGGTAGCAAATTTAGAGGACAAAGTATATAACGAGCGAAGCGGTGATTATTTTATTGAGGCGGTCGATGTCTTATTCGGCATGTCCGGTGCTCGCCGCATCGTTGAAATAGGTATTAAGGCATGAGCAAGGAAATAGACGAAATACGGCGCAAGTTTCAAAACAGTTTCAGCGGTGAAGGCGATACGGTTTTTTCTGCTGTCGTTACCGAAGTAAACGAAGAAGAATTTACTTGCACGGTTAAACGTGATGAACAGGTTGACTATTTCGATGTGCGTTTAAGGGGGCTTGTCAAGGCTGAATTGCAGGGGTTCGCCTTCATCCCCAAACTGGAAAGTATTGTGTTGGTTGCCCGGATCGGAAAAAGCAACGAACTGTTTGTTTGCCAGTTTACCGAAATAGATAAAGTTGTTTTCACGGATAATGATTTGGAATTAAAAATTGACTTGGAAAACATCGACATAAAAAAGGGTGAAAAGATAACCATTCATGTAGATGCTGAAAAATTGGAGGTTGTAAATGATAAGGCGAAGGTAACACATGAGGCGGAAGCCTTGACGCTTCTGTCGGATCAGGCAACCATAAAGATAACAACGGGCGGTCTTACTTTAAAGAAAGGCGGTTCCGGTTTAAAAAAGACTTTGGATAAAATGTTGGACGGTATATGCCAGCTTACCGTTCCGACTGCCTTAGGGCCTTCGGGTGTTCCGATTAATCTCGCTACATTCCAGCAAATAAAAGCTGACTTACCTAATTATTTGGAGGGTTAAACTATGCCATTGAACAAAACAGCTATCAAGGGAGAAGTAAAAAGTGCGTTTACGCAGGTGATGGATCAGCAAGGCGATGACCGGGAAGGAGCTATTGACAAGGTCGCGGATAAGATTGCGGATGCTATCGTAAACGCAATAAAAAGTACTCAAATAACCTATTCCGCCGGGCTTGTTTCCCCGATGGGTGCGGTTACGGGAACTTTTAACTACACAATATCGTAGGCATGAGAGATTATAAACAAACGGAAACGGGCGACCTTGACTTTGTTTCAGGCGATTTGCAGATTACGGAAAGCACCTACCAGCACCAGCGTGATTTGCTCCTGTCTGACAAGGGACATATCCGGGACAAGGCCGAAGCCGGTGTGGGGGCTGTCAATTACCTTTTAGGCAATGAACCGGAAGCCTTTTTGCGTGCCACACGCAAAGAGTTTGCCGCCGATGGCATGAAAGTTCGTAAGGTGTCCTTTTCCACGTATGGCAATGATTTAGAAACCGACGCAAGTTATGAAAACGATTAAGGTTAAAGACAATCAAATATTGCTGGATATAGCCCTGCAATATTACGGCACGGCAGAAGCAATCGCGGAGATACTGGCGAACAATCCCGGTATAAAAAACGATCCGCAAGCCCTTGTTAATTCCGGTCGCCCGTTAGGTAGTTTCTACCCGGATGTAAAATTGGAAGTTGGTTCTTCTTTACTGATAGATGATGATAGCCGCCGGATAAAAAAGACGGTTGTCAAAAAGATAGAAAATGATGTAACAACCTATATGACGGAACAATGGCAAGAACGATTGAACAAATAAAAGAAAGTATTACCGGAAAGTTGAAAGCAAGTTTCGACCTTTCCAGTTCAGCGGCCGCCGAGTGGCGTTTGTGGGTTCATTGTGTCGCCTATGCTATTTATATGTTTGAAATAGTGTTGGACACTTTCAAAGCAGAAATGGATGCCGATGCAAAAAAAGAAGTTGCCGGGACGCTTACTTGGTATAATGACAAGTGTTATGAATTTCAGATGGGGCACGAACTTATATTTAACACTGTGACCGGCTTACTGGAATATAACACGGCGGACGAAACAGCCCGTGTTATCAAAATTGCCTCTGTCAATGTGGCGGCTGACGGGACTATCTTTTTCCGCGTTGCGACCAATAACGAAGACGGAAAAATTGTACCGCTGTCAAGTAACCAGTTGTTGAATTTTAAAAACTATATCGACGCTATCAAGTTTGCCGGTACAAAGTCCACGGTTATTTCTACCGATGCGGACGAAGTACGTTACCAGTTGACCGTTTATTATAATCCGGCTAATCCGGTAGAAACGGTTCGTCTTGCCGTTCTTGACGCGCTGGAAGTTTTTAAAACCTCTCAAAAGTTTGGCGGCGTTATCTACCGGCATAAATTGCTTGAAGCGGTTACTTCAACCGAAGGCGTTGTTACGGCCAAACTTACCGGGCTGGCCCGGAAGGGGACGGAAGATGCCGAATTTATCGACATCGATACGCTGGCTTATCTTCATGCCGGTTATTACAACTATACGGAAGATAGCGCGCTGACGCTAATATCCATTAACGACATATAGCCATGAACATAGTATTAAACTTTAAGGAACTGATACGGCAATACGTCGCTCCCTACCGGCGCGGTTCTAACCGGCTTAAATGGTTGTGGGGGCTTGTGGATTTGCAGGACGTGTATGATGCGTTTTCCGCTTGGCGTGATTATTACCGGTATAAGGTGCATGTAACCAGCCAACACAAGGCCTTGCAAGGCCACTTAAATAAAACCTTCGGCGGTGGTATCATTGTAAAAAGCTATAACGACCAGTTTTTGGATGTTGGCTTGAATAGCGAACCGGCCCATTGGGTGATTTTTGAACCTATGCAGGAAATTGCATTGGAAGGAGAAGGCGGTCAAAGTTTTGCAGACGTGGACTTTATTGTCTATGCCCCTGAAGGGATAGACCGGAATTTGCTTTCTGCTGAAATTGAAAAATACAAACTGGCTGACAAAGCCTATAAAATAGTAACAAGAAAATGAAACGACACGTACAATTCCCCGGCATACGGAAGTGGTCGGGCGATGATTTAATGGAGTTGCAGGGTGAAGGACTTTCGATTGCCGACCGTTTCTTTTCCCAGTATGGAAACTGCGTAATTTGCGGTTGTACCGTATCGGATGGCGATATATCCGCCGGGCTGGTTGCAATCGGCGGACTGGTTATGCCTTTTGAGGCTGCCACCGGTATAGAAGTATTTCCGGTTTATCTTGTCAAAGACGAAAAACATGTTCAGCGTGAGTATGCCGATGATGTTGTACGCGATATAGCGGTAGAATACTACGCTAAGAAAGTGCAGGAAAAACCTACGGGGGACTATATAGAAATTACGGCAACCGGTGCACCTGTATTTTTTGACATGATAAAATCTACATGGTTGACCGGGATATTAGACCAACTAACGGATTTGAAAAATAAGGATAAAGATATATCGGATGCCATTGAGCTAATAAAAACAGGCGATACGGCAACCGGCGACCGTTTGGTAAAGTTGGAAAAAAAGATGCCTTCATTACTGGATCATTCGCCAACGGTGGACGACGACAATTTCGATATAGGCGTAGAGGTTTGGACGGTTGCCGCCAATGGGGCTAAAACCTTTTGGAAGTGTCACGATAACGCCAAAGGGGCGGCCGTATGGAAACCCAGCGGCGAAGGTGGCGGCGGTAGTGGCAGTTATGGCGGCGCGGTCTATCTGACGGGGCAAACTGATTTTTCAAAAGCAAGCATATTAATTAAAAACGGATATTTACAATGAGCGAAACATCTACAACCGGTGCATACGTGTACCAACAGATCGTAAAAACGACGGCACAGTGGGCCGCAGATACAAGCATTATTCCCGAAAATGTATGGCTATTTGAACGCCGTCCAGACGGCAAGATTGTAACCAAACTATCCGACGGTCTTCGTCCGTATAGTAGGTTGGACGAATATGGTCTTAGCGCATGGGACGCGGCCCAACTTGGCGGCTACAAGGGTACAAAAGAGGAGTTTTACGCTTCTTTGGGTAAAATTGACGAAAAGGTCGAAACGGTTCAAAATTTGGTAGCCTCACTTGATGGAAAGTTTGCCGAAACCCCTACATTGCCTGCTAAACCAACGGAAACCACCCTGACATACAAGTCAGGGGAAGCTACCCGTAATTTTGCAATCGGTCAGCAATGCCGCGTATATGACACGGAAAATAAGAAGTATGTATTTTACCAATTGTACGATATTACGGCAGAAAACAAGGCGGATTGGCAAATTGCCGGTAGTGACGGTTCCGCCTTTTCCGAAACGGTTAAAATTACACTTTCCAGCAATCAGGGCGCAGGTGATGCAGCCTTAAACGGTGTTGTTATAACTATTAAGTATTCAGGATCACAAACCGATCTTGTTTGGGCTGGTGCTGAACTATCCGCAACTATCCCTATGAGTGTAGAATATCAGGTTATTTGCGGTGATGCTTCCGGGTATTTATCCCCCGAAACACAAACTTATTTGGCGGTAGGCGGCAATAAAAGACAAATAGGTCTTGTATATTCAACTGAAAAAGTAACGGCTAATGTATCAACGAATGATGGCGCGGATTGTTCGGCCCGGACGGTTCAGGTTATCAATACCGCAAATTCTCAAATAGTGGGTAGTGGTAGCGGTTCTTCGGTAGTCATAAAAGTGCCGTTCGGTATCAGTTATAAAGTAAAGGTTGATAACTTCCCCGGTTATCTGACACCACAGGAACAAACCTACACAGCAAATTCCGCTACCCGTTCCGTTTCTTTCCAATATGAAAAGATTGTTGATGCTTCGATTGTCTTCGATAAGTCTATCAGTGATCCGTCGAATATTACAGGCGAAATAAATAGCGGTGTTCTTGCCACTATTCTATCTAAATTCCGTCGTTGTCTGTGTAAAAAGACTGCCGACGGTCAAGTTACTATCGCCTACTTGAAAGATACAGATAGCAATTATTATGAAGATGGTACAGCGGCCCAATTAAACGGGAATGAAGGGGATGTTATGGTTGATTTCCCCGAATTTTACTACAAACACGAAAAGATAGACGCAAACAAATTTCGTTATCGTTTTGCCGAATACAATGTGGACGGGACATTTAAACATGTACCGCGTAGTTTAGTAGGTGCTTATAAAGCCTATCAAACCGGTAGTAAACTGTATAGCCGTAGTGGCGTTACACCTACCACGAGCACTACCTATACCAATTTCGCAAGCTATGCGGCCGCTCGTGGGGCAGGTTATCAATTGATAGACTTTCAGCAACATTGTGTTATCGCTTTTATGCTTTATGCGAAATACGGCAACCGAAATTTGCAGGCGGTTTTAGGTGTTGGCGGCGCAATCTATAACCCTGCTACCACCACCGGCACAACCAATCAGAAAGGCAACCGGGACACAGTGAATGAAACATCCGGCTATGTGAACGGGCTTGGAATTGAAGGCGTTTTCGGCGGCCAGTACGAATGGACGCAAGGCGTATCTATTCAGGATCGTGTTTGGACTATCACCGATCCGGACGGAACAGTGAGGAATGTTAATGCGCATACAAGTGACGGTTGGATAACAGGTGAAGCCGCCGAAGTCGGGCCATTTTTCGATATGGTTCCTACCGCCGTCGGCGGTTCTGAAACGACGCACTATTCAGACTATTACTGGCAGACATCCGGCGGCCCCTTCTGTTTGTTGCGCTCCTATCATTCGTCGAGCACGCATGGCGGTGTTGCGTTTTCGTTTGCGAGTAGCGCTGCGTCGAACTCGAACACGAATATCGGTTCGCGCCTCGCTTTCAGGGGCGTAGTGCGCGAAGCGCAAAGCGTAAGTGCGTTTAAATCGTTATCGGTATTGTAGCCGTTTACCGGCGTAAGCCGGTCGAAAATTTTTAGAAAATCCTGCAAAATGGCCTGAATTGCTTGAAACTTAGTAATTTTGCAAATGATTTAAAATATGTGTAACTAAAAATGTAATGATTTAAAAAGATGAAGATAAACAGGTAGATTTTCCCGGCCCTTCTGTTTGTTGCGCTCCTATAATTCGTCGAACACGAATGGCGGTGTTGCGTATTCGAATGCGAATAACGCTGCGTCGAACTCGAACACGAATATCGGTTCGCGCCTCATATTCAGGAAAAAGATTTTTGTTATGTGGCTCTTGATGGGGACGTGTCCCCGAACATTCCACAGGGAAATGCACCTTGCCTCTTGGCAAAAAATAAACAGTCAAAAATGTGTGTGGTAGGTTAATTCTCGAAGCACATAGATTTCTGAAAGCGAAATTAATAAAATGAAACGATACGGATTTCTGATAGAGCAAGTAATCGAAGAAAGCAACCTGATAGATGCCTTCGATGCCGTGATGCGTGGTAAGAAGCGCACGCGCACCGTTCGCTATCTGATAAAGCACCGGGATAGCTTACTTTCTGAACTTACCGAAGAAATAAAGGCCGGGACTTATAAACCAACCGGCTATCGTGAATTTGAAGTGGTAGAACACGGAAAAGTTCGCGAAATACAGTCCCTTCCTTTTAAAGACCGTATCGCTCTTCATGCAATAATGAATATTTTAGGTAAGGTTTTCGGTGGTATGCTGATCCGCGATACTTTTGCCAGTCTTCCCAAACGTGGAATACACGACGGTTTGAAGCGTGTCGGAAAGGCTCTAAAAGATAAAGCAGGAACAAAATACTGCCTGAAACTCGACCTTAAAAAGTTTTATCATTCCGTCGATCAAGATGTGTTAATCGAATTGTTAGGTAGAAAAGTAAAAGATGATAAGTTTATGAACATCCTAATAGGCATTATTCGGAGCTATGACACCGGTTTGCCGATAGGGTATCATTCCAGCCAATGGTTAGGCAATTTCTACCTGTGCTTATTAGATTATTACGTTAAGATGGAATTGGGTGTTAAATACTACTTCCGTTATTGCGATGATATTGTTATTTTATCTTCATCCAAACAAGAACTACATGTTATACTGGAAAAAATCCGGTCGGTTATAGAGGGGCGTTTGCACCTTACGATAAAATCGAATTATCAGATTTTTCCGGTAGAGGCGCGAGGCATTGACTTCTTGGGCTATGTGATCCGGCACGACTATGTGTTGGTTCGCAAGCATATAAAGGTTCGTGTTGCCCGTCGGTTGCACAAAATTAAAAGTAAGAAACGAAAATACATTGTTATCGCCTCTTTTTGGGGCTGGATAAAACATTGTAATGGAAAACATTTATTTTTTAAATTAACTGATATGAAAAGTTTTAAAGATTTAGGCGTCGTGTACAAGCCAGCGGACGGAAAGAAGCGTTTCGAGGGCAATCTAACCCCTTTGGGGCAACTCCAAAACTGCAAAATAATGGTTTTGGATTTTGAAACCGATATTAAAACGAAGGAAGGCGAGGGCCGGTATGTGGTTCAATATGAACTCGACGGGCAAAAAGGCAAGTTTATCACAGCTTCGGACGAAATGAAAAACATTCTCGACCAAATTAAGGAATTGAATGAACTGCCTTTTGAAACAACCATCCGTCGCGAAACATTCGGAGGTAATAAAACTAAGTATGTATTTTCTTAATTAGTAAATTATGAAACGAATAAAAGGAACAGACGGGGTTGCGCTGGTTGAATGTGTAAACCCTATAACAAACAAATGGCGCGTCCGTTGGGATGTTCAGGCAAACGCCGGAACAGACGAAAAGGGCGAACCGGAAACAGGCGTTAATTACATGGAAGAAGAATTTTCATGCAAGCCGACTTTTTCCGAAATAAAGGAGTTAATTACAGGGTGGTTTAATCAGTCGATTGACGGAAGGATTTTGTCCGGCTTTGTGTGGAATGATTATCCGGTATGGTTATCTACCGAAAATCAGTTTAACTACAAAGCGGCCTATGACCTTGCCGTACAAACGAACGGAACAACCTTGCCGGTTACTTTTAAATTCGGATCGGACGAAACCCCGGAATACCACGAGTTTAAAACTCTTGACGAACTAACTGATTTTTATATCAAGTCGGTAGCGTTCGTTCAGGACACGTTAAAAGAAGGTTGGAAGGAAAAAGATTCATTCGACTTTACTGCGTATCAGGAATAACGCTTAAACCTTTCGGGGGAAGGTAAAAAATGCCCCCGGCCAGTATTTAGTACAGACGCCAATCACATACTAATACACAAAACGGTAGCACCGCGCGGCCGAGGGCAAAATGCCTTCTTCCGCGGTACTACCGTTTTTTATGTAATTATGTGATTGGCATTGCAAATATACGCTAATAAATTCAGTTATGACAGTTTTTGAGATACTTAATTTTAATAAGGAACTATTGCGCCGCCTGATTGCAACAGGTGTTAAGGCGAATGATTGCATATATGTGGACTTGTATAACGACTATCTGCAAATGCGCGATACCGGCAATAAAATGACCTATATCGTAGCTATGCTTTCCGATAAGTACAATGTTAGCGAAAGGCAGGTTTATTCTATTATAGACCGTTTAGGGAAAGACTGCAAAAGTTGTGCAGTGTAACCCGGTGCAAATATTATGCCTTGCGCCTGTTTTCATGCAACTTTGTACAAACAAAAAACAAATAAAGCATGGAAGTATTAAAAAAGACAACTTTAGGTAATTTAGTTATTAAGGCCGTTCCGAAGGCTTTAGCAAAGGAAATGATTGTAGAACACCATTATTCGCACAAGTGGAATGATGGCGGCTTTGGAAAGTTCAATTACGGGATATTCAGGGAAGAAGCCCCGGATAAATGTTTAGGCGTTGCCGTGTACGGGTTAATGAAAACCCCCAACGCAAAGATATTCACCCATCCGAACCCGGACGCATGGATGTGTGAGTTGAATCGTATGTGGATAGACGACGAATTGGGGCACAATGCAGAAAGTATTTTAATCGCCGCCTCTATCAAGTTGCTAAGAAAAGACGATCCGACCTGTGTCGCGGTACAATCATTTGCCGACGGGCGGTTAGGGTGTGGTACAATTTACAAAGCGGCCAACTTTACATATTACGGCTTTCATTATACTAAGTTCTGCCGAAACAAGCGCACAGGCGAAGTAACGCACGAACAGATATTTACTAATAGTACGTCGCCGAGCGGTTACTTGCGTTCAAATATGGGCTTCCTGTTGGGTGATATGGAGATATTTCGGGTAAAGACGTACCGGTATATATATCCGCTTTGCAAAAAATTTAAGTTTATTCGTGATCCGCAACCTTACCCGGCGTATGATAGAGGCGAAGAACCGACCGAATGGGTTAGAGATAACACAAAGATAAAAGCAAATATCATTAGACTGCTTGACAAGATAGCCGCCTAAGACATTCAATACCTTCTTTATTTGTTATAAAGGTAGTGATTTTGTGTGATATACACAACTTTTAGAAAGACTTTTTTCAGGTAAAAACAACAAAAACGAATAGCATTAAAATGGCATTTGAACGCCGTTTTAATGCTATTCGTTTTTACTCGAAATTGAACCACTTCGTTTTAAGCCCCCGAAAAAAGCCGAACCATTTCGTTTTAAAAATTCGTCCGGGTGGTTTTGCGGATTATACAGACTCTTCAATAACCTCTTCTATCAATTGTCCTTGGGAAATTTTTAGTTTATCTTTGCCGGAAGACAAATCATTATAGACTTCAAAATCACGAAAATCAGTATAGCCATATATTTCCTTTAAAAGTTCTTTTACGGCCGGGCGACATTGCTGTGGTAAAGATGCAGTTGCAATATTTGTTTCCTTCATGAAGAAAAAATTAGCTGGATGATTATAAATAAAAAAAGGAATGAAGACTTACTCCATTCCTTTTGTCTTTCTGAGCCTCTTGTCGGATTCGAACCAACGACCCCGAGATTACAAATCACGTGCTCTGGCCAACTGAGCTAAAGAGGCGGGTGGGTAAGCTTACTATATCGCGCCGCTACAACCAACTACCTTTGCTGCGATCAAGCCCTGGAGGATTCATCAGGAGCTGGCCGTATAGGACTTACCCATTTTTGTTTTGCGAGTGCAAAGGTAGATATATTTTTTGAAACTGCAATACTCTCATGCACTTTTTTTTGATTTTAGCAGAAAAAATACATTTTTCACCCCTAAATATAGCATGTATTCTTAATAAAAGCCGTACTTTTGTAGACTTATTAATTTTGTGCACTTATCAATAAAGAATGACTGAACGTAAACCAACTCTTCAAGAATGCGCAATGCGCTATGGCACGGGCATGGGACTGCTTTGGTCCTTTAAGTTCATGCTTTTTCCTTTAGGACTGAGAATACCTTTCCTATTACTCCTGTTTATTGTACTTACATTAGGTGTCCCTATTTTAGGCTATATTTTTGCTAAAAAATACAGAGAACGTTATTGCAACAATGCAATCAGCTTTGGGAAAGCATTGCTGTTTACAATATTTATGTATATGTTCGCATCCCTATTCGTAGCAGTAGTCCATTATATCTATTTCCATTTCATTGACGGCGGTTTTGTTTTTGAATTCTATCAGAATATGATTAACCAATTCAAGACAACTGCCCAAGCAGAACTTTTACCTTCTATCGACCAATTGCAGGAAGCCTTTGATATGGTGGCAGCACTGACTCCATTGCAAATCACTTTCCAGTTGATATCAAATAATATATTTTACGGCATGCTGATAGCAATCCCTACGGCATTGCTGATAATGCGTAAACCGAAAAACCAATAAGACACATGGATATATCTGTAGTTATTCCACTGTATAATGAAGAGGAATCTTTGCCGGAGCTCTTTGCCTGGATTCAACGCGTAATGGATGGCAACCATTTCAGCTATGAAGTAATATTTGTAAATGACGGCAGTACAGACCGCTCTTGGGAGGTAATAGAAAATCTACGCACCCAATCGGATAAAGTAAAAGGAATCAAATTCCGCCGTAATTACGGCAAATCCCCTGCACTCTATTGCGGATTCGAAAAGGCACAAGGCAATGTGGTTATCACGATGGATGCCGATTTGCAAGACAGCCCGGACGAAATTCCCGAACTCTACAGAATGATTACCAAGGAAGGTTATGATTTGGTATCGGGCTACAAGCAAAAACGCTACGACCCCTTGTCAAAGACCATCCCCACCAAGCTTTTCAATGCTACAGCACGTGCCGTATCCGGCATCAACAACCTGCACGACTTCAATTGCGGGCTCAAAGCCTATCGCCGGGACGTGATCAAGAACATCGAAGTATACGGTGAAATGCACCGCTACATCCCCTATTTGGCAAAAAATGCCGGCTTCTCTAAAATCGGAGAAAAGATAGTGCACCATCAGGCACGCAAATTCGGAAAGACCAAATTTGGCGGACTGAATCGTTTTTTCAACGGATATCTTGACTTAATCACTTTGTGGTTTCTATCTAAATTTGGCGTCAAACCGATGCACATGTTCGGCTTCTTAGGATCACTGATGTTTATCTTCGGATTTATTTCCGTAGTCATCATCGGTGCTAACAAATTATACAACCTAACAAACGGCCTGCCTTATACCCTGATAACGGATTCGCCCTATTTCTATCTGGCTTTGACGTTAATGATACTGGGCACACAATTATTCCTTGCCGGATTCATCGGTGAGTTAATAGCACGCAACGCTCCCGAACGCAACAACTATAAAATAGAAGAAGAGTTTTGAGAATGAAGAAATTACCAATTATCATCCTATTGTTCCTGACTGCATCAGGATACTTATGGCAGGGATGCAGCGAAAGCGATTGTCCCCTGAGTACAACATCCCTTGCACATTTCGACTTACTGAGCAGTGACAGCCATTCGTCCGTCAAACTGACTTCCGAGGTCACCATTACAGGTACTACCGTGGCCGACGTTACAGTAAAAGACACATTGCCGGACGGAACCATAACAGATAAAGTTGTGAAAGACTCTGTCTTGACAGACACCATTTACAACAAAGAAAGTGACTTGAGCAGCTTCAGCCTTCCACTCAGTTATACATCAAAAACTACTTATACGATACATTACAATGAAAAGCTGAAAGACGTGATTGAAATAACGCATCGCAACATCCCTTTTATTAGCGATATAGAGTGTGGCACCATGATGTTCTATCAGGTGGAAAATATCAATTATACAACAAACTCACTGGATTCTGTAGTGATTGTAAACCCGGATATCAACAATGAAGAAAAGAGAAACTTTAATATATACTATACTATTAGGGAGTAGCTTACTGTTATGCCCCTTACGCTCTACAGCCCAAGAAAAGAAAACGGCAACAACAGAAGAAAAAGCCACCGTACCTCTGTATCAGGGCACGTATGTGGGCTTAGATGTATTTGGTCTGGGAAGTAAAATATTCGGCAGTGACTTTACCAGTGCCGAGGTGAGTGTGGAGGTAAACTTAAAAAACCGCTTCATCCCTATTATAGAAATCGGTTACGGTCATACAGACACCACCGATGACGAAACCAATATTCATTATAAGGCTTCAGCACCTTATTTTCGTATCGGTATGAATTACAATATTCTTTTCAAAAAGCCTCATCTCCCCGGTTACGCGTATGGAGGTATACGCTATGGCTTCACCTCTTTCACATACGACGTCGATGCTCCCGCAATGGTCGACCCGACTTGGGGAAACATCACCGTTCCGTTTACCTACAATGGGGTAAAAAGCAATGCCGGATGGGTAGAACTGGTGGGAGGACTTACGACCAAGGTATACAAGAATTTTTATATGGGGCTTTCTGTGCGCTACCGGGTACGCACCAGCATGAAGAAAACAGGAAATACAGAACCCTGGTATATCCCCGGATTCGGCAAGAACAAAGCTAACCATTTTACTATCGGAACATACAGTTTAATCTATAAATTACCTTTTTAGTGAATGAACACACTAGAGATTTGGCTTTTGGCAATCAGTCTTGCTATGGATTGTTTCACGGTATCCATAACAAGCGGAATCATCATGCGTCGCATCTGCCGACGCACTTTTTTTGTAATGGCATTCTTTTTCGGACTCTTTCAGGCCGTTATGCCCCTTATTGGATGGTTCTGTGCCAGCCGGTTCAGCCATTTGATAAAAGACTATGACCACTGGATAGCTTTCGGCCTTTTGGCTTTTTTGGGAGGACGAATGATAAAAGAAGGGCTCAGCAACGATGATAAATGTTGTTTTGACCCTACCCGCTTAAAAGTAGTATTGACACTGGCTGTAGCCACCAGTATCGATGCGTTGGCTGTCGGCATCTCCTTTGCCTTCGTAGGCATGAATTCGTTCATGTCCATTCTTTCTCCAATAGCAATTATCGGCTTTACCTCCTTCGTCCTTTCTATGGCAGGCAATCTGATAGGAGTATTCTGCGGAAAGCGGTTTAACCTTCGTACAGAACTGTGGGGAGGTTTAATCCTGATAGCCATCGGCATCAAAATTTTAATAGAACATCTTTATCTCAACTAATTATAATATTATGAATAAAAAAAAACTAATCTGGCAGTTACCCTTTCTTGTGGTGCTGATTGTGGGAACGGTTATCATTCTGAAAAAGCAACCTCCTTTCCGCACAGACGAAGGATTTATTTTCGGTACAGTCTATAAAATCACCTACCAAAGTGACAAAGATTTAAAGAAAGAAATCGAAGCTGAATTGAAGAAAGTGGATAATTCCCTATCCCCTTTCAACCCCAATTCAATCATCAGCCACATCAACCATAACGAAGAGGTGGTTCTTGACACACTGTTCACCCATGTATTTAATCTGGCTCATAAAATATCCGAAGAAACCGATGGAGCATTTGACATAACAGTGGCTCCCCTGACTAATGCCTGGGGATTTGGATTTAAAAAGTCCATCCCTTTGGACTCATTAACCGTAGACAGCCTTAAACAGCTTATCGGCTATCAAAAGATAGAGTTACAGAACAACGAAAAAATAATAAAGGCAGATGAGCGGATGATGCTGGACTGCAGTGCCATTGCCAAAGGTTTCGGTGTAGATATAATTGCACAGTTATTCAACAGTAAAGGTATTAAAAACTACATGATTGATATTGGCGGAGAGGTGATTGTAAACGGAAAAAATCCTAAAATGAATGCATGGCGAATCGGGATTAATAAACCAATAGACGATTCCTTGTCCGTCAACCAGGAATTACAGACAATTCTTGAAATAAGCAATGTGGGCATGGCAACATCAGGTAATTATCGCAATTTCTATTATAAAGGTGGAAAGAAATACTCTCACACCATCGACCCTCGCACCGGTTATCCGGTACAACACAGTATTCTTTCTTCCACCGTTATTGCCCGTGATTGCACCACAGCCGACGCCTATGCCACTGCATTTATGGTGATGGGGCTAGATAATGCAAAAGCTTTTTGTGCAAAACACCCCGAGCTGGAAGCTTATTTCATCTGTTCAGGCGAGAATGGCGAATATGAGATATTCTTCACTGAAGGAATGAAGAAATACATAGTCCATGCCAATAATCTAAAATAACGATGTATTCATGAATGCATCCGGGAGTGTGTCAAAACTAAAATAATAGATTAGAACGTTGACACATTCCCTTACAGGTTGATGTTTCCACAACCTGCTTATTTCAAATTCTGGAACTGTTCTATCAGCAGAGTCAGGTTAGCAGTAAAAAGCCGGGCGGAAATAGCCAAAAGAATGATACCAAAGAATTTACGAATCACATAAATACCACCTTTCCCCAAAAAGCGCTCTATACGGTCGGTCAGTTTTAAAACCACATAAACCCATACCATATTCAGCACCAACGCTATTACAATGTTAACCGGAGCATATTCGGAACGCAGCGAAAGTAAAGTCGTAAAAGCACCGGCACCGGCCAACAAAGGAAATACCAACGGCACCAACGTTGCCTCTTTAATAGGTCCCTGGTTTTTAAATATTTCAATATCCAATATCATCTCCAGTGACATCAGAAAAATAACAAAAGCACCGGCTACTGCAAACGAAGCAATATCTACCTGAAACAACTTCAACATCATATCGCCGGCATAAAAGAATCCCAGCAACAACGCGAAAGAAATAAATGTTGCCTTGTTAGCATTCACATTTCTTCCTTTCTGCTTCAAATTCAATATAATAGGTATAGAACCGATAATATCTATTACAGCAAAAAGAACGATAAATGCACTCAAAAACTCCTGAAAGTCGAAAGAACCAAACATACTTACCTCCTTTTTTAGCTGCAAATATATTTATTTTTTATGCACTGTACAAGCTTTTATCTTAAAACATTAGTAGACTGTAAGAAACAATAAAAAAGATAAAACAGAATGCAACTCTAAATAATAAATCTCGTTTTATCGTTACCTTTGTATGTTAAACTATAACTTAACGAAGATTAGAACTTATGGAAATTACAATGTACGATACACTATTACAACTCCCTTTGTTCCAAGGATTATGTAAGAATGACTTCACGAGCATCTTAGGCAAAGTAAAATTGCATTTCCGGAAATACAATGCAGACGAGATTATTGTAGAACAAGGAGAGCCATGTACTGAACTTATCTTTCTGTTAAACGGTGAAATCTCTTCTCAGATTGTCGATGAGCAAAAATCATACTCTTTACACGAAACATTTGGAAGTCCTTTTGTATTGGAACCCTATTCTCTGTTCGGCATGCATCCCAACTATATCGCCACGTATAGAGCGCGTACAGATTTGAACTTGGTCAGCATTGACAAAGCATTTGTTCTGTCCGAATTGAACAATTATGATATTTTCCGTCTCAATTACTTAAACATATTAAGCAATCGTGCCCAAATAGCTTATAATAAATTATGGAACAGCTATATAGGAAGTCCCAAAGAAAAGATTATCAACTTCATTTTATCACGTTCTATGAGACCGGAGGGTGAAAAGCGATTAAAAATAAAAATGGAAGATCTGGCCGGTTTAATTGACGAAACCCGCATCAATGTCTCAAAAGAGCTGAACGATATGCAGGAAAAAGGCTTAGTAGAATTAAGTAGAAAAGAAATCTTCATCCCTGCCATGGAAAAGCTCTCTGAATAAAAACTGAAACAGTCTCTCAAATCGTCAATTACAGGGGCAGGGGTTGCCTGCCCGAACCGGTGGTGGCGACCTTGGGAGTAATCCACAAACAAGCTGTTTTCGGGCGAGCAAACCTCGCCCCTACCTATTAACAAAATGACAGCATTATCAACGTTCAGACACAACCCATCATTTTTTATGCCTATCCTGGCAGAATTTCAGTCAACAAGTTTGTTAGCATATGGCATCCATTTAATATACTTTGTTAAATATATAGATAGAATGAGGTGAATGAGACTTTTTTTTAGCAATTTTGTAAGTCAAATATAATAATGTTATGACAGAAACAAAAAACCCGTTTTTAGAGCCTTATAATACACCTCATCATACCCCTCCGTTCCACTTAATCAAAGTAGAACATTATGAACCGGCTATCCGGGAGGGAATGAAAGAGCAAAACGAAGAGATTGATGCTATCGTCAATAATGCGGAGAAACCCAATTTTCAAAACACCATTGTGGCATTGGAAAGATCAGGGTCATTACTTGAAAGAGTAACCACCATCTTCGGTAACCTGCTGAGTGCTGAAACTAACGACGAGATGCAGGAGCTGGCAGAAAAGATGATGCCTTTACTGGCAGAGCATAATAACAGTATCAGTCTGAATGAAAAACTTTTTGCACGTATTAAAGCTGTCTACGACCGGAAAGATCAATTGACTTTAAACGGAGAAGACAGTATGCTGCTGCAAAAGACCTATGACGGCTTTATAAGAAGCGGAGCCAACCTGCAAGGAGAAGCAAAGGAAAAATACCGTCGGCTCAATACCGAATTAAGCGTACTCGCATTGCGTTTTTTACAGAATCTGCTGAAAGAGACCAATAATTATGAACTTTCTCTAACGACAAGCCAACTGGAAGGTCTGCCCGAAAGTATGCTTGAATCATACGCCCAAACAGCCAAAGAGAAAGGAAAAGAAGGCAATATCATCACATTGGATGCACCCAGCTTCGTTCCTTTCATGAAATACTGCAAAGACCGTACACTGAGACAACAGCTTTACATGGCCTATAATACGCAATGTACTCATGACAACGAGTACAACAACATGGACATAATCAAGCAACTGGTTAATATCCGTATGGAACTGGTACAACTCCTCGGTTATTCCAATTATGCAGAATATGTACTGAAGAAACGTATGGCAGAAACAGAAGAATCCGTTTACCAACTACTAAACCAATTGCTGGAAGCCTACTCTCCCACCGCGCATCAGGAAGTGAAAGAAGTGGAAGAATTAGCCCACCGCCTGGAAGGTAACGATTTCCAATTAATGCCTTGGGACTGGGCCTATTATTCGGAAAAGCTGAAGAATGAAAAGTTTAAGCTGAATGAAGAAGAACTACGTCCCTATTTTGAACTCAGTCAAGTAAAACAAGGAGTATTCGGATTAGCTACCCGCCTGTATGGTATCACATTCAAGGAAAACAAAGAGATTCCCGTCTACCATCCGGATGTAGATGCTTATGAAGTATTTGATGAAGACGGCAGCTTTTTAGCCGTACTATACACCGATTTTCACCCTCGTGCCGGAAAACGCTCAGGGGCATGGATGACCAGCTATAAAGAGCAATGGATAGAAAACGGAATCAACAGCCGCCCACATATTTCCGTTACGATGAACTTTTCCAAGCCATCGGCAGAAAAACCTGCACTACTCACTTTCTCGGAAGTAAATACTTTCCTGCATGAGTTTGGTCACGCCCTGCACGGCATATTTGCCAACAGCACTTACGCCACACTGAGCGGTACAAGTGTTTATTGGGATTTTGTGGAACTCCCTTCACAAATCATGGAAAACTTTGCCATCGAGAAAGAATTTCTCAATACATTTGCCAAACATTACCGGACAGGTGAACAAATCCCGGCACAACTCATTCAGAAGATAGTGGATGCATCCAATTTCAATATTGCATACGCCTGTCTCCGCCAACTGAGTTTCGGTCTGCTGGACATGGCGTGGTACACCCGCAAGACCCCCTTTGACGGAGATGTGCGTACCTACGAAAAAGAAGCATGGAAAAAAGCGCAAGTCTTACCTTCTCCGGCCGAAACATGTATGTCCGTACAGTTTTCGCACATCATGGCAGGAGGATACTCCGCCGGATATTACAGCTACAAATGGGCAGAAGTGCTGGATGCGGATGCTTTCTCGCTATTTAAAGAAAAAGGAATCTTCAACCGGGAAGTGGCCGATTCTTTCCGCCGAAACATTTTGTCCAAAGGTGGAACGGAACATCCTATGACGCTTTATAAACGCTTCCGCGGAAAAGAGCCCGGCATTGAGGCATTACTGAGACGAAATGGAATTATCAACTAAAAACAAAAAAAGAAATGAAACTGAAATCAATTCTTTACCTATTAATAGCACTTCCATTATTGTGGAGTTGTAATAACGAAGATAACATAGAAGATATTTTTTCAAGTGGCACTTGGTATCTGATCAATTTTTATGGCGGAGGACTCGACGATGCCGGCACACCCGAATTTACTCCCAAAGATGACAACGCCACACTGGAAGTTATCCAAAAGTTTACCATCGTTTTCAATAATGACAATACATTCAAGGCTTCGGCGCAAAATATCACCTTTGAAGGCATTTGGGAAGCAAATGGAAAAGACCGTTCGGTGAGCATCAATATCGAAGACCGCCGTAACTCCACTAATCTAAGTAACAAGTTTATGGATGCATTGGTAAATGCCCGCTTTTATAAAGGAGACAGCAATTATCTGCGACTGGCTCCCGAAGACAAGAAAAGCTTTATCCAACTCAGACATAATTAATCACATGGAAACCAACGAAGAAAAACAACTGAAACTCGACAAACGATACATCCGCATGGCCGGCATCTGGGCAGAAAATTCTTATTGCACACGTCGCCGGGTAGGTGCATTAATCGTTAAAGATAAAATGATTATTTCAGATGGATACAATGGCACTCCATCGGGTTTTGAAAATGTGTGCGAAGATGACAATGGAGTCACCAAACCTTATGTACTGCATGCCGAAGCCAACGCCATTACCAAGATTGCACGCTCCAACAACAGCAGCAACGGAGCCACCATGTATGTCACCGCTTCTCCCTGCATTGAATGTGCCAAACTCATTATTCAGGCAGGTATCAAACGAGTGGTTTACTCCGAGAAATACCGATTGGAAGATGGACTGGAACTATTGAAGCGAGCCAACATCGAAGTAATTTATATCGACCCCAATGAATAATAGTAAATAAAAATATGAGCAAAAACCGTACATCCCGTTTTATACCGATTATCATTGCCGTAAGCATCGTAGCCGGAATATTGATTGGAACTTTTTACGCTAACCATTTTTCAGGTAATCGGTTAGGTATCATCAACACTTCCTCCAATAAGTTAAACGCCCTGTTGCGCATCATTGACGACCAATATGTGGACACTGTGAAGATGAACGAATTGGTAGAAGATGCAATGCCTCAAATTTTAGGGGAACTCGACCCCCACTCTTCTTACATTCCTGCCAAAGACCTGGAGGCAGTAAACTCCGACTTGAAAGGAAGCTTTAGCGGCATCGGCATTCAATTTACCATCCAGCAAGACACAATTCATATCAGCAATGTCATTCAGGGAGGCCCGTCCGAAAAGGTAGGTTTGATGGCAGGCGACCGCATCATCTCTGTCAACGATACAGCTTTCGTAGGCAAGATAGTAACCAACTACGAATCAATGAAACGTCTGAAAGGGCCCAAAGGCAGCGAAGTAAAACTGGGTGTTTATCGTCCGGGAGAGAAAGAACCGCTATATTTTACCATTATTCGCGGTGATATCCCTGTCAAGAGTGTGGATACTGCTTATATGTTGAACGAAAAATTCGGTTATATCAAAATCAATAAATTCGGGGAAACAACATATCCCGAACTGCTGATTGCATTAGCGAAACTAAATCAAGACAACTGCAAAGGTGTGATTATCGACCTACGCGGCAATACCGGAGGCTACATGGGAGCCGCTATTCAAATGGTGAATGAATTCCTTCCCAAAAATAACCTGATAGTTTACACTCAAGGGCGCAAATCTCCTCGTGAAAATTATCACTCTAACGGAACAGGCAGCAGCCAAAAAATGCCGCTTATCGTACTGACAGACGAAGGTTCTGCTTCTGCCAGCGAAATTTTTGCCGGTGCCATTCAGGACAATGACCGCGGGACCATCATCGGTCGCCGTTCTTTTGGCAAAGGATTGGTACAGCAACCCATCGACTTCAGCGATGGTTCGGCTATCCGACTCACTATCGCACGGTACTATACTCCTTCAGGGCGTTGCATCCAGAAGCCTTACGTCAAAGGAAACGATATGAACTATGAAATGGATCTTGTAAAACGCTACGAACACGGTGAGTTCTTCTCGCAAGACAGTATCAAGCAAGACCACAGTACTATTTACTACACCGCCAACGGACGTCCGGTTTATGGCGGAGGCGGCATCATGCCCGATATTTTTGTTCCCCAAGATACAACGGGAGTTACTTCCTATTATACAGCAGCAGTAAGCAGGGGCCTAACCATTCAATTCTCTTTCCAATACACAGATACCCATCGTGCGGAGCTGCAGAAATATGATACGGAAGCAAGTTTGCTACAGTACTTGAAGCGTCAGAATATCTTGGAACAATTCGCCCGCTTTGCAGAAAAAAAAGGCTTGAAACGCCGCAATATCCTGATGTATAAGTCACAGAAATTATTTGAAAAGAACTTATACGGTAATATCATTTATAACATGTTGGGCATAGAAGCCTATATCCAATACCTGAACCAAACCGACAAGACAGTACTTAAAGCACTGGAAGTATTGGAAAAAGGAGAATCTTTCCCTAAGGCTCCCGAAGAAACCGTAGAAATAAAAGTCAACGATGAAGGAAATAAAAAAGAAACTGCGCAAGCAGATAGCACAGGAAAAAAGCCGTCACACCGCCACAGAGTTGACAGCGAATTCCATTGCTTTGCTTAACAAGTTGGAACAACATCCGCTTTTCATTGCAGCAAAGACGGTATTGCTTTATTACTCATTGGGTGATGAAGTACAGACGCATGATTTTATAGAGAAATGGTATCGGCAGAAGGACATCCTTCTGCCGGTAGTCAAAGGAGATATTCTGGAGCTCCGCCGTTATACAGGTCCACAAAATCTGCAAACCGGTGAAGCCTATCATATAGAAGAACCGACAGGTGAAGCATTTACTGATTACACTCAAATAGATTTTGCCATCATCCCCGGTGTTTCTTTTGATAAAAATGGCAATAGATTAGGTAGAGGGAAAGGATATTATGACCGGTTACTTCCCCAACTCCATTCTTATAATGTGGGCATTTGTTTTGATTTTCAGGTAAGTGACGAGATACCGACAGAATCATTTGACAAACCGATGCACGAGGTATGGACGGAAAAAGGAAAGATTTCCCTTCACCAATAATTACCGGAAAATAATATTTACAATAACCTGTGCACCTACTTGCTTGTTCAAATTCCTCACCAACAAGTCTCTTCCCATCATCAGTTCCTGACGGAGCACAGAAGAAGTGAGGTGTACATAAAGAATCTGATTCTTAATATAAAGGTTGCTTGTATAACCGGCAATAGCGGGTCCCACTACATCTTTCCATGCCTGTACCAGCCTATATTCATTCAAAGGAGACTCCAGTCCGTTCAAACGAAAGAACTTACGAATCATATCTCCTATTTGTTCCGCATCATTCCGCTTCATTCTGTATCTCCTTTCCGTTCTGCAACACTGCCATTTTCTACTCCAAACACTTTATATTTCCCTTCGATATTCTCCAAAATCTTATCCAAATGTTCCCGGTTGGTATCCGTTATAAAAATCTGTCCGAAGTTATCGCCTGCTACCAGCTTTACGATCTGTTCCACACGGGAAGCATCCAGTTTATCAAAAATATCATCCAATAACAATAGAGGAGTGGTATTGCTGCCTGTCCGCTTCAAAAAGTCGAACTGCGCCAATTTCAAAGCAATAAGATACGTTTTGTTTTGTCCTTGAGAGCCTTCCCTTTTAATTGGAAAATTCCCTAACTGCATGATAAGGTCATCTCTATGAATCCCTTTCAACGAATATCCCATAATGCGGTCACGCTGCCGGCTTCCTTTGATGATTTCCTGTAAGTTTCCCTGTATAGCGTGAGACTCATATGATAAATTCACCTTCTCCTTATCTTGAGAAATATAAGAATAAAACGACTGAAAAGTGGGGATAAATTCAGCTATGAATTCACTACGTTTCTTATACACGACCTCTCCACTCACAGCCATCATCTCCTCCCACACGGAAATCAGCTCCTCATCAGGCTCCACTTCAGCCTTCAACAAAACATTACGCTGAGTCAATGCTTTATTATAGCGTATTAAAGCATTCAGATATTCTTTATCATATTGCGAAATCACCACATCCATAAATCGGCGTCGCTCCTCACTCCCGCCGGCTATCAGTTCGGCGTCTGCCGGCGAAACCATTACCAAAGGAACAAAACCAATATGATCAGACAGTCGGGTATACTCTTTTTTATTACGCTTGAACTGCTTTTTTTGCCGACGTTTCAAACCACAATAAATTTCTTCCGGATCACCTTCATCCGTTACATAAAACCCTTGAATCACAAAGAAATCCTGATCATGCATAACATTCTGCGAATCAATAGGATTCGTAGCACTCTTACAGAAAGACAGATAATAGACCGCATCCAGTAAGTTCGTCTTTCCCATCCCATTCTGACCAATAAAACAGTTCATCTTAGGTGAGAATTCCAGTTCCACCTGTTCCAGATTCTTATAATTCAATATCGAAATACGTTTCAGTATCATAGACTTTCTGTTTGATTTAAGCCACAAAATTAGGGATAAAAACGGTAAAACCTAAAAAAATATGCCTGTAAATTTCATTAATACATATAAATGAACTACTTTTGCTGTCCGAAAACTATAGCAGAAAAATAATAAAAAGTAAATATAAAAATGGCAGAAAAAAAACACACTCAAGACCCTTTGGATATGGAAGAGGCTTTAAGTACCTCCGAAGCATTCATTATCAAGTACAAAAGTAAAATTCTGGGAGCTATTGCGGCAGTTGTAATCATCATTGCAGGCTTCATGGGTTACAAGCATTTCATCTCTGAGCCGAATGAAATCAAAGCTTCAGCAGCTTTATTCAAAGGAGAACAATATTTTGGAGCCGACAATTTTGAAACTGCACTGAACGGTGACAGCATCGGTTACAAAGGTTTTCTGAAGGTAGCTGATGAATTCAGCGGAACAGCAGCCGGTAATCTGGCTAATGCATACGCAGGTGTGTGCTATGCACAATTAGGTAAATATGAAGAGGCAGTGAAATACTTGAATAAGTTCAGCGCTGACGATCAGCTGGTAAGTCCGGCTCTACTCGGAACAATGGGTAACTGCTATGCTCAGGCAGGGCAATTGGACAAGGCTGCCGCTACCCTGATGAAAGCAGCCGACAAAGCAGACAGCCAGGCATTAAGCCCTATCTATCTGATTCAGGCAGGACAGATTTATGAAAAGTTGGGTAAGAACAGCGAAGCTGTGAATGCTTACACTTTGATTAAAAACAAGTACTTCAATTCTTATCAGTCAATGGATATTGATAAGTATATTGAACGTGCATCCATCAAATAAGAAAGAAGATATTTTTTAATCATATCGTAGGCACGGATTACACGGACACACACGGTTTCTCTTCTTAGAATAAACTGTGAAAGCCGCGAAATCCGTGCCTTATTAATTCATATAAACTATGGCAACAGCGTATCATAATTTATCAGATTACGACTTCAATTCCGTACCCGACGCAGAAAATATGCGTTTTGGTATCGTAGTATCCGAATGGAACAGCAATATTACCGGTCCTCTTTTGGAAGGTGCTGTCAATACTTTAAAGAAACACGGAGCTAAAGACGAGAACATTCTGGTACAAACAGTCCCCGGAAGTTTCGAATTAACTTATGGCTCTGCACAAATGATTAAAAGTGGCAAAGTAGATGCAGTCATAGCAATAGGCTGTGTAGTACGCGGAGATACTCCCCACTTCGACTATGTATGTGCCGGCACCACTCAAGGTATCGCCCACCTGAATGCAACAACTGACGTGCCCGTCATTTACGGACTGATTACAACCAATACCATGCAACAAGCTGAAGAACGCGCCGGTGGAAAATTGGGTAATAAAGGAGATGAAGGAGCCGTTACAGCTATAAAAATGGTCGACTTTAAAAGAAAATTGCAGAAACTTTGAAAAAAAGTTCTGCAATAATTTGCATATTCAAAAATAAGTCGTACCTTTGCATCGCAATTGAGAAACAAACCTCCTCAATAAGAGAATTAAGGAGTTCTTAATAAGCGAATGGGCAAATACCAGAGTGGCCAAATGGGGCAGACTGTAAATCTGCTGTCTTTCGACTTCGGTGGTTCGAATCCATCTTTGCCCACAAAAATTGCGGAAGTAGCTCAGTTGATAGAGCATTAGCCTTCCAAGCTGAGGGTCGCGGGTTTGAGCCCCGTCTTCCGCTCTTAAGATAAGAGGATATCCTTTTCGGGTATCCTCTTATTATTTATAATGATAAACAGTGTCCCCCTATAAAAACATTCTCTCCTTCCCTTGACAATCAGCATGAAAACTTTTCAGAGTCTATTTTTGTTATATACATATCAATAACTTTTAAACAAAGAAAGGACAAGTATGAAAACTATTATTGATAGAGCTACATCAAGAGGATATTTTAATCATGGCTGGTTAAAGACATATCACACATTTAGCTTCGCAAATTATTATAATCCGCGACGAATCCACTTTGGTGCCTTGCGTGTACTGAACGATGACAGGATTTCGCCGGGAGAAGGTTTTGATATGCATCCACACAAAAATATGGAAGTGGTTTCCATCCCACTAAAAGGTTATTTAAAACATGGAGACAGTATAGAGAACCAAAGTATCATCACGCCCGGAGAAATCCAAGTAATGAGCACAGGAAAAGGTATCTATCACAGCGAATATAACGGCAGCAATGAAAAAGATCTTGAACTTCTGCAAATCTGGATAATCCCCAATAAAGAAGAGACAGAACCGGAATATCATAATTACAATATCCTTCCGTTAATGAAGCACAATGAATTAGCAACCTTCATCTCGCCCAATGGAAACACTCCGGCACATTTACTGCAAGATGCGTGGTTTTCAATGGGAACACTGAGTGCCAATCATAAAGTGAGCTATCATTTGCACAAACCACATACAGGCGTCTATTTCTTCATTATAGAAGGCAACGTAGATATAGCCGATGAAAACCTGACCCGCCGTGACGGTATCGGTATATGGGATACCGAAAGCATCATCATTAAAACCAATGAAGAATCACAAGTATTGGCTATTGAAGTAGCTTTATAAATTATTTATTTGTGGCACATTCACCCATCCGGTTGATTTGCGCCACAAATTCTTCCTTGCTGCCTTGTCCCAACCCCATTTTTCTGCATATACGATAAACCACACGGTCGACAGAACGGGATTGAACCCCAAGTAAATCGGCAATATCATCAAAACCAAGCCCCAACACAAATAAGAAACAAATGTCTTTTTCATTATTCGTAAGCGAAGGATAAAGCGCTTCGAGGCGGTCTGCCCAACGATGACGTGATACATTCAGCCAATGTTCCAGCTTGGCACGGTCTTCAGCCGGATTATAACGCGGATTTTCTTTTGATACAATCCGCAAATAAATCTGAGCAGCTTCCACGGTTTCAACAGGAAGCGAAATATGTTTGGAACGAAACGTCACTTCCAATTGACGAATACGCAATTCTTTATTTTTCTTCTCTTCTTCAAGGGCTTGCATCTGCTCCTGTAAATTCTTGGCTTCCCCTTGGTTTTCTTCTATCTGCTCCTGAAGTGTATCAATCTGCTCCTGAAGGATAGAAGCATCCTTTTTATAATTACGCAGGATATCCAGTTTTTGATAACGGAAAAACTTCCAGCTTCCCCACAGCAGTAAGGCTAGTGTACACACTGAAGCTATCGTTATCAATATCGTTATAGTCCAGCGACTGCGATAATCATTACTTTGTCTCAGTACTGCCGAATAATCATATTTCTTTTCTATCTCCAATAATTCGGCACGGCTCCCCGATGTAAACAGCAACTCCAGTTCATTAATATAATGCTGCATATAGAGGGCTGCTTCACGCTCAAATCCCTTTGCTTGCATCTCTCTGTACATATCTTTATATACCGATGCTCTTAACTTAGGACGGGAAGATTTCAGCACTTCAACACGCAGGCTGTCCACCGTTGCGCCTTTACCCAACTTTTTATACACTTCAGCCAGTTCGATATCATATCCACGCCGCGCCTCAGCCGTAGAAGTACGTTCCTGTGCCTGCTTCAGCAAGGAGACAGCCTCATTCCAGTTCTTCTTATCCTTTTCTACCAGCGCCAAGCGATAGTATATCTTTTCCTGAGTACTAAAATCCATCCGGTTTACTATATCAAAGAATTTATCCTGTACCAATTTCACCTCTTCGTTATACCGAGGCGTACCTTGCCCTAAATAAAGCGGAATAAAAGCCGAGCTGCCCCCCATGGCTTTCCATGAAGGGACAGACAGGTTCAAATCCAATGCTTTCTTATAATAGCCAACAGATTGTTCATAATGTGCATACCGCCCGTTGATATGTCCCAATGCCACATACACCAGAAAATGAATCCGTAAATCTTTTGCAGACTTCACTGCCTCTTCCGCCTGCTTATAAGCATATATGGCCTCATTATCCTTTCCTAAACTTTCCAATACATACCCTTTATACAGAAAAGCGGACGCCTTTTCATCGGAAGTGCCATGAGATGAATAATACTTCACGGCAATATCAATCAGCGAATCAGAAGATATTTCCTGTCCGCACCTGTGCATGACTTGTGTCATGAGCAAGGCATAAAGACTATATTCTTCTTTAGAAAGTTTCTCCGGCGAGGGAATTGTTCTCAATATCTGAAAAGCAGAATCGGGTGCGTTCCACAGATAATACTTTCCCCATGACAATTGAGAAGTATGTTTCTCGCCACTGCATGCAACATTGAAACACCCTATAATGACTACCCAGACAGACAACAAGATAAACGAACGTTTTTTTATCATATCACAAAAATATCACTTTTTAAACTCTCCGCAATTTATATACAATAAAAACAGGATTACTATCATCATTTACCTCTTTCAACTCAGGCGGAACAGTTATATTGCACTTTTCTTTATACAGATGCAACTCATAGGCAGTGAGCAATTGAACCAAACAATCACCCTGCGTATGTCCCCATACCGGAAAATCCTGATAGCTCTTGGTTCCGAGCATTCCGTAAAGCAAATTAGCATCTCCCAATGCCCGGATATCTCCCGGTTGCGCACACTTCTCTGCCAATACCTGCCCTGTCTTCTTATGGACAGAAGCAACATAATGCCCCGCATTATATCTGCAACGGAAATAATAATTGGAAGGAGTTTCAAACATATCAGACACAAAAATGTCATAATCCTCTCCAAACTTTCTTTTCAGCGAACTAAAATCAGTGGCATCCAATGAACGTATCACTTCCTTATCCGAGTTACCCATCCTCAACACACACGCCGGAAGAATGTCATCCGCCGTCACTCTAAAGACGGTATCATTGCTGCCTGTCTTAAACAAAACGGATTCTTCCATATCGGAATAAGCTGTTGCCAACGCAATAGTAAACCCGGCTTTCTCATGAGATACTAAAGGAGAAGAAAAGTCGTTCTTCATTGCAATCGTATCTGCTTTATCCGAAAAAACTCCCAAGCCATAACTACCGCTTTCAAAAGGCACGTATGGAAAAGCAACTGAAGCAAAACGATCTTTGCCCACCATGCGCTGATAAACAATCGTATAATCGTGATTCAGACTCTGAATAAACTCACCGTCCAAGGTATAGACCATTATTTTATTGGAAGAAAACAAATAGAGACGGTTATTTTTTTCGTCAGCCTGCATCCCCATCAGGAAATCGCTAAATTCACCCGGTCCCTGACCGAAAGGAATCAGTGTCTTGACAAACTGTCCCTTCCGGTCGAACTGCACGATACGCTGTTCCTTAACAGGAGAAACATAAATATAATTACTTGTCACGGCATATTCGGACACTCCATCCAGCAAAGAAGCCGGATCTGCCGTTGTTTCCAACGGAATGTATTCCACACTTTCTATCTCATCTTGCAAAGCAAGCATTGACGGATGATCCATACCACTTCTCAAATCTACCGAAAGTAACTCCTGAGGAGTTTGTTCCGAACTGCAAGAAGCCATAAAAGACAATAAACAAAAGTACTTAAATAATTTCATAGCAGTAATCAATTTCTAAATGTGTATACAATAACCATCGGATTATCATCAGCATCCAACTGCAAAGCAACCGGTTTATCTTTCAGATATCCTTTATTCTCCAATTTCTCCAATGTCACGGCATTAATGACCTGCACACAAATTCTGTCTTTATAAATATATCTCGGACAGAAAGGCACTCCCCCATCCCAATCATTCTCCATTCCTATTACATTGCCATCACTAAATCCAACCGACAATTCCATGAAATCTTGTTTGACCGGCTGAGACAAGAATTCTCCCGTCCGTTTATCCAAACGCTGGAAAAAGCACTTTTCCGGCTTGGACAAGACAATAGTCCGGAAATAGAAATAACGTGAAGTTTCAAAAAAGGTGAACAACTCTATAGTAGATAATGTATTTGTATTGTCTTTAGCCATTTCATTGATGTCTGCTATCTTTTCATTATATTCGGCTCCGTTCTTTTTATCATAAACACAAGCAGGACAAATACCTGTTTCCGTCACCCGGAACACAGTATCATTGCAAAGCGTATAAGCTAAAGCCGAATTTTGAAAAGGAACGAATTGTATTTCCTGCATATAACAAGCTTCTGCCGGAACATTAGCCGGAAAGGGTGATTTGGTTGCCATCATCTGATTCTTTTCATTTTTAAGGGCAACCAGCCAAGGAGATTGCTGAATAGGAGTAATCGAAGCTCCCGACAATGCAAATGAGCCATTATTCAACAGATAGCGATTTTCCACAGCCTCTACCGTTGTGGTATCGGTGCGCAGAAACTCACCATCATAAGAATAGACATACGCCGGCAACCGCCTGCTATTTAAAAAAACTTCTTTCTTATTTACATCCAACGAAATATTCTCTATCGTCCAAGGAGCATATTCGCCCGGACCATTCCCTACCCTGCCTATCTGACATACAAACTTTCCTTGTCGGGTAAATTTAAATACCTGGTCTGTCTTACCATTTTGAACAAAGATGAAATCATCATCCATTATCAAATAAGTCAAATTACTTATCAAACACGAATCCGTCGTTTCCAAAGGAATATATTCTATTCCCATCACATCATCCTTCATCGAAAAAGGAGTATTCTGCTCCATAGCCGAACGTACATCTGCCACCCAAACATCCTTCTTTTCTAAAGAAGCGGATTGGCATGCGCCTAATATCAACAGAGTTAAAACAACTCCTATCCATACCTGTGCTTTGTTTTTCATAATCGTATTCTATTTAAATTTCGAAGCAAAGATATAGAAGAAGAAAACATTTCGGATTATGAAATGAAAGAAGTTTTGCGACTAAACAAGTCACTGATATTTCAACAGTTACAAGTAGTAAGGAAGATTTTGTGCGACAATTAAAAACTCTTTTTTAAAGGGATGAATACACAAAGCAAATCGTTTTCGGGCGAGCTAACCTCGCCCCTACGAACTAAACGACAGCATTATCCACGCTTTGACACACTCCGAATGCACAAAGCTATAATTCTATTGTCAGCTCCACCGGACAGTGGTCCGAACCAAATATATCCGTATGAATAGCCGCCCCTTTCAACTTATCATTCAGAGAAGCAGAAGCGAGAAAATAATCAATACGCCAGCCGGCATTCTTCTCTCTCGCTTTGAAACGATAGGACCACCATGAATAAATTCCCTCTTGCTCCGGGTAGAAATAACGGAAAGTATCCGTAAATCCCGAATCGAGCAGCGTAGTAAACTTAGCACGTTCTTCATCCGTAAATCCGGCATTCTTGCGATTGGTTTTCGGATTCTTCAAGTCAATCTCACGATGCGCCACATTGAGGTCGCCACAGACGATGACAGGTTTCTTTTCCTCCAATTTCTTTAAATACGCACGGAAGTCATCTTCCCATTTCATACGATATTCCAAACGGCGCAGCCCATCTTGAGAATTGGGCGTATAAACCGTAATCAGGAAGAATGAGTCCAGCTCAAGAGTAATCACACGTCCTTCGTGGTCGTGCTCGTCAATGCCCATCCCGTACGTTACCGAAAGAGGTTCGAGACGAGAAAAAACAGCTGTGCCCGAATAACCTTTCTTTTCTGCATAATTCCAATAAGAACGGTATCCTTCAAATTGAGCATCCAATTGCCCCTCCTGCATCTTAGTCTCCTGCAAGCAGAAAAAATCAGCATCCAGCCGACGGAAGGCATCGGCAAAACCTTTATCGTAACAGGCACGCAGGCCGTTCACATTCCATGATATGAGTTTCAACATGATTCTTTTATTTTTTTTAGGTAAAAACTTTCAGCAGCAAAAGTAAGCACAAAAGCATATTTATCAAAACAGAATACGATGAAAAATACACAAACCTACTTTCCTGAAAACTCCCAAGCTTCGCCATAAACGGCTCAAGATACGCCAACGCAAAGAAGAAACCGACACGGCACGTCCTGAAACCCGATAAACCATTCCCAATACTCCGATAATATCCGCAGCTGTACACTCCTCATAAAACGCACAAACACCATCCCCCTGCATAATAAACCGACCATCCTTCATCCCGACAATCCGGTGAAGCAAACACCGGCCACGATAACGAAACAAAACCACATCCATAGGTTTCAAAGATTCTGCCTTACATGGATAAACCGCCACTTCATCTTTCCCTTCGCGTAATAACGGAAACATAGAACTGCCTTTCATCCGAAAACGTACACTCTTCCCATGATGAATATCATCCTCTACAAGAGAGAAGAAACAATCATTTGGCAACCGCTTCATCATTCTCTGCAAATAAAGTACGACAAGACAACTCCACAGCCTCTCTATCCGGCAAACAGGCCAAATGATAAAAAGGAACCTGAGAAACAATTTTCCCTAATGTGGTACCGATACCTTCATAAAGTCTCCTGTCATAAGCAAACTCCGGAGGAGAAGAAGGATGAAGAGCTGCGTAAGACCGCAATATCCCTAATCTGACCATCCGATTGGAAGTTTCCTGTGACAGTCTCACACAACCGGCCAGTTCATATCGCTCTGCTTTATAACAAGGAGTTTTCCCGCTCCATGGACTGCCATAAACCCATATTCCGGTATGTTCGACATGCACCACCGGACTATCATCATTCAACAATACGGCTCCTGCCCGATACTCCTGCCACAAACGAGTATGAGTGCTCTTTCCTGTACCGCTTTCCCCTAAAAACAGTACAGCCTTTTGACGATATACGATACAACTGCTATGTATAGCCACCGTATCCGACATTGCCGTCTGTATCCCATAGCCAATCCACAAGGCAAACCGCACTAAGCGAGCTGACCAGTTGCCGCACAGATAACAAACATTTACTTCATTATCAGTCCACAGGAAAAGACTTTTTTCATTTACCGGAGATAATCTTAACAAATAACCGCCCGCAGTACATCCGAAGATTCCTTCCACCCCTTCATGAGCAAACACATATTGCCGTTCACAAAAAGCAGGAATATTCCCAGACTTTCCTTCCATAAAAAAGAATTCCGGTACATTATCATCCCCCTCGGCAACCTCAAAAGGAGCAAACCCAGCCATTCGCTCCAGGACAGAACACAGAATACTGCCCGATACTTTAAAACAGTGGCCGCCTACCTTATATATATTATGCATTTTCTTTTCAATTTAAAGTTATTATACGATTACAAAAAGCCAGCGAACTCTCACGATGGGCTATTGATAAAACCGTCAGCCCCCGATAATCATTCCTGAGTCCGCATATCATCTCATTTATTTCGCATTCGGTTGCCGTATCCAACGCTGAAGTAGCCTCATCCAACAACAATATATCCGCCTCCTTATAAAGCGCACGTGCGATCCCTACTCTTTGCTTCTGCCCTCCCGACAAACGTGCCCCACTTTCACCCAGCAGCGTATCTATTCCCAGTGGCAACTCATCCACCCATTCATCCAGCCTCACCTGCCGTAATATCCGTTTCACTTTCTCCTTACTGATATCACAACATCCCAATGCAACATTCTCAGCCAGTGTTCCGTCAAGAATAAAAACGCCCTGCGGCACATAACCTATCCGGCGATGCCATAACTTCCTGTTCTCTGCTGAAAGGAGAACACCGTCTATCCGTATCTCCCCTCCATCAGGCTTCAAGAATCCCAATAAAAGATTGAACAAAGTGGACTTGCCTATACCGCTTGAACCTCGAATACCAATATACTCTCCCTTCCGAATCGTACAATCAAACTCCTTTAAGACTCTCTTTCCTTCCGGATAAGTATACGAAATATTGGATATTGCAATTTCTTTTTCAAAAGATAACCCGGCTGTCGGTTTTTCTTCGAATGTTGAAAATAAATCTTCCATTCCTGCTTTTATTATCCGCAGACAAAAAACGGAATTCTGTATCTGAGTCCATGCAGAAAGCGATTCACGCAAAGCCGGCAATAAACGAAAGGCACCCACGGCAAAGATTCCCACCAACGCCTTCACATTTCCCGTCCCGGACAATGCAAGAAGTGTGAGTCCTATAACAACTGATAATTCTGAAAGGCAAAGCGGCAGATGATACACCGTCTCCAGCTTCAAACGGCAAAAAGAAATCGTATCCAAACCCTTCAGAAAAGAATGTTGCAAGGAAGGAAATGCATGATTTACTTCCAGCTCGGCATATCCTTTATAAGCTTCGGTGACAATACGTGTCTGTTCGCGCCGTGCCAACAACTCCTTTTTACCATAATACCTTATCCGCCTTTTTATTCCGAATATATACATCAACATAAAAGGGAAAAAAGCAAGATATAACATCAGCACCGTCATCGGTGCATATACCAACAGTACCGCAGTAACCAATAAAATAAGTAATACATCAGCAGTCATATTCAGCAACGGAGACAACAAACTCATACTGAAAGCATAACATGCGTAGTTCACCTCATATCCCAAACGAGTGCTGCCCAACCGACTGATAAACAAGATTCCGCGATGATAATAAGAAGAAAAAAGAGAAAAACTTAATCGTTTATACAAAGACAATAAATAATAGTTTTGAAAACGGGACAATCCCATGACCAATACATTTTTGAATAAAATAAACCCGACAGCCAACAGACAAAACAATAGGGCTTCTCCCTTTTCTTCTTTCTCTTCTATCAAAAAAAGAAGTACAGGTATTAAAGCTGCAAGTCCGGCAAAATTCAGCAACGCACTGAAAAACACAGCCATTATTACCCTCATCCCCATTCTTCGCTCCGAGGGCAATAATAAATGATAGATTTCTTTCAACATAAATTATGATACCGTTCGGCGGAATATGGATTGTGGAAAACGTACATGTTGGATCACAGATATCCAAAGCCACTTTACTAAAGATACACGCATCACACTGTCACACAAACGATGAATATGTAACATCCGCTTCAGTTTATAGACCAATATTCCCCATTTACCGGTAGCCGGTACATTTATATTATAAGTGGGATGAAGCATTTCCTTTAATAAATTCTCCGCCAGCTCTTCCCCTCCTTTCATGACAAGAACCTCTGTACCCAAGTAGCGGTTGCACAAGTGTGTAAGTGCATAAATCATATTCAGAAAACGTTCATCCGTCACTCCTTCGGGTATCTTCAGTCCCTGCTTCTTCAACAGGCATGCCCAATCACATAAGTGATGCATGGCAAAACCAAGTGCATAATGCTGTGCCGAATGAAAAGCAAGGAAAACAGTATTGAAATCCGGCGAGGGAGTCAGCACCTCATACTTGCCATCAAGCACTGTCAGCCGGGGACGGAGAAGCTTCCGCAACAAAATATCCATCGAAATAGCCGTACGGTATATTTCCGTATTCAGGAATTTTTTATGATTCTCTATCGGAATACCTTTATAATAAAACATACTGTGCTTTTGCGAATGCGAAAAATCCACCTCTATTCCCCGGCCTCTCATCAGCTTGTCGGCAAGAGAGTTTGCTTCCCTATCACTCAGACCGGAAGAATCGGAAGAATAAGTAAAGATATCAATATCACCTCCCTCACGGTGAGAAGGAATAGGATAATTATTGGCAAACCCCACTCCTTTTAATTGCACGGCAGTGATGCCGTGTGTGGCATAGAATGTCGATAAATCGGATATAACCCGACAATAGTACCGATATCTCTTTTCACATCTTTCTACCGCCAGCCACCAATTTATTTTTAAGGATTTGGGTGGTTGTAACTCTGTGGGAAGAGTAATCAAACCATCCCAGGCAAGTGCCATTACACCCTGTCGAACAGACAAGCGGTAACATTCCTGCCAAGCTTCGGAAGTGATACCGGCAAAGATTGTTGCATCTGCATGAGTACCATGCAAGGCAGAACGCAACAAGGCAAAAAGCATTTGTTCCGTAATATCCAATTTCATTTTAGATAAACTTTAGCATATAATTTTTTAATCAGCCGATATGATACCGCATTTCTTCAAGGCATCCACCCAAACCGTTGCATCCTTCTTTGCCGTTTCTTCCGAAACAGAATAATACTCCATTAATATTTCCGCAGCATCTTCTATCAAAAAGTCTTTGTCCGAAAGCTCATTCCAAAGAAGCCGTGCCGAAGTATTAAGAGAGATAATGCGGGTAAGGTCGGCTTCGGGCGTACCTTGATTGACAATAATAGTTTCTCCGGCTATATCGCGGAGCTTGAATTTCGTATTGATTCGCATAATAATTTCATACTTTAAGAAAAAGAAAGCCGTCCAACCGAACCATAACGGACGAAACGGCTTTCTTTTGATGAGTATTACAAACTTTCTTATTGAATAATTATCAGTTGCTTGTTTCCTGCTTTACATTGCTCTTCTCGACCTTCTCTCCGTTCACGGTAATATTATCAGTACCATATTCCACAGCCGGATCATAAGTTGAAGTGAAAGAGCAAGAGCCATCATAAGTGAGCACTACACCTTTGTTGTCTGCTGCATTCGCACAAACATGCACAGCCGGGAATGAAGAAGCATGAGTACCCTCTACTTTTACTGTAACACCCGTCATAGCAACCGTGGTAGGATATTGATAAGCTGAACTCAAATAATTACCGATTGTTATACCTGCAAATGCTGCTCTGTTACCGTCTTGCCATTGTTTCATGTGATTATTCTCACTGTGAGTACTCTCAAGCTCAGCTTTCAGCGTAAATGAAGAATTCTTAATCGTATAAGTTCCTCCACGCAAAAAAGCCGCCTGATGATTTCCTGAGAATGTGCAATTATCAATATTCACCGTAGACGGAATATTTACCAAGAGAGCTGTTTCAGTAGCAATAAAGTGAGAATTTTCAAGTACTATCTTTGTACTACCTACCACCGGATTCGTATGAGCATTAGTATTAACTGCATAGTATCCACTCGTTATTGTGGAGTTTTTAACTATGATAGAGGTCTCCTGAACATTTTTGTCATTCAATATACCCGCAGCATCTGCAGCCGTTGCTTTATAAACGATACCATCCAATTCCAATTTAGCATTATTTGCCGCAAGAGATATTCCCATTTCATTATCTGTGATATTTCCATCAGTCAATTTAAGACTACCTCCTTTCACCAAGATGAATGTTCTGCCTTCAAGATTATCATCAATGGTCAATGTTTTCTTATTAAGATCAATATTCACTACTTGAGATTCAAGTACAATAAAGGGAGAAACAGTACAATCTTTGCCCAATACAAAACTGAGCTTAGCATCATCTGTCAAATAAATCAATGCTCTTTCTTTTGATTCCAAAGCACTTGCATCAGAGAATGTACCACCTTTGATAAAAGCAGTACAATTCTTACTATATACTTGCCCTTCAAAGATACCATCTTTAATTTCCAAAGCCTTAGTTCCGGTCTCATTTTGCAAATCCTTTTCATACAAAGCATAAGGACCTGTCAGTGTTCCTCCATTAATAACCACTTTAAGGTCTTTATCGGTAACATGCTGTGAGACAGCAACTGCCACACCGGTCATAGTCGTACCACTGCCATTGCCCTTCTCATCAAAGGTAGATACTGTACTCTTTATTGCACCCGCATTGACAGTCAATGTACCCGAACGCATTTCTATACCGGTCGGTGCACTGACAGTACCGCCATTAACTGTCAATAATCCGTTTTGTGGATGATAAATGGCTGTACCTTCTTCAGCATTTGCAGCCGTAATTGCTCCACCGTTAATAACCACTTCGGTTCCATGACGAGTACCATTACCACTGATACCGTAATAATAACCCTTAAGCATACCACCGTTTACTGTCAGTTTTGCTACATCACTACCGGTATCATTGCCATCAGTCAACTTCACTGCTGTATAAACACTTTCCACCCCATTATAATCAATGCTACCTTTACCGTTACTGCTGTCATTGATAGTCAGTTGAGCACCACGACGTACAAGAACCACCGCATCCTTAGTTTTCAGCACTTGTTCCAGCCCCGTAGTCTTAGCCTTTATGCTATGACCATTCAAATCAAGTGTCAATGCTCCCTCAACAACCAACGGTCGGAAAAGAATAACATCCTGTTCCAAAATAAAGTTTCCGCCGGCTTTGGCAACCGCTTCCATTTCCGCTATTGCCGCATCAACTATTTCAAAGTTTGTATCGGCAGATAAATCAGGATATTCCGCACCCGATTCCACAAAGACTTTCACAACATTGGAATTCTCTGAATGCCGTTCTATGGCAGTGATTGTTGCACCCTTTTTCACTCTCACATTCCCTTTCTTCACAATCAACTTAGTGATTGTTACTCCTGCATCAACGACAAGTGTGTTTTCGGCTGTAGAAGCTGTTGCCTCCTTTATGGTAGTACTTCCTCCGTTTGAAGATAATGTGACAGTCGTATTCGGCATATTAACATTTACCACCGGAGCCTCTTCAGCACCCTCTGTTTCCGGTAGAGCAATCGTCATGTCTTTCACAGATGAAGTTCCGCCACCGCTAGTTGCTTTATCTTCAAATTCTATTTTAGCTCCCGATGCCACACTTTGGAAAGCAATGCTTATAGGAGTCTCAGGTGATTGTGCAGCAGGCACCTCTATCTTATTATTTTCACCTGAAACCTCACCCGATACGGTTACGGCCGTATTCTTCCCTAAAGCATCGGCAACCTCAGACACAGAAGATACAGTCTGGGCTTCGCCACCGGTAATCGTTCCGCTGGAAATAGACAATCTCTTCAAGTCTCTGCGAGCTATGGTATAACTGCCGCCAAAGACATTTGCCAATTCTTCCGTATCATTCAATATCTTCACACGCACATTGGTATAATTACCTGTCGGCACAGGAATGTAAAATGTACCGGAAGTATTTTGGGCAGTGTTGCCAAAAGCAATACTGACAGTCTTTTCCGAATCGTCTGTAGCAGTTGTGGCAGTTAATTCAGGTTCACTACCTGATAATGTTACCGTATATTTACCGGCTATCTTTTGATCTGCCGTGAAAGTCAATTTGAGGTTATTCCCCACAGGCAATTTGGCAAACTTAATGCAAAACACACCTCCCAAATGCTTCAATGCTACATTACTGTTCTCAATCTTTCCCCACATGGCAGGGTTATAACTATTGCCTTTACCTTTGGTATCCGTTTGATAATCAGCATCTACTTTAGTATAGCTGTACTCTTTCGGGAAATTGTAAGTAAGCGTTGTAGTACCATCAACAGTTGAGACAGCGTGTCCGTCATTATAAGGATAAGCTGCATAACCGGCTATAGTTCCCGTCATATTACCACTAAAGGAAGCCGTGGCTTGACCGGCCCCGCCTTCAACCAAAGTAAGAGCTGTAAAACCGGTGGTATAACCGTTTCCGTCTTGCATGGTTACACCCAAACGGTCACCTTCCGACCAATAAAATACTCCATTAGCATCAAATCCTGCACGTGCCATACCGGAAGCATTGCTTTCCATGGTGGCTCTTAACATTCCATTCGTGACCTTCGCACCCAAGTCGTCTTCGTTGTTACAACCGGTCAACAAAGCGGTTGCCACAGCCAAACTTATTAAATATCTAAATTTCATAATTTGCTTTTTGTTTTCATGAATTATTTCTAACATTACAAATGGAGTGTGTCAAAACCAAACCGGTCTATCCCATCGTCGGCTGTAGGGGCAGAGTTTGCCTGCCCGAAGACACAAAACAAACTGTTTTCGGGCGAGCGAACCTCGCCCCTACCGACTAAACGACAGTATTATCCACCTTTTGACACCCCCTCATACATTTCTTTAGTCAGTCCAATTACCGTTTTCGCCACCACCACTGGTTGCAAATCCTTTTTCTACTTCCACTTCGATGATTTCCACTTTCGGAGCTTCATACGTTTCAATACTATTTTCCTTCATAACCTTTGTACAATAAAATTTTAATATGATTTTCTATTTTAAAAATCAGACATTATACGCCCCAATTACATATTTCGACACTTGACAAAAATAAACAGTAATTGCTGTCTGAGGGCGGAAGATTCCTGGCGGACCGGTGGTATATATCTCACCGCTGTAGTCCCCCGACGTGAAATGGAATGCGAAGAACGGCATTCGCGTGTGTTTTTGTTTTTTCATACGCCTGCATTGTTTTAGTTGCCTAAAAACGGTTAACTCTTGCCATGTCTTCCCTCTTTGCATGACAATTAATAAAAAAAAGCGTGAGGGCTGTATCTTGTTTATCCTATCGTCGGGCCTTCGCAATGCCTTTCACCTGGATAAACAACAGCCACCCACGCCGTTTGATATATAGATGCCACACCAATGGCAGGTATATAACACAGACGTGAGCGTTGTTGTTATCATCTTCAGGTGAAATCAAAGTTGCGAAGTTTGACGATAGAAGATAATTTCAATAACGCTTCTTAATAAATATATAAATTCCCTTACGCATAAGAGAATATTCGGTACAAATATAACATATTCTTAATTAGGAAAAAAATTTCTTATTTACTTTTTTACTTTTATTATGTACTTTCGGGTCAAGTCAAAAAGTGTGTGGGCATAATATTTTGAGAAAATCCGGGTCACTTATTATTCTTGGGGATTTAAATATCATATCACAAACAAAGGAAAGAATAAGCCGTTTTCCAAGGTCGGCCAAGGTCTTTTAAACGGAAGATTATTACAGTCTGCGGCAATGGACTGTACAGTCCACTGTAGCAGACTGTACGGTCCACTGCAACGGACTATACAGTCCGCTGCCGAAGACTGTAGTAATTCGACGGACAGGCAGGCATAACCGGAAGGACGGAAACGCCCGGTCCGGCTAATGAAACGACTTAGGAAGCTCAAAAACGCATGCAGGGGATTGGAAACCGGAGGAAACACTAAAATAAAAATCAGAGAGACTCGATTTCTACAAAGGAAACAGGGTGTATCAAAACGTGGATAATACTGTCGTCTAGTTCATAAGGGCGAGGTTCGCTCGCCCGAAAACAGTTCTTCGGGCAGGCAAACCCTGCCCCTACAACTGGTAATCGGACAGGCCGGGTTAGTTTTGACACACTCCCAAAGCCCATTCCCTTAGATTCGAAATTACAAGTAATTTCAAATGTTTAATTACATTCTTCTATCTGCTTTCTTTCTATTTTATCTATTAAAGTATTGTCTATACGCTTGCCAAACAATGGATTAACAGTCATTGGAGTTAATTCATACGGAAGCAAAGAAACAGTGCGAGCCCCGGAACGGTCTGTTTTACCTGCTGCCCTATCAAGCGCCAATCTCAACAAAGATTCATTCTCGTCACCCAACTGATAACCGTCAAGCGGATTATCCTCAGCCGGATAATCCGGCTTTAAACCATCGGGCATACAAGGATTATTGCCATCCTTATCGGCATAACGGTTAATCATTACATACACCCCCCAGTTCTTGATAACGCTTGGGAACTTTGAATAAATGTTTTCAGGACCGAGCAACGCTCCCGTACAATATTTACCATGAGACTGACCTCCGATAAGTTCCACTGCCATATAAGGCATTAATCCGATAAGTACAGATTCGGAAGCCGATGCCGTACCCGAACCGATAAGCCCGTAAATCTTAGTGATGCCTACATTGGCCCTTCCCACATCAATAGTTTTAGAACCATTGGTGACAACAGTGCTGAAATAAGTATTCAGGTCTTCTCCTTTTTTCTTGTAATACTCCATTAAATCCTTATTCCATATTTCTGTTTCATAAACAGCCTTGCTCTTCACCACATTCTCCGGTGCAAGCATAAATGCCAATACATTCTCCGTAAAAACATAGCCTCCGCCATTATAACGCAAATCCAGAATAAGTTCACTAATGCCTTCTTGTTTAAACTGACAACAAATATCTACCAGTTTTTCGGCCGAATCCAAATCGAAACTGCTATATGCCAGATAGCCGACCTTCTTGCCTCCGACATCAAATGTTTTATGTACAAGAATTGGATTTTCGTACATTGTAACGGCATCAAGCGTTAGGGTCTGTCCGCTTAACCCAATGTACCCGTCTTTCTGCTCACCCATACCCAAAGTAATATTCGAACTATAAAGAGCTTCCTGATAATTGTCCTTCGTTATCTCTTTCCCATTCAGCTGCATGATGATATCTCCGCGTTTTATTCCCACTTTGTAAGCCGGGCTTCCTTCATAAACAAACGCCACGATAAAGAAATAATTTTCGGAGTTGGAAAACTTGCCAAGCATCAGATTATAACCGTAAGTAGTGGCAACCCCATCCATGCTATTAATGAGACTTTCCATATCATCCGTCATCATAGTCCACTTGTCTACCTCCTTATTATTTTCCTTAAATCGTATGTCTTTTACGGTACCAATCGGATCCTCATTTACATTCGGGTCAAGCTTCTGCATCTCTGCGGCTATTTCATCTTTCCACAAATAATAGGTATCCAACACATCATAAGCAAACTGGTTGGCATAATAAATCTCATCGGTTGTCACTCTGCCATCGCCACTACCTTGACCACCGCCATTATCATCATCTTTAGAGCATCCGCTCATTATGCATAAAACGCATAAAAAAAGAGAAAGGAAATAGATTTTTTTCATATATGATATTTTTTAGAAACACCTAGTACCACGTATAAGTATATTCATTTTCACAAAAATACAATAATCTTTTCAATATCATTCCATGAAGGTGAAAGAGTTTAAAAAAAACGGTTTGCTCCCCGAAAGAAGCAAACCGTTTTTATCCTTATGATTAAGGAAAATACTTTCTAAAAATTACTGTGCAGAATCAGCAGGAGCAGTTTCTGTTGCGGCGCCATCTGTCTGAGGAGCTGCAAAACCGGAAGGTGCATTCAATGGGTTAGTAGCTCCTTCTTTTACAGCTTGTTCCATAATTACAGAAGATTCTGTATGAGCTGTAGGAACAAAATAAGCAGTAAGCACACTGCATGCAACCATAAAAGCAGCCAATCCCCATGTCAATTTTTCAATAAAATCCGTAGTCTTGCGAACACCCATAATCTGATTAGAAGAAGCAAAACTAGAAGCCAAGCCACCTCCTTTTGAATTCTGAATCAATACAACGAAACACATCAAAAGAGCTGCAAGCACAATTAATCCAATAAGTAATAAATACATTTTCTTTATTTTGATTTAGTGTTAATAATCAATTTCTCCAAAAATCTTATTTGGTCTGCAAAGTAAGCGTTTTTTTTTGGATATTTCAAATTTAATTTTTTAATAATTTCAAGAGCCTTTGAATATCTTTGTTGTTTAACGTATATTTTTGCCAATGTCTCGGTAAAATAACTCTCGTCTTCCGGTTCCGGCTCTTTTTCTTCCGGCTCCGGTTCATCGGCCCTCTCTTGTGAAGAAAGAAGAGGTTCATCTGAATTGTTTTCCAGAAAAGTATCTATCAAATCCTGTCCTTTCAATGACGGAATTTCTTCAACCGGGACTGCTTCTTCTGTTTCGGTCAATAAATAAGAGGTGTAATCCGTCGTTATATCCATTGGCAATTGTGTAATATCTTTCTGTTCTTCTTCCGGCTGTCCGGCCAGAAATGCATCTATCAGTGAAAGCGTACGATCAAGCCCCAATAAATCGGACGACTTTTCTTTTCCTTCCGATGGAGTGATGGTAAACCGCTCACCTTCTATCAAATAAAACAGCACTTTACGGTCGGCTATATATAAAGCCGCTCTCCTCAGTTCTTCTCCAAAAGTAATGTCATGAAGCAGAAACAGATTTTTCAGATAAAGTAATCTCACTGTCTGAAAATAAGGATAACGGGCAAGCAAAGTTCGAAGCTCGTAAAGAGTATCCCGATTCAAAAGCTCGGGATGTGCAATCCATTCATATAAGTGCTGTTGTGTCATGTCAAAGATAGTTATTACCAATTGGCTACCGTCATATTAAATATCTGGTCTACAATATCTTTAATCATCTGATTCACCAATTCATCCTGTACAGACGAGAGTTGCTGACTGGATTTATATTCACGACTGGCCGAGAATTGCTGATTATTAAAATTATTCTTCGGATTAGCCTTATCGACAAAGTTCACTCTGACCGTCATACGGAGTTCCACCATGTTTGAATAACCGTCGGAACCGATACCTTTATTTGCAGCATCATAATTTGTGATTTCTCCCGAAAGTTGCAAATCTCCTCCGCGTCTTACCTGTGTCAGACGCGTTTGCTGCAAATAAACATCTTGCAATGCAGTGTTGAACATATTCTCCATCGGTCCCCAAACAAAGCCGACAGAACGGTTAGGAAAATTCTCGAAAGAAATTGTTTTAGTCTTCGCATAATCAATGGAAGCACCATTAAATTTATAAGAAACCGAGCAAGCCGTCAATATACCGATCAGTACAATCAAGCTGCCTATCCATTTCATGTTTTTAATCCAAGCCATATTCTTTTATTTTTCTATATAGTGTGCGTTCTGAAATATTCAAGTCTTTTGCCGCATTCTTGCGTTTCCCATGATGACGGTCGAGTGCTTTACGTATCATTTCTTTTTCTACTTCATCCAGTGACAGTGTCTCTTCCACATATTCTTCCGTATCCTGAATATCATCATCCATCGGCATCTGCTTGGTTGCAGAGATGTTGATGGTAGGCACAGGAACGGGAGCCGGGGTTGCCGGAACCAGATTACGAGAAGGTTCCTGATAATAAGATACCGCTGTTGTTGTTGCCGGTGCTACGGTTGCAGTTGTTCCACGCTCGGCCATCAGAGTATTGACTAACTTTTTGAGTTCGGTCACGTCACGACGCATATCAAACAAGACTTGATATAAAATCTCGCGCTCACTGCCGAATGTTTTATCACCCGGCTTTATGCCAAACAACATAGGCAAACGCGAATCCTGTTGCTGTGCAGGAAGATAGTTCTGCAAAATAACGGGAGTAATGTCACGATTTGTTTCAATAATGGATATTTGCTCCGTGATATTCTTCAACTGACGGACATTGCCCGGCCAAGGATAAGCCAACAGCATTGCTTTCGCATCTTCTGTCAACTGAATGGCGGGCATACGATATTTCTCGGCAAAATCTGAAGCAAATTTACGGAAAAGCAAAGCGATATCTTCTGCACGCTCTCTCAAAGGCGGTATCTTGATAGGGACAGTATTCAGACGATAATACAAGTCTTCACGGAAACGTCCTTCGGAAATGGCCTCTGTCAAATTAACATTTGTAGCAGCCACAATGCGCACATCCGTTTTCTGTACTTTCGACGAACCGACTTTAATATATTCTCCGCTTTCGAGCACACGCAACAAACGAGCCTGAGTAGATAAAGGCAACTCACCCACTTCATCCAAAAAGATTGTTCCCCCATCTGCCTCTGCAAAATATCCCTTGCGGTCACTGATAGCACCGGTAAAAGCACCCTTCTCATGACCGAAAAGTTCTGAATCTATGGTTCCTTCAGGAATCGCTCCACAGTTTACAGCTATATACTGTCCGTGTTTACGACGACTGAATTGGTGGATTATCTGCGGAAAGTTTTCTTTTCCGACACCACTTTCACCGGTTATCAATACAGATAAGTCGGTAGGCGCCACCTGAATAGCAATATCTATAGCACGATTCAGCCCTTCCGAATTTCCGATAATGCCGAACCTGAGCTTCACGTTTTGTATTTCTGACCTGACCATATTTCTCCTTGTTAATATGACAAAATTACAAATTCCCCGGCAGACAGCAAGTAATTTTGGCAGAAAAAATAAAAAACAAACGCGGATTTCACGGATTAATACGGTCTTTAATAAAGAGAAACCGTATATCCGTGTAAACCGCGTCTGCTTAATATTAATAATAAAGGATACTGATTAATCTATTTCCTGATCAGCCTCATAACCACCCATTTCACGAATAGCATTCTTCAAAATAGCGTACTGCTGGAAGAGATGATTGACAGGAATTTCGTTTTCTGTGTAGTCGTGCATCGGGCTCTTCAAGAAGAAGCTCAAGAAACGCTGGATGCCGAAACGTCCTGCACGTGCAGCCAAGTCGCTCAACAATACCAAGTCCAGACACAAAGGTGCAGCAAGGATTGAATCACGGCAAAGGAAGTTAATCTTAATCTGCATAGGATAACCCATCCATCCGAAAATGTCAATATTGTCCCAACCTTCCTTACTGTCGTTGCGGGGAGGATAGTAATTGATACGTACTTTATGATAATAATCTGTATACAGATCAGGCTGTTCTTCAGGTACCAGAATTGATTCCAATGTAGACAACTTGCTGACTTCTTTTGTACGGAAATTAGCCGGTTCATCCAAAACCAAACCGTCACGGTTACCCAATATATTAGTAGAGAACCAGCCGGACAAACCTAAGCAACGAGTTCCGATAATCGGAGCAAAACCTGATTTAACCAATGTCTGACCGGTTTTGAAGTCTTTACCGGCAATAGGCATTTTAGTCTTTTCTGCCAATTCCCACATAGCCGGGATATCGACTGTAGTATTAGGAGCACCCATAATGAAAGGAGCACCTTCCGACAGAGCTGCATATGCATAGCACATAGACGGAGCGATATGTTCTTTATCGTCAGCCTTCATTGCTTCTTCCAAAGCAGCTAATGTTCCATGTATTTTTTCATCAACAGGAACATAGATTTCTGTAGAAGCAGCCCAAAGAACAACGATACGCTCGCAATTATTTGCAGCTTTAAAATTACGGATATCTTCACGAAGTTGTTCCACCATATCCCAACGGTTCTTGCAATCTTTCACATTATTTCCATCCAAACGGCTGGCATAGTTATGGTCGAAAGCAGCTTTCATCGGAACTATTTTTTCCAACTCGTCCTTTACAGGATTGATATCTTTCTCTTGCAAAACTTCTGCATTAACAGCTGACTCATAGGCATTAGCCGGATAAACATCCCATGCACCGAATACGATATCATTCAGACTTGCCAATGGAACGATTTCGCCATAATGCAAATACTTTTTATTTTCTCCACGGCCAACACGCATCTTATCATATTGAGTCATAGAGCCGACAGGTTTTGCCAAGCCCTTACGAGCCATCAGCACTCCCGTCATAAAAGTTGAAGTAACAGCGCCCAATCCAACACAAAGGACACCCAATTTACCGGTAGCCGGTTTTACATTCATTTTTTCCATTCTAATTTCCTTGTTAAATTGCATCTCATAGTAGAGATTAAGATAATTGTGACAAAGTTACACCTTCTTTTGAAAACTACCATGCTTTTCTTAGTTTTTTTATACCTTTGCAGCCGTTAAACATTTAATTTAGGTATGAATGATATTTGCTGTATAGGACATATAACACTGGATAAAATTGTAACGCCCAAGCAAACGGCTTATATGCCGGGAGGTACTTCTTACTACTTTTCTCATGGAATCAGCCACCTAAAAGACACCAAGCACTATAAACTGGTTACGGCACTCGCCCCTACCGAGTTTAAAGCTGTGGAGGATATTCGTGCCAAGGGAATTGAAGTAAAAGTTATTCCTAGCCGTCACACTGTATATTTCGAGAATATATACGGAGAGAATCAAGACAACCGCACCCAGCGTGTTTTGGCCAAAGCCGACCCTTTCACCGTAGAGCAATTGAAGGATGTAGAAGCAAATATTTTTCATTTGGGAAGCTTGCTCTCCGATGACTTCTCTCTTGATGTAGTTAAATACCTGTCAGGAAAAGGCACACTGGCTGTCGATGCTCAGGGTTACCTTCGTGAGGTAAGAGGTAAAAAAGTGTATCCGGTGGACTGGATAGAGAAAACAGAGGCACTGAAATATATTGATATTCTGAAAGTGAACGAACATGAAATGGAAGTGCTGACCGGACATAAGGAAGTGAAGCAGGCTGCGTTTCAACTTGCCGAATGGGGAGTAAAAGAAGTTTTGATTACCCTTGGAAGTCTTGGCTCGGTTATTTTTGCCGAAGGACGTTTCTATCGGATTCCGGCTTATCCGCCTAAAAATATAGTGGATGCCACCGGATGTGGAGATACTTATGTCACCGGATATCTGTATATGAGGAACAAAGGAGCTTCTTATGAAGAAGCCGGATGTTTCGCTGCTGCAATGTCTACGCTGAAATTAGAAGCATCCGGTCCCTTCAACGGTACGGAAGAGGATGTGTGGAATGTAATTCACAAAAGATAACAGAGTCCTCCTTATTGTTCTATGGATTCATGTTCTGCCCGCAAGGAATAAAACAAAACCACACAAAACGCTACGAAAGGTACGATAAATGACAGAGACATATTACTGTTGTCTGCCACATATCCCATCAAAACCGGACCGATAGCTCCTCCTATCGGAGACATCATGAGATAAGAAGAGGCGCGTTTAGTGTGGTTTCCCAGCCCTTTCAGAGATATAGCAAAAATGGTGGGAAACATAATAGCCTCAAATGCATAAACAAAAAACAAAGCAACCAGTGATATATGCCCTAAATTGCATATTACCAACAATGTGGCAAATACCGTTCCGACAGCACAGCACAACAGCACACGTTCGGCACGGATAAACCTCATTACCCAGCTACCAACAAAGCGTCCGCACATAAACAGTCCTAATCCTCCGAAAGAAAGCAAAACCGACGCATCACGAGCATTCATCCATCCGTCATCCACTACATAATTTATAAAGAAACTGTTGATCGAAATCTCTGCTACCTCATAGCAAAACAAGGCAAAAACACCGAATACAAAAAGTTTATGCGACCACAAGCCTTGTTTACCGCCTGTCTCAGTTACTTCATCCGCATGTACAATCTCCGGAAGCTTTATTCGAGAAAACACCAAAGCCACCCCCAGCACTACGATGCCCATCAACATATAAGGAAATGAAATATGCGAAGAACCTTCTTCGGAAAACAACAACAAGCCACCGACCAATGGTCCGCAAATACATCCTAGTCCGTTAAACGATTGCGCCAGATTCAATCGGCTGGCAGCCGTTTCCCTGTCTCCCAGTTCTGTCATATAAGGGTTTGCCGCTGTTTCGAGAAACACTAATCCGCACGCTATCACAAACAAAGAGAGTAAGAAAAACTCAAAGGACATCCAATATTCTCCGGGAACAAACATCAATGAACCGACACCATACAACAACAGCCCCAAAACAACTCCGCGCCGATAACCATACTTTGTGATAAAAAGCCCTGCCGGAACAGCCATTACAAAATATCCCAAATAAAACAAGACCTGTACCATGGCCGAATAAGTACGAGTAATATCCAATACCTCTTGGAAATGTTTATTCAGCACATCAAGAATGGCATGTGCAAATCCCCATAAAAAGAACAAAGAGGTAACCAAAACAAAAGGAACCAAATAGTTCCTTTTCACCAATGCATATCTTTGCTTTTCCATATTTCTTATGATAATAATGCAGGCAATCCCGCTAAATCTGTAATTATCACATCGGGCAAGGATTCATCAATCACTTCTCCACCCCAACCTTCACCTTTCAGCCAGACAACCGGACAGCCTACTTGCTTTGCCGGAACAACATCCTTCGAGAAAGAATCTCCGACAACCAGCACTTTACAGGCTTCATATCCCATTGCTTCCACTCCCAAACGATAAATAGCCGGATCGGGTTTACGCACTCCCACTACGGATGATTCAATAATATCATCAAAGAAAGCGTACAGTCCAAAGTCTTTAAGAATGGTTTGGATATTTCCATAAAAATTGGAAACAAGCACCAATTTATACTTTTTGGAAAGTGCTTCCACCACAGGGCGGGTTACCTTCAACACATCCAACACATATTCATAACAACCGTCTGCCACCTGCTTGGCATAAGTTTGCAACATTCTCTCATCCATCGGCAACTTTCCCTGTTCAGCCAGATACTCTACCTGCAACTTAGTCTTTATAGAGAGAACATCATGAAAATTATGTTGCGGCCGGACAAAAGGATATTTAGCCAAAGCTCTTTCAGCAAACACATATGCTTCCCGGAAACTCTCCTTGTCTACCGGTACATGATATTCTGCATATTTACTCCACAAAACCTCTGCCCAATGGCGGCTGTTGGTATCTATCGTGCCGCCATAATCAAATATAACTCCTTTGATATCTTTCAACATATTCACACTTATTTATTTGCAGGCGTACCATTGCCGACTTTCATCAGCAACACGCCTATTACAATCCAAATCAATTCTCGTACACGGGTAATCAACCCGGTATAAACGCCAAATGCCCCCGGAATAGCCAGCCCTCCTACCGCCAAGGCAAATCCTCCCTCACGCGCTCCCAACTGCATGGGAGAAAAGAAGAACAGATTGGCAAACAAAGAGGTAAATGCCATAATCAGGATACATGCCGGAAAACTGACATCTGTTGTCAGAATATTCAGAATGAAATATACCTCCAAACATCCCAAGACGCGCGCCATAAACTCTAAGCTCAATGAAGCATAGAAAGTAGACTTACGCTGTTGATGCAGCTCTGCAATCTGGCTGTCCACGCGTTCTAATGTTTCCCGTTTGTTTTCCGAAAAACGTTTCGCCCATCCTTTTATAAAGGGAATATGTTGCAACAACTTCAACGTGCGCACTGCCATTCCATTTCTATATCCCTTCATAAAAAAATAAATGGCAAGCAGGCAAAAGAAACCAACTACAGAAAGCACCATCCCCATTGCAAAATCTACCGGACGAAGCGCCAGATACAAAAAAATAGAGAAAAGCCAAAAACAAAAATGTGAGAAAATATGCATCATCACATACAGGATAACCGATGAAGTAGCTTTGCTTGCACCCACGTATGGAGTCAGTTCCATAATGCGATAAGGCTCGCCTCCCATCAATCCGACCGGAGTGGCATAATTCAAGGCAAAGCCGGAAACAGTCAGTTTATATACTTTCCAAAATGGAATAGGTGTTCCCTTCTTTCCATCCCGGATAATGATATACCAAGAAAGGGTATTGAATAAATAAATAATAACCCATAACCCTATAACAGCCGGCAACCAGATTCCGGCCCTGCGAAGATTAGCCAACAGCTCATCATACTCCATATCAAAAGTACAGAGCATCACAACGATGGCAACGATTCCGAATATCAGGAATATGTTTCTATATTTACTTTTCACAATGCTGCGTATTTATGATAAAAACGGGCGCTGAGAGCCTCATGGCAATGGCGCATATACACGAACAATGAAGTCATCACAATAATCTCAAACACAAAATAAAGCCAAGGCTCACCTATCAGCAGACTGACATACAATGCAATGGCGCGCGTATTGAAAGTCAGTATATTAGTGTATTTCATCAACGGCTTACTGGCAGCACGGAATTCATCGCGCAATTCCTGAGGAACATTATCACCATACTTTGCCTTTACCAACGCATAGAATTGCTGGAAATTGGGAGTCATTCCCTCCTGCTGACGAGTATAGTTTCCATAAAAATAAAGGAATATTTTCCACCAGAAGTTTCCCTTCCACAGCAAACTGTGAAATATTTCACGCTGCTGCCTGAAGTTGTCCAACTCACTTCCGCTCTTTCCTTTCAAGAAATAAAGATGAATATTGCGGTAATAATCCGCCAACGTACATTGCTTACTGTGACAAATCGTACCCGAAAACACAGCCAGAATCCAGATAAACACTCCCCAATGCATTCCGTCACCGATATTGAAAGGCATCGGCTGATTCATCAACCTAAGACAGATAGCCACATAAATGGTAAAAAACCAAATATCACCTGCAAACCCGTCCAACATACGTCCCCACTGGGTTTTCTGTCCTGTGAGGCGAGCCAGCTGCCCGTCAGCGCTATCATAATGATTCGCCCACATCAACAATAAAATACCGATAACAGTGTGTTTCATATCGGGATAATAGAACATCACACCGGCACCTACACCCAGAATAATAGATAAGATAGTCACTACATTGGGATGCACTTTCAGCTTTTTAAAGAATAAAGCCCATGCATAGCCAATAGGTCGGTTAAAATAAATATCCAAGAACTCCTCTGTGTCCATTGATTTGAAAGAAGCCTCTATTCCTTTCTTCTCACTCTCTTTACTCATGTCTCTATTTTTTCATTTGCTTTTTCTTCACCCGGTTATAAATGCACTCTGCAATCTTTACACCTGCTTCCTCTCGGCAACGGGCAAAACTGGGCCAATCATTAAAATCAATTATCTTAAGTTCACCGTCGGCAGATACCACACAATCACCTCCGTAAATGGGGACATTCAAAACCTCGGCTGCCATATCGCTATATTTCTTAAGTTCTTCTTCATTGAAGGGAATTCCTTTGGCCACGCCATTGATTTTCTCCAGACCGAATTTGCTGTGCGAACAAGGAGAAGGATAAAACCAATAAAAGAAATCCGTTCCCTGAACGCCATAAAATTTAATTAAATCACCCTGAAGATGCTCATTTATCACAGCTACCGGTATGTGCCGGCTACGGAAATCGGCCAAAACACGTTCCACCTCTTCTTTGTCAGTGGCATAGCATACATCTTCTTTTACCATAGCATGAGAATCACCGCGTTTTATCCAGCAAGGATAGCAATCTTCCTCAAACTGCCTGTCAGTAGATATTACGAAACTCCTCGGATGAGGAACACCATGTTGTATCAAAAGTTCCGTCATTGGTCTGCGCACGCAATTATCAATTCCGTAAGCCGAATTGACAACCAGCGCACCTTCATCCTCCAACGATTTCAGGCGGGCTATTGTCGCCCTGTCACGAGCCATATCGAATATCACATCCGCCTTTGCTCCGCAAGCCACAAATTCCTTTTCCGCATAAAGCTCCACTTTGCATCCCAATAGCCTCAACTCATCCGCCACTTTATTAAAAATGGCGGCATCATTGTCTACGTGGTTCGGTGAATACTCATTGCCACGGCTTATCCCTATTATTGAAAATTCATCCATTCCTTTATGTCAGTGCTTTAAGTTTATTCTTTTCCGGCCAAAAAAGCCTCCGCTTTTACGATATCACCGGCATGGTCTACATCCAGGATTTTCTTAAAAGGATAAGCCTTCAACTTCAGACCATCTGCAACCAGTTGTCTTTGGAAATTACGCATACGCGACATTCCTTTGTCCATACATGCGTTTAAAGTTCTGATAGCAGTGGGTGTCAGGCAATAAATGCCTCCCGAAATATAACGACATTCCGATGTAGCCGCATCATGGAACCCTGTGATATTCAAAGCTCCATCAGTAGATATATAAAGCGGCTTTTCATCATCAATATAATCCGTTACTGCCATATATCCATCATTATCCGCCCGCTTAAACGCTTCAATAAATGCAGCGAACTCCTCTTCGCGAAAGATAGTATCTACAGTAGTCAGACAAAACTTGTCATCTTGCAAATAAGAACTCAGTTCATAAAAACTATGCATGGAACTGGGAGTAGTCTTCACTACCACTTCCAAAGGCACTTCCGTTTCCTGTTGCAACTTAGCAAGGTGCTCTTTGGTCAACGGGCTCTCATTATTAATAATAACCACTACTTTATCAGCTCCATTACGGATAAAAATCCGTATCAGGCGGTCAATCATGGCAACTCCGTTGAGCTGCACCAAAGGTTTGGGCAAAGTAACCCCTTCTTGTGAAAGCCGGGACCCTTCACCCGCTGATATAATTGCGAACTTCATTTCTTTTAATCTTCTTCGTCTATAGTATCCAACTTCAACTTATCACTGTCATCGCGTCTCTCATAATACTGCTTACGCAACGGACGCGCACGAATCGCTTTCTCCACGATACGGTTGCGGAATATATCCATTGCTACATAAATAGCCTGCCGGAATGAATCTTCCAAAGCAACACCCTGACCGGCAATATCATAAGCTGTTCCATGCGCCGGAGAGGTGCGTACAATGGGCAAGCCTGCAGTATAGTTCACCCCTTCATCCATAGCCAATGCCTTGAATGGCGCCAAGCCCTGATCGTGATACATAGCCAAAATACCGTCAAAATGAGTATAATTACCCGACCCCATAAATCCGTCGGCAGGATAAGGACCGAAACATTGCACTCCCTTGGCAACCATCTCTTTGATGGCAGGAATAATGATATCATTTTCCTCTGTACCGATCAGTCCGTTGTCTCCTGCATGAGGATTCAGTGAAAAGACTGCAATACGAGGACTGTCGATTCCGAAATCCTCTTTCAAAGAACGATGGAAGATGGCAAGTTTCTCCATAATCAGTTCTTTCGTAATATCTTTGGCTATATCACGAACCGGCACATGACCTGTCACCAATGCCACACGAAAATCATTCTTCAGTAAAATCATCAAAGCCTTCTGTCCTTCGCCCACACGTTCCTCGATATATTCGGTGTGTCCGGGAAAATGGAATGCTTCCGACTGAATGGTATTTTTATTGATAGGAGCTGTAACCAATACGTCTATCAAGCCATCTTTATAATCCTGCAAAGCTCTTTCCAAAGCATCCAAAGCAGCCTTTCCCGCCTCTGTTGTAGGTTTTGAAAGCTCCACTTTCAGTTCATCTTCCGTACAGTTCAGAATACTCAGTCTATCCGGCATAGCATCATCAGCCGAGTTGATGATGCTAAAATTTGCCTGAATATCCATTGCTTTACGATGATAAGCCGCCACCTTCGGTGATCCGTAAATAATAGGTGTACAAAGTTCCAGCATAGTAGGGTCTGCGAAAGTCTTCAGAATGACTTCATATCCCACCCCGTTGATATCCCCGTGAGTAATACCAACTCTTATCTTGTTATTATCTTCCATTTAGTTATTATTAATCTGTTCTATTTTATTCTGCTTTTGCAGTTGAATCCACCTTTTCTTCAGGGATGTCGGCATTGACCACCACTTCGTCCAGCAGCGTTTCATTCGGCAATCTCAACGTATAAAGTGAAGCCTCCATCTGGCGCATCAGATTACGTTTCATTTTATCGGGAGAATAGATAAACGCTTCAGCAACAATCACGCGTCCGTTGGCACGGTCTACCCGGGCATGAGAAACAAACGGACCACCCATCATGTCGCCTTCCATTTCCCATAATCCGCGCGCTTCCTGAGCATATTCGCCTTTTACCATAATATTCTTGACATCGACAAACATGGAGTCGGTAGCCATGTACATACCTTCACGTTCACCCGGAATATTGGCTTTCATCACCGAATCACGTTTATGTACAAAGAACTCTTTAGTAAAGGTATTCCTGTCTGTATAAGGATAAGAATATATTACGAAATTCATATCGGCAGAGGCACGGTTGGTAGAAGCCCACAAGAAATCTTTACCGACCTTATAATTCGATAACTCCTGAGGAATCCAGACATCACAGTCAAACATACTGCCCACTTTGGCTGAAATGGCATCATTATGTTTTTCTTTCAGCAAGTTTATCTGGCGATTGATTTCAGATTTCACAAAGAAATCGATAATCACCTGCTTGTTCTTTTCCACAAAGTCTGCAAACTCTTTTTCATCAGGTGCCTGAATAGTCATAATCATTTGCGGTGCAGCATAAACATCACGCGAAAATTTTATTTTAGGCTGCGTATAGATATCCTGAATATCAACAACAATGATATTACGGAAAATCCTCATGACACGGTCAAAGTGTTCGGGAGCGATATTTGAAATACGGAAAGAGCGTTCTGCCTGAGGTAATCCGGGAACATTCGTATCCAGCACATCAAATAATGCACGTCCTGCGGGGCGATCCCACACTGCCTTATTTACCACCACCAACACTTCGTAAGGTCTTCCGCTGGAAGTCGGAGTAAACAAGTTTTTCTGTCCTTTCTTACAAGAAGCCAGCACCAGCACTACCAGTACCAAACTCAAATAGAATGCTATTCGTTTCATAATTCTTATGGTATTATATTTAATAATCTATAGTGTAACACCTTTTTCTTTCTGTTGTTTAGCCGTCGACAACATTCCGCACGCCGCAAATATATCCTCCCCTCTTGATGCACGAATAGTAGCAAAAACTCCGTGTTGTGTCAAATAATCACGAAATGCCACCATTGTTTCCATGTCCGTTCCTTCCAAATTAACATTCGGGATGGCATGGAAACGAATTAAATTGATGCGGCAGTCGATGCCACGCAGCAATTTAACAATTTCTTTGGCATACACCAAAGAATCATTCACATCTTTAAACACAATATATTCAAAAGACAACCGCCTTTGCTTACTGAAATCATAATTACGCAATATATCTACAATTTCGGTAATAGAGAAAGCTCTTTCGGCAGGCATCAGTTCTTTTCTCTGCGATGGGAAAGGAGTATGCATACTGATAGCCAGATGGCAGTCACTCTCATTCAAAAAACGTTCCAATCCTTTTTTCAATCCAACGGAAGATACAGTTATTCTTTTCGGACTCCAATGATAGCCATAATCAGAGGTCAGTATTTCGAGCACCTTCAGCACTTCATCCAAGTTGTCAAAAGGCTCTCCCATCCCCATAAACACAAGATTGGTCAGCGTATCGCGTTCCGGTATAGAATATATCTGGTTCAGAATCTGGTTAGCAGTCAGGTTGGCCGTAAAACCTTGCTTTCCTGTCATGCAGAACTTACAATTCATCTTGCACCCCACTTGTGAAGAAACGCACAAGGTAGCCCGGTCTTCATCCGGTATATATACAGCCTCTACAAAATTCCCGGTCGGCGTACGAAACAGATACTTCACCGTCCCGTCCACCGAGCGCATAGCTTCCACCGGTGCAGATGCTCCGATTTCATAGCTGCCTTTCAACATCTCACGATGCTTCAGTGACAGGTTAGTCATTTCATCTATCGAAACGACTTTCTTCTCATACAACCAAGATACAATCTGCTTTGCAGCAAATTTAGGCATTCCCAGATTCTGCGTTATGTGCTGAATCTCATTCAATGTCTTGCCAAGTAATACCGTTTTTGGAGTTTCCATTCTATTTAAAAAGACAATTAGCGTACAAAGGTAGAGAAAAAATAATATATATTGCCTATCTTTGCGCTGAGAAATACATTTAAAGATGAGAAAAACAATTAATTGTTTTATTCCATACGAAGAAAACACAGCAATAGACAAAGTTGTTACAGCATTGAAAGACAGCATTGTTGTAAACAAAATCTATTTATTGACAACCGCTCATGGCTCAATGCCATCCGTTCCTGCAGGATGTGAACCATTCACCATTGACTCCTTGAACAGCAGTGATACGATAAAGAAGATTGCTCAGAAAGCAGACACCCCTTTCACTTTATTATATACCAAAGCATCTCCGTTTGAATTAGGCTACATGGCTTTGGAACGCATAGCCGACTTCCTGCAAGACCGGAAGACCGGCATGGTCTATGCCGACCATTACGAGTGGAAAGAGGGAGAAAAGAAAAAGCATCCCGCCATTGATTACCAACCGGGAAGTGTACGCGATGACTTCGACTTCGGGGCTCTGCTAGCATTCAGAAGCGAATATCTGATTGGGGCAGCCGGAATGATGGAGAACGAGCGCGAAGACTATCGGTATGCCGGACTTTATGCCACTCGCTTGTTCATTGCCGAAACAGGCCGAATTGTCCACATCAATGAATACCTATACACTGAAATAGAAGAAGACAACCGCTTGTCGGGCGAAAAGCAGTTCGATTACGTCAACCCACGCAACCGCGAAGTACAGATTGAAATGGAACAGGCCTTCACCGGATACCTGAAAAGAACAGGTGTCTATTTGCCGTCTAATTTCAAAAATGTAAACTTCCGAACAGAAACATTTACCTATGAAGTTTCCGTCATCATCCCCGTAAGAAACAGAGTCCGCACCATCGACGACGCCATCCGTTCCGCCCTCGAACAGCAAACGGACTTTCCTTTCAATATCATCATCGTTGACAATCACTCCACAGACGGCACATCCGAAGTGATTGCCCGTTATAAAGACCATCCGCAAGTCATACACCTGCAACCCGAACGCACCGATTTGGGCATAGGCGGCTGCTGGAACCTCGCAGTCCATCATCCCTTATGCGGCCGCTTCGCCATACAACTGGACAGCGACGACCTCTATAGCAGTCCGCAGACGTTGCAAACCATCGTAAACACTTTCTATAAAGAACAATGCGCCATGGTGATAGGCACGTACCGAATGACGGATTTCCACCTGAACACCATTGCTCCGGGCATCATAGACCACAAAGAATGGACACCGGACAACGGGCACAACAATGCCCTGCGCATCAACGGGCTGGGTGCTCCCCGCGCCTTCTTCACTCCCCTTTTAAGAGAAATCGGAGTGCCCAACGTCAGCTACGGAGAAGACTATGCATTGGGCCTCGCCTTCTCGCGCACCTATAAGATAGGACGGATTTACGATGAACTATACCTTTGCCGGCGTTGGGAGGGCAACTCGGATGCCGCACTCGGCATTGAGCAAGTCAACACCAACAACCATTACAAAGACAGCCTCCGCACACACGAAATCAATCTCCGTCGGTGCTATAACGAACAGCACAACCCAAACGACGGTAATAAAAGCAAAGCACAAAACAAGCATTTTATAGAAAAACAATTTGCCGAATGGCAGACGGCAAGCGACAACCTTGCCGCTTTAAGAAAAGCGCTTGTCAAGCAAGAAGTGATTTGCGGCATCCCGTTTACTGTGCAGCACAACCCGGCACGCATGGTTTCCACCGGAGCCAAAACCGACAAAGAAAGCATTCTCTCCCGTCCCTGTTTTCTTTGCAGAAAAAATCAACCCGAAGACCAGCGCGTCTGTCCCATCGGAGACGGATACAATCTGTGTGTCAATCCTTATCCGATACTCCCCTATCATATCACCATCCCATCTGCCGAACACCGGGAACAGATCCTGCCTGCTGATTTTTGCAACACCGTCAGCACTCTCCTCAATGAATTGCCCGACGAATACGCCTTATTCTACAACGGAGCACTTTGCGGAGCCTCTGCCCCCGACCATCTGCATTTTCAGGGAGTTCCGACGGAGCACGTTCCACTGATTGCTTTCTATCGCCGGACGGACAGCGGAAAAGAAAGGCTCGCATCAATCAGCCATTCATCCGTCCTGCACTACATCGACAGTTACGTCTGCCCCCTGTTCAGCATCGAACAGTGCCGTGACGGAAAAACAGACGAGTCCTTGTTTACCAATATAATGAAAGAATTGCCGTGCAGCAATAACGAACCGGAACCGAAAGTAAACATACTGGCATGGCAAGAAGATGAAAAACAAATCATCCTTATCATTCCGCGCTGTAAGCACCGTCCCGAATGTTACAGTGCCGAAGCCGGCAAACAAATGCTTGTCAGTCCGGGAACCCTTGATATGGCAGGCATCATTGTCACACCGCGCAAAGAAGATTTTGAAAAGATATCAACCGAAGACATCCGACAAATTCTGCAAGAAGTCGGACTGCCACGCGAAGATGCACAGGAAATAATTAAGAAGTACCGAAAAAGAGACAGACTATGATGAAAGAGCCCGAAATAAATGTAGGAATAGTAAATGCACAAGAAATCCATTTTTCGTTGAACGGCCGTTTTTTTGCCAAAGGAGAAACCGTATGTGGCGAACAAAGCGTCTCTTTCAGTGAAGGAGGCATTTTGTGGAACGGCAATCTGTATCGTGAGCTGACATTCACCCCACAAGACGAACGCACTTCCTTCTCCCTCTATGATGTGACCATCGGCATCAATTTTCATTGGGAGCGTCAGGAAACCCAAAGCTTTATGGGAACGCTGAAACTGGTGGTGGATGAAGGCAAAATAACAGCCATCAACATCCTTCCGGTAGAAGACTATCTGATAAGCGTCATCTCTTCGGAAATGAACGCCACCTCTTCACTGGAGTTTTTGAAAGCACATGCAGTCGTTTCGCGAAGCTGGCTTTTTGCCCAAATGGAAAAGCGTAAGGCTCTATGCAACAAGAATGAAGGATTCTTCTCCTTTGTGAAGACCGAAAACGAATACATCCGCTGGTATGACCGCGAAGACCACACCATCTTCGACGTGTGTGCCGACGACCACTGCCAGCGTTATCAGGGAATCACCAAAGCATCGAACGCAACAGTCGCCGAAGCTGTCCGCGCCACACGCGGCCAACTGCTCATGTACGGTCAAGGCATTTGCGATGCCCGTTTCTCCAAATGTTGCGGAGGAGTAACCGAAGAATTCGGTTACTGTTGGGAAGATAAGGACTATCCCTATCTGTCCGCCATACGAGATGACGGAAAAGAAGCCTCGCAACCACTCCCCGACCTGACTCAGGAAGCGGAAGCCGAACGCTGGATACGCACCTCTCCCCCGGCGTTCTGCAACACCGACGACAAGAAAATCATTTCACAGATACTGAACAACTACGACCGCGAAACGACAAACTTCTATCGTTGGAAAGTGCGTTACACACAAGAGGAACTGGCAGAGCTCATCCGACTGAACACCAAAACCGATTACGGAAGCATCCTCGATTTAATTCCTGTCCGGCGAGGAAAGTCGGGACGTATCTGCAAACTAAAAATCGTAGGCACCCTGAAGACCCTCATTATCGGAAAGGAACTGGAAATTCGCCGCACCCTCTCCTCCTCCCATCTGTTCAGTTCGGCTTTTGTCATCGACAAAGGAGAGCTGAAAGACGGTGTGCCGGAATGGTTCCTGCTGACAGGCGCCGGCTGGGGTCACGGAGTAGGCTTATGCCAAATCGGTGCCGCTGTCATGGGTGAGCAAGGCTATACATACGACAAGATTCTGCTACACTACTATAAAGGAGCAGACATCCGCCGTTTCTATTAATCCAATCTTACAGGTAATCATGAAAAAGACATCACCGTGGGCATGGATTCCCACCCTCTACTTTGCGCAAGGATTGCCATACGTGGCAGTGACCATCATCTCGCTTGTCATGTATAAAAGGCTGGGCATCAGCAATACCGAGCTGGCCTTTTATACCGGCTGGCTCAACCTGCCCTGGGTCATCAAGCCGCTGTGGAGTCCGTTCATCGACCTCATCAAGACCAAACGCCGGTGGATTGTCACCATGCAGATGCTCATCGGTGCAGGACTGGCAGGTATTGCCTTCACCATCCCCACGGAATATTTCTTTCAACTGACGCTCGCCCTGTTCTGGCTGCTCGCCTTCAGTTCTGCCACACACGACATTGCCGCCGACGGATTTTACATGCTGGCGCTCGATTCTCACGAGCAAGCACTGTTTGTAGGTATCCGCAGCACCTTTTACCGTATTGCCACCATTGCCGGACAAGGGCTGCTCATCATGCTGGCAGGCCGGCTGGAAACGGTGACAGGCAACATTCCATACGCGTGGTCCATCACCTTCTTTGTGCTTGCCGGCATCTTTCTTGCCGTGTGGCTTTACCATCGTTTCATCCTCCCCCATCCGGCTGCCGACCATCCGGCAAAGGAAGTATCCGCTTCCGGGTTGATGAAAGAATTCTTTACCACCTTTACCACCTTCTTCCAAAAAAAGCACGCCACCGTTGCCATTGCATTCATGCTGCTATACCGACTTCCCGAAGCCCAATTAGCCAAAATGGGAATTCCTTTTTTACTCGACCCGGTTGAAAAGGGAGGCTTGGGACTTACTACCGAAGAAGTGGGCTTCGTGCAAGGAACAGTCGGTATCATAGGACTTACGTTAGGAGGCATTTTGGGAGGCATTGCCGTAGCCCGGGGAGGTCTTAAACGCTGGCTTTGGCCCATGGTATGGGCTATCTCGTTACCTGATTTTGTTTATGTATACCTCAGCTATGCACAACCGGATTCCTTGTTGTTTGTCAACATTTGCATCTTCATCGAACAGTTCGGATACGGTTTCGGATTCACAGCCTACATGCTCTACCTCATTTACTTTGCCGACGGCGAGCACAAGACGGCACACTATGCCATCTGTACCGCTTTTATGGCGCTTGGCATGATGATTCCGGGAATGGCTGCCGGATGGCTGCAAGAGCACTTGGGATACAACCACTTTTTTATTTGGATTATGATATGTTGCATCGCCACATTCGGAGTCACGGCTTTGCTGAAGATTCATCCCGAATTTGGAAAGAAAACCTTAAAAAGTTAATGTTAAATTCAACAATACAAGCCATTGCATTGTTTCCTTTTCAGACGATAACATATAAAACAGAAGATATATGAAAAAAATTATTTTATTGGTATCAGTTGTATTGTTTGGCTGCGTAGGATACGCACAAGCACAAACATCTGAAAAAAAGCTGAGTCGTCAAGAACGAAAGGAAGCTAAAAGAGCCATGGAGCAGGCATTGTTTGAAGAAGCCAAACAAGCCATAGAAAACAAAAGCTTTACCCTGGAAGCGGATCAGGTTATCTTTAAACGGGGCAGAACTGCATTTGTCTCTTCAAACACAAATTTTGTGACAGTCAATGGTAATAAAGGCTCCGTACAGGTAGCTTTCAATATACCTGTAAGCGGTCCCAATGGCTTGGGTGGAGTAACTGTAGACGGCAATGTGTCCGGCTACAAAGTGACCACAGACAAAAAAGGCAACATCCGTCTGGCAATGAATATCACAGGTGTAGGTATTTCTGCCCAAGTCAATATTTCACTGGCCAATGGCGGCAACAATGCAACAGTGGATATTCTTCCCAATTTTCATTCCAACAGACTTACCTTATCAGGCACTCTGTTGCCATTGGATAAATCAAGCGTATTCAAAGGAAGGTCTTATTGACAGATTTTTCCTAAATTCAGCTTCAACCGAGTTTTTCATTTCTACTGTCACTGCTGCCACCATAGGATGCTTATCACATACAACATCCTATCAATAAACGACTTATCCAAGTGGTGGCAGTAGCAGTTCTTTCACCGTTATCAAATAATTCTAAGAAAATTTGGAAATGCCCCAAATAAGTCCTATACTTGCTTATCATTTTAATACTACAATAAGTATCTACAAATGAAAAAACACACTTATACAACTATACACTATGAAACACCTGTTAACCCTGTGCATAGGATTTTTCATGTTGCTCTCTTGCAACAATAAACCCTCTCAATCTGCCGCAATAGCAACAGACGAACCGGAAGTGAACGAAGATACGCTCTTCAGAGTAATCGATTTGGCAAACAACCTGAAGCCATGCAGTGACTCCTTACTTCTGAGTGATATTGTGGAGGATGTGGAATATGTAAAACTGGAGACGGCAGACAATGGTCTGGTTGGAGCAATGAATAGAGGCTATGTGTCCGACAGTGCCATCTTTTATAGCAGTTCTGGCAATACGACACCTCCTCCTCATATTTTTATGTTCGACCGTTTTACGGGTAAGTTTATCCGTACAATCGGTAAATCAGGGCAAGGACCCGGAGAAATGCATTGGCCCATTGGTGTTGTAGCTAGAGACAGCTTAGTCTATATATCTTCTACTTATCGGAATGAGCTTTTCGTTCATAAAATCAAAGACGGAAAGTTTGTGAAATGTATTCCCTTGAACAAACCACATACCGCTGCAAGGGATTATTACATTGGCGACAATAGAGTAATCCACTTTCCTTTTTATAGTAATTGGGATGGTAAATATTTAATGTGTGATATGACTATTCAGGATTTTGATGGAAATATCATCCAAGAGCAAACACCGGATGTGGATTATACCGGATTTGACCACAGAAACAGACCGAATACAGGCTTCGCTGTCGCATGGGCTTATAAGAATCATCCCAATGTCTATTCTTTTTTCACGGATACCATCTATGCAGCTTTTGATGATACCATCCGCCCCAGATATTTCTTATCTTTAGGAAAATACAAACGTCCGATCCAATTAAAGGTCAGTGCCGAATGGAAAAATTATATTATATTTCATCGTTTTTGGGAAACCAAAGACTGTCTGTTAGGCAGTTTCGGATTGGAGCAAAAAGCTTGGTTCTTCCGATACGACAAAAAAAGTAAAGAGATAAAAACATGGAAACAAGATGCAGAAGGACTAAAAGCTTCATTTCCAATTCCACCGGCTTATGAATGGATAATTGGGTCTGCTGCCGGTATCACCAACGACATTGACGGTTGTTCCGACCACCTTCGTAAAATGGATTACATCAGTGAAAACCAGTTTGCAATCTGTATCACCCAAGACAATATGGATGAAATCAGAAAGATAGTATCCGAATCCACGAACGTGAAATTCCCCGAAAAGCGTCAGCAGCTTCTAGATATGATTGACTCGATGGGGCCGGATGATAATCCGATTCTGGCTATTTATAAATTAAAAGACTGATATAAAGATGGACAGCATTTTAAGTTGCATGACTGCAGGTCATAATATATACACCATAAACAGAGAGCGCAAACAACTGTTCCTGACACACCCTCAGTTGGTGCCTCATCTATATAAGAAAACCACCATAGACAGCCAATCTGATTATTATGCCCGGAAACAACTTTCGATATACTTTCTTTATCCGCATTGCAATCGAATCGGAAGGTTTCCTTTGTCATTCCCGTCCGTGTGGACTCGCCCGAAAGGGCACAGAATCTGGACCTGGTAGTAGAGCAGCTAATGGCTTTGAAAGATTCCATCCGGATGGAGATAAGAATTCTTGAGGCCGATGAACATCCGCATTATGAATTGAAAATCAGCGATGAACATATACACAAGACTTTTGTGAGGGATGCCTCCCCCGTCTTCCACAGAACCAAATATCTGAACCGGCTGATGCAGGAAGCTGAGGGAGCGATTGTCGGTATATGGGATACCGATGTGCTGCTTCCGAAAGAGCAAATACTGGAGGCTGTTGATGCCATAAGAAACGGGAAATGAACATGGAGGAATGCTGTCAGAAGATATATGAATATGTATTGGCTCACGGACCGAACTCGGTAGGAGGCGCGTTTTTGGTCAATAAGAATGTTTATATCAAGTATGGCGGAGAAAATCAACATTTCTATGGCTGGGGACCGGAGGATGCGGAACGTTGCAAGCGTATGGAGATACTTGGTTTACCCATCTATCGGGCTCAAGGACCACTCCTGCATTTGTTTCATCCCAGAATGCAGAACTCTTGGTTTGGTAATCAGAGGTTGGAGTATGCAAACAGGATGGAATTTATCAGAGTGGCAGGAATGACCAGAAGCCAATTGCTGCAATATATATCCGGCTGGAAATAAAACCAAAAGACCTTACCGGCCTCCTCCCATCAACAGGACGTTTCAACGGCTAATGAAAGGAAAAACACTCCGTGGGGGAGAGAGGCAGAAACATTTAAACTGTAATAGTGTGTTTTTTCGATTATATTGCTTATATTTGTTTCGATATCATAACCTTTAAATACGAACAAACATGACCGATCTTACTATCCTTATTGCTGTTATAGCATTGGCATTATGGCCGTTAACCTTTTTACTTCTTCGTATCCGCCACGAACGGAAAAAGCGCAGAGATCATCTTGACCGCATGACGAAAGAAGATTTGGAAGAAATCGGGACAGAAGAGCTGGTCATTGCTGTGCTGAAGAAGATAGGTTGCCAACCTGAGACAAATGAAGAGGGGCATATCGTGTTTAAGTATCAGGGAGATGATTTTTATATTGCTGTAGAGGATGAGGCCCGCTTTATCATGATTTGGAATCCGTGGTGGGCTTCTATCAGCATTGAGAATCCGGCCTTACCTTATCTGAAAGAAATAGTAAATTTGGTGAATGTGGAATCGTTGGTCACTACTATCTATACAGCCGATGAAGACGAGAAGAATGTGGGGCTTCATTCGAAATGCCACACGTTGTTTACTCCGAAAGAGGGACCATTGGATGAATATTTGAAAGCGATGCTTGATCATTTCTTTATTACTCATGACAGTATCAAAGAGAATCTGCAACAGTTGAGTAATGCTGCATCGGAAAGCGATAAGCAGGAGCGTGTAAAGGTTAAAGGTTTTGCCGCTTATAAAGATAACTCCACTCCGCTTCCGGTAGATGATAAGCAATAAGTATTATAGAATTGGCAAAACTTTATAGGTATGAATTTAGGTGGTATCCTGAAAGCTTTGCTATATCAATGGGTACATTGACAGGAAAGTTATAATGTTTTCTCCTTTCACACAAAGCAGGTGTTTCTTTCACGGTATATAGTTTTAAATCAGTACTTTATGATAGGAATTGTGTGAAAGCAAGATAATTGATTCTTGTTTCCTGTTGAGTAAAAATGAATAACGCTTTTATTGTTGGCTGAAAAGATGGAAGTCTTTAAAAGACCAAGGCCTTTTAAAAAAACACTTAGGTCTTTTTCAAAAACACTTTAGTCTTTTCGGAAAACACTTTAGTCTTTTTGGTGTGCATCGGAATCTTTTAAGAAAATCTATATCTAATGAGCCGAATTTTATTTAACTTTGCTTCATTGAATATCGCCTTAACCTTTAATTGAAACTATTCTGTGATGAATCAATTTATAGATTTTGATGAAAAATTATATGCCGGACTCCGTCAGGGAGACGAGGCCGCCTTTACCGTTGTCTTTGAACGGTACAATCGGCTGTTGTATGCATTAGCTTATCGGTATTTAAAATCCGGAGAAGAAGCAGAAGATGCAGTCCAGTATACTTTTATGAAAGTGTGGGGACAGCGCGATTCTTTTGATTTTCGGTCCGGCATTAGGAGTCTGTTGTTCACCATTCTTAAAAACTATATATTGAATGAATTGCGGCATAGGCAGATTGTGTTTGAAAAGCATTATGAGATAGCCCAGCAAGGTGAAGAGGTGGATGAGGGTTTCTTAAAGGAATTTGAGAGCAAAGAGTTGAAGGAGCATTTGTGGTCGGCTATAAGCGAACTTCCTCCTCAAAAAAGAAAAATATGTCAATTGAAGATTGGAAAAGGACTTTCTAATCAAGAGATAGCGGACATGATGCAGATAACTGTCCCTACCGTAAAATCACATTACACACAAGCGATTAAATTATTGCGGAGCGCTATCGAGCCGTTGATAATATTGCTTCATGCAGTGTGGTTTTATTTTTTTTATTAGAAACGGACTCATACCTTTATTCGGGTGAAGTGTCTTATTAATTAGCGAAAAACAGGCAAAAGATGAAAATAGATGATGCTATAATAGATAAAGTACTGAATAATAAAGCATCCGCAGAAGATGCAAAAGCAGTTTCGGAGTGGCTTGCTACCGAAGAAGGGCATGATTATTTGTCGAAACGGATAGACAGAGAAGTGTCTTCTTTGACGGAGAATGAAGTAGAGGATTGGGTACCTCATGTCATACCGGAAGAAAAGATGCAGCAGCGCTTCTTACAGCAAATAACTCTCCGTCGTCGGGTTAATTCCTATCGTCGTTGGTGGGCGGCAGCAGTGCTGATTTCTTTTATCTTTCTTTGTGGCTCTGTCTGGTTTCTGGCAGACAAGGTTGGTCTTTTTTCTGAAACTGAATATGCGGAACTGGTCGTTCCCTGTGGTGAACAGATGCGTGTTGTGCTGCAAGACGGAACGATTGTTCAATTGAATTCGGATACCCGGTTGAAGTATCCAAAAAAGTTTGGTATATTCAACCGTACGGTGGAATTGTGGGGAGAAGGATATTTTGAAGTGGCAAAGGAGAAGAATCGTCCGTTTGTAGTCGATTTAGGGGACATAAATGTAAAAGTGACCGGCACAAAATTTAATGTCAAGGCTTATACGGCAGAATCGAATCTGTGGGTGACACTGGATGAAGGCGGCGTGTTGCTGAAAGATGTGAGAGGCAAAGAATATCCATTGCTTCCGGGGGAAAGTGCCGAGTATAATCGCCGGTCGGGTGCTTGCCGGATTTCTCGTCCTGAGAATATGGAACAGATATCCTCATGGCGTTCCAAAGGTTTGAATTTCTATTTGACTCCTTTGAAAGAGATAGTCAAGGTATTGGAACGGCAATACGACGTGCATTTTATTATACCGGATTCAGCATTGCTGGATAACAGGTTTACTTTATCCACTAACAAGGTTAATGTGATTGATGTCTTAAATGATTTGGAAGCGGTATCACATATCTCTTTTGATGAAACAGAAGAAGGCGTGTTTAGGATAACCGAAAAAGAATAAATTCGTTATTATAAAATTGGTCGGTGATATTTTTGTTCTTATAGATTAAGGTAAGACAGAGGTATCACCGATTGTTGTTTTTACTATGAACGGGGCTTTCTGCGATTTTAAAGAAAAAAAGAAGAATTTGACTCATACCTGTTTTCTAATGATGTGTTAGCCTATACAGAAAGGCCTTTTATTAACGATGAAATAATAAATTTAATACTGTGTATGAAATGAACTCAAAAAACAAAACGAAAAAGTTACTGCTGTTGGGTATTCTCTTGTTTGGCTTTACTGCCTCAGGATGGTCACAAAAAGTTTCTTTAAATTTTAAAGATGAGAAAATAGAAAAAGTCCTGTCTTCTATAAAGAGTCAGACAGGGATGGCACTGGTATTTAGTGACCAGGTAGTGGATGTAAACCGATTGGTTTCTATCCAGGTAAAGGATTGTAATTTAGAGGAAGCCTTGGGTAAGTTATTGACCGGTACAAAAGTGGCTTATGAAATAAAGAACAATAAAATTTATCTGATAGAGAAAAAACAAATAGCTACTCCTTCAAAGAAGAAAAAAGTGACAGGTGTCGTAACGGATGCTGTCGGAGAACCTATCATCGGAGCAAATGTGGTTGAAAAGAATGTCAGGACGAATGGTGCAATTACAGATATTGACGGGCAGTTTAGCCTTGAAATAGATGCTAATGGAGAATTGCTTGTTACATACATTGGCTATTTGGCACAGAATGTTTCTACTAAGGGGAAAGAATCCCTTAAAATAGTTCTGAAAGAAGATACACAGACATTGGAAGAAGTGGTAGTGGTAGGTTATGGTACACAGAAGAAGGTGAATTTGACAGGTTCGGTAGCTGTAGTAACAGCCGAAGAATTGCAAGAACGTCCTGTTGTTAACTTGTCACAAGCTTTGCAAGGGGTGGTTCCGGGATTGCAAATATCGCAAACCAGTGGTAGTCTTGAGGAATCACCTACTATCAATGTACGTGGTATAGCAACTATCGGTGAGGGCTCAAGTGGAGGTCCGCTGGTGCTTATCGATGGTGTGGAAGGCGACCTTAATATGGTGAATCCACAGGATGTAGCCAATATATCTGTACTGAAAGATGCGGCAGCCTCATCTATTTACGGGTCACGTGCACCTTTTGGTGTTATTTTGGTTACTACCAAAAACGGAGGAAGTGATGGAAAGGTATCTATTAATTACAACAATAGTTTCCGTTTCGCAACTCCTATCAATATGAATAATATGATGAATTCTGTGGACTTTGCCAGTTGGATGAATGACCATTTTGCCAATGCCGGTTCATCTGTATTCTTCAATCAGAAGCGTATGGAGGAGATTGTGGCTTATCATAATGCACGTCCTTATAAAAGAGGGCAACGCATCACAGAAGACGGTACTATCCTGAATAACATTACTCCGCGCAGCAACGGCACTTGGAATGATGGCTATCGTTATGGTATAGATGATGTGGATTGGATAGATGCTATTTTCAATGACCACACGTTTTCACAAGAGCATAGCTTCAGCGTAAATGGTGGAAATAAGAAATTCAATTATTATGCTTCCTTCAACTATCTCAACCAAGGAGGTATGGTCAAGTTGGGAGATGATGGGATGAGCCGTTATTTAGGCATGGTGAAAATTAATTCGGAAATAAATGACTGGTTACGATTCAATTACTCGATGCGATTTACTCGTAAAGATTATCATCGTCCATCTGCTCTTTCTGGCAATATATATGAAGTAATGACCACGCAGGGATGGCCCACGTTGCCGCTTTATGACCCCAATGGCTACTATTACAGTGCACCTTCACCGGCATTAGGATTAGCCGAAGGTGGTTCGGACCGTACACAGAATGATGATACATTTCATCAGATTGGCTTTAAAATCGAACCTATCAAAAACTGGGTGACGCACATTGATTTTAATTATCGAATCAATAATTATAATCGTCATTGGGAAACCCAACGACTTTATAATCACGATAAAGATGGTAATCCGGTGATTTACAATAAGGATTCACATGTTTATGAGCAGAATTCGCAAGAAAATTATTGGAATCTCAATGTTTACTCTGAATATATGCATACGTTCAATAAGAAACATAATATGCATGTACTTGTCGGGTTTCAGGCAGAAGAGTTGGACGTGAAGAAATTCAGTGTACAACGTGATGGCGTGATGTTTCCTACTAAGCCGTTCCTTGATCTGACTTCGGGGCTTGACTTTGACGGGAGCAAGACAGATCCTAGCATATATGGTAATCAAAATGATTGGGCTACAGCTGGTTTTTTTGGACGTGTTAACTATGATTTTGATGGCCGTTATCTTGCTGAGGTCAATGTCCGTGCCGATGGGACTTCGCGTTTTCGCAGTGACAATCGTTGGCGCGTGTTTCCTTCTGTGTCTTTAGGCTGGAATATTGCACGGGAAAAATTCTTTGAGCCATTGACCGGCGTAGTCAACTCATTGAAATTACGCGGGTCATTCGGTACACTAGGAAATCAGAATACGACTAATTGGTATCAGACTTACCAGATTCTTTCATTGGGTGCCTCCAACGGAACATGGCCCATGGGTGGTAGTCGCCCTAATACGGCAGTTGCCCCAGAATTGGTGTCCCCGGACTTAGGATGGGAAACTATCCAGACCTATAATATAGGTTTGGATTGGGGATTGCTCAATAATCGCTTGACGGGTTCATTTGAATACTATATTCGTGATACCAAGGATATGGTTGGACTGGCTCCTGAACTTCCTAATATTTTGGGAACTAAAGTTCCGGTAAGCAATAATACCGACCTCCGTACTCAAGGATGGGAGTTGACTATCGGTTGGCGAGATGCATTGCAAAACGGTCTGAACTATGCGGTGAATTTTAACCTTTCGGATGCACGCACTAAGATTACCCGTTACCCCAATAATCCCACTAATAGTGTGAACAGCTATATAGCCGGTCAATATATAGGTGAAATCTGGGGATATACTACCAAAGGATTGGCTCGCACAGATCAAGAAATGCAAGATCATCTTGCTACCTTGCCCAATGGCGGACAAAGTTCTCTTGGATCAGACTGGCGTGCAGGGGATATCATGTATGCTGATATTAATAATGACGGTAAAATCTCTACAGAAAATGAAACTTTAGGTAATTCGGGCGACTTGTCTGTAATAGGTAATAGTACACCGCGTTTTCTTTTTGGACTTGATTTGAATGCAAGTTGGAAAGGATTTGATTTTCGCGTTTTTTTTCAAGGAGTTATGAAACGTGATATGTGGCAAGGCGGGGCTTATATGTTTGGTTCCAGTTATTCGGAATGGAGTTCGGCAGGTATTGTAGCAGTGGATGATTATTTCCGTGATGAAAATAGCTGGTCTGTGCAGAATGGTTATCGTGAAACAAATATGAATGCATTTTTGCCACGTCCACTTTATGATGACAAGAACCGCCAATGCCAAACTCGCTATTTGCAGAATGCGGCCTATATGCGTTTGAAGAACCTCACTGTGGGTTATACATTCCCTGTTGGATATACACGCAAGTTGGGTATACAGAACCTTCGCGTATTCTTTTCCGGTGAAAACCTTTGGACTCTATCAGGAGTTTCCGATCAGTTTGACCCAGAAACGCTTACCGGTGGAGATTACGGCGGCATAGGTTATCCTTTATCTGCCACCCTCTCGTGCGGCATAAGTATTACACTTTAATAATATAAATTACTATGAAACTGAATAAATTGATATATTTGTGCGGAGCATTTGCAGCTACCGTATCACTCGTATCCTGCGAAGATTTTTTGGATAGAGAACCTATTTCCGATGTAACTCCCGAAGAATATTACCAGACTGAAGAACAGATACAGGCAGCGGTCAACAAACTTTATGAAATATTACCCGGACATAGTGGTAGCTATGGTGTTTTCGGTCAAGATGTAGATACGGATAATCAAACTTATACAATTCCTGGAACACGTTTTTCACGTGATTTATGGAAAGTTAGTATGACTGGTGGTTCTTGGGCTTGGGAAGATATACGTAATATTAACTATACATTAAGTACTGTATTGGAAAATCAGGAGAAAGGATTGGTGAAAGGAAATGAAACTAAGATAAAACATTACATTGGTGAACTTCATTTTTTACGTGCATTTAGCTACTTTAAAATGTTGCGTGCTTTTGGTGATTTACCTATTATTAAAGAACCATTACCCGTGGATGAAGGTATATTGATCGATGCCAATAAACGTAGTCCTCGCAATGAGGTAGCGCGTTTTATTTTAAATGATCTTGATAAGGCATTAGAGAGCATGACTGACGGACTTTTTGCTTATCGTAATCGGTTATCGCTTGATGCGGTGACATTGTTTAAGTCACGCGTAGCATTATTTGAAGCTTCTTGGTTGAAAAATTTCAAAGGTACGGCATTTGTTCCTAATGGTGAAGGTTGGCCGGGCAAACAAAAAGAATATAATACCGATTATGAATATCCGTTGGGAAGCATTGATGATGAGATTATGTATTTCTATGATATCGCCGCTAAATGTTCTGAGGAGGTAGCAGAAAAGTATAAAGATAAGCTTACGGTTAATACAGGTGTTGTGCCACAGTCGGAAAGTGATGTCAATCCTTATTTTTATATGTTTGGTGCAGTGGATATGAGCTCTTATCCTGATATTTTGCTATGGCGTCAATATGGTTTGGATCTTAAACTTACACATTATGTAGAAGTAAGTATTCAGCAAAGTAATGGTGATATAGGTCTTACTCGCAATTTTGTAGAGAGTTTTATTATGGCAGATGGAAAACCTATTTATGCTTCGCATGACGGCTTCAAGTATGATGACACGACTATTGGGAATGTCCGTACTAATACTGATCCTCGATTGCATATTTTTCTGAAAGAACCGAATCAAAAGAATGCATTTAAAAATATGGATGGTTCTGAAACTCATATGGTAGAAATAGAACCTTATCCTAATATATTGACTTCTTCTAAGACTTATCCAACGGGATATGCCCTTCGTAAGGGGGGGACATTTGACCGTAAATTGTGTGAAAACGGTTTGAGTTATAACGGATGTATTGTATTCCGCGCTACCGAGGCACTGCTTAATTATATGGAAGCGCAATATGAACTTACCGGCAATCTTTATTCCGGTCATATTTTGGAGTATTGGAAAGCTGTGCGTAAAGCTGCCGGTTTTCATGGAAATGCCATTAACCCGGAAGTAACTATTAATGCTACTGTTATGACTAATGAGAAGGGTGATTGGGGAAGTTATACAGCTGGTGCACAACTGACAGATCCGATACTTTATAATATTCGGCGTGAACGTCGTTGTGAATTTATAGGTGAAGATATGCGTCACATGGATTTGGCACGCTGGCGTTCTTATGATCAACTGATAAGTGAGCCTGTACATATTGAAGGTATTCATTTTTGGGGTACTCCGATGCAGGAATGGTATGAGGCAGATGACTTGAAATATGATGGCACTGCTGATGCTACTATTTCAAGTCCTGAACGTAGTGAGTATATTCGTCCTCATGAAAAGAATCTTACTTCGGGTAATCCATACAAAGATGGTTTGACTTGGCGTATGGGGCATTATCTGGAACCGCTTCCTATTCGTCAATTCCTTCTTACGGCTGATGATCATGCAACAATAAAGCTTTCTCCTCTTTATCAGAATCCTTATTGGCCTATGCAGGCTGATATGCCAGCTGAAAAATAGTAGTTTATGGAGTTTTATCCGGGAAAATGCCTTGAAAGGCAGTTTCCCGGATAAAAATTCCCTTTAAATACCATTATATAAATATTATGAACAAAAAGAATATTGTATTTTTTGCATTAAGTTTATTATTTGCTTTACCGCTTGGCGCACACAGTATAAAAATAAATACTGATTGGGAATTCCAACGTTTGAAGAAGGAACAGAAACAGATTGAAATAAAGAATCAAGGTTCTGATTGGAGTTCGCAATTCAATATCCAGCATGTGGAGGCACAAAATCAGGCTTTGGCAGTACATCCGGATACATTGAAGCAGGAATTTAATCAACTTTCGATGGGAAATTGGGAGAAGATTAATTTGCCTCATACTCCTTTTGTGGAACCGCTTGTTGTGCTTCATCAGTGGCAAGGGATATGCTATTATCGTAAGATACTCAATGTCAGTAAAAAAGAGATAGATAAGCAACTTTGGTTGGAGTTTGAAGGAGCAATGCATTTGGCTGATGTATGGGTGAATGGACAACACTTGATTCAGCATTCCGGTGGTTATACTCCATTTGTGGTGGATGTTACAGGGATGCTTCATGCCGACCGTGGCAACGAAATATTAGTACGTTTGGACAATCGTAATAATCCGCTTATACCTCCCGGAAAGCCTTTGGAAACCCTTGACTTTTGTTACTATGGGGGATTGTATCGCGATGTGAATCTCATTGTAAAGCATCCTGTACATATTACTCATCCCATTATGGCAAATGAAGTAGCCGGTGGAGGAATATTTGTCACTTATCCTTACGTGTCGAAACAGGAAGCTGAGATAAAAGTGAAAACACAGGTAAGTAATAAGGTTGGGACGCAAAGACATCTGACTATACGACATACTCTTTATGAGTGGAGTAAGAAGAAAGGACGCGGCAAGAAAGTGGCTTTGGTAGAAAGTCCGCTTGTTTTAGCTGCCGGCACTACACAGCACCATACGCAACAGTTTACCGTGAATAATCCTAAATTATGGTATCCGGATTCGCCGGCTCTTTATGTATTGCGCACTGAGGTGATGGATGGTAGGAAAGTTACTGACTGTGAGGATACACGTATCGGTATACGGCGTATTGAAATGACGCGCGAAAAGGGCTTTGTTATTAATAACAAACCTTTGAAACTGGAAGGAAGTAATCGGCATCAGGAGTATCCTTATGTAGGGAATGCTATTTCCGATCAGGCGCAATACCGAGATATGTATCAGATACGTGATAATGGTTTTAATACGGTACGTTTGGGACATTATCCGCAAGATCCATCTGTGCTGGAGGCTTGTGATGAGTTGGGGTTATTAGTTATTGAACCGATTCCTGGATGGCAGTTCTTCAATAAAGCACAGGGGTTCGTTGATCATACCTACAAAGATATTCGTGATTTGATACGTCGTGACCGTAATCATCCTTCTGTTATTATGTGGGAAACTACTCTTAATGAATCATGGCCTCCCAAAAGTTGGAAAGATCAAGCGGTGCGGATTGCTCATGAGGAGTTTCCCGGTGATCAATGTTACACATCGGGCGACACCTATGGATATGATGGTTTCGATGTATGTTATAATGATTGGAGGGAAGGATATAACCGTCCCAATACAACTTCAAAACCGGGATTTATCCGTGAATATTATGATTATGAATTTGGTGGTCATTATAGTACCACTCGCGTGACTCGTGGAGATGGTGACTATGCATTGATGCAGAATGCCTGGAATGCCCAGTGGAGTCATAACCGTTATCGTGCTTATTATCCTTGGACTATTGGCGGGGCAGTGTGGAGTATGTATGATTATAATCGGGGATGTTGTGATAATATTTGTTACAGTGGTTTGGCCGATTTGTTCCGCTTACCCAAATTCGGTTTACTTTATTTCCGTACGCAGATGAAAGAAGGTACTTTTACACCTGCCGGGCCTATGACGTACGAAGTATTTATTAATAGCCATTGGTTGGAAGGTTCTTCAGATACACTGCAAGTATATGGCAATGTGGATGAGGTGAAATTGCAGCTTAACGGACGGGTGATAGCACGTCAATACCCTGATGACAAACCATCAACTTCGGAATATGTATCTCGTCCTGATGGCGGAAATGCCGAGAATATCGACTTCCCTCCTTTTACATTTTTCAATGTCAACTGGGAGCGAGGTGAATTGAAAGCGATAGGATATAAGGATGGAAAAGCTGTGGCCGAACATGTTGTTCGTACACCGGGTGCGGTTGAGGCAATGGATATTACTTATTTTGAAAGTGGCGTGTCTGCTTCGTGCCGTGATTTGCTGATTGTTTATGTCAACTTGAAGGATTTGCAAGGTACCGGTTGTTTTGGAGAGAATAATCGTGAAGTGAAATTGGAAGTATTACAAGGTGGCGAGTTGCGTGGTCCGGCTACAATAAAAGCTGAAGCCGGCGTTGCTTCGTTTCTTGTGGCGACTACCGATTCTCCGATGCTTGTGTTAAAAGCAGTTTCAGGAAATTTGGAAACTATGCGTAAGTTGAAACTGAAAAAGTGATAAAAAAGTAGAGTGAAGAATTAGCATCGAAAAGAGATTTGGTAAATAATTGTTTAATATCAAAAGCAATTGGTTCGGTTTGCAATAGATAGATTTCAATACTTATTTTCATGATGAAGAGATGTGTTAAGGTCTTGTGTAATACAAATAACTTTCAACACATCTCTTCTTCGGTGTTTCACTTCTTTATTGGCCTGTATCCGCTTCTTTTTCGAGTATATAAATTACCTCTCCATCCTTTTTGATAATCACTTTGCTTCCATTTGGATTAAGATTGAAAGGGGTGGTTTTGTCCGTTTTGTTGTCCACCACCATTAGGACATTCCCTTCTGCAAACCGATTGATTTCTAGTTTTAAACTGGCATCGGGCATGGTGCGGTTCATCAGTAGGCTGTCGTTTACATATATCGCTATACTGTCGCCGGCAAAGTCTTTACTTACTTCGATGTTATACACACCTTCGTAAGTGACTACCTTATTCGCATCCCGCTTGAAACGGAAAGACATATAAAGGAAGATAATGACTACAGCCAAGACTCCGAAGGCAAGTATGCCGTTGCCTATCATGAATTGTTTGTTGGTATTTAAACTGTTTTTACCCATAGTGTTATAAGTTTCTGCAAAACTACAATTTTTTATTAGAATATTTTGTGGCACTGATAGATAATTTGTATCTTTGCACCGAAGTGGATGAATGGTGGGGCTTGATTAAGCCCTTTTTTTGTTCTTAATAACTAATAAATGATAGATAAGAATGTAGTAACCCGGATTGTTGACGAATGGTTGGAAGGTAAAGATTACTTTTTGGTAGATGTCACAGTGACTCCGGATGACAAAATTGTAGTAGAAATTGACCATGCCGAAGGGGTGTGGATTGATGATTGTGTGGAACTCAGCCGCTACATTGAGTCTAAACTAGACCGTGAGGAGGAAGACTATGAGCTGGAAGTAGGCTCTGCCGGTATCGGACAACCTTTTAAGGTGTTGCAACAATATCTGATACACATTGGTAAAGAAGTTGAAGTGCTGACTAAGACCGGCAAGAAGTTGGAAGGTGTGTTGAAGGAGGCTGGAGAAGACAACTTTACCGTAACCATTGAGAGAAAAGTGAAACCGGAAGGAGCAAAGCGTCCCAAACTGGTGGAGGAAGACGTCACTTTTGCGTATGATGAGATAAAATACACTAAATACTTAATTAGTTTTAAATAATTATGGCCAAAAAAGAAGAAACAATCAGCTTGATTGATACATTTTCGGAATTTAAGGAATTAAAGAATATTGATAGAACAACTATGGTAAGTGTGCTCGAAGAGTCTTTCCGTAGTGTAATCGCGAAAATGTTTGGCACTGATGAAAACTACGACGTTATCGTGAACCCGGATAAGGGTGATTTCGAAATATGGCGTAACCGTGAAGTTGTTGCAGATGAGGACTTGACTAATCCGAATATGCAAATCTCACTGACAGAAGCTCAGAAGATAGATGCTTCGTATGAAGTGGGTGAGGAGGTGACCGATGAAGTAATCTTTGCCAAGTTTGGCCGCCGTGCCATCCTGAATCTTCGTCAGACATTGGCATCGAAGATTCTGGAATTGGAAAAAGATAGTTTATACAACAAATATATTGATAGGGTAGGTACTGTAATCAGTGCGGAAGTTTATCAGATTTGGAAGAAGGAAATCTTGTTGCTCGATGATGAAGGCAATGAACTGCTGCTTCCCAAGACTGAACAAATTCCGAGTGATTTCTACCGTAAAGGCGAAACGGCTCGTGCTGTAGTGGCTCGTGTAGACAATAAGAACAATAATCCAAAAATTATTCTGAGCCGTACTTCACCTGTGTTTTTGCAGCGCCTGTTCGAGATGGAAGTTCCCGAAATTAACGACGGATTGATTACCATTAAAAAAATTGCGCGTATTCCGGGCGAACGTGCAAAAATTGCAGTTGAGTCTTACGATGACCGTATCGATCCGGTAGGTGCTTGTGTTGGTGTGAAGGGTTCACGTATTCATGGAATCGTGCGCGAGTTGCGTAACGAGAATATTGACGTGATTAACTATACTTCTAACATTCAGTTGTTTATTCAGCGTGCCTTGAGCCCGGCTAAGATTTCTTCAATCGTGTTGCACGAAGAAGATAAGAAAGCTGAAGTTTATCTGAAACCGGAAGAAGTATCTTTGGCAATCGGTAAGGGTGGTATGAACATTAAGCTTGCCAGTATGCTTACCGAATATACGATTGATGTGTACCGCGAACTGGATGAAAACGCAATGGACGAAGATATCTACTTGGATGAGTTCAAGGATGAAATTGATGAATGGGTTATCAATGCCATTAAAGGTATCGGGTTGGATACAGCTAAGGCTGTTATCAATGCTCCGCGCGAAATGTTGATTGAAAAAGCGGACCTCGAAGAAGACACGGTAGATGACGTGTTGAGAATTTTAAGAGCTGAATTTGAAGAGTAATCTTCGGCACCGGCTCGTAGTTAATAATTAAAAAACGAGTATGACGATTAGACTGAACAAAGTAACAAGAGATTTAAATGTAGGAATAACGACGGTAGTTGAATTCTTGCAGAAGAAGGGCTATACCATTGAGGCTAGTCCTAATGCGAAAATTACCGAAGAACAATATGCTGTACTTGTGAAAGAGTTCAGCACAGATAAGAATTTGAAAATAGAGTCTGAAAAATTTATTCAGGAAAGACAGAATAAGGATCGGAACAAGGCTTCCATCTCTATTGACGGTTTTGAAAAACCTAAAAAAGAAGAAGTCGTGAAAACTGTTATCCCTGAAGACGTACGCCCCAAATTCAAGCAAGTGGGCAAAATAGATTTGGACAGCTTGAACAAGCGCCCTGCTCCTAAGGTAGCCGAGCAACCGGTCTCTGTGAAGACCGAACAGCCGGTGTCCAAGAAGGAAGAGCCTGCGAAGGTTGAAGAACAGAAGGTTGAAGCTCCTCAAGAACCGGTTGTGGTAGAGGAGAAGATACAAGAGCCTGCTCCGCAACCGAAGCCTGCCCCTGTCCAAGAAGAAAAGAAAGAACCCGAAGTTCAACAAAAAGCGGAAGAACAGAAGAAACCCCAGGTGATAGAAATGGAAAAAGAAGCACCCGCAGCACCCGTTCAGGAAAAAGAAGAAGACGATATATTTAAAATTCGTCCTACTGAATTTAAATCAAAGATTAATGTAGTAGGTCAGATTGACCTGGATGCATTGAACCAGTCTACTCGTCCGAAGAAGAAATCGAAAGAGGAAAAACGGAAAGAGAGAGAAGAGAAAGATAAACAGCGTCAGGAACAGCGTAAGCAGATGAAGGACGCTATTATCAAGGAGATAAGAAAGAGCGATGAAAAAATTGCCAAACCGGGTGCCGGAAATGCAACCGATGACGGCAAGAAAAAGAAACGCAATCGTATTAATAAGGAGCGGGTAGATATTACTGCCGCCGGTAGTACGAATAACAATAATAGTAATAATAACCAGCGCAGGGATAATAACAATTCTGGTAAAGGTGGAAATAACAGACCGAATAATAACCAGAGTGGAAGCGGAAAATTTAATAAGGACCGCTTTAAGAAACCGGTTGTCAAAGCGGAAGTCAGCGATGAAGATGTAGCTAAGCAGGTAAAGGAGACTTTGGCTCGCCTGACTAACAAGACAAAGAGTAAGGCTTCTAAGTACCGTAAGGAGAAACGTGAAAGCGTGATGAACCGCCAGTTGGAGCTGGAAGAGATGGAACAGGAAGAAAGCAAGGTATTGAAGATTACCGAGTTTGTTACTGCCAATGAATTGGCAAGCATGATGGATGTTCCTGTTACTAAAGTTATCGCTACTTGTATGAGCATCGGTATCATGGTTTCTATCAATCAGCGTTTGGATGCTGAAACGATTAACCTCGTTGCCGAAGAATTCGGGTATAAAACTGAATATGTCAGCGCAGAAGTGGCACAGGCCATTACCGAAGAGGAGGATGCAGAAGAAGACTTACAACCTCGTGCTCCGATTGTTACCGTGATGGGGCATGTTGACCATGGTAAGACTTCATTGTTGGACTATATTCGTAAGGCAAATGTAATTGCAGGTGAGGCCGGTGGTATTACCCAGCATATCGGTGCATACAACGTGAAGCTGGAAGACGGACGCCGTATCACTTTCCTTGATACTCCGGGTCACGAAGCATTTACAGCGATGCGTGCCCGTGGTGCGAAAGTAACGGATATTGCTATTATTATTGTAGCTGCCGATGATAATGTGATGCCGCAAACCAAAGAAGCGATTAATCACGCTATGGCTGCCGGCGTACCTATTGTGTTTGCTATTAATAAGGTAGATAAACCGCATGCTAATCCTGATAAGATTAAAGAAGAATTGGCTGCTATGAACTTCCTTGTAGAAGAATGGGGAGGTAAATACCAGTCGCAAGATATCTCGGCAAAGAAGGGTACGGGTGTACACGAATTGCTTGAAAAAGTATTGTTGGAAGCAGAAATGCTTGATTTGAAGGCTAATCCTGACCGTAAGGCTACCGGTTCTATTATTGAGTCAACATTGGATAAGGGGCGTGGTTATGTAGCTACTATCCTTGTGTCGAACGGTACACTCCGCATGGGAGATATCGTGTTGGCAGGTACTTCATACGGTAAGGTGAAAGCTATGTTCAATGAACGCAACCAGCGCATTAAAGAAGCCGGTCCTTCTGAGCCGGTATTGATTCTGGGGCTGAATGGTGCTCCTGCCGCAGGTGATACTTTCCATGTGATTGATACCGAACAGGAAGCCCGTGAAATTGCCAATAAGCGTGAACAGTTGCAGCGTGAACAGGGCTTGCGTACTCAGAAGATGTTGACATTGGATGAAGTCGGACGCCGTTTGGCATTGGGTGATTTCCATGAGTTGAACATCATCGTTAAGGGTGACGTCGACGGTTCAGTGGAAGCATTGAGCGATTCCTTGATTAAGTTGTCTACCGAGCAGGTTCAGGTTAACGTAATCCATAAAGGTGTAGGTCAGATTTCTGAGTCTGATGTTACCTTGGCTGCAGCTTCGAATGCAATTATTGTTGGTTTCCAAGTGCGTCCTTCGAGTGCTGCTGCTAAGATGGCAGAACAAGATGGTGTAGATATCCGTAAATATTCTGTTATCTACGATGCTATCGAGGAAGTGAAGGCTGCGATGGAAGGTATGTTGGCTCCTACATTGAAGGAACAGGTAACTGCTACCATCGAAGTGCGTGAGGTGTTCAACATCAGCAAGGTAGGTATTGTTGCCGGTGCGATGGTGAAGACCGGTAAGGTGAAGCGTTCGGATAAGGCTCGTTTGATTCGTGATGGTATTGTAGTATTTACAGGTACTATCAACGCGTTGAAGCGTTTCAAGGATGATGTGAAGGAAGTCGGTACTAACTTTGAATGTGGTATCAGTTTGACAAACTGCAATGATATCAAGGTTGAAGATATCATTGAAACTTACGAAGAAGTAGAAGTTAAACAGACTCTATAATAATTTTTTCAGGTACGGATTACACGGATTTCACGGATGGTATTTATAAAAACCGTGTATTTCCGTGTAATCCGTGCCTTTTTTATATCATAAAGATGACGACAATAGATATTATTATATTGGTGGTGATAGGTGTTGGAGTGATACAGGGCTTGATGAAAGGATTTGTGAAGCAACTGGCTTCTATTGTCGGGTTGATAGCAGGACTTCTTGTGGCGCGGGCTTTATTTGCCTCCGTTGCCGAAAAGCTTGCTCCTGTTTTGGGAACATCGACCGTTATTGCCCAGATATTGGCATTTGTTCTTATTTGGGTGGCGGTGCCGTTAGGCTTTGTATTGGTTGCCTCTTTTTTGACGAAGGCTTTGGATGCTGTCCGTTTGGGATGGTTGAACCGTTGGCTGGGAAGTGGATTGGGGGCTTTGAAATATATGATACTGATAGGGTTAGCTATCCATGTATTGGAATATATTGACCCGAAAGATGAGATGATAGATGCAACAAAGAAGCAGGAGTCGGTGTTATATTATTCAATAAGAGATTTGTCCGGTATCTTTTTCCCGGTATTCAAAAATGTAACAGAACAATTAATAGAAATATAAGATATGCAAGAAGAACCCAATAAATATGTGAAAGAGCTGACGCAGGAGAAGTATAAATATGGCTTTACTACGGATGTTCACACAGATATTATAGAGAAGGGGTTGAATGAGGATGTCATTCGGTTGATTTCTGCCAAGAAAGAGGAACCGGAATGGCTGTTGGAATTCCGATTGAAAGCATACCGCCATTGGCTTACAATGGAGATGCCTACATGGGCACACCTCACGATTCCCGAAATAGATTATCAGGCTATTTCTTATTATGCCGACCCGACCAAGAAAAAGGAAGGTCCCAAGAGCTTGGATGAAGTAGATCCGGAACTGATTAAGACTTTTAATAAATTAGGTATTCCTCTGCACGAACAGCGCCAGCTGAGTGGTATGGCGGTAGATGCGGTCATGGACTCTGTATCGGTAAAAACTACTTTTCGCGAGACGTTGTTGGAGAAAGGCATTATTTTCTGTTCGTTTAGTGAGGCAGTGAAGGAACATCCGGATTTGGTACAGAAATATATGGGCTCGGTAGTGGGCTATCGTGATAATTTCTTTGCTGCATTAAACTCGGCTGTATTTAGCGATGGTTCGTTTGTGTATATTCCGAAAGGAGTACGCTGTCCTATGGAACTTTCTACTTATTTTCGCATCAATGCGGCAAATACCGGACAGTTTGAACGTACATTGATTGTGGCGGATGACGACAGTTATGTATCCTATCTGGAAGGATGTACGGCTCCGCAGCGTGATGAGAATCAGTTGCATGCTGCTATTGTGGAGATTGTGGTACACGACCGTGCCGAAGTGAAATATTCCACTGTCCAAAACTGGTATCCGGGGGATGCGGAAGGCAAAGGAGGTATTTATAACTTCGTGACCAAGCGCGGTCATTGTAAAGGAGTGGACAGTAAGTTGAGTTGGACACAGGTGGAAACAGGCTCGGCCATTACGTGGAAGTATCCGAGTTGTATCCTGAGTGGAGATAATTCTACGGCGGAATTCTATTCTGTTGCTGTAACCAATAACTATCAGCAGGCCGATACCGGTACCAAGATGATTCATCTGGGTAAAAATACACGTTCTACGATTGTGAGCAAAGGTATCAGTGCAGGTAAAAGCCAGAATTCTTATCGTGGATTGGTGCGTGTGGCAGAGAAAGCCGAGAATGCGCGTAATTACAGCCAGTGTGATTCTTTGCTTTTGGGCAGTAATTGCGGTGCACATACTTTCCCTTACATGGATATTCACAATGAAACGGCTGTGGTAGAGCACGAGGCAACGACCAGCAAAATCAGCGAAGACCAGTTGTTCTATTGTAATCAGCGCGGTATTCCGACAGAAGATGCCATCGGGCTGATTGTGAACGGTTATGCTAAAGAAGTTATCAATAAACTTCCGATGGAGTTTGCTGTGGAGGCTCAGAAGCTGTTGGCTATTTCGTTGGAAGGAAGCGTAGGATAAATAAAAAGATAAAGGATTATGTTAGAGATAAAAGATTTGCATGCCAGTATTAATGGCAAAGAAATATTGAAAGGTATTAATCTGAATATAAAGAAAGGTGAGGTTCATGCTATCATGGGACCGAATGGCTCCGGTAAGAGTACACTGTCATCTGTATTGGTAGGGAATCCGGCTTTCGAAGTGACGAAAGGTTCGGTTACATTTGGAGGAAAAGATTTATTGGCTTTGAGTCCTGAAGACCGTAGTCATGAAGGTTTGTTTCTTTCATTTCAGTATCCGGTAGAAATTCCAGGCGTGAGCATGGTGAATTTTATGCGTGCTGCGGTGAACGAAAAACGGAAGTATGAAGGTTTGGCGCCTTTGACTGCCAGCGAATTCTTAAAATTGATGCGCGAGAAGCGTGCAGTTGTCGAATTGGATAATAAGTTGGCTAATCGTTCGGTGAATGAGGGCTTTTCGGGTGGAGAAAAAAAACGTAACGAGATATTCCAGATGGCAATGCTCGAACCGAAGTTAAGTATTTTGGACGAGACGGATTCCGGATTGGATATCGATGCTTTACGTATCGTAGCGGAAGGTGTGAATAAGTTGAAAACTCCCGAAACCAGCTGTATCGTAATTACTCACTACCAACGTCTGCTGGACTACATCAAACCGGATATCGTTCATGTGCTGTACAAAGGTCGTATTGTGAAGACTGCCGGTCCTGAGCTGGTATTGGAATTGGAAAAGCGCGGTTACGATTGGATTAAAGCAGAATTAGGAGAATAATTATGAGAGCAGAACAACAATATATTGACCTCTTTTCCCAATGCGAAGCAATGATATGCAAGCATAGTGCCGAGGTGTTGAATGCTCCCCGTGCACAGGCGTTTGCTGATTTTGAACGATTGGGATTCCCTACTCGTAAACAGGAAAAGTATAAGTATATCGATGCAAGTAAGTTGTTTGAGCCTGATTATGGCTTAAATCTGAACCGACTTGATATACCTGTGAACCCATACGAAGTGTTTAAGTGTGATGTGCCTAATATGAGCACTTCCCTTTACTTTGTAGTGAACGATGCTTTCTACAATAAATCATTGACTAAGCCGCAGTTGCCGGAAGGTGTGTTGCTAGGCAGCCTGAAAGAACTGTCCGAACAACATCCTGCATTGGTAAAGAAGTATTATGGTAAGTTGGCCGATACTGCCAAGGATGGAATAACTGCCTTCAATACAACTTTTGCACAGGATGGCTTCATGCTCTACGTCCCCAAAGGGGTAGTCATAGACAAGCCGATTCAGTTGGTGAATATTCTTCGTGCAGATGTCAACTTTATGGTGAATCGCCGTATATTGATTGTGTTGGAAGATGGAGCACAAGCCCGCCTGTTGGTATGCGACCATGCGATGGATAACGTTAACTTCCTCTCTACACAGGTGATTGAAGCTCATATCGGCGAAAATGCAGTCTTTGATTTATATGAGCTTGAAGAAACTCATACCAGCAGTGTGCGTTTCAGCAATCTGTATGTGAATCAGGAAGCCAACAGCAATGTATTGCTGAACGGAATGACCTTGCATAACGGTACTACCCGCAATACGACGGAAGTAACCTTGTCGGGACGGGGGGCCGAAATCAATCTTTGCGGCATGGCTATTGCTGATAAGAACGAGCAGGTGGACAACCATACGTTTATCGACCATAAAGTGAGTGACTGCACCAGCAACGAACTGTTCAAGTATGTGTTGGATGATCAGGCTATCGGTGCTTTTGCAGGAAAGGTTTTGGTGCGTCCGGGAGCACAGCATACCAATTCCCAACAGACTAACCGCAATCTTTGCGCCACACGTGATGCACACATGTATACTCAGCCTCAACTGGAGATTTATGCAGATGATGTGAAGTGTTCACATGGAGCAACCGTGGGACAGTTGGATGAAAATGCGTTGTTCTATATGCAGCAACGCGGTATCAGTCTTCACGAAGCCCGACTGTTGTTGATGTTTGCATTTGTGAATGAAGTAATTGACACCATCCGTCTGGAGGCGTTGAAAGACCGCCTGCACTTGTTAGTGGAAAAACGTTTCCGTGGCGAACTGAATAAGTGCCGGGGATGTGCTATGTGTAAATAGAAAGGACTAACTATGTACGATATACAGAAAATAAGAGAAGACTTTCCGATATTGGGTAGGGAAGTATATGGCAAACCGCTGATTTATTTGGATAACGGGGCAACCACACAGAAACCGCGTTGTGTCGTAGAAGCTATTACCGATGAATATTATTCGGTTAATGCCAATGTGCATCGCGGTGTGCACTTCCTTTCCCAACAGGCCACCGAGTTACACGAAGTCTCGCGTGAAACAGTCCGTAAGTTTATCAATGCACGCAGTTCGAATGAAATCGTGTTTACACGGGGAACTACTGAAAGTATCAACCTGTTGGCTTCTTCCTTTGCCGAAAGTCAGATGAAGGAAGGCGACGAGGTGATTGTTTCTACCATGGAACACCACAGTAATATCGTTCCCTGGCAGTTACAGGCTGAGAAAAGAGGTATTGTGCTGAAGGTTATCCCGATGAATGATAAAGGCGAACTGCTTATCGATGCGTATGAGAAACTTTTTTCTGAACGTACAAAATTGGTGAGTTTGGTGCATGTTAGCAATGTGCTCGGTACTGTGAATCCGGTGAAGGAGATGATTGCAACGGCTCACAGTCACGGTGTCCCTGTCTTGATAGACGGTGCGCAGAGCGTACCTCACATGAAAGTGGACGTGCAGGACTTGGATGCAGATTTCTTTGCATTTAGCGGGCATAAGATATATGGGCCTACGGGGGTAGGAGTACTCTATGGAAAGGAGGAATGGTTGGATAAACTCCCGCCTTATCAGGGAGGAGGGGAAATGATACAGAATGTCAGCTTCGAGAAAACCACTTTCAATGAACTTCCTTTTAAGTTTGAAGCCGGAACGCCCGATTATATCGGTACTACGGCATTGGCAAAAGCGCTTGATTATGTATCGGCTATCGGAATGGACAAGATTGCTACCTATGAGAACGAATTGACAGCGTATGCCATGAAACGTTTGAAATCTATAGAAGGAATGCGCATCTTTGGTGAGGCAGAACACAAGAGCGGGGTCATTTCTTTTCTGGTAGGGAATATTCATCATTTGGATATGGGGACCTTGCTCGACCGATTGGGCATTGCCGTTCGCACCGGTCATCACTGTGCACAGCCGTTGATGATTCGTTTGGGTATAGAAGGGACAGTGCGTGCTTCTTTCGGACTTTATAATACAAAAGAGGAGGTAGAAGCTTTGGCTGCCGGCATCGAACGTGTCAGCAAAATGTTCTGATACCTTGCCTGTTATGGTGCCTTCGATTCTTCAGGCACGGATTTCATGGATTACACGGATGAATTTCTTTCTGTGTTTTCTGTGTAATCCGTGCCTGAATTATGTCTATTGGTAAGCTTTATGGGGTTTGTTTATCCTATAGGTGGTAAAACTTATGGAAACGAACAAAATAAGGTGACCAAAAACGGTACACTAAAATCTACCACAAATCCGTGGAAAATAGAAACGACCACAAAACTTTCCCCCGCTGTCCTTGTGATAATAGGCAGGGTTGTATCCATAGTGGTTGCTCCACCGGATGATATGGGGGCAAGATTTCCAAACCATCTTACAAGCAAAGGTGCAAACAGCAGTGTAATAATCTCACGCGATATATTGGACAGTAAGGCAATAGTTCCTAATTCCGCTCCTTTATATTCGGTTATGAAGATGCTTGACAATGAATAGTAACCGAATCCGGAGCCGACAGCCAGACAATCCGATAAAGAACGGTGGGAGAGGAATAAACTGATTACTGCGCATCCTGCCAATGTGCCTAGAATGGTCATGACAGGTAAGAATATAAGCCGTGGATTGAGTGAACGGAAATTACGGAGTGTCTGCGGATCATTTCCCACGCTGATGCCCACACTGAACATTAATGCGCATAGGGCATAATAGCTTAAATTGCTTTGCGTAAAGTCGTATGGAATCAAATGATAAACTCCACACAGCGTGCCAATAATAAAAAAAGAGATAATAATCAGGCTTCCTTTCATGCTTCGCTCCTCCTGTTTCTTTTATATACCATATACCATAATGCCCAGGCAGCAGTGACGCTACCCAGTACGGCTGCCAATGTGAGGATGACAGCTTCCAAACCGATAGTATGTAATCCGTTGATAATCTCTTGATTACTACCCACATCTATTCCCAGCAGAAAAAGCAGTAACCAAATAAAAACAGTAATGACTTTGTGTATCCACGATAGTCGTTGTTTGCGTAGCAGAAAGCCGAGTAACATCCCGGCAAACATAATTCCTATAATAATAAACATATTTTTTCTTGTTTTGCTGCAAATATATGTTCTTTTCTGTAAGTGTGTGGTATACGAAATATATTTGACGTTTTTATAATAAACAGATGTTTTCTGCGACAAAATTAACCGTTTATTTTGAGACTGCCTAATGATTTTATTTTTTAAAAAGGGTATCTTTGCAGACAAGAAATAAAACAGGAATCGTATGTTATTGCCTTATTTAAATAAAGAATTGATAGAAGCCGGATGCGATGAGGCCGGTCGTGGGTGTTTGGCCGGTTCGGTTTATGCCGCTGCTGTTATCTTACCAAAAGATTTTAAAAATGAGTTGTTGAATGATTCCAAACAGTTGACCGAACATCAGCGGTATGCTCTTCGTGAAGTGATAGAAAAGGAAGCTTTGGCATGGGCAGTGGGAGTGGTGACACCTGCAGAGATTGATGAGATAAATATTTTGAATGCTTCATTTCTGGCTATGCATCGTGCTGTAGACGGATTGAAACTGAAGCCCCAACATCTGTTGATAGATGGAAATCGTTTTAAAAAGTACCAGGATGTACCGCATACCACGGTGGTGAAAGGAGATGGCAAATATCTTTCTATTGCAGCTGCATCTATTCTGGCAAAGACGTATCGTGATGACTATATGAAGGCTTTGCATGAAGAGTATCCTTATTATGACTGGAGCTCTAATAAGGGATATCCCACCAAGAAGCATCGTGCGGCCATCAGGGAATATGGCACGACTCCTTACCATCGGATGACATTCAACCTTTTGGGAGAAGATTCGCAATTGGAGTTGCAGTTTTAAAGCGGACGCATTGTGATGAATACTTTATGTAGAAGATAATCCACTTACTTTTTGGCGAATATCGAAAATTACATTAACTATTGTCTATAATCTATTCCGGCTAGGGGAAACTTATTATGTTTATATTAGGAGAACCCGCTTATGAAAACTGTAGAAATGAACCTTGACATGCAACGTACCGAAATCATTCGGCAACCCTTTGCCACTGATAGCCCGGAAGTGATAAAGGAAGTGCGGTGTGCGCTGAGCAAAGCAATGGAAAAACCATAAAAAGAAATGTCGTAGGCATCCCGGTATCAGGCATTAAAAACTTTAGTTTTATGGCGATGAAATTAGAGTTTCAACGTAATGAAACTAACTAGGATTGCAGACGGATACAGAGGTTTTGTTCTTGGGGGGCAAGAACTGTGCTACTTAGACTGATTGGCTGAAATCGCTTGTTATTTTGACTGAGATATTAAGTTCTAAATTTGTTCTTATTTTTTACGGAATGCTTTTCTGTCTTATTTCTTTTTCATATATTTGTAGAATATAGAAATATGATATACTATGAAAACAAAAAGATTTTTTTTAAGATTCATCTTAATTTTCACCGTTGGTGCAAATATGTATTTTGTATTTAAAGCCAATAGTGAAGAGATTGAAAAGCTACCGTTACTTACTGATTTGGAGGCGTTAGCTGATGATGGCAAATTTATACGCGGTCCTCGGGGTACTAATTGGGAAGAATACACCACGGATTGTACTTATACCAAAACGTCAGGCACTTCTGTTACAATAGGGATACCGGGAACAGGGGTAACGGTGAGTGAGACTCAGACAGCCACATGGACGGAGTATAACAAAAAGGTGTGCGGATATGGAGCCGGAACATGTTTGGCATCGGCCGGATGTTGACATGAAGTATTTGTGTTTTTTTTTAATATCCATGCTCCTGCTTTCATGTTCCCGACAAAAGAGGGCAGAAACATTGTTCAGGGGCATACAGTCGGACGATTACATCTCTGAATCTTTTCATGAGGTTGCTGTTTCGGCAGGAAAAAATATCACTATTCATGCTGGTGAGTTTGACTCTGAGGGCTATTGCCTAATGCATGAATTATTTGATACGGTGATTGCTGTCCGATTGGAAACTACCGAAGAATCTTTGGTAGGGGTTGTTGATAAAGTCATTGTCGTAGACAGCTGTATGTATGTACTTGATAAGTTCAAGACCAAATCAGTAAAGCGTTTTACATTGGAAGGGAAATATCTGAATGTTATTGGGCAGTATGGGGAAGGTCCTGAGATGCAAAGGGAAGTGACTGACTTTTGTATCTCTGAAAACGAAGTTTTGATTTTAGACCAATTTCAAAGCAAAATATTCATCTATACTTTGGATGGTATTTTAAAGGATATCAGACAACTTCCTTTTTCATGTATACAATTACACCGCTTTTCTACAAACAATTATGTATTTTTTGGTATAAACGCTTTCAATTATCATTTTCCTGAAATTCTGAATTATTCCTTGTGGCAGACGGATTCTTGTTTTAAGGTGAATAACCGGTTAGCATACAAAGAAAAGGAAAAATACCAAAACATTTTAGAAAGAAACAGTCTGGCTTCATTTTCGGATACACTCTATTATAAAAAGACATGGAGTGATACTATTTTTTCAATTTCACCGGAGGGTGAAATGAAGTATGAATATATCATAGATTTAAATGGTAAGGCGGTTCCTCAAGAATTGATTAGAAAAGGAAATGAAAATATATGGCCGCGAGAGATAGAAGAAGGAAAATATGTGATAATAGATACTTATGCAATTACATCAGACTATATATATGCATCGTGTGTGCTAAAGAACTTAAACTATCACTTATTTTATCATATTGCAAGTAAAAAAACTATAATGAGACCTCTGCTGCTGAATAGCATAAACTCGATATTCCCATTTACACGACCTATTGTCGGTGCTACAGAACAATATCTTGTTGGTGCCATAGATGCAGCGTCTATATATGATTCTTTTCATGAACGTACTGAACAAGAATGGTTGGAGAAGAAGGGGTATTGTAAAGGCAAAGTTACAAATATAGGGGATAATCTCATTCCTTTCTGCAAGGATTTGAAGATGGATGATAATCCAATAATCTTATTGTATTATTTCAAGAAATAAAATGAAAAAGAGTTTTGCCATATTTATTATCGTTTCTTTAATGTTAGGCAGTTTTTTATCTGTCCACCCGGATAAGAATGGCAGAATGAGCTACAACAGTTATTCTTTAGAAAAAGAAATATTGTATTTGCTACGTGAAGAACAATTTGAGCTTCTTGGTAATGAAGGCTCAGTATTGGATTCCAATAAGATTATTTATGATGTTAACAATAAGGAATACACTTTAAGCAATGTGATAAAAGAGGGTGGAAGGATAATTATACGGTATTCTGAATTAAATTGTAATGTATGTATAGATAGTCTGTTTTCCTGCATTGATAATCATTTGAACAAAAAGGAGAAACAACAAATTCATATACTGGCTTCTTATCATAATCGAAATGATTTATTAATATTCAAACGTATTAATAATTTGTCCTATCCTATCTATAGGATAGATTCCTTGGGTATTTCATTGGAAAATCTAAATGAGCCATTTATTTTTGTATTAAATAAAGATTACTCCATAAGTCATCTTTTTATTCCACATAAAGAGAGGCCACAAGACACCCGAAGGTATCTAAATATCGTCTTATCCTACATTGAAACAATGCATTTATAATATCTCTCCGACCGAGAAATCATCACGCTATTGATTGCTGATTTCTCGGTCGGGGGGGGCTTTAATATTGCCCTCGTCTGTAAGAGCGATGTCCATAAATGACAATCACCACAAAACAAATGAACGGCAGGATAAATGATAGGTTTACCGCAGGCATATTCCAAAGCGTATGCATGTCGATGATGCTTGCTTGTAACGGGGGAAGCACCGAACCGCCCAGAATTGCCATAATCAAACCGGCAGCACCGAACTTGGCATCATCTCCTAAGCCGGTCAAAGCGATACCGTAGATTGTGGGGAACATCAATGACATGCAGGCGGAGACTGCTACCAGGCAATACATACCCCAAATATTTTGGAAGAAAATAACACCTGCCGTGAAGAAACATCCTGCCACTGCAAGTATGGCCAGAAGTTTTCCGGGATTGAGATAACGTAAGATGAAGGTACATACAAACCGGCTGATGCAGAAGATAATCATTGCAATGATATTATACTCTTGTGAGAGTACTTCTGCTGCCTTCTCTTCCATACCTTGTGACATAAATAAATGAGTGCCGTATTGGATGATGAAAGTCCAGCACATGATTTGGGCACCGACATAGAAGAATTGTGCCACAACCCCTTCCCGATAGTGGGGAATGGAGAAAATACGTTTAAGGGTGGGGCCGAGATTAATACTGTGTGACTGGTCGCCGTTCTTTGGCATTTTAGTAAAGCGAATCACCAAAAGCATGATAAATATGACGATTCCAATGGTGAGGTAAGGAGCTATCAATACCGAAAGGTCGGAATCCCGTACCGCGGCAAACTCGGTTGGAGTCAGCTGTGCACGTTCTGCCGTGTCCATCGGATTGAGTTTTGCCTGAATGAAATTCATGGCCACATACATGCCCAGCAGGGAGCCCATGGGATTAAAAGACTGAGCCAGATTGAGCCGTCGGGTGGCGGTGGCTTCTGTTCCCATCGACAAAATATATGGATTGGAACTGGTCTCCAAGAATGAGAGTCCGCAAGTCAGAATGAAATAAGCCAATAAGAAAGGATAATAACTGCCTGTCATTTTTGCAGGGAAGAATAGGAGGGCTCCTACGGCATAAAGACTTAGTCCTAGAAGAATGCCTGCCTTATAGGAATATTTGCGAATGAACATTGCTGCCGGAAATGCCATGGCGAAATATCCTCCGTAGAAGGCGACTTGTACCAAGGCACCGTCAGTGACGCTCATTCGGAAAATCTTAGAGAAAGCCTTTACCATCGGATTGGTAATGTCATTGGCAAATCCCCACAAGGCAAAGCAGCAGGTGACTAGTATAAAAGGCAATATATAGCTGACTCCGTCTTTATGCAAAATAGGTTGGTCTGTATCTTTCATGGTTTGTTTTTTCAAAGTATAATAGGGTATTCATTGACTGTCAGGACACAATACTTTGTGTCCTGACAGTGTAATTGTTATTTATAGATAGGTCCGTAAGTAGCGCAAGCTCTGTAGTCCGAACCTTCTTTATCCATACCGAAAGCATTCCATGCTGCCGGGCGGAAAATCTTATCGTCTTCTATATTATGCATACATACCGGGATGCGGAGCATAGAAGCCAGTGTGATAAGGTCTTGTCCGATATGACCGTAACTGATGGCACCGTGGTTTGCACCCCAGTTGTTCATTACTGAATATACATCTCTGAATGCCGGTTTGTCGCACAAGCGCGGAACGAACCAGGTGGTAGGCCAAGTAGGGTCGGTACGCATATTCAATATATTGTGGATTTCCGGATCAATGTCTACTGTCCATCCTTCGGCCAACTGCAATACGGGACCAAGGCCTTTGACCAGGTTGAGACGCATCATAGTTACAGGCATACCGCCTTTTGAAAGGAAGTTGGAAGAGAAACCGCCACCACGGAAATAATCGCGGTCTGCCGGATACCAGGTTGTTGCCTTCAGGCAGGCTTCCATATCCGCTTCGGTCATTTCCCAATTGGGCTTCATGCAAGGTTCTCCGGCGGCATTACGGCTTTCGCCGGTAGCATCCAATGTCGTTGCGCCTGAGTTGATAAGGTGGATAATACCATTCTGAGCCATTCCGGTCAGTTCTTTGCCTGTGACGCGTTTTACAGCTTCGGGGCTCCAATAAGTGCGGATGTCCGAGAACATCTGACCACAGCCGCTCAGCAAGTGACCGAATAACATGGCAACACCGTTGCAGGCATCGTTTTCGGTTGCCAAGACAAAGGCTTCACGGATACCGTTCCAGTCGAAAGTAGTGTTTAGCAATGCTTCGGTAAAGTCACCGTTAGGTTTCCAGTCTGTCCATTGGCGTTGTCCTTGGAAGCCGGCAGCAATGGCATTGTGTCCGATGGCTTCTTCTTTATATCCCATCTCGCGCAGTTTGGGGTTGCCGGTCATCAGGTCGCGCATGATGAGGGTCATCTTGACAATGAATTCCCAGTCCTGATCTTTCTGTTCACGGGTTTTACGTTTTTCGGGACGGTTCTTAAAGTCTTCACCTTCATTGGACTTACAATATTTTTCAGTCCATGCCATTGCTTTGGCATACTCTTCGTGGTCGTAAATACCTTCTTCCATGCGGCGCAGGATTTCTGTTTCATCCACACTTTCATTGCGGATACCCAAATATTCTTGGAAGAAGTTTGGGTCTACGATAGAACCGGCGATACCCATGCAGACACTGCCGAAAGAAAGATAGCTCTTTCCACGCATATTGGCAACAGCCATGGCAGCGCGGGCAAAACGCAACAGTTTTTCGGCTACATCTGCCGGAATGGTATTGTCATCCAAGTCTTGTACATCATGTCCGTAGATGCCAAAAGCAGGAAGACCTTTCTGCGCATGTCCTGCCAATACTGCTGCCAGATATACGGCTCCCGGACGTTCTGTTCCGTTGAATCCCCATACGGCTTTGGGCCAATGCGGGTTCATGTCCATTGTTTCGGAACCATAGCACCAGCAACTGGTTACGGTGATGGTGGCTCCTACGCCTTCGCGTTCAAATTTCTCGGCACAGGCGGCGCTTTCGCCTACACGTCCGATGGTGCTGTCGGCAATGACACATTCCACGGGACTGCCGTCACCATTCTTCAGGTTAGTAGAAATCAGTTCGGCAACAGCTTTTGCCAAATTCATAGTCTTTTCTTCAAGGCTTTCACGAACACCGCCCTGGCGGCCGTCGATAGTGGGACGAATCCCGATTTTCGGATACTTTTTCATGATATTGTTGATAATAAGTTTTTAACTATATGCTTTTTATTCCTGTTTTTCTGTTATAAAGAATGCCTGATGTGTACTTCTGTCGGCAGGTATTCTTTTATTTCTTTGCCGGACAGAACAAAATCTGCTGCCAGCTTTCCCATTTGCTCCCAGTCAATACTTATGGAAGTGATGCCTTGATCGATTACTTCATAAGAGGGAGTGTCATTGTAGGCCAATACTCCGAAATCGCTTCCGCATTTTAATCCTTCGGCGCGACTTTTCTTAATGATATTTACCACATCTATCTGGCGTATGACTATATATGCTTCTCCTTTCTTTATGTTTATTTCATCGGTATTGTCAATAATTTCTCCTTTCAGTTGTTTCTCACGGCAAAACTTTATAAAATACCTGCCACTGCTGCCGGGATGCTTGCTTTCGCTGGGAAGCAAAAGGATGAGTCTTTCATATTTGCCCAATTGCTTTTCCAGACAGTTCAATGCCTGATAAAATCCATCATCAAAATCCTGGCATACATACGAATATTCCTTTTTATCGAATTTTCCGAAGTCCAGTAGCAATAGTTTGGACGGCTCTATCTTATAAAGATTGCTGGAGAACTTTTCATTGTCGAAGTTCATCACGATATATTTGTTGTATCTTCCCGATGATTCGCGGATAATGGTGTTGAACAGTCTTTCATTATATTGGTGGAAAAGCAGGTCCACTTTATAATTAATCGATAATTTCTTGATGAAACTGTTGTAAAGTGAATATTTGAACTGGGAGTATTCATCCAGCAGCAATAAAATATTCTTCAGTTTGTTAGTGACATAGTACCCTTTTCCGGGAGTGGAATCAATCATGCCGCGATCTTTCAAGTCGATAAAAGCTTTGAATACTGTATCTCTCGAAACATGATAATTACGGCTTAATTGATTGATAGAGGGCAATGCACTGTCTGATTTATAGGTACCCATGGAGATTTCTTGGCTGATTAAATCTGCCAATTGTTTTACTTTCGTTGTCTGTTGTCCAAAGGTTATTTTCATGTGCTATTCAAGAATTTAATTCAGACGCCAACTGTGCTGAACTGTCCCGATGCAAAGGAATGTAATTTATTTATAAACAACAATATGATTTGGTATGTTTTGCAACACGGTTTTGCAGAGATTAATCATTATATTTATCTTTTGCAGGAATAATATCTTAAATTGTGTTGGATGATATGTGGCAATTGGTTACGTTTGTCACTTGGGTCGATATTAAAATTAGTCAAACACTTTAAAGGTGATGAGAAACCTCTGTTTATTAATCCTGTTCTTGGGATTGTCCTTTGAGGCTCTTCAGGTACACGCACTGAACAAAGAGCAGTTCGGGCAAAAGTCTGAACGTTGTTATCGACAAAGAAAATGAGATGGAAGTTTTGACGGATTCTGTGGATGCTACCCGTGGGGCAGAGCATTTACAATGGGCAAAGAAACTTTATCAGGTTGCTTTGGAAAAGAAAGACGAGTATCACAAAGAAGAGGCTTTGCGTGAGATTATGGCTTATTATGTGACCTTGAAGAACTATTCTGAACTGTATCAACCAAATAACGGAAGAAGGACGCATCGTTGTCTCTTATTGCTTAAATCCGGAGAAGAATGTAGCTTCGGTTTTGATAGCCGGAACAGGAAATATATCTGTCGCCGGTGCAGTCTCTGCAGATACCAATGCTGATGTGACTTGGCTCGTATGCAAAATGATTGCTGAACGCATGAATGCTCATTTATGGAAAGATGAAGAATTTAAAGACGGGTTGCGTTTTATCTTCAAACTTCCACAATAAAAAAAAAGTGAAACATGATTCATTGACAGGGCTTTTTTGTACCTTTGCACCTGTAAAAGCAAGGATAAACTTTAAACAAAAATAAGATTATGAGCAAAAAAGCCCTTTTAATGATTCTTGATGGCTGGGGTATCGGCGACCAAGGTAAAGACGATGTAATCTTTAATACTCCTACTCCTTATTGGGATAGTCTGTTGGCTGATTATCCGCACTCTGAGTTGCAGGCTAGCGGTGAAAATGTTGGTTTGCCTGACGGACAAATGGGTAACTCTGAGGTGGGACACTTGAATATCGGTGCCGGACGTATCGTTTACCAAGATTTGGTAAAGATTAACCGTGCTTGCGCTGACAATAGCATCATGAAGAATCCTGAGATTGTTTCTGCTTTTTCATACGCTAAAGAAAACGGTAAGAATATTCACTTCATGGGATTGACTTCCAATGGTGGTGTACACAGTTCATTTGATCACTTATTCAAGCTTTGTGATATCGCTAAAGAATATGGCCTTGAGAATACATTTATTCACTGTTTCATGGATGGTCGTGACACAGACCCGAAGAGTGGTAAAGGTTTTATCGAACAACTGACTGCACATTGCGAACAGTCAGCCGGAAAGATTGCCTCTATCGTAGGTCGTTTCTATGCTATGGACCGTGACAAGCGTTGGGAACGTGTGAAAGAAGCATACGATTTATTGGTTGAAGGTAAAGGAAAGCAAGCAGCCGACATGGTGCAGGCTATGCAGGAATCATACGATGAAGGTGTTACCGATGAATTTATCAAACCCATCAACAACTCTACGGTAGATGGTACCATCAAGGAAGGTGATGTGGTTATCTTCTTCAATTATCGTAATGACCGTGCTAAAGAATTAACAGTTGTACTGACTCAGCAGGATATGCCTGAACAGGGTATGCATACTATTCCGGGCTTGCAGTTCTATTGCATGACTCCGTATGATGCATCATTTAAGGGCGTTCACATTTTGTTTGATAAAGAAAATGTTCAGAACACATTGGGCGAATACTTGGCTGCCAACGGCAAAACTCAGCTTCATATCGCAGAAACAGAGAAGTATGCCCATGTAACTTTCTTCTTCAATGGTGGTCGTGAAACTCCGTATGATGCTGAAGAGCGTATTCTGGTTCCGTCGCCGAAGGTGGCTACTTACGACTTGAAACCCGAAATGAGCGCTTACGAAGTGAAAGATAAGTTGGTGGAAGCTATCAATACTCAAAAGTTCGATTTCATTGTAGTTAACTATGCTAATGGTGATATGGTAGGTCATACCGGTATTTACGGAGCTATTGAAAAGGCTGTAAAGGCTATTGACGAATGTGTGAAAGATACAGTGGAAGCTGCTAAGGCTAATGGCTATGAAGTGATTATCATTGCTGACCACGGTAATGCCGATCATGCACTGAATGAAGATGGTACACCTAATACTGCTCACTCTTTGAATCCTGTTCCGTTTGTATATGTGACAGAGAACAAGAATGCCAAAGTGGAAAATGGTGTATTGGCAGATGTTGCTCCTTCTATTTTGCATATTCTGGGCATGGCTCAGCCGGCCGACATGACTGGAAAAGATTTGATTAAGTAATATAATAAACCCGATAAACGAAGCGGGAGAACTTTTGCGTCTCCCGCTTTTTTAGTTGTAATAAGATGATTCAGATAGATGATGTTGTAATATCTTTGGACGTGTTTCGTGAAAAGTTTCTATGCAATTTGGATGCTTGCAAAGGTGAATGTTGTATAGAAGGCGATGCCGGCGCTCCGGTAGAACCGGATGAAGTGGAGAAGTTGGAAGAAGTACTTCCGGTTATTTGGGAGGAATTGTCTCCCGAGGCACGTGCCGTGATAGATAAACAGGGAGTCGTTTATACCGATGAAGAGGGCGACTTGGTGACTTCCATTGTCAATCACAAGGATTGTGTCTTTACCTGTTATGATGAAAAGGGATATTGCTATTGTGCTATTGAGAAAGCCTATCGAGCCGGAAAGACTGATTTTTATAAACCGGTTTCTTGCCATCTTTATCCCATACGCATCGGTGATTATGGTCCTTATAAGGCTGTGAACTATCACCGTTGGGATGTCTGCAAGGCTGCTGTTTTGTTGGGAAAGAAAGAGAACTTGCCTGTTTATAAGTTTTTGAAGGAACCATTGATTCGTAAGTTTGGCGAAGAATGGTATAAAGAAATGGAAATAGCAGCCGAAGAGCTTGAAAGGAGAGGGCTGATTTAATTCAGTCCGCCTTACTGTTTGCCGGGAGGGAGGTCGGCAATCGTTTTTGTTAAATCTAATACTAAGAAATATATTATGAAAAGAACATTCTTGTCATGCTGTATCCTGTTGTGCACTTTATGTTCTGTTTGCGCACAAGAGCAGCCTTTAATCAGTCCGGATGATTCCATCCGAAGTTTGTTAGGGCGTATATTCCCTAATACTAATCCCAATCTTTCGGCACATATGAATTTAGAGTTTTACACTTCGGGAGCCGCTTATTTTACAGATGGCAATCTGGATGAGGCTGCTTTTAAGCTGAACCGTGTGCGTTTGGAAATATTGGGTTCTTTTACAAAGGACTTTTCTTATCATTTTCGTCAGTCTTTTAATAAATACAGTAATCCGCACTCGCTGGATAATCTGTCCTCTTCTATCGAATATGCGTATATGAACTGGAAAATGTCTGATAGGTTCAACCTGACAGTGGGTAAGCAGTTTCTCTCTTTGGGCGGTTATGAATATTATGTAAATGCCATCAAAGTGAGGGAATTCAGTGAGTTTAATGATAATGTACCTGCTTATCAGGCAGGAGTAACAGGCACATTCAGTTTCTCACCGACTCAAGAGTTGGTGTTGCAAGTGCTTAATAATCGTAACGGTGAAGATAATGATACTTATGTCTATGGGCTTCCTGCCGGAGTCAACAAGACAAAGATTCCTATTATAACCACTTTGAATTGGAATGGTCTTTTTGTAGATAAAGCACTTCAACTGAGGTATGCTGCCGCATGGGGACAACTGGCCGAGGGCAAGAATATTTATTACCTGACTGCGGGAAATGTGTATGAGAAAGGTCCGGTTATTGCCTATATTGATGTGATGTATTCTCGTGAAGGGCTGGATAGTAAAGGCATAATCAGTGATTTGCAAGGTCCGGCCGTGGCTGCTCCTGCTACAGCCGAGAATGCAGAATACTTCAGCACCATTGCCAATTTTGATTATCGTATTCATCCCAATTGGAATGTGTATGTCAAAGGAGCATACGAAACGGCAAGTGTTTACAAGGCAAACGGCATCTTTGAGAAAGGTCTTTACCGTACTACCTGGAATGCTCAAGCTTGTGTGGAGTATTTCCCGATGCGTAATCGTGAATTGCTGATCTTTGCTCACATGCTTTATAAAGGTCATCATTTGACAGACCGTGCCAAGGCGTTGGGAGCAGTGAGCCCCGATACTCAGCGCTTTTCCATCGGCTTGGTGTATACGATTCCGGTCTTTTAGACCCCTTCTCTGCTACAAACGGTTGGTATAATTGCTGTTACTTCCGCTTCCCTGCTTACTTCCGATAGTGGCTCCGAATGTATAGGAAGCTCCTATCGTGACAGAAGTAGGGCTGTACGAGTTGCTGATATTCATTCTTTCACGCTACATGATAGAAAGAAAAAAAGCGAACAGTAAACCTACCAACCATTCTATTTTAAGGATTGTCGAACCATTCAAAAATAATCCGACAATCCATTCTAAATTATTTAAATCGTACCACTGCATGCAGGTCCACCTCCCCACTGAGATGAGCTTTTTACACAATACTCGCTACTACCGTTTACATCTCCACTACAAACGCCTGTATTTTTGGAAGGGTCTGAAAACTAACCTCGCAACCCGCCAACGCTTCCACATCAGCCAAAGCTCAATCAGACATTATATCCGATTTCTGAACGTTATACTTTTCTTCACTTCATAATAATTAGAGAAAAACTGTTCCAAGACTGATTGTTCAACATTAAAAGCATATACAGAACCTGACAGTTTGCGGAAAATGCATTCAAACTGATTCATCTTGTTGATTGACAGCTTGTCGCAATACCTTCTCTTTTTCATCATTCACCCCCTAACCGTTCGTTCTTATAAAGCAGCTGCATGGCTCGTGCATAAAGTTGGCGGTCATTTATGTGTGCCTATTCCCCTGTTCCTTAGTTGTTTTATACCTGTTTTCAGGTTCATGATTGCTTAGCCACCTAGGTGGTTAAGTCTAACCACGAGGGTGGTTAAAGTTAACCACCAAGGTGACTATACTTAACCACGTCCGTGGTTAAGCAATCGCAATATGCTTTTCTCCAAACCATAAGAGTAGGGAAGAGCATGCTTAAAGGTAAGTAAATGGGGATTACCCCTTTGGGGAAATGCTGATATGAGGTGGAAAATATAAAATAAACGTGCGAAGATACTGAAAAGTATCTCCGCACGTTTGATATATGGAGTGAGGAATCTACAGATTAATATCTGTTTCTTCCGCCACCGTAATTATTGTCTCTATTACCACCGCCGTAGTTGTTGTCTCTGTTGCCATATCCACCGCCACGGTTTCCGCCATGATATCCACCGCCACCGTTGTTGTTATAGCTTCGACGCGGTCCTTCTGTCTTGGGACGTGCTACTGATACTGATAATGTTTTTCCGTCAACTTCTGCGTCGTTTAGTGCTTCGATTGCTTTGTTTCCGGCTTCATCTTCTGCCATTTCAACAAATCCATATCCTTTGGAACGGCCTGTTTCTCTGTCCATGATGACTTTGGCTGAAACTACTTCTCCATACTCTGCAAATAATTCTTCTAATTCGGCTTCGCTCAAATTATAGCTCAGTCCTGCAATAAAAATGTTCATTTTAAAATAAATGTTTTAATAATAAAATAGGGAAATTATGCGATAAGGAATCTTATGAAGATAAACATTTCTACATTAGTCACCATGCGAATAAAGTTGGAAAAGTAATATTGTTCTTCTATGAGAATACTTAATGCTCGGCAAATGTACATAATAAGATTTGAATGAGAAACTATTCGGATATTTATTTTGATAATAAATGGCTTTTCTTCATTTATATTTCGTTCTGTGCCCGAATCGGTTAGAAACGGGTATACAGAATGAAATGATTGGTGGGAACAGTGACTTTTTCCGTTACAGTTTCGTTTTGTCCGGTGAAGTAGTTTCTCCACTCTCCTATGGGGCCCGGGAAGGTAACATCCGCATCGGTATTGCTGAAGTTGCCGACAACAGCAATAGCTTCTCCGGTAATTCCGCTAAGATAGAGGGAGCGTCCTTGGTCCCAATCAGATGCGCCTGCTCTCCATGTCAGGGTGGTGTTTCCTTCGAACAAGGACGGCTTTTCATTGCGCAAGTCAATTAATTGGCTATATATCTCAAAGAGTTCTTTGCGTGTGGCATTTTCGTAATAATCCCAACGGATGGGTTTGCGTGATGTACGGTATTCTTCGCTGACGGCTGTTCCCGTTTCGTTACTGTTGATGCTGAAATCATATCCCAGTTCGCCGAACTGCCATATCATCTTGGGGCCCGGAACGGTGAAAAAGAAAGCTGCGTTGGCAGCCAGTTGGCGGATGCGGGTCGGGAGGTCGGTTTGGAGGACTCCGTTTCCCCATTGGGTTTGTTTGTAGCCCATGCGCTCTTCGTCATGGCTTTCCATGAAGCCCACCCATGAAGGGGTGCTCTCATACAGTCCGTCGAAACCGCTGTTTTCTTTCCAACCCATGGCAGACTGGCAATAGGCATTGTTCATGTTGCGCCACAGGTATATCCCTTCTGCCGCCAATTCTTGTTCTTCTTTCTTTTCGCAGAAGTGCTCGAATATGACGAGGGCATCGCTCTTTGCTGCCTTCACTGCCGAGTGGTAGTCCTTCAGGATAGCTATGCGGGCGGCATCGTAGTTGGAGGCGGTGGCTTCGGTAGATGCGGTTTGGGTGAAGCCTTTGGTGAGGTCGAAACGGAAACCGTCTATCTTGTATTCGTCCAGCAGGAACTTCAGGTTGCGCTTCACGAACTTGCGCACCAAGGGACTTTCATGGTTGAAGTCTTGGAAGACGCTGTAAGGATGCGGGGCGTCTGTGTTGAAGTAGGGATTGTTTCGCGCGGTCTTGTTCTTTGCGCTGTCCCAATACAGGCGGGCAAAAGGCATGTTGCCGGTGGCATGGTTGTATACTACATCGAGAATGACGGCCATGCCTTTGCGGTGGCAGGCGTCAATGAAGTCTTTATACATTTTTGGGGTGCCATACGCCTTATCGAGGGCGAAGAAGAAACACGGGTTGTATCCCCAGCTGTCGTTCCCGTCAAACTCCTGAACAGGCATCAACTCGATGGCATTGACGCCCATGTCTTTCAGGTAGTCCAGCTTTTGCAGGGCGCTGTTGATGGTGCGGCCGGTGGTGAAATCGCGCAGATGCATCTCGTAGATGACCGGTTGCTTGGGGTGTTGCATCTTGAAGTCGGATACGGTCCATGCATAGTTGTCTCTTTGTATCTTGAATACCGAAACAATTCCTTTTCCGCCTTTGGGGTAGGTCTTGTTGTCGGGATAGGCGGACGCCGGGATGTCGTCGTCATGCTCCGGGTCGAGAATCTTTTCGCAGTAGGCATCTGCCAAGCGGATGGTCTCACCGCCTTTGGTTCCTACATAGTATTGAAATGCATATTCTTTTGTCGGGTTGAGGTTGTTCAGGGTTATCCACCAACATCCGGCGGCATCGTCGCGACACATCTGGCAGTCCTCCTCATTGGTCAGTTCCCAGTTGTTGAAGTCGCCGAGGACGTGTACAAAGTCTTTGTGGTTGCCTTCGGTGTCTTTGTCATAGAGTACAAGAGTCACGGTGGTGTTGTTGATGACGTTGATGCCTTCTTCCACATTCCCGGGCAGGGCTGCATGCTTAATTTCGGCCGGCGAGAAGCCTTGGTACTTATGGTCTGTGACCTTCACAAAGGAATCGACGTCAATCCCCTTCTTGCTGCCGTCTGAACTACGGATAACGATGCCCAGTTTTTCTATCGGTGTCTTGCCTGACTGAAACCATTGGCGTATGTCGGGTTCCAGCGTGATGCTCCATATATTTTCTTCCAGCTTTGTCATCTTGCATTTATCTATGTTCTGGTTCCATTCGGCCGGGACATACTGCCAGTCGCCTTCGCCCACTACGCCGGTGTGGATATATACTTCCCCCTTGTATCCGAACAGGGCGGAAGAGGTCGGTGCTTTGAAGGTGATGGTCAGCGGTTGGTCGGCATCCGGTGTTTTGGGAGAGTAGTTCATGCCCTCGCCCGGCTGCAGGTCGGGCAAATCTTCTTTATTGTCATCCGAGCAGGCGATGAATAAGCAGGATAGCAATAACCCCGGTAAAAGGGGAAATTTATATTTTTTCATGATGGACTTGATTAAAAAAAGCCGCCCTTTTGGACGAAGGACGGCTTTCAGGGTTTTTAAAATCTGTATACTGATTATTCTACTTTTCCGGTGTTGTCTGAGAAGTTCAGATATGCCTTTTGTCCGGCTTTTCCTTGTACTCTTTCTTGGTCTCCATCATTGCCGCGGTATTCGATTTTACCATTCAGGATAATAAATTCTGTTCTCCACCAGTCGGTAGCGGCGGCTTCGGGATGTACGCATATACGGAGCTCTCCGTTCTTGGCGAATGCCGGTGAGACGAATGAGCCGTCTGCATCTGTCGGGATGGTGAATAAATCTTGTTCTGCCAACTGGTCGTTCCAACCGTCATGAGAGGTATCTCCTATCAGATATACATTGGGTGTTTCAAACTCTACCACCCGGTTATCACCGATGACTGATACATAGACCAGATACCAGCCTGCTTTACCCACTTTGATGTTTCCGTCAGAATCCGACAATCCGGCACGGTCGACAGATGCTTGCGAAATAGTGGCGGCAAAACCGAAGTCATTGCCCCAGTCGGCTTGCGGAGCAAATTTCACTTGGTCATCGGCAGCGAAATAGTAAATGCCCCAGAAGGCACCTTTTGTGTCGTTGACGGGAACAAACTGTTTCCATATCTTGCCCCAGTTATATGCGCTTCCGGTCATATAGAGTTCTGTGGGAGCACTGTTGTCTTTTACTGAATAGCGGAAATCGGTCATATTGATTGTAATCTTGATTTTACCGGCTTCTTCCACCATGATGGCTCCTGCTTCCTTATCACCTACTTTCCAAGTCAGGAAGTTTTCGGCGGCGGTGTCGCCATCTTTTTGAGCGCCTAAAGCCTGTGCCCAGTCAATATCTTTGCCGTTGATGGCGGACGCCGGGAAAATCTTAAAGTTCTGATTGGCTTCTGTCGTTTCGGTTTCCAATGTATAGACATTCTTATTGTTGGGATCGAGTGTCATGGGCAAGGCGCCTTCTGCATTCCAGCCGGTAAATGCACCTACTACATAGTAACCTTTCGGGTCTACTGCCGGTGTTGCTCCCGGCTTTAGCGTGATATTTACTTCATTGCCCGAAAGTTGGATACCGTCTCCGGCCGGAGTGGTGGCTGCTGCTTTGACTATAACACGCAGATTGCGTGCTACACTGGCACGGCTTTTATATATTTCCTGGGTAATACTGTCCAGTTGCGTCAAGGCTACTTTTACAGTACCGTCTTTGGTCGTGAAGGGTAAAGAGTAATCATCGTTGAATAGTAAAGAACTGAGAGTTATGGTACTGCCTTCCACAGCGGTAGTTGAAGTTAATTTTACAATTTCTACCGAGTCGGCAGTGGCTTCATCCATGCTAATATTGGCATCTTGACCGGTTGTGAAAGTTGCTGTCATTTGTTCTGCACTATCCTCTTGGGGATTGGACTGGGGGGCAGCCCAGTCCTTGAAGTCTTCATTACAAGCAGAGAATCCTATGGTAAATAGAAACATTCCTGCGTATATAAATTGCTTTTTCATGATGAATCTTTCGTTTTAAGGTTATTATTTTAGTTCTCCTGTTCCGGCTGTGAAGTTGAGTCGGATGGTCTTGCCTGCTGCTCCTTGAATAGAATACTCAGGACCAACATCTTTACCCCAACTGTCATTGACCGGATTGTTTTCGCGATAGAAGATTTCACCGTTACAGAGTGTAAATTCTGTTCTCCACCAGTCGACATCTGTCTTAACACAGATACGGGCTTCACCGCTTGCTGTCATGGCAGGAGACACGAATGAACCGTCTTTATTGTCGGGAGCAGTAAATTTCCAAGTGTCGTTATAGTCCCATGTTCCTCCATTGGTTGCTCCGAACAGATATACTTCGCCCGGATAGAATGTCATGGTAAATGTATAATCACTGCCTTTTACTGCCGCTTTGATAAATACTACATACCAACCGGCGTTTTTGACAGTTATATTACCGCTGTTGGTGCCGATAACACCGGACTCGGCTTTGTCTGTGATTGTTAAACGGGTATCGTCCGAACCGATGTATTCTTTTTCTTTGGTTCCGAACTTGAATTCATCACCGGCTGTGAAATAAATGAGTCTCCAGAATTGTCCGTCCAATCCGCTGACTTGTACCATTGGTTTCCAGATAGTCCATTCTGTGTCGAGCATAGAACCAACGAGGAACATGGTTTGGGGGGCTTCTAACTTGTCGGTGGATGCGTTGCCCAGTACTTTCGGCAATTCTATCACATTAGAAATGCACACTCCCCGGTCACTATCTGTAATGGTAGCCTTCAGGCGGATAAAGACGCTGATTGGTGTAGTCGGGAAATCGGCTCCTTCATTCTGGGCAGTCCATAATTCTATGATAGCCGTATTCAGTTCAGATGCCACTACATCCATTTTGGCTGTAGAATAAGTTGTAGTCAATTCGGTATAGTTTGCTTCACTTTCTTCTGTCTTTTCTGTAAATTCAGAATTAAGCGCCACCTGAACACTGTATGTTGTAGCAGCCGGAAAACCATAATCTGGCTGTGAACAAGTCAATTCCACTGTCTTCGCATTTTTCAAGTCGTAGATATTGTTGGCTGCATATGGCGGCAGGTTGAGTGAAAAGGTGGTAGGCTCTTTTAGAACGGGATTGCTATCGTCGTCCTTTTCGCATGCTGTAAACACGGACAGGGTGAATACAGCAAGAAGCAATATGTTGAATATCTTTTTCATAATATACATACTTTAATTGTTAAACGGAAACTACTGATTAATATCCTGTGTTTTGTGACATATTCGGATTGTTATTCATATCCGATGCCGGGATAGGATAAACATTGTAGAAAGAAGAAACAGAAGTTCCGGTTGCTGCTCCACCTTTCCAGTCCCATAAATATTTATTGCTAGTGAACATATCGAAACGGATCAAGTCCGAACGACGGCGTCCTTCCAGATAGAACTCACGTGCCCATTCGTCAATAATCTCTTTTTCGGTCACTGTCTGAACAAGTCTGGTACAGTTGGCGCGTCTGCGGAGGGTATTGATATCTTCGGTTGCATCTTCTCCCAGGCGGAATTTGGCTTCAGCTCGGGTCAAATAGGCTTCAGACAAACGCATCAAAGGAATATCGGTATCGGGATATTCGGTATGATGTGTCGGCTGTCCGTCTGAGCGGATATTTTGCCATTTTACGATAGATAATCCATCTTTAAAACCGGATATGACATCAGTTTCGATTTTGCGGATACCGCCACCGATTCCTGAATAGAACATGGCGCGGTCATCGCCTGCCGCTTTGATCATATCTATTGTTCTTGTGCCATATTGGGCATCGAAAGCATCTATTTTTTCATCCGTGTTGATTTCTCCTGCTGCAGGCACTTCAATGTCGCCGGGCAACATCGGCACTTGAGAAAGATCAGGGAAGAATTTTTTAACTAATGCAGCGCGTGAAAAGATACAAGACCATCCATTGGTAGTTCCCATACGTGGCATGCCGGCAGTGCGGGTACCATTAACCAAATAAGTGGACCCTCCATAATTACGTGTTTTGATACCATCCTGGCGGATAGGCAGGATAATTTCTTGCATCGCCTGTGCGTTTTCATCGTTATCCGCCATGAATAATAAACGATATTCGGGACATAGCTTATAAGATGAATTGATTACTTTGTCTGCATAATCTCTTGCGTTGGCATAGTCAGCTTTGCCGGTATATACTTCTGCATTCAGATACAGACGTGCGCGCAGCAACCAGTTTGCCGCTTTGTCGGCACGGCCAAACGGGGCTTGGCGTGGTTCATACATTGCGCTTTCGCATTGGCTTAACTCATTTTGGATGTAGTCATATAAATCGCTGCCTTTCTTTTCAACCGGAAGTTCGTTGTTAAAGTGTTCTTTAAAAGGTGCTTTACCAAATAAATCAAGGAAGTAGAAGTAATGTAATGCACGCAGGAAGCGGACTTCGGAGCGTTGACGCATTGTTTCTTCATCGTCTTTTCCTTCTGTCTGGTCAAGGAAGAAGTTGAGTTGTGTAATATTGTATCCCAAGCGGACGTATGTCCATTCGGTGCGGATACTGGAAGAGTTCCAACTGATGTTTGTCAGCTGAGGGATATCTGTGTCGGTTTGCCAAGCCCAGATACATTCATCACTTGGTAATTCGTTGCAGTTAAAGATGGTACGGTAAAATCCTGATTCACCTTCATCTTGTCCGTCGAGGTCGGCTGATCCGGCCGGTCCTTTTTGTCCTGTCAAGCCTAATAATGCATATTCTTTTACGAATACATCATTTTGGTCAAAGCTGGGCGCATATTGAGGATCAATAGGACTAATATCCAAATCATTAATGCACGAACTGGTGCCCAGAATGGCAGTAACCATCAGTGCTGAGGCAAATATCTTTTTAAAATATCTTGTTTTCATGATTATTTCGTTTTAAAGTTAAGTTAAAATTGAAGGCTAAGACCTAATAAGAATGTCGTTGCTCTGGGGTATGGGTTACTGTCTATACCACTTTTGATTTCCGGATCGAGTCCTTTGTATTTAGAGATAACGAACGGGTTCTGTACGGTAGCAAATACACGGCCGCCCACTCCTTGATAGGTCTGTGACCGGAGTAAGTTTTTGAAAGAATATCCCAATGTGATATTGTCACAACGGATGAATGAAGCGTTACGAACAAAATAGTCACTCATATAGTATTCGCCTTTTCCTGTGAAACCAAGAGCTATGGCTTCTTTGGTCGTGTTGACGTATGCATTGTTAGTATACAGTCCGGAAGCACTGACATTCGCTTTATTGCTCAAGAAGTCATAATAAACATAGTTGTTGAGGCTTGCACGCAAAGAGAAGCTGAAGTCCCAGTCTTTATACAGCATTTTGGAAGTCAGACCCATCAATACGTCGGCAGCCGGTTTCTTATAGATATATTTGTCGGCACTGTTGATCTTGCCATCACCGTTGCGGTCTACAAACATATTTTCGATAGGCTTTCCGTTTTCATCGTAAACTTGCTGGTAAACATAGAATGCGTTGGCTGCATGTCCTACTTTATTTGCTTGAACTTTGGTATTGTTACCTCTGGATATCTTATCACCGGTTTCAACATAATAGTCACTATCATCACCACCGTTCAGCTTCGTAATTTCGTTGTGGTTCCAAGTAACATTGTAAGTTAAATCCCATGTAAAGTCTTTGGATACGATTGGTTTGGCATTGATGGAGAATTCTACACCATAATTCTTTAAAGAACCGATATTCTTCATCATCTGTGCATTGAAATTAGTTCCTACAGGAATCTTGACACTGTTCAGCAAGTCCTCTGTTTCACGATAGTATCCATCGATAGCACCTGATATTCTTCCATTCAGGAAACCAAAATCCAAACCGCCGTTCCAGGTAGTTGTTTTTTCCCATTTCAAATCTGTGTTGAAAGCCTTGGGGCGTGAAGAACTGTAATAAGTGTCACCGAAAGGATATTGTGCATAATCATCGCTTGTCACATACAGAGGAAGGAAAGCAAAGTCATCACCTATATCCTGCTGTCCTGTGATACCCCAACCAAGACGAAGTTTCAAATCGGAAAGGAAGTTCACGTTTTTCAGGAAGTTTTCTTCTTTCATCTTCCAGCCTAAAGCTAATGAAGGGAATGTACCCCAGCGGTTGTCACTGCTAAACCGTGAAGAACCATCCCAGCGCATGGTGAACGTGAATAAATAGCGGTTCAGTAAGGAGTAGTTTAAACGTCCGAAGAAAGAAACCAGCGTATTGCGTGTTGCATAAGCTTTTTGACTGCGCAATGCTTGATCCACCGGTTCGTTTTTATAAGAATCCCATCCTTGACCTACACCGTCAGCGCCATTACGATGGAAATGTTGCTCCTCACCACCGACCATGATGTCGAAATCATGTGCGCCAAGGGACTTGATGTATTGTGCATAAGCATTATAGGATATATTATACTTGTACTGGGTAGATAATCCGTTCCATCCGTAATAGTTATTGGTGTATGAGTATGGAGAAACAATTTCACGTTCATTACCGTCTGCATATTCACCGCCGATGCTGGCATGGAGACGCAAGTCCGGCAAGAAATGAACTTTATAGTCTACTTCTACATTGCCTACAAAGTCGTTGCTGTTTGCTTTTTTATTACGTTGTTCCAGTGCAGCCAATGGGTTTTGAGGAGTGTTTTTATCTGTCGTATAAGTCCAGTTTTTATCACTGAAACCGTCTGTAGCTTGCATATTCTGCCAATAACCGCCTGAGAATTTAAACGCATCTCCTGTTCCATAAACAGGATGAGTAGGAGCAATAGATAATGCACCGCCTACGGCTGCACCTGCATCGGCATAACGATTTCTACCATACATATATTTGGCGTTGATATTGAATTTCAAATGGTCGTCAAAGAATGATGGAGCAAGATTGACAGACGCGGTCAAGCGCTGGAAGTTGGAGGTTTTAATAATACCATTTTCATTAGTATAACCGACAGATACGCGATACGGAACGTTCTTAAATCCACCGGTAATAGAGATATGATGGTCGGTACTTACGGCAGTACGGAAAATCTGGTCTTGCCAGTCTGTATTGGCTGTATCCATTTCTGCAGGATATTTATCTCCCCATAATTGCTGGGCATAAGCACGGTATTCATTACCATCCAATACGTCATAACGCTTTTGAGTGGTGGCCAAAGAAATTGAACCATTGTAGTTTATTTTCGGCGCTTGTCCGTTCTTTCCTTTTTTGGTGGTGATGATAATGACACCGTTGGATGCACGTGAACCGTAGATAGCAGTTGCAGAAGCATCTTTTAGTACGGTGAAAGTTTCGATATCTTCAGGGTTAACCATTGACAGGCCGTTTGACATACCTTTGATTCCTTGATTATCAATAGCCAATCCATCAATAACCAATAGCGGGTCGTTGCTGGCATTCAAAGAGGAACCGCCACGGATACGAATCTGGGCACCGCTGCCGGGAGCACCGTCGTTGGAAATAACGCTTACACCGGCAACCTTACCGGACAACATGTCTTGTGCATTGGTAGTGATACCTTTGCTCAGTTGGTCCGGTTTGATGGCTGTTACAGAGCCGGTTGCATCATTCTTCTTAACGGTACCATAACCAATGACTACAACGTCCTGCAATAACTGTGTATCGTCTTTCAGAATAATGTTCAGGTTGGCAGCAGCAGGTACTTCCTGTGCTTGATAACCGATAAATGAAATCACAATAATATCGCCTTTATTGGCGTTGAATTGGAAGTTGCCTTCGAAATCGGTAATTGTACCGTTACTACTTCCTTTTACTACAACGTTAGCACCGATAATCGGCTCGCCGGTTGTATCTTTGACAATTCCTTTAACCGTCATTTGTTGGGCAAATGCGTCTAGGGACAAGAACAATCCCACTACTATCATGAGTAGGATTTTAAACATCACGTTTCTTTTCATGTCTTTAAATTTAAAGTTAAGTTATTTATTCATGTTTTTTACTTTAATAAATACCTATTGAAAACGGTTTTCTCAATAATCACAATTAATTTATAACCTCTTTATTCCTTTTACCTCTGATTTATCTTTCACCTCTTTGATACTGATTGCATAACCGCCGCCACTGGCTGCACGCAAGTTTAATTTGCTCTTGCCGGTCACAATACCTTTGCGAATGGTATATGCCTGCGGATTGTCTTTCCAGTCGGCGTCTTTCGCATCGGCATAGACAGTAGCGATATATTGTTTTCCCGGTTCAAGGAAATCAAATGTCAGTTTGGAAGTATGACCGTTTTCATCAGCTGTGCAGCCGATATACCAGTCATTGGTTCCCTTGGCTCTGCGGGCAATGGTGATATAATCTCCCGGTTCAGCTTCCAGATATTTGGTTTCGTCCCAATCGATTGCCACATCTTTGATAAACTGGAACGCGTCCATGAAGCGTTCGTAGTTTTCGGGAATGTCAGCAGCCATTTGCAATGGACTATACATGGTGACGTATAATGCCAACTGCCGTGCCAGTGTGGAGCGTACTTGTGAATTATTCGTCGGGCTCATCTTGTTGCAATGTGTTTCAAAGATGCCCGGAGTGTAATCCATCGGACCTCCAATCAGTCTGGTAAATGGAAGTATGGTAGTATGATTAACATTATTTCCACCAAACGATTCATATTCTGTTCCGCGAGCCGACTCGTTGCCTATCAGGTTAGGATAAGTACGGCAAATACCGGTAGGACGTACTGCTTCATGTGCATTTACCATGATTTTATAATCGGCTGCTTTCTTTACCGCATAGAGATAATGGTTGTCCATCCATTGTCCGTAATGGTGTTCTCCACGAGGGATGATGTTGCCCACATAACCACTCTTTACCGAGTTATAACCATTATCGGCCATAAATTGGTAAGCTTTGTCCATGTGTCGTTCGTAGTTACGTACAGAAGCCGAAGTTTCATGATGCATCATTAGTTTAACACCTTTACTTGCCGCATAGTTCTGAAGTTCTTTCACATTAAAGTCGGGATAGGGGGTCACAAAGTCGAAAACATAATCTTTGCTTTTGCCAAACCAGTCTTCCCAACCTTCGTTCCATCCCTCTACCAATACTTGGTCAAAACCGTGCTGAGCCGCAAAATCAATGTATCGTTTCACATTAGCTGTGTTTGCAGAATGCTTTCCGTTAGGTTTGGTTTTAGAATAATCGGTTTCTCCCAATTTCACGCTGGAAAGTTCGTCTGTGTAAGCCCAAGAGCCTTTGCCGGTAATCATATCCCACCAAACACCGATATATTTCACCGGTTTAATCCATGATGTATCTTCAATTTTGCAAGGTTCATTCAAGTTTAAAGTAATGCGTGAAGCAAGGATATTGCGTGCGTCATCACTCACGATGACGGTGCGCCACGGTGAAGAACAAGGTGTTTGCATATATCCTTTGTCACCTTGTGCGTCAGGGGTCAGCCATGATTCGAATACCATGTTCTTATCATCCAGATTCAGATGCATACAGGCATAATCGATTAATGCAGCCTCATGGAGATTGATATACAGTCCGTCATTCGTCTTCATCATCAAAGCCGTCTGAACGCCTGTAGGCGAGAACGGAGTTTGTGAAGAGTTGGGGGTAATGGCTGTCTTCATCAGCCCTCTGATTTCTGACAAACGGGAAACGGTATAGTCGTATTCCTGCGTATCATAATCTCCGGGAATCCAATAGGCAGTATGGTCTCCCGCCATACCGAATTGTGAATGTTCTTCTTTGATAACAAAATAATTCAGGTTCTTCTGCTGGGGGAATTCGTAGCGGAAGCCCAGTCCGTCATTGAAAAGACGGAAACGTATGATGATATATCTATCGTTTGCCGGTTGGTTCAGGGTTACTGCCAGTTCATTGTAATGATTGCGAATTTCTTTTTCCTCTCCCCATACCGGTTGCCAAGTTTCGTCAAAAGTAGAAGTTTGGGTATCCTTCAGTTCAAATCCATTATATAGGTTTGTTTTAGAATCAAGTTTGTCGGCATCTTTACGGGCTGTCCACTCAAAGTCTGTCTTAGCATCGGCATCTTCTTTTTTCAGTTCCAGTCCCAGTTTACTGGGTTTGATGACAGGCTTTTGTTTATAAGTCAGTTCATAAATGGGGCTACCTTCTCCGTTTAGGTGGAAAATCATTTCCAGGTTGCCATCCGGTGATGTAAGTTTTTGCTGTGCATTTGCTATGAATGAAATGCAAATGAATGCAATGAGTGAAAGTTTCTTTTTAATTTTCATATAACTATGGTATTAAATTATAAGCTAACAAGTTTCCTAACTCTGTTTTGTTTCGGATATTGCAAATGTAAGAATCTTGTATATTCAAAGATTGCACAAGAATAAAAATATAAATGCATTTGTCTTGTTCTAAATATTATATCTCTGATTATTATGTAGTTAGTATATTTGTAATATCTGATAAATATAAATCAAAGTGAACTGTATCAAAACTCTAAAATCAATATTCCGCGGCCGGAGAGCGTTAATTCTTTTCCTAATTCAACCTTTGTGCCCGTCAATACATCCAAGGCGGATGCCTTTGGCAATATTTCTTTATAAGGAGTTAAATCAATACTCTGTTCCTTGTCGTTTCCATTCATGAATACAGTAACCGATTTGTTCCCATATTTTCTTTCGTATGCATATATTCCTTTATTGGGAGCGAAATGTTTTAGCGTTCCTTTGGCAATGGTTTCATTTCCTTTTCTCCATTGCAGCAGTTTCTGCATATAGTCAAATGCTTCTCTTTGCCGGGCAGTGCGATTGGCGTTTTGGAAACAATTGCGCAGATCGCTTTGCCATCCGCCGGGATAGTCACAACGGAGAAGCCCGTCACCATTCGCTTTGTCTGCCGCCATCAATATCTCTGTCCCATAATAAATCTGAGGGATACCGCGGGTGGTAAACAAGAAAGCAAGTGCTTGTTTGTAGCGGTTCAGATTTTTGGTGTCTTCATCATTGCGATAGAAGCGTGAAGTATCGTGGTTGTCGAGGAATATCAGCAGATTCATGGGGTCGGCATAGACAAGGTCTTGTGTCAGATAATCATAAAGACGGAATAATCCTCCGCTCCAATCGGTGGTCTCTTCATCAAAAGCCCGATTCATGTGCTCCATTAAAGGGAAGTCCATTACTGTACGAAGATTTGAGTTTCTGGGTGCGGCAAGTTTGCTGTCTTTTTGCCAGAAGGAAACGAGTACATTGCTGTTGAGCCAGGTTTCGCCCACGATGTTGAAGTCGGGATACTCCTCGTTGACGGCTTTACACCAGTGAGACATCATATCGAAGTCTGCGTAGGGATGCGTATCTTGGCGAATTCCGTTGATACCTGCATATTCAATCCACCAAATACTGCTTTGAATCAGATAGTTGGCTACGTGGCGATTGCGTTGGTTGAAGTCGGGCATTGATTCGGTGAACCAACCGTCGACTGCTAATTTACGCTCATAGTCGGCGGCATGTATATCTTGTACACTGGCGGTTTTATAAGAAGTCTGTACATAATTTCCTCTGAAATTGAACCAGTCTTTTGAAGGCATATCCTTGAACAGGTAGTTCTCGCTGCCGCAATGATTGAATATCATGTCCATCACCACTTTCATGCCTTTGGCGTGAGCCGCATCTACCAGTTTGCGGAATTCTTCATTGTTACCGAAGCGGCGGTCTACCTGATAGTAATCGGTGATGGCATAGCCATGGTATGAACCTTCTTTCATATCATTTTCCTGAATAGGGTTGAGCCAGATGGCAGTGATACCCAAATTATCCAAGTAATCCAAATGATTTTCGATACCTTTCAAGTCACCGCCATGGCGTGCAAACGGTTCATTACGGTCTACTTTTGATTCGAGCATTCCCGGGATAATATCGTTCGAAGGGTCACCATTGGAAAAACGGTCCGGCATAATCAGATAAAGTACGTCACCGGCATTGAATCCTTTTACATCAGAAGCACCGTTTCTACGTTGTTTAATTTCGTAAGGGACAACAGTTTCTTTTTTACCTTGTTTCAAAGTTATATTGAAAGATTGGGGAGCCGCCTCCGACAAATCCATATATAAGAGAAGATAGTTCGGATTCTCTTGTTTGACTACCTCTTTCAAGAGAATGTCTTTGGCGGAAATACTCACATCACTTGACGAGATGTTCTCGCCATATAATAATACTTGTAACTCGGGATTTTTCATACCTGCCCACCAAAAGGTCGGGGCAACTTTTTTAATAATGGCTGCAGACGTGGGGTGCTGTAAGCCGAAGAGTGCGAGCAGTGTCATAAGTATAAAACTTCTTTTCATAATATATAGTATTTAATGTTATTCGGTTTGCTTGGTATTGCAAATGTAGGAGAGTAAAGAATCTCTTTTTAAGGCTGGAATAAAAATATAAATGCTCTTTTATGTTATATAATTGATTATTAGGGGGTCTGTATCCCTTGATTGGGTAGAAAATATAAATGGATATGAAAATATATTTCTTGTTTTTCTTTATTTTAATTACTTATCTTTATATATTTGTGTAATACTTAATTAATACGGAATGAGAAAAATCACATATTGTCTTATATTGTTCCTTTTTATCTACCCGTTGAGCTTGATGGCTGATAACGGATTGAATGAATCTGTACTGAAAGAGTTGGATAGGGTCATAGAGGAAAAGTATTCTTTTCATGTGCATAAAGAAAAAGAAATTGATGAAATAAAGGCTCGTCTTCACCGGTCTGGGAACAATGAAGAAAAGTATGAACTCTGCGGTTCGCTTTTTTATCTCTATCTGCATTATCAGGCCGATTCTTCTTTATATTATATAAATGAGAAAATGCGTTTGCTTCCTTTGCTTGACAAACCCGAGTTGAAGAATGAGATTATCATTAATCGTGCTGAGGTGATGGGAGTGATGGGCATGTATAATGAGGCATTGGAACAGTTGAGGCAGATTAATCCACAGGCATTGGAATTGGGACCGCTGAACTATTATTACCGTACTTTCCGGGCTTATTATGGTTGGGTGGCCGATTATACGACCAATGCGGAGGAAAAACAGAAGTATCTGGAGAAGACAGACGCTTATCGTGATTCTATTCTGGCAACAGCGCGTCCGGGAGTGGACAGAGATATCGTACTGGCGGAGAAGTACATGGTGGCAGGCAAACCGGATAGTTCACTGGTTATCCTGAATGGGCTGTTGAAGAAGAATCCTGATGAGCGGCAGAAGGCATACATCTATTATACGTTGTCCGAGGTGTATGATGTGACTGAGGATATGGATAAACAGATTTATTATTTGGCTTTGACTGCTGTGGTTGATTTGCAGTCTGCTACTAAAGAGTATGCGTCTTTGCAGAAACTGGCTCAATTAATGTATGAAAAAGGAGATATAGACCGTGCGTACAAATATCTGAATTGTTCGATGGAAGATGCTGTTTCGTGCAATGCCCGGTTGCGCTTTATTGAAGTAACTCAGTTCTTTCCTATTATTGACAAGGCTTATAAGTTGAAGGATCAGAGAGAGCGGCAGATCTCTCGTGCTTTGTTGATAAGTGTCAGCCTTTTGTCTCTTTTTCTCATTGCTGCCATTTTCTATCTGTATAGATGGATGAAAAAATTATCGGCTATGCGTAGAGATTTAAGTCAGGCTAACAAGCGATTGACTGATGTAAATGATGAATTGGAGCAGACCGGTAAGATAAAGGAAGTGTATATTGCCCGTTACCTGGACAGATGTGTGATTTATCTTGATAAGCTGGAACTCTATCGTCGTTCATTGGCAAAAATGGCGATGGCATCCCGTATAGATGATTTGTTTAAAGCCATTAAGTCTGAACAGTTTATCCGTGATGAACGGAAAGACTTTTATAATGAATTTGATAAGTCTTTCTTGGAATTATTTCCTCATTTTATTGCCTCTTTTAATAAATTATTGATAGAGGAGGGAAGAATATATCCTAAGTCGGGCGAATTGTTGACTACCGAACTTCGCATCTTCGCTTTGATTCGCCTGGGGGTGACAGACAGTAATAAGATTGCCCATTTCTTGGGTTATTCTTTGGCTACGATATACAACTATCGCAGTAAGATAAGGAATAAGGCAATAGGAGATAAAGAACAATTCGAGCACGATGTGATGAATTTATAATGCGGACTGACGCATCACTCTATACGTACGTATGTGTGGACCTTTGCTTCCGTATGTATGGGCTTACACGTTAGTATGCATGAGGCGATGCGTACTAACGTGTTTTATAATGCCCTTGTCGGTTACTGTTTCTCTTTAATAATGCCTACACAACCTGCACCGATAATGAGGAATATACCTGCCAACACCAGCATGTTGACTTCCGGGGCAACGTTGCCTGCCGTGGTAAACATTTTCAATATCATTCCTCCCAATGAAGCGGCTACGATTTGCGGGATGCAGATGGTTCCGTTAAAGAGCCCCAAATAAGTACCCATGTGCCCTCCTGTCAACGCATTGGTCAGGATAGTGAAAGGCAAAGCCAACATTGCTGCCCATGCACAGCCAATCAGGGCAAAGGATGCAAATAATGCATATTGATTGTGGATGAATAAAACAGAGATGAAACCAATGCCTCCCAGCACCAAGCTGAGTACATAGGCAAACTTTTTGTTTTTAATCACCGGAATCACCGCCGCCCAAATGACTGAGCCGATTGCCTGTACCGCAAACAAAATACCCACCCAGTCGGCAGCATTCTGATATTGTATGGATTGAGTATCGAGGACTACTTTCGCTGTACCTTCTGCCATTGTTTCCACCGTAGGAGTGTCGAAGACATTCAATGCCACAGTTCCATTGGTGTAAGTCCACATAAACATAAAGGCTGCCCAACAGAAGAATTGCACCAAGCCTACCGTCCAAAAAGCTTTCGGTGCTTTGAGCAACAGCTTGAACATATTTGTTCTTTCCTTCTTCTCTTCATTGGTAATGCCGTGATATTCTGCATATTCTTCCGGTGGGAATTCCTTCACTTTGGCCGATGTATAAAGGACGCAAAGTATCAGGATGAATGCTCCGATATAGAAAGAATAGATGACAGAATCAGGCACGACTCCCTTGGGGGCGATATTGCTGATACCGATTGCCGCGAAGATAAACGGAAACAGATATCCTGCCAAACTTCCTGCATTACAAAGGAAACTTTGAATGGAATAGGCAAGTCCTTTCTGCTTCTCGTTGACCATATCGCCTACCATCATTTTAAAAGGTTGCATAGCCATATTGATGGAAGTATCGAGAAACATCAAAGATACCAGGCCAAAAATCATGGCGGCACTGACACTCATTCCGAAGCTTCCCGCATTCGGCAACAGGCACATGACACACACCGCAACGAGTGCCCCCACAAACAGGTAAGGAATACGTCGTCCGAAACGTGTCCAGGTGCGGTCGCTCAAAGCACCGATGATAGGTTGTACGATGATTCCTGCCAATGGTGGAAGAATCCAAAAGTAACTTAAGTCGTGAGGGTCTGCCCCCAGTGTGGAAAAGATGCGGCTTATATTAGCACTTTGCAAAGCGTAGGCTATTTGTACGCCAAAGAATCCGAAACTAATGTTCCATAGTTTCCAAAATCCTAAATCCGGTATTTTCTTCATGATATTGATATGAGTTAGAATCTGCCTGCGGCGTCAATCATTTCTTTCATCTTTTCATTAAACTTGTTGCTCTTCATCAACTCTTCCAGAGTGAGATGCATTCTGTATCTCCAATAATGGCGCGGGTTGGCCGGTACATTAATCCGTTCGGCGTCTACATTCGGGTAACGGATTTCCTCGTCCATCGATAACCAGTCTTGGAATGACAGGATACAGAGCAAAGACGGACATTCCAAATGGTTGCGCACAATCTCTTCGCAAACCCATCCCGGTGCGGCTGTGGGCACTTCGCCCCAATGTCCCAGCACTTGGTTGTAATAGCGGCAAGTCTGTTCGTAATCTTCTTCCCACCAGCCGCGCAATGTAGCCATGTCATGGGTAGAAATGGTGCAAACCGAACGATAAGGATACTCCCATACATGACCGAATTCGTGTTGGGGATTTTTAGGCATACGCTGAATTTCAAGGCTGAGTATCTGCAACTGTTCCATTACCCAAGGTACACAGTCGGGCACCATACCCAAGTCTTCACCACATACCAGCATCGATGTAGATTGTGTCAGGATAGGTAGTTTCTTCATCGCTTCCTGATACCAGAACTGGTTATGACGTTGATAATAATAGTGGTTATAAAGGCGGTTAAACACTTCCTTCTCTTCCGGGCTCAACACTTCAAAGATGAAATCGTTCTGCACGGCGATGCGTGGATGGTACATGGAAGGGTGTTTACGGTCAGGTACGAAAAGTACATTGCTGATTAGTGTATACAGCCCTTCGCATATATTTCTGCTTTCTTCGTCTTTCCGTTCGGCAAAGTAGGCTTCTACCTTACGCTGTGTATCAAATTCAGAACGCATTTCATAAATATCATCGTGGCAGTGTTGCACAAATGTCTCTTTCACCCTATCGGCTTTCTCACCAAAAATGCGGTTCAGGATGTTTTCATTGATGAACGGTTTTGTCATGAAATCTTTTTGGAAGGTCAGCCCATAGCTTTGTATTTCGTCTACGCTCATTGGCAGAGCAGGTACAAACTGTCCCAGTAAGCCATGAACCGAATGGGAGGGAATCTCCCAAATGCGGAAGAAGCCCAAGATGTGGTCGATGCGGTAGGCAGTAAAGTATTCTGCCATTTTGCGGAAACGCTTCTGCCACCATTGGTAATCATCCTTTTCCATTACATCCCAATTGTATGTGGGGAACCCCCAGTTCTGTCCGTTAGTGGAGAATGCATCGGGCGGTGCACCGGCTTGTCCGTTCATATTGAAATAATAAGGCTCAATCCAGGCTTCCACACTATTGCGGCTGATTCCGATGGGGATATCTCCTTTAAAGATAATGCCCTTTTCGCGTGCATAATTGCCGGCATCCAATAATTGGATGTGTAGGTTGTATTGTATATAATAATAGAAAGCAATTTCTTCGTAACAGTCGCTTTCGGGTATGCACATGGCGGCTATTTCATCTGCATGATATTCATTATGCTCGGGCCATTGGCTGAAATTGGGAGTACCATATTGATCTCTTAAATAAGAGAAAGCAGCGTAGGGGAGTAGCCAATGTTCATTTTCTTTGAAGAACTTTTTGAACTCGGCAGAAGCCAGCACTTTTTTCCCCGTTTGTTGGTACATTGATTTCAGATAGGCTCGTTTGGTGTTGTTCACCGCTTCATAGTCGATTTGGGGAAGGGCATTCAGCTCTTTTCGTTTTTCTTCATAGAAAGTCAAGGCTTCTTTATCTTTCAACTTGCCCAGCTGACGCAGGTCGATGTACATGGGATGGAATGCATAAATTGAAATGCTGTTGTAGGGATAAGAGTCCATCCATGTATTGGTAATGGTGGTGTCATTGATGGGAAGAATCTGTATGGCTTGCTGGTGGGTGCTCACTGCCCAGTCTATCAGCTTCTTCAAATCACCGAAGTCGCCTACGCCAAAACTTCCTTCGCTGCGTAACGAGAAGACCGGAATGGCAGTACCTGCTACCTTGCGTGCAGAAGAAGTGAAACGGACTTCGGATTCGGGAGTGAGGTAGATTTCTCCTTTTTTCATTCCATCGATGCAGAGCAGGCGGTTATTGTGGGCCTCCCATTCTTCCACTTCTTTTGTATCGGCATTGCAGGCTACAAATTTGTATTCCAGTGGGAATTCCAGACTGGCGGCATTCAGTGTCACCGTCCATTCATTAGCTTGGATTTCTTCCATCAATACAGTTTGTTTGCAGTCCCAGTTGCCCAAGGCGGCACCGCGTCCGCAAATTCCCAGCTGTTGGTGTTTGTGATGCAAGCAGGGACAGAGTGCGCGGAACGTAATACTGCAATCGGCAGGAGCCATTGTCTTTATACTGTTGGCAGATTGGTAGTCACCGCTGAATGCAGAACTATATAAATAGGATTCTTGTGGAAGGTCTTTCCAAAAGTCATCTAAGATATAATGACAGTTTCTTTTTTTTCCGGGACAGAAAATGTGGGGCATCGTTCCACTTTCCCGCCGGATACATTGTCCGTCGCGATAAACTCCATAACGGTAGGAGATAGGGATGCCTGCGGGGGCGTCTGTCATTTCGGCACTGCCTTCCCAGCGGATTCCGTCTCCGGTGCTGAGCATGATTGGTTGGTTATCGTTGCCGCATAAGGTTGCGCCGAGCATTTCTCCCCAGGCGGTGCGGTATTCGATTCGGAATGTGAGTTTCATGTTATTATCTTATTAATGGTTTATATTCCAAATAGTTTAATGTTCCAAAATTAAGACTTTCCTGCATATAATCTTCATCAAGTGATTGAAATTATAAGAAAAAGAATGTTTGTCCGAAGTTCCCTTTTTGTTTGCATTCGTCTGTTTTCCCCCATTTCATCGATAAAAATGGCAAAAGGAAATACTATGGTACTCTTTGGGAAAAGGAAATGAAATATAAATGAAAAGCAGAGAGCCTTGTGTGTGGAAGGGGGAGAATGTATATAAAAAGTCCCGACTCGGTGAAGAGTCGGGACTACCTCAAATTGTAAGATGTGAGGATTGGTTTTTTTTAATTTTTAAATATTTAGTTGAATACAACTATTACGCGTCGATATTTGCATACGTCGCGTTTTTCTCTATGAACTCGCGGCGCGGACCTACATCATCTCCCATCAACATTGAGAAGATATAATCCACGTTCGCGGCATTTTCTATTGTTACTTGTTTCAGGATACGAGTTTCGGGATTCATCGTTGTTTCCCAAAGCTGTTCGGGATTCATTTCACCCAAACCTTTGTATCGCTGTGTATGGATACCGTTCTCCTGACCATCACCATATTTTCGGATAAATTCCTGGCGGGCTTCTTCAGTATAGCAATATTCGCTGATCTTACCTTTACTGCATTTGTAGAGGGGCGGATTTGCAATATATAAGTGGCCGTTTTCGATAATTTCCGGCATATAGCGGTAGAACAGCGTCATGATAAGTGTGTCGATGTGCGAACCATCGACATCGGCATCGGTCATGATTACGACTTTATGATAACGCAGTTTGTCAATATTTGCTTTTTTGCTGTCATCGTCACCGTCCACACCGAAACGTACCCCCAATGCGGTGATGATATTGTTTACCTCATCGCTTTCAAATGCTTTGTGCCACATTGCTTTTTCCACATTCAGAATCTTACCTCTCAATGGCAGGATAGCTTGAGTGGCACGACTGCGTCCTTGTTTGGCAGAACCGCCTGCAGAGTCACCCTCGACAAGGAATAATTCACATTCTTCAGGATTACGGCTGGAGCAGTCGGCAAGTTTGCCCGGCAGTCCGCCACCACCCATCGGGCTTTTTCGCTGAACAGATTCGCGTGCTTTACGTGCGGCAATGCGGGCTGTGGCAGCCAAAATCACTTTGTCTACAATTTGTTTTGCTTCTTTCGGATGCTCTTCCAAATAATAGGTAAGTGCTTCACCTACTGCTTGGTTTACGGCTCCGCTGACTTCGCTGTTGCCCAGTTTGGTCTTGGTTTGCCCTTCAAATTGCGGTTCGGCTACTTTTACAGAGATAACGGCAATCAAACCTTCGCGGAAGTCTTCTCCCGAGATTTCAACTTTGGCCTTCTCCAATGCCTTGATGTCTTCGGCATATTTTTTAAGTACACGTGTCAGTGCACTGCGGAATCCCGCTTCGTGCGTACCGCCTTCTATCGTGTTGATATTGTTGACATAAGAATGCAGACTTTCACGATAACCGGTGTTGTACATGATAGCACATTCAATCGGGGTACCGTTCTTTTCTGTGTTCAGATAAATCACATCATCAATCAATGAGTCGTTGTTTCGGTTCAGAAAACGTACAAACTCTTTCACTCCTTCATCCGAGTGGAACACCTCTTTTTTGAAGTTTCCTTCTTCGTCTTTCTGGCGGCGGTCGGTAAGCGAGATGGTGATACCCTTGTTCAGGTAAGCCAATTCGCGCATACGTGCTTCGAGGATGTCATATTTATATTCGGTAACAGTGAAGATAGACTCATCCGGCCAAAAGGTTTGTTTGGTACCGCTGATTTCTGCCATGCCTACTTCCTTAACCGAGTACAGAGGATGTCCGCATGAATATTCCTGCTGGAAAATCTTACCGTTGCGGAACACTTGTGTAGTCATGTGCTTGGACAGTGCGTTCACACACGATACACCTACACCGTGAAGACCACCGGATACTTTATAAGAACCTTTATCGAATTTACCTCCGGCATGGAGTACCGTCATGACGACTTCCAATGCGGATTTCTTTTCCTTTTCGTGGTAGTCCACCGGAATACCACGGCCGTTGTCCTGCACTGTGATGGAGTTGTCTTCGTTGATTGTTACTTCGATGTGGTCGCAATAACCGGCCAGCGCTTCGTCGATAGAGTTGTCAACAACTTCATAAACCAAGTGGTGCAAACCCTTTTCGCTGATATCTCCGATATACATGGCGGGACGTTTACGTACGGCCTCCAGTCCTTCAAGAACCTGGATATTGCTGGCCGAATAATTGTTCTCGCCGTTTATCTTTTCTTCTTCAGTCATGTTTAATTCGATTTCTTTATTTAGCTTTCAAAGATACAAAAAAATGCTGATATAGAAGGAGTCTTGGAGGATAAAAAAATTAAATTTATGGCTTGGCTGGAATAATGCCGGAGCATTTTGGATTCTTGTTTTCTGAAACGACAAAAGGCCGAATCACATGATTCAGCCTATTTTATCTTTTGGTTTAAGACTTTGCTTAAGCGAGCTTGCTAATATGAGCAGCCAATTTAGACTTCAGGTTAGAAGCTTTATTCTTATGAATAATGTTGCGCTTAGCTAACTTGTCCAACATCTTTTGGATGCCCGGATACATTGCAACAGCTTCTGCTTTATCAGAAGTCTCACGAAGTTTTTTAACAGCATTACGCATTGTTTTAGCATAATATCTGTTATGAAGTCTTCTCTTCTCTTCCTGTCTGATTCTCTTTAGTGATGATTTGTGATTTGCCATCTCGACTAATCTTTAGTTTTGTTCTTTTATTATTTTTTATTTGTAGCCCCTGGGGGAATCGAACCCCCCTTTCAAGAATGAAAATCTTGCGTCCTAACCGATAGACGAAGGGGCCGGGCCTTTAATTGCCAGCCTTAGCTTGGCGTTTGCGTCGGAGAGTGTTTTTCTCTTTTGCGGTTGCAAAGGTAGAAACTATTTTTTAATCTCCAAAATATTCGAGTGATTTTTTTTAGTTTTTTGTTCGTTTTACCCGAAAATGACTACTTTTGTGCATGATAGAGGCTTAATAATGGAAGAATATGTTGCAAAAAACAGTTGGAATCGTACTTCATAGTCTAAAGTATAATGATACTTCGAACATTGTCGATATCTATACGCAGCACACGGGGCGGGCTTCGTTCCTGGTGAAAATTCCCCGTTCGCGTAAGTCGACGGTGAAGTCAGTGCTTTTTCAGCCTCTTGCCATGGTGGAGTTTGAGGCAGACTATCGCCCGAATACCAACCTTTATCCTGTTAAGGAGGCTAAATCATGGTATCCGTTTTATACCTTGCCCTATGACCCTTATAAATCGGCCATAGCCATGTTTCTTGCCGAGTTTCTTTATCGGGCATTGCGTGAGGAGGCGGAGAACAGGCCGCTTTTTGCTTATCTGGAGCATTCTATTCGTTGGTTGGATGGATGTGAGCATGGGTTTGCCAATTTTCATTTGGTATTTTTGATGCGCTTTTCCCGTTTTCTCGGTCTCTATCCTAATACAGAAGATTATGATGAGGGATGTTTCTTTGATTTGCTCAATGCTTGTTTTACTCCCATACAGCCTTCGCATGGGGCATTTCTGAAGCCGGATGAGGCTTCTCGTATTAATATTCTGATGCGGATGAATTATGAGACGATGCACCTTTTTGCCATGAGTCGTGCAGAGCGCAACCGTTGTCTTACCATTATCAATGATTATTATCGCTTGCATTTGCCTGATTTCCCTTTGCTTAAATCATTGGATGTGTTGAAAGAACTCTTTGCCTGAAAACCGATATTTTTCTGCGGATTCAAATACGAAGTAAAGGAAAACGGGGCAGTCATTATTCTTGGGGATTTATATGTCATATCACCGACAAAGGAAGAGTAAGCTGTTTCTTAGGGTCAGCCAAAGTCTTTTAAACGGAAGATTATTACAGTCCACGGCAACAGACCGTACGGTCCACTGTAACGGACTGTACAGTCTATGGTAACGGACTATACAGTCCACTGCCGGAGACTGTAGTAATTCGACTGACAGACAGGCTTAATCGAAGGGATGCAAACGCTTATTCCGGCTGATGAAACAACGTAGGGACTTCTAAACATATGCAGAGCGTTTGAAAACCGGAGGAGACAACATCCGGTGACTGGTGCCGGCTGGATATGTTGAATCCCCAAGAATACAAACCGGCCATAAAAAAGACAGAAGAGTGTTTCTTACACAAAACCAAGGTCTTTTCAGAAAAACTCTTCTGCCTTTTTCAAAGACTTCAGCCGCTTTTAGGCAAACGCTTCCGTCTTTTTTCTATGCTGTTTAAAGACTTTATGCCAACAGCTCTTTTACCTTAGCGGAAATGGCGCGACCTTCTGCTTTGCCTGCCAGTTGCTTGGTAGCCACGCCCATTACCTTACCCATATCTTGCGGGCCGGTTGCGCCTACTTCTGCAATGATTGTTTTCAAAGCAGCTTCCAATTCTTCGGCCCCCATCTGTTTCGGCAGATAGGCTTCGATAACGGCTACCTGGGCCAGTTCGGTTTCTGCCAGATCGGAACGGCCTTGTCCGGTGTAAATAGCAGCAGAGTCTTTGCCTTGTTTTACCAATTTCTGCATAATTTTCAGAGCAGCATCATCGGTCAGTGTATCATTGGCTCCCGGAGCGGTTTTTGCTTCGAGGAAGAATTTCTTCACATTGCGTAAAGTTTCTAATTTCACTTTATCCTTGGCTTTCATAGCCTCTTTGATATCGTTGCTGATTACGTCAAATAAATCCATATTCTCTATAATTTTAGTTGTTAAAATGTTATTGTTATGCCACCGTTTTCGGTATCGTTGTTATTGAATGTTTCCTCTTCTTCGGCTATGGCTTTGGATTGGATGCTTTCAAGCACGGTCTTGGTGCGCTGATAAGTGGGAGTTGTTTCCACCATGCTGATGATGTCATCATTATCAAGGTCTTCCAGACTGAATATATAGATGTTGTGGCGTTTTTTCTTGTTACTGTTTTTGAAAGTGTCGCGACCGTAGTAGTCTCCACGGCGTTCATCCTTGCGCTGTTCTTCTTCTTCTTGTTCTTCCAGCTTCTTTTGTTCTTCGATGGTGCGTTTGTTGAGCATGTTGTCCATGCCCGGTACGTCTTTGATGCCGAAGCCGGTTGCCAATACAGTGAACTTCACTTTGTTTTCCAGAGTTTCGTCGATGTAAAGTCCCCATTTGGTTTCCACATCTTTGCCAAACTTACTCATGAAATCATGCACTTCGTTCATCTCTTCCATCATCAGTTCGCTTTTGGTGCTGAAAGAAATGTTGAACAGAATCTTCTTTGAGTTGAAAATATCATTGTTGTTCAGCAGCGGCGAGTGCAGCGCATCATTGATGGCCTGGCTCACACGATTTTCTCCTTCACCGTATCCGGTACTCATTATGGCCACACCACCGTCTTTCAATACTGTTTTCACATCATTGAAGTCGAGGTTGATGGTACCGCGGATAGTGATGATTTCAGCAATGCTTTTTGCTGCTACAGAAAGGGTGTCGTCTGCTTTTCCGAAAGCATTCATGACACTGAAGTCGGAGTAGATGTCGCGCAGGCGTTCATTGTTGATGACCAGCAAAGCATCTACATGCTGGCTCATTTGCTCCACACCGTCCAGTGCCTGGTCTATTTTGCGGTTACCCTCGAATAAGAAGGGTATAGTAACTATACCCACGGTAAGGATATCCATGTCTTTGGCTGTTTTGGCAATGATAGGTGCAGCGCCGGTTCCGGTTCCTCCACCCATTCCGGCAGTGATAAATACCATTTTACAGCCGTCGTTCAGCATATGTTTTACATCTTCGATGCTTTCTTCGGCGGCTTCGCGTGCACGTGCAGGACGATTTCCGGCCCCCAGTCCTTCTTTACCCAGTTGCAGCTTGACGGGAACAGGCGATTCGGCCAATGCCTGATTGTCTGTGTTGCACACTACAAATGTTACATCGTGAATACCTTCTTTATACATGTGATTTACGGCATTGCCGCCGCCACCACCCACACCGATTACTTTAATGATAGTCGGGTTGTCTTGTGGGAAATCGAATGGCATTATAGTTTCATCAGACATAATCTTACTATATTATATAAGGTGATGTAATTTACTTGTTTCTTTTAATCTTCTTTCAACAGGTCGTCAGAGAGTGTGGTAATTTTTTTACCGAGCTTTGACCAAAGGCTGCTGCCTTTTTTCAATTGCTTGATTTCTTTCTCCAATTCTCGTATTTGAGCATTCTTGGTTTCTACATCCAGTAGTTCTGCCTTGCTCAAAGCAGCTAATGCTTCTTTATATTTTTCGGCATTCTTTAATTCGATGGCTTTCTTTATAAAGCTTTCGCAGTCGGCAATGCGTTGCTTTTCAGCTTCTTCCTTTCTGCGTTTTTCTTCAGCTTCCTGTGCCAGTCTTCTTCTTTTTTCTTCTGCACTTTCTCCTTCTTCGGTAAAGAGTCCGGTTTGAATGGGCTGAGCCGGTTCTCTCGGATATTCAGGGCGATAACAGTTTTCTTTTCCGACAGCCAGCAGTGCAATGATGGTGTTGGACATTCCGTCTTTTTTCAGTTCAATTCCTCCTTTAAGGCTCAGTTGGGAGTCTTTTGCCATTCTCACCTTTTCCAGTTTGGTTCGTTTGCTGAAGGCTTCTTCCATATTTTTCAAGTTGGCTGCACCACCGGTGACAATGGCTCCTGCCAATAATTTGTCATCGTAGCCGGAGAGCACAATCTGATTCCATACGTTTGCCAATATTTCGTTGACACGCGCTTCCACAATATCTTCCAATAGGTGGGCTTCAATACTGCATTTCCCGTCGATGGCATAGTTGGGTGTTTCTTCTTCATCTTTTGACGGATCGATATAGGCGTTACCGTATTTTAGTTTCAACTCTTCGGCATCCTCTTCTTCTATTTGCTGGCTGCAAATATCTTTGGTAATATTGCTGCCACCCAAAGGAATAACTGCCAGATGGCGGAGGATATTGTTTTTATAAACCGAAACTGTGGTTGTATCTGCGCCAAAGTCGATGAGCATACACCCGGAACGTCTTTCGCTGTTGGTCAGTACTGCATTGGCAAGTGCCAATGGCGAGATGACATAGTCTGCAATTTCTATTCCTGCCTGGTGGAAACATTTATCGATATTCTGTTTAACACTGCTACGGGCAATGATGTTGAGGAAGCGCCCTTCGATATGGTCACTGGGAACACCGACAGGATCTGCTAACAAGTTGATGCCTACTTTATATTCTTGCGGGGCTACCTCCAATATATCTTGGTCGATGATGGGTACTTCGCGGTTGCTGTCCATCAGCGAGTCAATTAACTCTTGTGATATTTTAGTTTCTTCTTCCAAGTGGCGTACTTCCGTGTTGCGGATAGTGCGGAGCGATTGTCCGCCGATGCCTACATATACCTTTCCGATAGAAGCCTTTAATGTCGATTCCAGTTTCTTGATAATCGAAGTAAGGCTTTGTGCGGTTTTATCCAGATTGTAAATCACTCCCTTACGGATAAAATCCGAAGAGTTTTCGCTGGCGAGGGCCAGCACTTGTATGCTTCCGTCCGCATGTTTCTTTCCTGCAATACCTGTGATCTTTGAAGACCCCAATTCTATTGCTACAATAAAATCTGTTGCTGCCATATCTTACTTCTCTTTTTTGGTACAAATAATCTGATTGCTAAATTCCAAACTGATGCGGCTGTATTTGTTCCAGCCCACCTGGTTCAGACCTTTTTTATAAAAAATCTTCAGTCTTTCAAACTTTTCCTCATAATCGCCGGGTTTCCCAAGGAAAATAATATGTTCTCCAACGCGCGGAACCAGTTCCAACTCTTTGGCAGGAGTGACATTTATCTGTTCAATTTGGGCCTCCCATAGAGGATGATTTTGTAGGAAGATACCTAACTTATATAATTCTTTCGTGGCAAAGTCACGATCTACACTACCGGTAACAACAGCTACATGGGCCGAACTGTTGGGTATCGGCATCACTTTTCCTTTGCTGTCAATGTAATAATTGTCTCCGTTCGCAGCCATTACCCTTAATAAAGGCAAACGCTGCGTAACTTCGATGCCTATCTTACGGCCGGGAGTGCGGTAGCATTCCACATTTTCAATCAATGGGTGCTTGCTGAGTTCATCTTCCAAAAGCCGGGTATTGATATCTCCCATTTTTTTCCCTATGGGAGACAGTTTCTTACTGTTAAGTAAGCGGAGTACTTCTTTTTGGGTGATGAAACCATGGTCGATACTGTCATTGATAATCAATTCCATACCCTTGCAAGTCTGATCTGCAGGCTTGGTATTGAAGACTGTAACTGCTACTATAAGGTAAGCTGTTATCAGTAACAAGAACAGGAGTATGAAAATTCGTTTAATCATTGTTTGTTCAGTAATTCGCAGATTTGGGGAACATAGTTTTCAATGTCTCCTGCACCTAAGGTGATTAATACTTCTATATTCTTATTTCTCAGTACATCTAGAATCTCTTCTTTTGAACACATGGATTTCTCAATGCCGGGGCGCAGATTGTCGTAAATCAATCGGCTGCTTACTCCGGGAATAGGTTTCTCTCGTGCCGGATAGATATCCACCAAAATTACTTCATCCAGCAATGACAGACTATCGGCAAAGTCTTGGTAGAAGTCACGTGTACGGGTATAGAGATGCGGCTGAAATACTGCAGTCAGTTTCTTGTCCCGGTATAAAGCACGCATGGAAAGAATACTTTGACGGATTTCAGACGGATGGTGGGCATAGTCACTCAGGAATACTACTTTGTCGTTCTTGATTTTAAAGTCAAAACGACGGTCTACTCCACGGAAAGTTTTCATGCCTTCTTTTATCTCTTCATTGGTGACACCGCTCATTTGGGCCAATGCCATAGCTGCCACTCCATTTTCAATATTAATGGCAATGGGCACCCCCAATTGAATATCATCAATATTGCCCAATGGCGAAATATAGTCAAAGAATATTTCACCGCTTCCGATACGGATATTCTCTGCATGAAAGTCACCTTCTTCTTTAGAATAGGTATATAGTTGTACACCTTCTTGTAAATCGGGTTGCAATTCAATGCCTTTGCGCATGATAAGCGCTCCCCCCGGACGAATTAAAGAAGTGTAATGGCGGAAGCTTTCCAAATAGGCTTCTTTAGTGCCGTAGATGTCCAAATGGTCGGCATCAGTAGCAGTAACTACCGATATATAAGGTGAAAGCCAATGAAAGGAACGGTCGAATTCATCAGCTTCGATGACTACATATTCACTGGTATCGGACAACAGTAAATTAGTTCCGTAATTTTTTGAGATACCTCCCAGAAAAGCGTTACAGCCTACATGGGATTGATGAAGCAAGTGGGCTGTCATGGTCGAAGTGGTTGTTTTGCCGTGTGTGCCGGCTACACAAAGACCTTTTCCGGCACGAGTTAACATGCCCAATACTTGCGAACGTTTCTGTATCTCGAATCCATTTTCACGGAAATAGGTAAACTCTTTATGTGTTTCGGGAATAGCAGGAGTATATACGACCAAAGTGCTTGATGCGTCACGGAATGATGCGGGTATTTGGTCTGAGCGGTCTTCGTAATGAATAGCTGCTCCTTCTTCTATCAACTTTTCCGTCAGTTCACTTGGAGTACGGTCATAGCCACCTACATTCTTGCCTTTTGACAAGAAGTAACGTACCAATGCACTCATACCGATGCCTCCGGCACCGATAAAGTAAACTGATTTTAGTGTATTAACATTCATTTCTCTTTCTATAATCATCAGCCAATTCATAGACTTCGCGTGCAATCACATTTGCAGAGTCTGTAAAGGCCAGTTTTGCAATATTTGTACTTAAACTCTTTAGCAATTCAGGATGTTGGACAGCTTCAATTGCTTTATCCAACAAAGCTTCTTTGGCAGCAGCATCTTTTATGTAGAGCGCTGCATTTTTATTGACTAGCGCCAATGCGTTTTTGGTTTGATGGTCTTCTGCTACGTTGGGAGAGGGTACCAGAATGACCGGTTTCTGCAATAAACAGAACTCAGAGATAGAACCGGCCCCGGCACGGCTGATTACCAAGTCAGCAGCACTGTATGCCGATGCCATGTCGCTAATGAAATCGGTAACATGAAGCATGGGCAGTTCCCCTGCTTTAGCCACGGCTGCACGAACTTCATCAATGTAAATCTTACCGGTTTGCCAGATGAACTGCACACCTGATGTGCGTATCTTTTCAAGTCCTTCCATCATACAGTGGTTGATAGTACGTGCGCCAAGACTTCCTCCCAAAATAAGGACAACTTTCTTTTCGGGGTTAAGACCAAAGGAACGGATGGCTTCTTCGCGGCTGATAGTATGATTGAGTAACCCTTGGCGTACAGGATTACCGGTCAGGATGATTTTATCTTTTTCGAAGAAACGTTCCATACCGTCGTATGCTACACATATCTTGCAGGCTTTTTTTGCCAACAGTTTATTCGTAACTCCGGCATAAGAATTCTGCTCTTGCAACAAGGTGGGGATTCCCATCATACCGGCTACTTTCAATGTAGGGCCGCTGGCATATCCACCGACTCCGACTGCTGCATGAGGACGGAATTCTTTGATTATTTTGCGTGCTTTCCACTGGCTCTTTGCCAGTTTGTAAAGAACGGATATATTTTTCAGCAAGTTCTTACGGTCGAACCCTGCAACGGGTAAACCTTTTATCGGATAACCGGCAGCGGGAACACGATGCATTTCCATTCTGCCTTCAGCACCTACGAACAGGATTTCCGCTTCGGGATGTTGCTCTTTAATGGCATTGGCAATGGATACGGCAGGGAAAATATGTCCGCCGGTTCCTCCTCCGCTGATGATAATTCTTAAATTCTCTTCCATTTCTTGCTCTATTTTGATGCAAAGTTATGAATAAACTCCTAATATGTTCAGTCTTAGACTGATTTATTGTTTTCGGAAGCTTCTGTCGGTATTGTTTCGTCTGTCGGAATAGATTCTGAAACCTCCGAAAGCGTATCTTCGTTTTCAGGTTTGCCGGCTGCTTCTGCTGTTACCAGGCCTCGTGCGTGTTCCAGCAAAATTTGGGTAGCTGCTTGTAACTTGACTTCGGCAGTAGTCTCTTCTTCCTGTTTCTTTTGTTCTTCTTTCTCTGCTACATATCGGCTGACACTGAGAATCATGCCGATATAGGCGCAGTTGATTAAAGTAGAGGTACCTCCCTTACTGATGAGAGGCAATGGTTGTCCTGTAACAGGGAAAAGACCTACTGCCACCATCATATTCAACATAGCTTGAGAAACTAGCAAAATGGCAATACCCATGACAAGGAATGCGGGAAAAGCTTTTTCGCTTTTTCGAGCTATCTTTCCGGCGCGCATCAGCAACCAAATGTAGAGTACGACAACAAAGCCGCCTCCCAACAACCCAAGCTCTTCGATGACGATAGCAAAAATAAAATCGGAAAATGCTTGCGAAAGGAAATCTCGCTGGACACTGTTGCCCGGCATTTTACCAATGATATTGCTGGAGGCAATGGCGATATTGGCATGGGCAATCTGGGCATTCTTGTCAATATCATATTTGGCGGCCGGAACCGCTTCTTTATCTTCGAAGAACCCTTTAATACGATTCTGCCACGTCTCTACACGATGCATCATCGGTATATCACGATATTGCTTTGCAGGTGTTACCATAATCATTCCTATAAATATGACGGCAATGACTCCTACGATAGAAATCAGCTTGAGCAGTTGCTTCCATGGTACGCGACCGATAATCATCATCAGAAAAACGACTCCAAACAGTAACATGGCTGTTGAACCGTTCTCGGGAGCAATCAATATGAATACGATACCGGTAATCCACATAATATATTTGAATGCCTTCGGATTGGCGCCGTCTTCTTCCTGAAACTTGGAAAGAATGAAAGCAGTAACGATAATAACAGCCATTTTTGCAAGCTCGGACGGTTGAAACTGGATGCCGAAAAAAGTCATCCATCGGGCTGCTCCGTTCACACGGTCACCTGTAATGATACCCATCCCCATTACGAATACCAATAAAACTGCTGATATAGGTAATAAGAAGAAGGGAAGAACCCTAAACCACTTGCAGGGAATGTTATGCACCAGTACCACAATACAAGCACCTACCATCAGGATAACACTATGCTGGGTGATGGGTCCCCAATGGTCTCCACTTTTATAAGTAAGCGTACTGGCAGCGCTGAATACCTCTACAATGGAAATCAAACAAAGAAACAGGAAGATAATCCAGATCACTTTGTCGCCCTTGAATAAGTCTTTTATCAGGTCCATGCTATTTAATTTTCAGTTTATACGTTGAAATAAATAAGATTACCTCTTTTACAATGCTCTTACACAGTCTTTAAATTGCTCGCCGCGGTCTTCGTAACTTTTAAAAAGGTCGAAGCTGGCACAACAAGGGCTCAACAGTACTGATTCACCTTTCTTTGCCATGCGATAGGCTGCGTCCACAGCATCTTTCATGCTTTGAACGTCAGCTGTGGGAAGTCCGAATGGGTCGAAGAACTCATGCAGCTTTTCATTATGTAATCCCATATAAATGAGTCCTACACATTTCTCTTTTACCAAGTCGGCGATTTCATTGTAATCATTACCTTTATCTTTTCCGCCTAAAATCAAGACTGTTTTTGTCTTCATGCTTTGTAATGCATACCAACAAGAGTTGACATTGGTGGCTTTTGAGTCATTGATATAGTCTACTCCTTTTACGCGGCATACTTTTTCCAGGCGGTGTTCCACTCCTTTGAAGTCTCCTAAGGCTTCGCGGATACATTCTTTGCGAATGCCGGCCAGGTTAGCAGAAATACCGGCTGCCATGGAGTTGAATAAATTATGAGTACCGGTCAAGGCCAACTCTTCTTGTTCCATATTGAAAGCAATCGGTTTGGTGAAGCATACCTTGTCTTTCTCAACATAGGCTGCTGCTCCTTCTTCTTTTTGCTCGGCAAAGGGATAGTAGTGTCCGTGAATTCCATATTTATGTAGCTCACGCTGAATAATCGGATCATCATTCCAGAAAATAAAGGCATCTTCGTCCGTCTGATTTTGTATGATACGGAATTTTGCATCCACATAATTCTGCATCTTATGGTCATACCGGTCTAAATGATCCGGGGTGATATTCATCAGCACCGCAATATTGGCATGAAATTTATACATATTATCCAATTGGAAGCTACTCAGCTCAATTACATAATAATCATAATTGCATTCAGCCACTTGGAAAGCAAGGCTTTGCCCTATATTTCCGGCCAGACCGACATTCAGTCCTGCCTTTTTAAAGATATGATAAATCAGGGAAGTAGTGGTGGTTTTGCCATTACTGCCTGTAATACAAATCATTTTTGCATTTGTATAACGTCCCGCAAATTCTATTTCAGAGATAATAGGGGTTCCTTGTGCTTTCAGTTTCAAAATCATCGGGGCATCATTAGGGATACCGGGGCTTTTTATTACTTCATCAGCATTTAGTATCAACTCTTCCGTATGCTTTCCTTCTTCCCATGCAATGCCTCGTTCGTTCAGCATATCTTTGTATTTGCTCTTAATCATAGACATGTCTGAAACAAATGTATCAAAACCTTGTTTCTTAGCCAGAACTGCTGCTCCCGCACCGCTCTCTCCGGCTCCTAATATGACAATTCTCTTAGCCATAATCAATTTTTGTTTATCTTATCTTTAATGTAATAATTGTAATTGCAGCCAGTACGATGGTGACAATCCAGAAACGTACTGTGATTTTTGATTCATGGAATACATTGCCGGGTTTTGTAAAAACATAGCTGCAATTAGGGTCTAGTTGTGCTAATGTAGTGCGGAAATGGTCATGGATAGGTGTACGCTTGAAAATGCGTTGGATATGTCCTTTCTTTTTCCCGCTTTTGAAATATCTTACTTGAAGAATGACCGATAAGTTTTCTATCAAGAAGATTCCGCAAAGGATGGGTATAAGCAATTCCTTATGGATAATAATTGCAAATACCGCTATGATACCACCAATGGTCAAGCTTCCCGTATCACCCATGAACACTTGTGCCGGGAATGCATTGTACCAAAGGAAACCGATGAGTGCACCGATAAATGCACATATAAATATAACCAGTTCTTCGCTGCCGGGGATATACATTATATTAAGATATCCGGCGTATTCGATGTGACTGGACACGTATGCTAGAATTCCAAGTGTTAGACCTATGATGGCGGAGTTTCCGGCTGCCATTCCATCCATGCCATCGTTCAAATTGGCACCATTTGAAACTGCCGTTACAACAAAAATGGTTACTAAAACGAATAATATCCATCCGGCAGTTTGGGCATGGTCACCTAGGAAACCGACAAAATCGGCATAATCCAAGTTGTTGTTCTTAAAGAATGGTATCGTTGTCTTTGTTGACTTTTCATTTTGAGCTTTATGGACAATCTCCACTATTTCTCCTCCTTTTTGTATTTCCACATTCTCACGGATAACTACGTTAGGGCTTAAATAGAGAGTCAATCCTACGATTAATCCCAAACCAACCTGACCGATAATCTTAAACTTGCCGTGCAAGCCTTCCTTGTCTTTACGGAAAACTTTGATATAGTCATCCAAAAATCCTAATGTGCCTAGCCAAACAGTAGTGATCAGCATCAATATCATATAAATGTTATCCAGTTTCCCCAATAAAAGACAGGGAATAAGGATAGCAACAATAATAATGATTCCTCCCATTGTAGGAACGCCTACTTTTTTTACATTAAAAGGGTCGATAGAAGCATCGCGTTGGGTCTCTGTAATCTGTTTCCGTTTCAGTAAGTTAATAAAATATTCTCCGAAGATGGCAGATATCAACAATGAGAGGATGACAGCCATCAAGGAACGGAATGATACATAACCGAACATTCTAGCTCCGGGAAAATCACACTGCTCTAAAAAATTAAATAAATAATATAGCATTTCTTGTTGGTTTATTCATTAGCAAATATATCTTTCAATACCTCCTTATCATCAAAATGGTGCTTTATACCTTTTATTTCCTGATAATTTTCATGCCCTTTTCCGGCAACCAGCACAACGTCTTTGGCTTGGGCAAGCATGCATGCTGTACGGATAGCTTCTTTTCGGTCTGCTATGCTGATGACCTTACGCATATTTTCTTTATTCAATCCTGCAAGCATATCATTGATAATATCCTGTGGCTCTTCAAAGCGGGGATTGTCTGACGTGATGATGACTTTGTCACTTTGCTTGGCTGCTTCTTGAGCCATTAAGGGACGTTTGCCTTTATCACGGTTGCCGCCCGCACCTACAACCGTAATCACCTTTCCTTTCCCGTTCAATACCTCGTGGATGGCATTCAATACATTTTCTAGTGCATCGGGAGTATGTGCATAATCGACGATGGCTGTATAGCCTTTGGGTGAACGCAAGGAATCAAAACGTCCGGCAACAGGACGTAGTGTACTTAAAGCAAGAAGAACATCTTCCGGTTTCTTTCCCAACAGACAGCCTGCGCCATAAACGGCTAATAAATTGGAAGCGTTAAAACGTCCGATAAATTGCACGTTGACTTCTACATTGTTAATGTCCAGCAGCATTCCTTCAAATCCGTCTTCAAGTACTTTGCCTTTAAAGTCACTGAGGCTGCGGAGAGAATAGGTGCTGACTTTCGCTTTGGTATTCTGTGTCATAACCAAGCCGTTTCTATCGTCCAGGTTGGTTAGGGCAAAAGCACTTTTCGACAAGCCATCAAAGAATGCTTTCTTGGCTTTCAGGTAATTCTCAACCGTTTTGTGATAATCCAGATGGTCGCGCGTTAAATTGGTGAAAATACCTCCGGCAAACTTTAAACCTCCGATACGCTTTTGGGCAACAGAATGTGAACTGACTTCCATAAAGACATACTTGCAACCTTCGTCTGCCATACGGCCTAATAATTGATTTAATGTAATGGGATCAGGAGTAGTATGGTCTGTGGGAACTGCTTCATCGTCAATATAATTACAAACTGTGGATATTAAGCCGACCTTATAACCGAATTTGCGGAACATATTATATAATAAGGTGGCAATGGTGGTTTTACCGTTTGTCCCGGTAACGCCTACCAACTCCAGTTTTGATGTTGGGTCACCATAAAAGGCAGTAGCCAGTTTCCCGACAATATCTTCTGTATCGCCTACTTTGATATAAGTAATATTTTCATTCAATGTTTCGGGAAGAGTCTCGCACACCACTGCAACGGCACCTTTTTCTATTGCTTTTGTGATATAAGCATGTCCGTCTGTCTGCGTACCTTTTACAGCTACAAACACATGTTCCGGTTCAATAAGACGTGAGTCTATATTGATTCCTGAAATCTCTTTGGTGGTATTGCCAATGATCTCGCTTACGGTTATACCTTTGATAATCTCTTCCAGTTTCATATCTTTCTTCTATATTAATTTAATCGTAATTGTATGGTTTGTCCCTTGCGTATGGTATTGCCGGCAGGAATACTCTGCGACTTGACTTTACCCATTCCGCTTAGACGGGTTTTCAAACCGATACTCTCCAATAGGTAAACAGCATCTTTGGCGCCCATGCCGATTACGCTTGGTACCAGTTTATTATTTATTTCTTTTTTGCTGAACATTACATTGTCGGGATTTGTCGTAACGTTCCCCCAAACCGGTTTGTCAATTGAATAGCTGTTTGACAGACCGGTGGTTCTTATATCAATCTGATTCAGTATATAGTTTGCAGCTCCTATATCCCCATGTTTCACGTCAGGAACTAAGATAGAAGTTGAATCTTTCGCACCTTGTAAGTCCTGAGCAAGATGTTTTGCAAACACACGCTCGGCAATATTGCGGAATACAGGGCCGGCCATACCGCCTCCCGATGCCGGATAGCCATTCTTCTGAATGGCTACGATACAACTGTATCGGGGAGATTCGGAGGGGAAATAGCCGCAGAAGCTAACCAAATATTGGCGCATACCATTGGTGTATCCCGATTTTCCCTGAGATACTTGAGCTGTACCTGTTTTTCCTGATACATGAAACTGTTTGGAACCTGCTTGTCGTCCTAATCCCTCGCTAACCACCTTTTCAAGAATAACTTGTATCTCTTGAATTGTTTTGGGAGAAGCTATTGCCGGATTAAGAACCTCGGTCGGAATTTCTTTCACAACTTGTCCGTCTTTCATAATCGCCTTGACAAATTTAGGTTTAACCATCACACCATTGTTTGCTATAGCGTTATAGAAAGTTACCGTACTGATAGGAGGAATCTGTGTCTCATATCCGATAGACATCCATGCCAATGCTGTTTTTGACCAATTGTTTTTGTTGGGCATACGGATAAATGGATCACCTGCTCCCGGGATATCCAAATGAAGTGGGGACGCTATACCTAATTTATATAAGCCTTGCACATACTTCTCAGGATGGTCGTGATAGTTTTGGTCTATTAACCGTGACACACCAATATTGGAAGAATACATTAATGTTTGCGTAGTAGTGATTACGCCATATCCTCCACGATGCCAGTTATGGTCTTTCATACGGGCGCCATGCATATTATAAACACCGTTTCCGGTATCAATTGTTTGGTCGGGTGTTATTTTTCCGTCTTCAAGAGCTACCATGATAGAGGCTGTCTTAAAAGTAGACCCGGGTTCCATCATATCGGAGACCGCATTATTGCGAATCTCTCTGTATACTCCATCAGCACATTTGGTCATATTGACAATAGCTTTGATTTCTCCGGTTTGAACTTCCATTAAAATAGCAACTCCTACGGTTGCATTAATTTCTTTCAATTTATCGACCAATGCTTTTTCTGCGATATCTTGCATACCGACATCGATTGTCGTAATGATATCACATCCGTTAACAGGCGGTATATCTACTATGTTCAAGTATTTGTTCATCACTTTTTGGCGGTGAGTAATACCTTCACGTCCCTTTAGTATAGAATCGTAAGAAAGTTCCAAACCATTCTTGGCGCCTTGCTCAATGTCGGGATACATATCGCCTAATGTACGCATGGCTAATGAACCGAATGGCTTTTTGCGCTGGTTGAATGCCTGTTCGTGAAATCCACCCTTGTATTTGTTTAAGTTGAAGACGGGCAGACGTTTAGCCTCTTTATATTGTATATAGGATATTCGTTTGGGATAAAGCAGGTAGTTGCGGCTTCCCTTTTTTCTACCTTTTAATATATGGGATTTGAATTCTGCTTTGCTCTTATCCGGGAAAATCTGGTGCAGGCCATCACAGATGGAGTCCATATAGAGCATCAGTAATGAGTCTTTCAGATAGCCGCCGGCTTTGAAGTCCATATAAATTTTGTATTCCGGAAGACTGCTTGCCATTAATTGCCCATCAGAAGAGATAATGTTTCCGCGGGTTGGGCGAACGGTTACGTTTTCTTTCACAAAACGGTCGGCTACATCTTTCCAATATTGCCGTTCGGCAAACATGATGACGCCGGCTTTGCAAATTATTGCAATACCTATCAATACCATCACCAATATGATGAAGGAATAACGGGTCATTATGTTCTTTTGGTTCGGCATCATAATTTTAGTCTTTTTTTATCAGATAAGGACGGTTGGTCGCTGTTTGTAAATGACTCTCTTCCGTCGATATATATTCTTCGATACGTGACTGACGGCTCTTCTCCATTAATTCGGATGAACGGGTAAGAGCATCATATTTAATATCTACTAAATCTTTTTTTAGCTTGTCTATTTCAATCAATTCCTGTTGGCTGCTATAACGGTTGTCAATGTACAACACCGTTAATATCATAATAAGGATAAGTAAACGAGTTTGTCTTTTAAAGAAGTCGTTTGCTAAAATATCTCCTCCTAATATGCTGCGGATAGACATGTGTTTAGGAGAAGTAGCGGTGTGCTCTTCCTTGGCCTGTTGCGTATTTTGCTTTTGTTCTTCTTCCATCTCGTTTATTTTTTTTCTGCAATTCTCAATTTAGCACTACGTGAACGGGGGTTTTGTTTCACCTCTTCGTTACCGGCAACGATTACTTTGTTATTTATCAGCTTGAATGGCGTTTGTACATTTCCGAAAAAATCTTGTTCCATTTTTCCTTCCACATTGCCGGTCTTCATGATATTTTTCACCATTCGGTCTTCCAGGGAATGATAGGTAATAACCACTAAACGCCCGCCCGGTTTCAGAGCTTCTGTAGCTGCATAAAGCATTTCCTTTAAAGCTTCCATCTCTTGGTTGACTTCAATGCGTAAAGCCTGAAATACTTTTGCTAGTTCTTTCTTTTCGCGTTCACGGCCAAATAAGGGTTTAATGATTTCCAAGAAATCACCAATCGTAACAATTGGTTTGTCTGCACGTGCTTTTATGAGGACGGATGCCAGCTTGCGGCTGTTCTTCAATTCTCCATAGAGGTAGAAAATGTCGGCAAGTCGTTCCTCATCGTAAGTGTTTACCACATCGGCTGCTGTCATGCCGGCACGTTTGTTCATGCGCATATCCAACTTTCCTTCAAAACGAAATGAGAAACCGCGTTCCGAATCATCAAAATGATGAGAAGAAACACCCAAGTCCGCTAAAATGGCATCTACACCTTCTATGTTATGATAACGAAGAAAATTATGTAAATAGCGGAAGTTGCTGCGCACAAAAGTAAAACGCCGGTCGTTTACAATGTTCTTTTCGGCGTCTTCGTCCTGATCAAAACTGAGCAAGCGTCCCGTATGATCCAGGCGATTCAGTATTTCTTTGGAATGACCGCCACCCCCGAATGTTACATCTACATAGATGCCTCCGGGTTGGATGTTCATTCCGCTTACACTCTCGTCCAGTAGTACCGGTATGTGATATATCTGTTCTGTTTCGCTCATTCTAATCCTTCATTATTGTTGTTTCCCATTATTTCTTCTAGCTCCTTGCCGAAATCTTCAGGCGCAATGAACGGCTTGTCTGCAATTTCCTTTGCCCATATTTCGATAGTGTCATCCATTCCGATGAATCTGACCTCTTGCCGGATGTCTGCCAGCTTTAAGTATCGTTTGGGAATGAGAAAACGTCCGTTACCGTCCAGTGTGATGATTTCTACGTCTGATACAAATTGGCGGAAAATCATCTGATGTTTGGAGTTCCAACGATTGAGCTTGCTGCGCAGTTCGTTCATCTGCTCATTCCATACACTTTCCGGGTATAAAACCAGGCAATCCTGATAGGTGTCTTTACGTAAAATCAGGCATTCTTCGGCTGCCGTTTGTAACTGCTTCCTGAATACAGCCGGGAAAAAGACTCTTCCTTTTGCATCTGTTTTTGCTTCCGAATTGCCGAGAAATCTCATGTTTATACCTTATTATATTATTCAGGTTGTAAAATTACACAATTCCCCACAATTCCCCACAATAAAACCAAGAAAATATTTCGAGAAGTTTTCAACAGGCTGTTAAAGTAGCTATACGCTTGGTAAACAGGAAGTTTAATTTTAATAATTTTCTTATAAAAAGGAGTGAAATCCGGTTTGTGTGAGAAGTGAAAAAAGGAGGTTGAATAATTGCACATTCGTTTTTAAACTGCGCAAAAATAGTGCGCTTTGTATTGCCTCAGACACAAAAACTCTTAATTTTTTTAGAGAAGGGTTCATTTTTCTGTCATAAATTGCCAATATAAAAAAAGATAAGTTACTTTTGCAATGAAAAGACATTTATAAAATGGCTGACGACTCTATATTTTTAATTGACATAGATAAGATTTTAAAGACGAAAGCAGGGAAGAAATCCAAATACATTCCCCGCTTTGTTACTTCATACTTGAAGCGTATTGTGCATCAGGATGAGTTGAACGTCTTTCTGCATGACTCCAAAGATAAAGTCGGAGTTGAATTTTTGGAAGCTTGTATGGAGTTTCTGGATGCTAAAGTGGAAATTAAAGGTCTGGAAAACTTGCCTAAAGAGGGTAAGTGCACTTTTGTGAGTAATCATCCGCTGGGAGGACAAGATGGTGTTGCTTTAGGATATATTCTTGGGAAGCACTATGGCGGTAATGTCCGTTACTTGGTTAATGATTTGTTGATGAACCTGCACGGCTTGGCGCCGTTGTGTATTCCAATTAATAAAACCGGTTCTCAGTCCAGAGATTTTCCTAAAATGGTAGAAGCGGGTTTTTCTTCTGATAATCATATTATTATGTTTCCAGCCGGACTCTGTTCGCGTCGTCAGAATGGTGTGATAAGAGATTTGGAATGGAAAAAGACTTTCGTAACCAAGAGCGTGGAGACGCAACGCGATGTAGTACCTTTGCATTTTGAAGGACGGAACTCGGATTTTTTCTATAATTTGGCCAACTTATGTAAATTTGTAGGTATTAAGTTTAATATTGCTATGCTTTATTTGGCTGATGAAATGTTGAAAAATCGACATAAAACTTTTACCTTGACCATTGGTAAACCTATTCCCTGGCAAACTTTTGATAAGTCTAAAACTCCTGCGCAATGGGCGCAGTTTGTAAAGGACGTTGTCTATAAACTATAACAGACAAAGGAGAGAGAAATATATATATGGAAGAGATTATTGCACCAATTAACAAAGAAATCCTAAAGGCGGAATTAACAGAGGATAAGCGCCTTAGATTTACTAATAAAAGTCATAATGAGATTTATGTCATAACCTATCAGGATTCCCCCAATGTAATGAAGGAAATCGGTCGTCTGCGTGAGATTGCTTTCCGTGCTGCGGGAGGAGGTACAGGAAAATCAATGGATATTGATGAGTATGACATTATGGAGAATCCCTATAAGCAGTTGGTGGTATGGAATCCGGAAGCTGAAGAAATATTGGGTGGCTATCGTTATCTGTTAGGCGATGAGGCTCAATTTGATGAACATGGAAAACCACTTTTGGCAACAGCCCATATGTTTAATTTCTCCGAAACATTCTTGAAAGAATACCTGCCTTATACCGTCGAACTCGGACGTTCGTTTGTGACGCTGGAGTATCAGTCGACACGTGCAGGTTCAAAAGGTTTGTTTGCTCTTGATAATTTATGGGATGGCTTGGGAGCCTTGACGGTTATCAAACCGAATGTGAAGTATTTCTTTGGCAAGATGACAATGTATCCCAGTTATCACCGTCAGGGACGTGATATGATTCTTTACTTCCTCAATAAGCATTTTGGCGATAAGGATAAACTGATTACTCCGATGAAATCGTTGGAAATTGAAACGGACCCGGAACTATTGAAGAACTTGTTTTGTTATGAATCTTTCAAGGAGGATTATAAGGTGCTTAATACTGAGGTGCGTAAGTTGGGCTATAATATCCCCCCATTGGTAAATGCATATATGAGTTTATCTCCGACGATGCGCATGTTTGGTACTGCTATTAATTATGGATTTGGTGATGTTGAAGAAACAGGTATTTTGATTGCTGTCAATGAAATATTGGAAGAGAAGCGTGTGCGTCATATTGAATCTTTTGTGAAACAGCATCCGGAATCATTGAAGATAACCTCGGGGGCGCATCCTGTTTTAACGAAATAAGTAATTGTATATACATAGAGAGGCCGTGAGGCCGGACAGGTAATTGCCGGAAGGCAGTTGAAGTATTCGGGCAGGTGTAAACTTGCCCGAATGTCTTTTAGGGATAACCTGTGTCGTTTTTCTCCGATACATTAAAATCACTCAGAAACAGTTGATGATATAATAAGTTGCACATACTTATGCCTTCATGCTCTTGTTTTTTGTTTCTTTTGTCGATGAAAGTAAGATATTCGTTAGTCACGGCTGTGGTTAAGTTTAACCACGGCCGTGACTAACTTTAACCACCCGGGTGAGCAGGCTTAACCACGGCCGTGGCTAAGCAATTGCAATAGGCTTCTATACAGCCGGAAGACTGTTGCCTTTTATTTTGCGGTAAAGGTCGAGCGCGTATACGTCGGTCATTCCGGATATATAATCGAGTACAGCCTGTATTTTTTCATACAAGGTAGGTGCATTCACATTATATTGGCTTGACATACGATTGATGAGTAGCTGTGAATAAGCTTTTTCTGGCGTACGCACTGCATTGATCATCAAGTCGATCAGCGTGCTGATTACCCGGAAACCGGCAAGTTCTATATCCAGCACATCACTCGAACGGTAAATCTTATGAAAAGCAATCTCCGAACAATGCTGGTATGCCTCTTTTAAAGGAGAACCGATCTGTGTGATGAGTGACCCTTCAAACTCTCCTGAAAGGATTTCTTCTTCATGCTCTACGAATACCCGGGTGCATTCTTTTATCAATGCTCCGATGACTGAAGAACGAAGATAGGCAATCTGTTCATTAACATCCGTTACAATCCGGCAAATCTCTTCTATTCGCTGCTTTCTTTTGTCATCGAAGAATAAACTATATAACTCTTTTGTCTCGGCATGGGTCAGTAACTTCAGCTTGTGAGCGTCTTCTATATCCATCATTTGATAACAGATATCGTCTGCTGCTTCTACCAGATAAACCAGCGGATGACGGGCATATCTCAATGGTTCTCCTTCTTGGCTCAGCCGGGTGATTCCCAACTCGGTAGCTATTTTTTGGAAATCTGCTTCTTCGCTCAGAAAGAAGCCGAACTTTGATTTTTTTCCTGCCAGACGTGAAGAAAAAGGATACTTTACAATAGAGGCCAGGGTGGAATAAGTCATCACGAATCCACCTTTACGTCTTCCTTCAAACTGATGCGTCAAGAGCCGGAAAGCATTGGCGTTTCCTTCAAAGTGTATCAAATCATCCCATTCTATCGATGAAAGCTCTTCTTTCAAGGCTATTCCTTTCCCTTCCGAGAAGTAAGTTGAGATGGCTTTCTCTCCGGAATGTCCGAAAGGAGGGTTCCCTAAATCATGTGCCAGACAAGCTGCCGATACGATAGAGCCTATTTCTGATATATGAGAGTCTGCCAGTTCAGGATGTTTCTGCAATAGCCGGCTGGCCACATCATTTCCCAAAGAGCGCCCTACACACGATACTTCCAGACTGTGCGTCAGGCGGTTGTGCACGAATATGCTTCCCGGCAATGGAAATACCTGTGTTTTGTTTTGCAAACGACGGAAAGGGGCAGAGAAAATCAGCCGGTCATAGTCGCGTTGAAACTCGGAGCGGTCGTCTTTCCGTGCTTCGTGCAGCTCTTCCAGTCCGAAGCGTTTATTTGATATTAATTGTTTCCAGTTCATAATTCGGGGGTTATACGTTTGCAAAAGTATAAAATCTCCGTTTAAAAAACTGTAAACGCTTAGATAAATCCATTGAATTGTGTAGATTTGCATCTTATTAGATAAGTTAATTTTGAAAATGAAAGTACAGGTAATCAATAAATCAAAGCATCAGCTTCCCCAATATGCTACCGGGCAATCGGCGGGAATGGATATCCGCGCTAATTTGGACGAACCGATTGTATTAAAACCTTTGCAGCGCTGTCTTGTTCCGACAGGATTGTATATTGCCCTTCCCAAAGGGTTTGAGGCACAAATCCGCCCACGCAGCGGCTTGGCTCTCAAGAAAGGTATTGGTGTATTAAATTCTCCCGGTACTATCGATGCCGATTATCGGGGAGAGATTTGTATTATCCTGATTAACTTTTCGGCGGAGGAATTTACGATAGAAGACGGAGAGCGAATTGCACAGATGGTCATTGCCCGTCATGAACAGGCCGAATGGCAGGAAGTGGAAGTCTTGGATGAAACTGAACGTGGTGCCGGGGGCTTTGGACATACCGGTAAAAACTAGAATAGAATAATGAATAACAGACAAACAACTAAAAGATATTTGCCGCTATTGTGGCTTTGCCTTGTGGCTCTGCTCATGTCGTGCGGAACCATGCGGAAGGCGTCTTCTTCCCAAAAAACGCCGGCAGAAGAGCAGAAAGACCCGCTGACACCCGAACAGCGACGTAAATACGATTATTTTTTCCTGGAAGCACTCCGCATGAAGGAAAAAGGTGACCTTGACGCCGCTTTTGAAATGTATAGCCATTGCTTGGACATTTATCCGCAGGGGGCGGCGACTTTATATGAGATAGCTAAATTTTATATGTTCCTCAATCAGCCTGACAAGGGTGAAAGGGCTTTGAAGGAGGCAGTGGCGGCCGACCCGAATAATTATTGGTATAATCAGACACTTGCTGCTTATTATCAAAATAAAGGGGAGGCGGCAAAAGCAATCTATGTTTATGAAGACATGGTAAGTCATTTCCCAAAACGATTGGAACCATTGATGTCGTTGGTGGACCTTTATAACCGTACCAAAGACTATCAGCAGGTAATCAATACACTGAACCGCCTGGAGGAACGTGATGGAAAGTCCGAGGCTATCAGTATGGAGAAGTTCCGCATGTATTTGGCGATGGACAACGACGAACAAGCGTTTACCGAAATCGAGAATCTTGCGAAAGAATATCCATACGATATGCGCTATCTCACTATCTTGGGAGATGTTTATATGAACAACGGAAAGGAAGAAGAGGCGTATTCCATCTTCCAGAAGGTGTTGAAAGAAGAACCGGGATATGCTCCTGCCATGCTGTCTATGGCTACTTATTACGAGAAGAAGGGAGAAGACAGTCTGTATCAGGCTCAGTTGGACTCTATACTGTTGAACGACAGGGTGGAGAGCAATACTAAGATGAACATCATGCGTCAGCTCATCCTTCGTTCGGAACAAACCGACAAGGATAGTATCAAGATAGCCGGTTTGTTTAATTCCATGCTCGAAAGAAAACAGGAGAATGCGGACATCGCTATGTTGGCAGCTCAATATCTGCTGACCAAGAAGATGGACAAGGAATCCGTTCCTGTGCTTCATAAGGTGCTTGAGATTGATCCCGAAAACATTCCTGCCCGCCTGCAACTTCTGAGTTTCGCCATTCGCGAGCAAGATATGGATGAGGTGATAGCACTTTGTACTCCGGCATTGGAGTATACTCCCGAAACATTGGAATTCTATTATTATCTGGGACTTGCCTATCATCAGAAAGATCAGCCTGACGAGGCACTCGAAGTTTTTAAGAAAGGGGTGAACCAGGTAAATGAGAAAAGCGATAAGAATATCGTATCAGATTTCTATGCCATTATGGGAGATTTGTATCATATCAAGAAAATGAATGTCGAGGCATACGCTGCTTATGATTCGGCTTTGGTTTATAAAGAGGATAATATCGGTGCTCTCAATAATTATGCTTATTATCTGTCGGTAGAACGCGAGCACTTGGATAAAGCGGAGGAAATGAGTTATCGCACTGTCAAGGCTGAGCCGACAAACGGAACTTATCTCGACACATATGCGTGGATACTTTTTGAAAAAGGAAAGTATGCTGAAGCCCGTATTTATATTGATCAGGCCATGCAGAACGAGGGTGACAAGAGTTCGGTGGTGGTGGAACATTGCGGAGATATTTATTATATGAGCGGCGAAAAGGAAAAGGCATTGGAGTATTGGCGACAAGCCGAGAAGCTTGCCAATGAACCGCCTCAAGAAGGCAGTGAACCGCGTGACGAGAAGGAATTGAAATTATTAAAGAAGAAGATTGCACAAAAGAAATACTTTGCAGAATGATGAAGCGTATCTATATTTATTTGTTCGGAGCCGTATTGCTGGCATTCGTTTCTTCCTGTTCTTCTACCAAGAATATGAAAAAGAGCGTGTCTATCGGTAATTTGTCGGAAACGGAGTATATGACTGAGGTTCTCAACCGTGCGCCGGCATGGGATGCTTTGACGGCAAAGATGTCAATGGCTGTCGACCTGAACGGAAAGGGAGCTACCAAAATAAGCGGCACTATCCGCATGAAGCGTGATGAAGTGATACAATTGTCTCTTACAGCTCCGTTTATCGGCATCGAAGTGGCGCGCGCCGAAATCTCTCCCGATGGGATATTGGTGATGGACCGCCTGAACAAGCGTTACGTGCAGGTATCGTTTGCAGAGCTTAAGGGGTTGGCAAAGGCAGATTTGGACTTTCACTCCCTGCAGGCATTGTTTCTGAACGAAATCTTCCTTCCCGGTAAGACAACATTATCTGCTCGCGATATTTCGGCATTCACCGTTCATCCCGAAAACGAGCATGCCGTGCTTGAGGTGAAGAACGGAAAGAAGTTTGCTTATCGCTTCCGCACCACAGCCGATGAAGGGTTGCTGAAAGAAAGCCATATCGGACTGGCAGGCACTTCTTACGGATTGCGTTGGAAGTATGATAAGTTCCGTCCGTTGGAGAAAAAACAGTTCCCGAGTCACATGTTTGTTTCCTTTGAAGGAGGCAAGAACCCCGTCACGGCCACTTTTGACTTTTCCCGTCTGTCTACCGGCAGTGATTGGGAAACCCATACCGATGTGCCCAAGAAATATGATAAAGTTGAATTGCAAGATTTGCTCAAACAGCTCATTAAGAAATGAAACGTATCTTCCTACTGTGTATCGCCTGTTGTTTTCTGAGTGCACTGTCGGCACAGAGCACCCGGAAGATTAGGGAGCTGGAAAACAAACGGAAAGAATTGCATCAGCAGATTGCTGAGTCGGAGACTCTGTTGCAATCTACCAAAAAGGATGTGAAAAGCCAATTGGAAAATCTGGCTCTGCTCACCGGGCAGATAGAAGAGCGTAGAAGATATATCCATACCATCGAAACGGATGTGAATACACTGGCAAAGGAAATAACAACTTTGCAACGCCAGTTGACCGCCTTGCAGCGGGACCTGAAGGAGAAAAAGAAGAAATACGAGGCATCTGTGCAGTATATGTACCGTAATAAGTCTGTGCAGGAGAAACTGATGTTTATTTTTTCTGCTGAAAACCTGAGCCAAACGTATCGTCGTATGCGTTATGTGCAGGAGTATGCCAACTATCAGCGTCTTCAGGGACTTGAGATAGAGCGTAAGCAACGTCAGGTAGTGTCGAAGAAGAAAGAGCTGGAACAAACCCGCAAAGCAAAAGAGAATCTTTTAAAGCAAGGAGAAACAGAAAAAGCCAAGCTTGAAATTCAGGAAAAAGACCGTCAGACACTTTTGGCTAATCTTAAGAAGAAGCAGAAAGGAATACAGAATGAAATTTCCAAGAAAAAACGTTCTGCACAACAACTGAATGCACAGATAGATCGGTTGATAGAGATTGAAATAGAAAAAGCCCGTAAGCGTGCTGAAGAGGAAGCGCGCCGTAAGGCCGCTGCCGAAGCTGCTGCACGCAAGGCTGCTGCGGCAAAAGCAGCCGAAGAGAATAAAAAGAGCAGTGGGGAAACTGCCTCTACTTCAAAATCGGGTGTTAAAACTTCGGGAAAGAAGGTGGCACCGGTGGAAAAATTCAATTTGAATAATGAAGATCACCGGTTGTCAGGCAATTTTGAGCGTAACCGCGGAATATTGCCGATGCCTGTCACGGGACCGTATGTCATTGTGAGTCATTACGGACAGTATGCTGTGGACGGACTGCGTAATGTGAAGTTGGATAATAAGGGAATTGATATCAAAGGCAAACCGGGTGCAAAGGCACGTGCAATTTTTGATGGAGAAGTTTCGGCTATATTCCAATACAATGGCTTGAATAATATTTTGGTGCGCCATGGTAACTATATATCGGTTTATTGCAATCTCTCTTCTGTATCTGTGTCCAAAGGAAGTAAAGTAAGTACGAAAACTATACTTGGCACTATTCATACTGATAGTTCAGGTAATTCGGTTCTTCATTTCCAACTGCGTAAAGAGACAGCGAAGCTGAACCCCGAGCTTTGGTTGGGAAGATAAGTTCCCCGGCTTGTGGCAAGCAGGAATTGCTTTCACACAAAAATCCCATGAATAGGAGATTTAAGTATCTGTTATGTGTGAAAGCACATCGCATCAACTTTTCTGACGGAGGAGAATGTTGTTTCCATTCTCGTCTCGAAAGACCTTGGTCTTTTCTGAAAACTTCAAGGTCTTCTTTTAAAATCTCAAAGTCTTTTTTTAAAACTCTTTGGTCTTTTGAAAACATTTACTTTTCTCTCTTGATAAATAATTCATATTTCTATCGGATACCCCGATTATTAAAATGTTAAACGATTTTCTTGATAAAAGATTGTTTTTGTATTAAAAAATGCATAGCTTTGTTCATCAGCTTCTGTCTCTTAAGAAGAATTGATATGGGATTTATAAAAATGATATGTAATACTATGAGTCACTGGGTACCTATAAAGTATATATCCGAGAAATATCAAATAGATGAAAATTATATTTGTAATTTGATTGTACGGAAAGTTGTTACTTCGTCCCAAATTGGGAGAAAGGTAAAACTGATAGACGAGGATTCGTTTGTTTCCTATTTGGATTTGCATAAAGAGATAGAAGATAAAAAGGAAATCATTGCTCAGCTGCGTGATACTGACAGAATGCTGGATGTAGAATTGAGGGCTTGCAATGAAACCCACGTTGCTTTTGAAGTGCAACAAAGGATTTTATTCCGTGTCTATCGGGCATTTGTGCAGGCTTTTTCCCTGTTTATCAGAAATGAGGAAGAACGCGGTATCTTTTTGTCGCTCAGTATGGGAGAACGGCTGGATTTGATTGCTTCAAAATATTCTCATACACTTCAGACTACATTGAAGATATACAAGAATACTGTTGACCGTGTTTGCAAAAAGAGCTTTAATTTTATAGAAGAGCAGCGGGGTAATGTGACAAAGCTGGAGAAACTGAATCGGAATATGAGGGAAGTGTGTGCCAGGCTGAGAAATGGGGAGGTGAGGCAACGGGCGAAATGTGATCCCAAGTTGAGGCACAAGGAATGTGAAAGTGCTGAAGTAATGAGGTTGACAAAGTTAAGTACAAAGCTTCGGTATGAATTGTCAAAGGAGAGGGATACGGTTAAAATTTTGCGAATCAGATTGCATGACTTTGAAAATGAGCAACTGCAAAAGACAGAACAAATAAAGAAAGTTCGGCAACAAGAGGAGCAGGAGCAAAAAAAACAACGGGAAGTAGAACTATGGTTGCAAGAAAAACGATTGAAGGCAGAACAACTGTGGATGGAAGAGCTGATGAAAGAAAAGTTTTTGCTGCAGGAACAGTTGAGTGACGAGAAAGTACGGGTAAAGAATATGCAAATGAAGTTGACAGAAGTGGAAAGTGCCTTATCTGATTGGAAGCAAAAATATAGCGAAATGCAGCGCGAGTATCGGGCATACGTTGCTAAAGTGGAAGCCAATGGTTTTAAATACTTGATGATTAATTTGAAGAAATGGATAAAGAATAATTATTTATTATTGCTGCTTGTGGCTTTAGCTGTTTGGGTTATTTACTTACTGTATCAACTGTTTTTTATGCTTTTCTGAAAATGAAATGATACGTTCTGATGGTATAGCGTGTCAAAGCCGATTTTGTTATCGTGTTGTCACTTTGGCACGCCTTTCCTATCATATTAATTATATCACCAATCCGTCCAACAATTCTATATACAGCCCGATGGCTTCTTCTATTTCCGATACCATAATATATTCATCGGCCGTGTGAGAACGTGAGGATTTGCCCGGTCCCATTTTTACCGATGGGAATTTCATTAAAGCCTGATCGGACAAGGTAGGCGAGCCAAATGGAACACGGCCCAACTGAATAGCACGTCTGACAAACGGATGTCCGGCATCAATGTGGGATGAATTCAGACGGAACGAACGCGCTTTGGCTTCACTCTTGATGTGAGTGCTGATTTCATTAAATAATTCTTCGTTGGAATAACATTCATTACTGCGGATGTCTACAACAAACGTGCAGATATCGGGAATGACATTGTGCTGGGTTCCGGCATTGATTTGGGTAACACTCATTTTGACCGGTCCCAATAAAGGAGACTCCTTTGGAAAACGATAGTCACGAAACCACCTGATATCCTCCAATACTTTATATATAGCGTTGTCACCTTCATTGCGTGCTGCATGCCCCGCTTTTCCGTGAGCTGTCACATCGACCACCATCAAACCTTTCTCTGCTATGGCAGGTTGCATCTCTGTTGGTTCTCCTACAATACCCAATGCAATGGGTGGAAGCTGGGGCAAAACACTTTCAATACCGTTCTTGCCTGACACTTCTTCTTCGCATGAAGCCAAAAAGATAAGGTTATAAGCCTGTTCGGTGGTAGATAAATGACGGTAAACTTGAAATAAAGATACTACACTGGCACACGCATCATTACTGCCCAGTCCGTAAATTTTTCCGTTCTCAGCCTTCGGAGTGAAGGGATGTTTGCGCCAGCCGTTCACAGGCTTTACAGTATCGATGTGCGAATTGAGCAAGATAGTAGGTTTGTTCAAGTCAAACATGGGGCTGATGCACCAAATGTTGTTTCCCGAACGGCCTGTCATAATACCGGTCTCTTCAATATAGTTTTGAAGAAAATCGGCAGCAGCTTCCTCTTCTCTGCTCAGCGAAGGGATGCCTATTAGCGAATTCAGCAACGTGGTTGCTTCTGAAGTGTAATATGCTAAGTCAATCATATCGATTTTATAATTATTGTGCGGCAAAGATACGATTTTTGCCCGGTAAAGTATGCTTAAAAGTAGTGATAATTAAGTTATGTATGCAACTAATTTTAAAGACGGGATTCTTGTAACTCTTTGATTGGTCGGGAAAATTAATGCCTGTTTATGATGGATAATTCCAAATTAAACGATAACTTTGCCACGTATTTAAAATAATTTATAATGAGCAATTCCCAATTATCTGTCCTGATTCAGCGTCAGGCTGAGAAATATGGCGACCGTGTAGCCCTGAAATATCGTGATTATGATACTGAAACTTGGGTTCCGGTCTCATGGAAACAATTTGCCGAAACGGTAACAACGACTTCCAATGCACTTCTTGAGTTAGGTGTAGGTGTACAAGAGAATATTGGTGTCTTTTCTCAAAATAAGCCCGAATGCCTTTATGTGGATTTTGGCGCTTTTGGTATTCGTGCAGTGACTATTCCTTTTTATGCCACAAGCTCGGAGGCCCAAGTGCTTTATATGTTGGGGGATGCGGATATCCATTACCTTTTTGTGGGTGAACAGTTACAGTATGATGTTGCCTTCCGGGTGATGTCGCTTGGCACACAATTGAAGCAGATTATTATTTTTGATAAGGATGTAAAGCGCGATAAGCGTGATACCTCTTCGATTTACTTTGACGAATTCCTGAAGTTGGGCAAAGCTCGTCAACATCAGGCGGAAGTGGACAAGCGCATTGCCGAATCGGGTAATGGGGATATTGCCAATATCCTTTATACCAGTGGAACGACGGGCGACAGCAAGGGGGTAATGTTACATCATTCTTGTTATGAAGGAGCTATCAAGGCACACAATGAGCGTTTCCCGCAATTGGGTGACCAAGAAGTAGTGATGAATTTCCTGCCTTTTACCCATGTGTTTGAGCGTGCCTGGAGTTATTGGTGTATTTCTATGGGTTGCCAGTTGGCTATCAATTTGCGTCCGGTGGATATTCAGAAGACCATCAAGGAGATTCGTCCGACAGCCATGTGCAGTGTCCCTCGTTTTTGGGAGAAAGTGTATTCCGGAGTTCAGGAGAAAATCAATGAAACGACCGGACTGAAGAAAAAACTGATGCTGGATGCATTGAAAGTAGGTCGTGAGCATAATATAGGATATGTATGCAAGGGACTTACGCCTCCGGCCTTGCTTCACATGAAATACAAATTTTATGAGAAGACTATTTATAGCTTGCTGAAGAAGACCATCGGTATTGAGAATGGTCGCTTCTTTCCGACTGCCGGAGCTGCCATTCCACCTGCTGTTCAGGAATTTATATTGTCGGTAGGTATTAATATGGTGGCGGGATATGGATTGACAGAGTCAACTGCAACCGTGTCTTGCGAAAATGACTTTGATCATGTGGTAGGCTCTGTAGGGCGTATTATGCCGCATGTGGAAGTGAAGATTGGCGAAAACAATGAGATATTGCTTCGCGGTGTCGGCATTACGCATGGGTATTATAAGAAAGAAGCGGCAACAAAGGCTGCCTTTACTGAAGACGGATGGTTTCATACGGGTGACGCCGGTTATATCAAGGACGGACATTTATTCCTTACTGAGCGTATTAAGGATTTGTTTAAAACTTCAAATGGGAAATATATTGCTCCTCAAGCTATCGAAGCTAAGTTGGTGGTGGACCGATATATCGATCAGATTTCCATTATTGCGGATGAGCGTAAGTTTGTTTCGGCTTTAATCATTCCGGAATATAAATTGGTAAAAGAGTACGCCGAAAAGAAAGGCATCAAGTATGCTTCTATGGAAGAGCTGTTGCAGGACCAACAGATTATCGATTTATTTAAGGAACGAATTGATACGCTTCAACAGCAATTCGCACATTATGAGCAGATTAAACGTTTTACCTTATTGCCCCATCCTTTCAGTATGGAACGCGGTGAACTGACTAATACGTTGAAGATAAAGCGCAATGTGTTGAATAAGAATTATGCTGCCGAAATAGAGAAGATGTACGAAGAATAAAGAATTTGATTCATTTGTATTTTAGGCACGGATTGTACGGAATGCATTGTTCTTTCATTAAAAACAGTGAAATCCATGTAATCAGTGCCTAAATTGTTATATCTTTGCAACTTAAAAGAAAAATTCCTCAAAATGATAACAATAGAGCAACTGAAAGACGTAAAAGAACGTACCGCTGCCCTCGAAAGATACTTGGACATTGAGAATAAACTTGTTCAGGTGGAAGAAGAACAGCTTCGTACACAAGCGCCCGGATTTTGGGATGATGCCAAGAAAGCTGAGGCACAGATGAAGAAAGTAAAAGAGATTCAGAAATGGATTGACGGATATCGTGAGGTAAAGACTTTGTCAGACGAATTGGAATTGTCTTTTGATTTCTTTAAAGATGACTTGGTGACCGAGGAAGAAGTGGATGTCGCTTATTCCAAAGCGCTCACTGCTGTAGAATCTTTGGAGTTGAAAAATATGCTTCGTCAGGAAGCCGACCAAATGGATTGTGTGCTGAAAATCAATTCGGGAGCCGGAGGTACCGAAAGTCAGGACTGGGCATCCATGTTGATGCGTATGTATATGCGTTGGGCCGAAACAAACGGTTATAAACTGAGCATCGCCAATCTTCAGGAAGGTGACGAGGCCGGTATCAAAGCTGTGACTATGAACATTGAAGGCAGTTTTGCTTATGGTTATTTAAAGGGTGAGAATGGTGTGCATCGTTTGGTACGTGTTTCTCCTTATAATGCTCAGGGAAAACGTATGACGTCTTTTGCTTCTGTATTCGTAACTCCGTTGGTTGACGACAGTATTGAGGTAAATATTGAACCGGCACGTATGAGTTGGGATACATTCCGAAGCGGTGGAGCCGGCGGACAGAACGTAAATAAGGTAGAATCCGGTGTACGTTTGCGTTATCAGTATAAAGATCCTTATACAGGAGAAGAAGAAGAAATCTTGATTGAAAATACCGAGACTCGTGACCAGCCGAAGAATAAGGAAAATGCAATGCGCCAGTTGCGCTCTATCCTTTATGACAAGGAGCTGCAGCATCGCATGGAAGAACAGGCCAAGGTAGAAGCCGGAAAGAAGAAGATAGAATGGGGGTCGCAAATCAGAAGTTATGTATTTGACGACCGTCGTGTGAAAGATCATCGCACGAACTACCAGACATCGGACGTAAATGGCGTGATGGATGGAAAGATTGACGACTTTATTAAAGCGTATCTCATGGAATTCTCGGGTTCGGAGAATGCGTAAAAAGTAAGTAATTTATTTGTTTTCTCCCGGAAACTTTGTACTTTTGAAGGTCACAAAAGAGAAAGTTTAATCTTAAAATAAAATATTTATGGGAAAGAATAAGAAAGCTAATCATAGCAAGCGCGAAGAGGAGAAAGCAAACAAAATAGTAAAAGGCATATTTATCGCTTTGATAGTACTGGCTCTGATCACTATGGTAGGGTATGCTGTCTATGGATAAAACCGCAAGAAATAACTGAAGTCCTGCCGGAAAATCCGTGCGGGACTTTTTTGTTATATTAATAAGGAAATAAGATGGCACAGGAAATAGAACGAAAATTTTTGGTTGTCGATGATAGTTATAAGCAGGAGGCATATTCGCAAAGTCGTATTGTACAAGGATACATTTGTAGTGCCCGCGGACGTACGGTGCGTGTTCGTATCCGGGGCGATAAGGGGTATCTTACTATAAAAGGGGCTTCTAATGCATCCGGTATGAGTCGTTATGAATGGGAGAAAGAAATATCTCTGCAAGAAGCGGAAGAATTGATGAAATTGTGTGAACCGGGTGTGATAGACAAGACTCGTTATCTGGTAAAAAGCGGAAAGCATACATTTGAGATAGATGAATTTTATGGTGATAATGAGGGCCTTGTTGTTGCGGAAGTAGAATTGAAATATGAGGATGAATCATATGAAAAGCCCCATTTCATCGGACAGGAGGTAACCGGAGATGTTCGTTATTATAACTCATCCCTTATGAAAACTCCATTTTGCAGATGGGAAACATTATAGTTTATTTAACGTAATAAAAGTAACTACATATTATAGTTTGCCTATATTTGCACCAAACAAACACTTTTTTAATATATGAAAGACAACATTCTATGCATCTTTATCATGCTCTTTGTCAGTGTGACATTTAATGCAAACGCTCAAAAAAGTCCTCAAGGGCAGTTCTCAGTAAAAGGAGTTTTAGTAGATTCTTTATCAAATGAAGGAGAACCTTATTCAACCATTCGTATTTCGTTGAAGAGTAATCCGGCCAAACCGGTAAAACTGGCTGTGACAGACACGAATGGAAAGTTTAGTGAACGTCTCGTTTCTCCGGGCACTTATCTGATTAGTTTTTCTTCTGTCGGCAAGCGGACCGTACAGAAAGAATTCACTGTATCTGATACAAAGAAGGTAGCGGACTTAGGTCATATTCAAATGGCAGAAGCAACCGAAATGCTGAAAGGAGTGGAAGTGGTCGCTCAGAAGCCACTTGTGAAAGCAGAAATTGATAAGGTTACTTACAGCATTGAAGATGACCCGGATTCAAAAACGAATTCTACTCTCGAAATGCTCCGTAAGGTACCTTTGGTAACCGTAGACGGGGAAGATAAAATTCAGGTAAACGGAAGCAGTAACTTTAAAGTGCATGTAAACGGGAAGCCGAATAATATGATGAGTAACAATCCCACTGAAGTGTTGAAGAGCTTGCCGGCCAACTCTGTGAAGTCTATTGAAGTTATTACTGACCCGGGTGCAAAATATGATGCGGAAGGTGTCGGTGGTATCTTGAACATCATTACTACCGGTGGCGGAATGGAAGGTTATACAGTCACTTTGAATGGTGGTGTCAGCAATCGCGGTTATAATGCCAGCGGATATGGAACAGTTCAGATCGGTAAATTTACTGTTACCGGAAATTATGCTTATAATCATAATACCAGTCCGCGTTCTTATAGTTCAAGTGGTCGCGAAGATTTCACTTCGGATGATTATAAGTATTTGAGTTCGGAAAGCTCTTCCAAGCATAAAGGCAATTTCCAATATGGCAGTATGGAGGGTAGTTATGAAATTGATACTCTAAATCTTATTACTTTTTCTATGAATATGTTTGGAGGAAAGTTTAAGAACAATGGCTATGGAAGCACGAACATGCTGAACGCCCAAAAAGAACATGCTTACAGTTATAATACGTTGAGCCGTAATGAATCGGAATGGGCCAGTGTGGGATTTAATTTCGACTATCAGCGTTCTTTTAAGAAAAAAGGCGAATTTCTGACTTTCTCATATCGTTATAACGGTTCTCCCGATAATAGTGAGGCTTATACAGAATATGAAGAAGTGAAGGATTATCCTTACAGCATGGATTATTTGAGGGATCAGCATTATGACAATGATGCTCGTACTGATGAACATACTTTCCAGCTTGATTATACTAATCCAATCACCAAGCAACATCAGATAGATGCCGGTGTTAAGTACATTTTACGTAGAAATCAGAGTGACAGTAAGTATTTTAAAGCCGATGACAATAATATCTATCAGCCGGATAATGATTTGACCAGCAAATTTAATCAAGATCAAGATATCTTGGCTGCTTATGCCGATTATCAGTTGAAATTGGGTAAGTTTGGCGGTAAGGCGGGTGTACGTTTCGAACATACTATTATGGATGTGGAATATAAGTATATGCCTGACAGAAACTTCGACAGTAATTTCGATGATTTAGTTCCTTCGGCCAGCTTTACTTATCAGCTTGCACCTACCAAAACCATTCGTGCAAATTATAACATGCGAATCAGTCGTCCGAGTATTTGGTATTTGAATCCGTTTAGAGATACAAGTAATCCGACAAGCATCAGCTATGGTAATCCTGACTTGGATAGTGAGAAGTCTCATTCAGTGGGAATGACTTACAGTTCTTTCTCACAAAAGTTTAATATGAACTTAAGTTTGAACTATTCGTTTGTAAATAATGGTATTGAGCGTTATTCATTTATGGAGAACGGTGTACAGAATAATACCTATGGCAATATTGGTCATACAAACCGCACACGTCTTTCGTTGTGGATGAACTGGAATCCGGGCTCTAAGACAAGAATCTCTATCAATGCCAGTGGCTCTTACTCTGATTATAAGAGTGATAATGAAGAGTTCACAGCTCGTAACCATGGTTATCAAGGTAACTTCTTTGGTAATGCACAACAGACATTACCGTGGGATATTCGTTTTAGTGTGTATGGCGGTGGAGGCACTCCTTATATTTCATTACAAGGAAAGGGTTCATCTTATACTTACTATGGATTTAGCCTGAGTCGTTCTTTCTTGAAAGAGAAACGCCTGACGGTCTCTATGAATGCGTCTAATATCTTTAGTAAATATAATACTTATGATAATTCTACTACGACTTCTACTTTTATTTCGTGGAGCAAGAGTAAATCCCCCAACCGCTATTATGGCATCAATATCAGTTGGAGATTTGGTGAGCTAAAAGCGCAGGTGAAAAAAGCAGCTCGTAGTATCAATAATGATGATTTGAAAGGTGGCGGAAGCGGTTCCGGTAGTACCGGTGGCGGTCAGGGAGGTGCATAAAAGTTAATTCTCAACCACCTGTTAACTGTTATATTAGGGGGTAAAAACTGTTACTTGGCAGTTTTTGCCCCTTTTGTTGTTAGTTTTTCTGTTATCTCTTTTACAAGAAGTCGTTAATATTGCAACAGAAATTAAAAACAGAAAAAATAACAACTTAAAAATAAAATGGTATGAAGACAGTCGACTTTACACAGCATTTACTGAATGTTCAATCGGAATTATTCCGTTTCGCATTTAAACTGACAGCTGATAGAGAAGAAGCAAATGACCTGTTGCAGGAAACATCATTGAAAGCATTAGATAATGAGGAGAAATTTACTCCCGATACAAATTTTAAAGGATGGATGTATACCATCATGCGCAATATATTTATTAATAATTACCGTAAGACCGTACGTGATCAGACTTTTGTTGACCAGACAGACAATCTGTTTCACTTGAACTTTTCGCAAGAAAGTGGATTTGATTCTACCGAAGGTGCTTATGATTTAAAAGAAATTCACCGTGTAGTCAATGCTTTGCCAAAAGACTATCGCGTCCCCTTTGCCATGTATGTATCAGGCTTCAAGTATAGAGAAATTGCAGAGAAGCTGGGATTACCATTAGGAACCGTAAAGAGCCGCATTTTCTTTACACGTCAAAGATTACAGAATGAATTGAAGGATTTTCGTTAAGTTGACTCTCTATCTTTATTATATAACTTTGACTTTTATCATTACGTCGGCTGTTCGTGAAGAATCGCCGGCGTTTCTTTTTAGAACTTACGCCACAAAAACGGGCGGATCACATAATATCCGAACACAACAGCTAACAATACTCCTGTGCTATTAGCTAAAAAATCAAGCCAGTCTCCGCTTCTATTGGTCGTGAGATAAGTTTGCATCAGCTCTATGCATCCACTCATGGCTATCGGTGCAAGGATACCTCCCCATAGAATATGGCTCCAGTTTATCATTCTGTGGGTTCTTAAATATTCGAACCACAAAATGCTGCAAAGCCCTCCATACATACAGACATGAACTAACTTGTCTATGTTGGGAATCTCTTCCAAATTACTTTTCGGAGGAGTGAAAAAAGATAAGTAAAAGATAACAGCCATAATTACCAAGGATAGCGGATATCTTCTAAAATAATATAGCATACTTTAAAATTTTAGTTATTCATCGCAAAAGTACGATTAATTTTATACTTTTGCACCCCAATAGGTTTCGAATTATAATAAATTGATAGTTTTTTATGCAAAAAAGCGAAAGAGTAAATTTCGGGAGTAAGATAGGAGCGATACTGGCGGCTGCCGGTTCGGCAGTAGGGCTGGGTAATATATGGCGTTTCCCTTACGAAACGGGAAATCATGGCGGTGCGGCGTTCATTTTAATATATTTGGCGTGTGTCCTTGTATTAGGCATGCCGATTATGATGGCCGAGTTTACAGTAGGACGCCATTCAAAGGCGAGTACGGGTAAAGCATATTCCGTTTTAGCACCGGGTACTCATTGGAAATGGTTAGGTTATTTAGGAGTATTGGCAGGATTTCTAATTTTGGGATATTATTCTGTTGTGGCGGGATGGACACTGGAATATATTTTGGAAGCAGGTGCGAATGAATTTGCGAACAAAAGACCGGATGATTTTATTCTGGCTTTTGAAGCTTTCTCTCAGGATCCGGTTCGTCCGTTGATTTGGTTGGTGGTCTTTCTATTGCTTACCCATTTTGTTATTGTAAAAGGGGTGAAAGATGGCATTGAGAAATCCTCTAAGATTTTGATGCCGGTACTTTTTATTCTTATTATCCTGCTTGCAGTGTGTTCATTATCTTTGCCAAATGCGGAAAAGGGATTAGAGTTCCTGTTAAAGCCGGATTTTAGTAAAGTGACCGGTGATGTATTTTTGGGTGCCATGGGACAAGCCTTTTTCTCCCTGAGCTTGGGGATGGGATGTCTCTCCACTTATGCCTCTTATTTTGGAAAAGAGACAAAGTTGGGGAATACGGCGTTGAGTGTAGGAGTCATCGACACATTTGTTGCAGTATTGGCAGGTGTCATTATTTTCCCTGCGGCATTTTCGGTTGGCATTCAGCCCGATGCCGGTCCTTCTTTGATATTTATTACTCTGCCTAATGTCTTCCAGCAAGCATTTAGCGGGATACCTTTCCTGGCGTATGTTTTTTCTGTATTGTTCTATGTGTTATTGGCTTTGGCAGCACTGACATCCACTATCTCTTTGCATGAGGTGGTTACAGCTTTTTTGCATGAGGAGTTTGCTTTTACTCGTGGGCGTGCGGCCAAGATGGTAACTTTCGGATGTATATTGATTGGAGCACTTTCATCCTTGTCATTGGGTGTGATGCAGAAATATACGCTGTTTGACAAAGGTTTCTTTGATTTACTGGATTTTGTTACTGCCAAAATTATGCTTCCGTTGGGTGGAATGTTGGTATGTATATTTGTCGGCTGGTATTTGAAGCGTTCGGTCTCTTATGCTGAGTTGACCAATGAAGGTACTTTGAAAGCGGGTTTCTTTAATGTCTATATATTTATTCTGAGATTCATTGCACCCATTGGTATTGCCTTGATTTTCATCAATGAATTGGGCTTGATTTAGTGCAATAATGTGGAAAGATTTTTTCTATTTCTCTAAAGGAGAACGCAAGGCTATAGTTTTCTTGCTTGGAATGATTGTTACGATAATCGGAGTTTGGCTGGTTTCTCCTTATCTGATAGAAGAATCGAGTAAAGAAACCGGTCAGGAATCATTTGAAGAAATGGAACGGTTCCTAGCCGGTATTCAGACAATCGAGCATAAAAGGAATGCCTCATTCAAAAAGAAAGAGGTTGTAAAAAGAAAGGTGATATTAGCACCGTTCGAACCTAATTTAACCGATTCCATCGAGTTCTTACAACTTGGGTTGCCTCCTTTTATTGCTCACAATATAATAAAGTATAGGCAGGCAGGTGGAAAGTTTGCCACTGCGGAAGCTTTTTCACGTATTTATGGAATGACGGAAGAGCAGTTTCATATTTTGGAACCTTATATTTATATATCCGAATCATTTCAGAAGAAATCTGATACTTTGCGTTATGCGGAAGTAGAGAAGCGTGATACGTTGGCTTTTTATAAATATCCCGAAGGGACCTTGATTGATTTGAACCGGGCGGATACTACGGAACTGAAGAAAATTCCGGGAATAGGGATTGGAATTGCACGGGCTATTGTTGCCTATCGGAATCAGTTGGGAGGATTCTATGATGTAGGTCAATTACAGGAACTCAAATGGATTACTTCTGATATGCAGCGTTGGTTTAAAGTAGAAAATGGTCCAATTCATCGGATAAATGCCAATAAAGCAGGGTTAGACAGACTGCGTGCACATCCTTATATTAACTATTATCAGGCTCGGGTTATTATTGAGTTTCGGAGAAAGAAGGATAAATTAAAAAGCCTTTCTCAGTTATCCCTTTATGAAGAGTTTACCGAGAAAGACTTAAAACGATTATCGCACTATCTTACTTTCGATTAATTCGGATAGCCTGCTGCTTCTGCTATTTTCACCGGAATTTCGGTATTGTCTATCCGGCCTTGAAATAACTCTGCACCTGCACCGATGGCAAATACGGGAACATAGCCGCCGGAGTGTCCGCCGCTGGTCCAGCCTACAAGGGCAATATCATTCAAAATCTTTTTGGCTTCAGAGGCCAAAGGTTCGTCCTGCTGATATTCGCTCTTCTGTAAATCTACTTTCTGACCACCGAACGATTCATCATATACTTTCTTTAATCGCGCTTCCTGTTTTTCATTTAATCGGATGCTATCCCAAAAACCGAAATTATCTTTCAGTGATTGTTTGATTACTTCCCAAGATACCTGGTTCTTATATTTTTTTCTTAAATTATTAATGATTCGGGTATAGCCGCTTTCGCTGACTTTTTGTGATTTCAAAGCCTGAAGATTGAGTGTGTAGGGGCCTTTGCCCAATACGATGCCACCGGTTTCATGATCGGCTGTCACCACTATCAGTGTCTCGTCGGGATGTTGTTCGTAGAATTCGTAAGCTACTTTGATGGCATCGTCCAGGTCAACCACTTCATTGAATGCGGTTGCCGCATCATTGCTATGGCAAGCCCAGTCTATTTTTCCACCTTCAACCATCAGGAAGAAACCTTTGGAAAGATCTTTGGACAGGAAATTGATACCGGCACGGGTTATTTCGGCTAAGGTCATGTCACCTTTCTTACGGTCTATAGCGTATGGAATAGCACTGACATCGGTGGCAGAAGATGGTTGCAGCAGAATCATTTTGTCTGATTTCTTGGCTTTCTTTTGATAGTCTTTATAACCGCGTGCCACGCTGTATCCTGCTTTATCTACCAGGGTATATAGACTTTCCGAGCTTCCATCGCCTCCTTTTTTATTGGTAGGATCAAGGAAGTCGGAGCCAGCATAGAAGTCGTAATTGGCCTTAATCAGATCAAGACCTACATTATAATAACTGCTTCTCTGTGCCTGATGTGCATAGAAAGCGGCCGGAGTAGCATGGTCTACACTGACACTTGTGCTGATACCTACCCGGCATCCTTTGTCTTTTGCCCATGCCGCCACACTGTTTATTTTAGTCTCCAAGTCTTTCTTCATTCCTAATGTTCCGTTCTTGGTTTTATTGCCTGTGGCAAGTGCTGTCCCGGCAGCTGCTGAGTCGGTTACACCATTGGTGGCAGAGAATGTGGTGGCAACAGTAGCAAAGGGAAATTGTGTGAAAAGCAGTGGGGTGATACCAATCTCTCCTTTTAGTTCGGAGCGATACATTTCTGTACCTAATACTTGGTTAACACCCATTCCGTCGCCAATGAAATAGAAAACGTATTTAGCCTGTTGGGCCTGTACGAACAGGATGGACAGAAATACAAATGTAATAATGAATGATAGCTTTTTCATGTTTTGTGGCTTAAATGATATATAATTAGTAATGCCGACAAATATATAAATAATTTGTTCATGGCAAGGGAAAAGTTTACTTTTTAATGGGTAATGATAAGGAATTATTCTATATTTGTTTTCATATATAATAGAGAGTATGAAAGAATTTATCAAAGCTTTGGTCAGCAAAAACAAAAGTAATATTGTGCCTGCCGAGCACAACCTTTTCGGGCATTTCGTGGGAGAATGGGATTTTGAATGGATTGATTGTTATGGAACTGCTGAAGAGAGGCATATCAAAGGAGAGTGGATTTTTCAGTGGATATTGGAAGGAACGGCTATTCAAGACGTTTTTATCTGTCCTTCACGTAAGGAGCGTTTGACTAATTATCAACCGGATGCTGCTTATGGGACAACGGTGCGGATGTATAATCCGGATACGTTGGCTTGGGATATTTTATATACGGAATTGGGAGGAGCCACCCAATTGGAGGCTAGATGGGAGAAAGACAGAATTGTCCAGACGGTGGTAAATAATGACAATCTGCGTTGGGTATTCTCCGAAATAACACAGACTTCTTTTCATTGGCAACGTTTGGTGCGTACAGACGGTGAGCATTGGACGGTGGAAGCTGAATTGTTTGCTGTGAGGAGATAAAAAAGTTTTTTAGAATAATACCTACCATATATTGTTTTGTTTTCTATTTCTAAAAAAATATGTAGGTTAAACTGATTTGCCGTATAGGAGAATAGGACCACATTTCCTGCCTCTATGTGACGGTTTTTCTTTATTTTTGCATTTTCAAAAACAAGAAAAGATTTATGGAGCATATATTGGAATTAGCCGAAAAGAATCAGCGGGAAGCATGGGAAGTGATACGCAAGACCGATGTTATGAATATTTGGAAGTCTGTCGGGGCAGAGATTAATTTGGTGGGTTCATTGAATATGGGATTATTAGTGAAGAACCGGGATGTGGATTTCCATATTTATTCTTCTCCTCTGACTCCGGCCGGCAGCTTTATGGCGATGGCGAAGCTGGCGGAAAACCCGTTTGTTAAGCGGATAACTTATAACAATCTTTTGGATACGGAAGAAGCATGTATCGAGTGGCATGCCTGGTATGAAGACCCGGAGAACGGTGCCTGGAAGATGGATATGATTCATATATTGAAGCACTCCCGTTATGACGGTTATTTTGAAAAGATGGCTGAACGGATTAAGGCAGTCCTGACTGAGGAGACGAGGAAAGCGATTCTGCGTTTGAAATATGAAACGCCGGATACAGAATATTGCATGGGAGTGGAATATTATCAGGCTGTCCTTCGGGACGGAGTGCGGACGTATGCAGAGTTTGAAAATTGGAGAAGGCAGCATCCGGTGACAGGTATTGTGGAATGGATGCCTTGATTCTGTCTGTTTTTCTCTTTATAGCACTCCTAAGTCGTTTTCCCGGGCAGACCAAGCGTTTCCTTCCTTTAGACTAAGCTGTTTTATACGGCAGGTTATTACGTTCCACTGTAGTAGGACGTATGTTCCTGAACGCGATAGCCCGAAGCGATAACCATATCAAGATGGTAGTGCATAACACTGCGCTGTACCCACCTTCAAGCAGATTTAGCAAAAGATAGCTTACTTTCGTTTATTAACATAGCCTGCCTACAGGATTTTCGGACTGCCCCTATTCTTGTCGTTTTTTTGCATGCCTGGGGAAAACAAAAAATCCTGATTCCGTTTGGAAATCAGGATTTTACTATCTTTTGCTTTTCTTTGAAGTGGTGCCACCAGGAATCGAACGTCTTTAAAAATCTGTTCGTAATATGTTGACACTCAGTTTTTCCCTATATCTTGAAATTATTGAAACCACTGAATCAGCCTTAGATAAACTTCTTCTTATTTCAACAATCCATGTTGTCATCTTTTTGACGCTGCAAAGATAAGCAAAAGGTTCAATTCCTCCAAAAAGATTGAGGTGTTTTTTTTGTATTTGTTTGCCACTGTTCTATATTGTTCTGTTTATCGATTCATTTGGTGGCTGTTAAAAAAAGCCCGCTTTTTGTGAGAAGCGGGCAGAAAGGCAATCCGGCTAATCGGTATTGAAGGCTTCCATCCGGTTCTGTTCCAGAATCCGGATGATGTCATTCTCTTTATAAAGTATCCTTCCTCCGAATTTGTAGAAAGGTAGTTTCCCGTTGCTCCGATGCTCTATCAGGGTCCGTTGTGTGACCTTGAGCAGTCCCGAAAGTTCGGCTTCCGTGAGGTAACGTTCCCCGTTGAGTACGGGTCGGTATTTCTCTCTGTCTTTTTCCCATAGGGTGGTGAGGTATTCCAGATGCCGGAAATAACGGATTACTTCAGGACTCTCATTGTTTAGCAGTGTGTGTACCATAATCATGCTTTTCCTTGTTTCTGTAATTCCCGCTCGATAAATTTTCTGATGTCTTCCCGCTTGTAGAATATTTTGCGGTCAATTCTGCTGTAGGCGACGGCTCCGCTCCTGCGTAAGGTGATCAGTTTGGAAGGGGAGATGTCCAACAGCCGGCATACGTCCTGATTGTCCAGCCATTCTTCCAGCCCGTATTCCGTATCCTTTCTTTCGTTCTGTAGCTTTCCGACCAGTTCCTCCAATGCCGCATTCATCCTTCCGAATGTTCCGGCTTCAATGTTCACGATTTCCATAGGCTTCTTTTTAGTTTATGACAAAAGTAAAACGGGAATGCCTTATTGCCAAAAGATGTGATGCAGATGGCGTCACATTACATCAGATGTCCGTGAGCAGGGGAAAAATATAGTGAAAATGAAAGAAAACATTTCAGGTAATATGGACGTAGTAGCCACCTGTTTGGTTGGAACGTGTTTTCTGAAATCCTGCAATGACAGGGATTCCGCTCCTGAAAGTGGCAAGGTGTAAACTGGGAATGTATATGAATGGTGTAAATTTGCTGTAAACGGTTTACAATGGGGTTACACTTCCGGTTTACATATTTTTTGATGTATTATCCAATATATATGTAGTATTGCGTTGATTTACAGGAATGTTTTATGATTTGTATTGATAAAGTCCTTTTCTGGCATTGTTTTTTCATCTTAATAAAGCATATACTCTTCCTGTGCGCACAAAGGGGTATGAGTCATTCACTGTAAAAATGAAATAATTATGCCATACATAGAAAATGAAATACTGGAAAGGCTGATCACTACCATGGTGGAGGGATTTGCCCGCGTAGAAAAGAAACTGGACCATATGAACCGTCTGAAGGAGTGTCTGGACGGTGACAAGTTTTTGGACAATGTGGATCTTGCCGAACTGCTCGGCGTGTCGCAGCGCACACTTGCCCGTTACCGTGAGAAAGGAATCATCCGCTATTATTGCATGAACGAGAACGGGAAGAACCTGTACCTTGCCTCCGAGATACGGGACTTCCTCAGACAGAAAGGAAAAGAAAAGGTATGAGGCAGTACGGGCATATGTGTCGGAGGCCCGGATTCGGTTGTGTCGTATATTATTGCATACTGTCCGCTCCGAAACAGACAGGCTTTTTCCTGTCTTATGCCCTTTCCGTTTGAAGGCTTCCGCTTCTGTCGGACGTGAAAAAGAGCCGTATTATTACTCAACTTCAGCATGAGTAATGTACGGCTCCATCTGTTTTGGGATCATACGGGTATGGGGACGAGCCGCAGGGTTTCCATATTCAGGTAGGCTCCCCGGTAGGGTGTCCTTCCCTCACGTATCATTTTCCAGAGTATTTCGCAACCTGCCTGCGCGAGCATGGAGTTGATGAACAGGTCCTGTTTGTGCAGGGCTTCCGTAAGTGAGCAGCTCGGTCCGGAATCCGTGTCGCGGATCATGGAATAGCTGACTTCTTCGGTGATGACGTTCATTTTGGGTATGGCGATGAACTCCTTTGATGCAGGCTGGGCTATCCTGTTGCGTACGGTTCCTATAAGTACCTGCCCGGTGAACTGTGCGTTGCCGAAATCCATCCAGTAGAACGGGGTTGCATGGTCAGGCGGGGTGTCCTTCCGGCAGCTTTTCAGGAAGCGCCACAGGTCAAGACGTGAACGGATGTTGTCCGTGCAGGTGATGACGATGTTTGCCGTATGGTCTTTGCCTTCCTTTCCGGTCTTGCGTACCGGATAACGGCGGTCCTCCGCCACCCATGTGCTGCCGAAGAAACGGTTGATGCGTGTGACCAGCGCCACCGCCTTGTTCAGCCCGATTTCGGATTCGGAGAAGAGTTGCCGCCCGATATTCGCTTCGGAAACGGTATCAGGATCGAAAACGGTAACGTGCAGTCCCGGATGTCCGAGGGCCCGTAGCGCCATGTCCATGCGTGCCAGGTTGGTGGCCACTTGTGAGCCGGTGCCTCCCGCCCCGATGACGTGCACACTCACGGGATGGTGCGGGGAAAGCAGGTAATTGTCGGTATAATGTATCTTTTTCATGCCAGTAAGTCTTTTAGCCGTTTTTCAGAAAGTAGGAGCTCGTTTTCGTCGAAAGGATTGTTCCGGGCTTTTTCCGTGACGAGGACGAGATTGCTTCTTGTGGGGTTTCCCCCACCGCCCAGGTGGGAGAACTCGCTCATCCAGAAACGTTTCTCCCAGTATTCCAGCCACCGGTCGAACGTGGGGGCTTCCGGTATCTGCAACGAGGCGTTCCCCAGACATACGCTGCCGCTTGTGGCATTGACATTGAAATAGGGCGCCTTGCATAGCCTGTCATCCATACCGGGTCTCTCCCCCTTGAAGGCGAAGACGTTCAGTCCCCCTCTTTCCACCACGTAGATGATTCCCGGCAGGTTGAACTCCCCGTTTTCAATGTTCAGACCTTTCGTGAAGTACATGCGCCGTCTTCCCGGCGGATTGTACCAGACGTATTTCTCGTGCCCCCTGCGGGGGTCGCACCAGAGCAATCCGGGTGGGATCTGTCCGTAGGGCATGCCGTTCATCTCCACTGAATAGTTCTCCACCAGCGTGTTCATGAACTCATGGGAAACGGGCACGGCCGCTCCCATCTTTCCGTCACGGTTCACCGGACGCAGTTCCAGATGGTACTTCTGTCTTTTCCCATAGGGACCGTCTTCGTACTTGTAGGCTACCAGCACCGCCCTGGGTACCGGTATCTCCTGTAATTCCTTTGTCAGTTCATTCATTTTTTATCCGTATAGTTTGTTATACATATATCCTGTCCTTTGCTTGCGGCTCTCAGATTTTATGCGTGGCATGATGGACGAAACGGTTGAACCAGCCGGCAAACCGTTCCGGAAAATCATCCATGCTGAAGATACGGTCCGTTTCCGGGGTGAGCAGCATGGTGGATACCGGCGTGAGATTGTATGATTCCTGCATGTCGACATTGAAGGTGCTCATCATGTCCCGGACAATCTCATCATTCGTGGAGTAGGCCAGCAGGATTTGTGATTCCAGCGGAGCGGGCATGAAGTCCGGCTCTTTCTCGTATATCCAGTCATACTGATAGTCCATGATGCAGGGGACTCCCTTGCCCATGAGCGTCATTCCCTCCCGCACCAGTTCCAGCAACTTCCGTTCGCCATCCGTTTGGGGACGGCAGCTCTCCAGTCCGTCTTCCAGTCCTGTGCAGAACGCCCTTCCCCGCATCCGTTTGAGGAGCCGCGCGATTTTTCCGTCGTCATAGGATGCCATCAGCCGGGTTATCCGCCGTCTGTCATCCGGGGTATATTCGTCCGGATCGTCCGTACAACGCTCCATGTAGTCCTCCGTCATGTCATAATAGTAGGTGCCTTTCAGGTCGTCCATTCTGTGGTGCCGTATGAACCGGCGGATGAACTCCAGTACGACACGCCTGACGGGTGGGCCGAGCCGTTCCGTGAACTCTAACGGAAGCCACAGCAGCTCGTAGTCCGGCCACTTGTGGAAACGGTAGAGGCAGAAGGTGAGCCTGCCGTCCACCAGTTCCAGGTTGACATGTTCGGGCAGAAGGTTCTCCATGACCCCGTAGAGGCGGACTATGTCCAAACGCGGGTGTGATGACCTCTTTTTCCGGGGAAACGGCAGGTCCACTCCCAGCAGGGCGGCATAGTTTGCCGCCGAGCAGTAGAGATAGTCGAAGGCTTCCCGTGTGGCCACGTTGATGTCCGTTCCTTTTTCCGGACATTCCGCATAATAGTCGGAAGTGACGGGAAGCAATCTCTCCGTCAGAAAACCATTACGCTTGCGGGCGGAGGAAGCAGTCTTTTTTTTCGCTCCCTTACACCCCGGCTGATGTCGGCTGCCGATTCCGTCTCGTTGATGATATAGTGGGCCAGTTCCCGTACCTGTTGTTCTGATAATTGTCTGCATGCCTTTTCCTTTTTTTTGTCCTTTTTCTTTTTCATGCCCGTCATCCTTTCGTTCCTATGGTCGTTTTGAACTCATAGACCGCGCAGTCTTCCTCGATGAGGGGGCCATGCGGTGTGGCGGTGGTCAGCTCGGGATAGGTCATGGAATAGAAATCCATCACCTCGACCGGAAGCATGTCCGGATTCGGGTCGTCCAATTTAAGCGTGTTGTTCCCTTTTTTCAGTTTGAATACTCTTTTGAGTCCTTTGATTTCAAGTGCCATATTACATTCTTTTAATTGTTAAACTTATTCTTTCCTGTCCGGTTAGCAACACACGAGCTCCATCTGTGCCTCATCCTTCACCCGGTATTCCTCGGGGAAGTCAATGTATTCCGCATAGGGGTCGTGTCTGAGCAGTTCCCTGTCACTTTCATCATCCTTGTCGAAACTATATGCTTCAGGCATGTTCTGTGGCGGTGTATGGTATTCGCGTCCCGTTGCGGAAACCTGCTGTGTTTGTACCGGCGGCTGTCCTCCCGGTACGGGTTGCGGATAGTAGTAAGGCTGCGTGCCCGGCGCCTGTGGCGGATATGCGGGCTGCGGTGCCGCATACTGTACGGGTTGTGCGTACTGTTGCGGCGGGAACATCTGCATCTGGCCGTCTTGTGGCTGCGGTGCGGAAACTGGCTGCGGTCTTCCGTTTAACGGTGCGGGGTGCGGTGCCGGAGCCGGTTGTCGTATTGGCTGTGCAGCGGGCGGGGACTGCGGTTCCACGGCAAACAGGCTTCCCGCATCAGCCAGTTTCTGTACCTCCCGGGTACGGCCGTCAATCTCCTGTTGTTTTTCTGTCGGGGCCAGCACCCGTGCCTGCTTCAGCCAGATCAGGGCTTCGGAATATCTGCGGGCCGCCACCGCCTCGTCGGTCTTTTTCAACAGTTTCTCCATTTTCTCCCGTTTTTCCCGGGCCTCTTTGGATTCCTTCTCCTGCGCCGTCTTTGCCGCCCTGCTTTCCGAAGAGGCTTTTGCAGCCTGCCGTTCGAATGTTTCGAGGTTGGTGAGCAGTCCGGTTGTCCGGCTGACGGGTGCCGCGATGGCTTGCAGGAATTCGGCATCCAGTTCAACGGCTGTTCCGCTGAGAATGAGCGGTACGAGGTTCTGTTGCGCTTCGTCCTTTACTCCGGCGTGTCGCGGCATGACCGCCACGCTCAGTCTGTCGTTCACCCGTCTGATGTTGATGCTCAGGTCCGTACCTGCGGAGAGCATCGGATAAATGGTTTGAAAAAACATGGTTCTGATATTTTATCGGTTATACAATGGTTCCTGAATTCTCTGAAAAGTAACGTCTCAGGATCTCTGCCCTGTCCGGACGTGAGGCGATGTCCGTCAGTGGTTGCAGATACCAGCTGACGGTTTTCGGTCTGTCCTCATGGTTGGGGCGTTTGTCACTGTCTGTTGTGCCATGCCCAGTGACGGGCCACAATGCCGGCATTGCCGGAGCGGATGTGTTGCAGATTCTTGTTTCCATATTCATTTTTTGGTTTAAGGGGTTATACAATCATTGCCAGTAAAAAGATGATGGCCAGCAGTCTGGTCATGTTTCCCGCCATAAGCAGGAAGGCGATGGTACAGACCGGGACGATGCCTTTGTTGCAGAGCAGGACAATTCCAAGGTACAGGAATCCTTCCGCTGCCAGTCTGACGGAACGGATGATGGTTTGCAGTTTCATATTCTTTAAATATTTGAAATGAATAATCCCATCGGGATGCTTTTTCCCGATTTTACAGGCGTCCGTTCCTTGGATTGGCTGTTTTTTGTGGCAAGGCTTGGCGGAAAAAAATACCGGAGCGAAGCGAGGATGATTTTTTTCCAGCCAACCGCCCTAAGGGCGGACCGCCTTGCACAAAAAACGCAATCCAAGACCTTTGCCTGGTAAAAACGGAAAAACATCGTCCTTTATTATTGATATCAGAATTGTTTTCGTTGAACAAAAGATAGATGCTCTTATATATAAACACAAGGTGGTGTTAGATTTGAATATATGCCTTATAATAAGGATTTATTTTACTGGATTCTGTGTTTGGTGGGTGGATGTAATGGCTCATAGTGTGAAATGGATAAGTTTCGTTTTGTTGAGGCGTGTATATATGATTGCTTTTAATAATTATTGCAATTTCTTTTTATAAAAGATTGTGCTTCGTTTTTTGTATTATATTGTTATTTCAACCTTACTTACTAGTTCTTAGATATGAGAAAATTAAATATTTTAGTATTATTTGTGGGCGTTTCTTGTTCTCTTTTTGCACAAGATAGGCTATCTTTATTTATTAGTAGGGCAAATAAGTATGTCTCTGGAGAGTTATCAGATTATCGAAAACGTTTATGTGTGGAATATAGTACTCCTAGTAATCTATTGGATGATTATTATAAGCTATGTGGAAGAGATTGAGGAAATGTCGGTTTAGCTCTTGGAATAGCCAGAACATCCGGTAAGCATATGCGTGATGTATGCAATTATTATAAACGTTATCGGAAACATGGGTGGAATCGTGTTTTGATAAAGATTGGAATAAGACCAGGATCAATATATTACAGTCCTTTTGATGATAGAATTAATTATCATAGTAATTGTTGGCATGAGCATTATTGTTCATATTATGATTATCACGACAGACATCATCATCACCATTATAAAAAGCATAAGAAGTATAAACATCATAGACATCATAAATGGTATGATGATGATTGGGACGATGATGATGGCGATGATTAATATCTTTCTATAAAAAATGCAGAATTGTTGTTTGTTGGTAGCATCTGTGTTAGAAAGGAAGATAAGCAATTGAATTATGAATTTTGAATTTCGTTATCATTGTGTTAGTAATTTTATTCAGGTCGTATTTAATTTATGGTTTGCTTACAGTCTTTGGTAAACAATATATTTGCACCAATGGAAGCTCTTTGCTGATTTTTCAGTAAAGGGCTTTTTATTATTATGTAAGAGGCATTGTTATTTTGTTCATCCAGTGAGTTAAAAAGTATAACTCGCTCTAAATTGGACTTTGATTGAAAATCAAGAATTTGGGCGTTTACCTATATTATACAGGTAACAATATGGAAACGAGCGGACTTCTGCCCGTTTCTGTATTTTGCAATATACAAAGAACGCCTTAATTCGGGGACAAAGATACGATAATTTTCTAAATATCCAATGAATTACGATGAGAATTTTATGGCAATTAGAACTTTTTGTGTTAAATCCTATGCATGAAATGCAGTTTTCTAAGAAAATATTTGGAGATTCCGACAAAAAAGCGTATTTTTGCAGCAACAAATCCCACCACGCCTCTCAACGATGCGTACCACGGTGGGACTTCGCTTTTTATATGGGTATATGTAACTTGAGTATTAAGTAATATTTTAAGATATTTACTGTATAAATAAGTTCCAACTTAAAACGTTTTAATTATGAAAGCAAAAGTGTATTTAAAAATGTTAGCTTGCTTAGTAGGATTATTGACATTCTATTCTTGCAACAATGATTTAGAGCAAGACAAGAACGCTTCTGTTGAAGCGCAACAAGTTCAAAACGGACAGGAGGTCTCTCTTCAAGAGAATGCTTATGCAGATTATCTTGAACTTATGAAATCATTAAATAGTTCGCCAACAAGAAGTATGTCCACAGCTGAAATCCCTGCTTATTATGGTGGATGCTATATAAATGATGATGGAAATCTTGTAGTCTTAGTAAAAAAGGGAGAAGGTGTATCTGTTCTAAAAACTAGAGCAGCATTATCTCGTTCAACTATTTATGAAAGTTGCCAATACTCTTATAAAGAGTTGCAGCAAGTGGTTGAGGATATTCGGCAAAAAGCACTTGAAGGCAATAACTTTCTATATCAAAATGTGACAATATATGGCATATCTGAAAAAGAAAATATAGTAGAAGTGGGGTTGCTTCATAAAAATTCATCTACAATCCAAGAATTCAAGAAAAAAATCTGCGATAGCAATAAAATCAAATTTGTAAATTGCGGAAAAATCATTCTTAATGACGGAATTGATTGTGCTGGTGAAATCAAGACAATTCGTGATGGCAAAACACACAATGCATCTATAGGGTATAGAGCTAAAGATAAAAATGGCAATATAGGCATTGTCACAGCAGGTCACTTTATAAAAGTTAATGATATTTTAAAAGATTCAGCCAACGTAGAAATTGGCAAGTGTTTATATTCAAAGGAAGAGTATTATGTTGACGCTGCATTTTGTTCAATAACATCAAAAAAACATGCTCCAACTAATAAAATCAAATTCATGAAAGATTTGCAAAAAGATACACTTTCTATAGCTTTGGCTCAACCGCCAAAAGGCTCTTGGATAAATATGGTTGGAATGGTCTCTAAAAGAAGTTCAGGAACTATATTTAATGCAAGCTATGACGTTCCTAACTCAGCACAAAAAACTATTTACAAGGATGTTATATTGGCAAAATATACTTCAAATAGTGGTGATAGCGGTGGTATTGTTTATGCCTTGACAAAAGCGACAAATACGAGATATACTGTTGGGATTAATTTAGGGAGCATCACATACAATGGTGTCACTTATGGAGCGTGTATTAAGGCTTATTTAATAAATCAGACCTTCGGCTTAACAAGATATTAAATTATGAATAGATTGACATTGGGTTGTTTCGTCTTCATTTTACTAATATTGGGGACTACTTCTGTTTCCTCAAAAGAAGAATATAATATTAAAAATGAAAGTAAAACATACTTGAATGATTCTTTAAAAATCAGTGCAATTGTCCATGATAAAAAACCTTCATTTGTAACAATTACAATTGAAAATTATGGTAAAAAGCAGATTAGTATTGGCAAGGTTTATGGTTTACTTACATATATAAACAATAGATGGACATATTTGACAAAAGCAAAGAATAAATTTATAAAAATCAATCCAAAGAGCGCTAAGACTATAAGATACAGTCTTTGTATAGAAAAAATTAGAAATTCAGAAATTAGCTTTACTTATTCAGAAAATCGAAAGAACAGAATAAGATTAGATGTGTATAGCAACAATGAATTTATGGGGAAAATTGATTGCGATTTTGCAACGCCTTTTAATGCAGTATGGAGTAAACATGATGGGGTGATAATCGTGAAATACGACTAAAAATTATAATTATGAGGGTGTGTCATAACTCCATGACGTACCCTCATTTTTTGAGGCTAAAAATTCATTGACATTCTGCTACAATCTCTCAATTGTTCATGAATTATATTATGCTATTTTCATTGATAAGTAGATCCTATCTGTATGCTTGGCATTCGACATGCTATTTATAATGGTACGATTATATGTCATAATCCTGTAAACAGAATGAAAAAAGCCGCATCAATACCTGGTTGGGGCAAGATACGGCTTTATTGATAAAATGTGTATTGTCCACATTATAATGGAGCTTAAATGTCCAACATTCTAATGATGTACTTACCATCTTTCTTGATAAACATGAATGGGTTGAAATGCTTATCCTGTGCATTTATTCCATACCCCAAACATTTGTATTCAGCAGGAGCGACAGACGGAAGTGGATATTCCTTGGTCTTCCCATTTTTTCTATTTACGATGACAAAGGAATATCTGTCCTTTTGGAAGTTGTCTGTCCTTGGCATACCATGCTTTAAAAGACAATAGATGTTCCTTTTATCCATTTTTACAGTTGTGATGCACTTTGTGAAGTAAGAACTATACAGATTTCCATATTCATGCGTATAAAATTTTGTGGAGTCTGGTGCAATCATAGGAACTGTATCTGTGTCAAACACCATGTAAACCTTATATTTGTCAAGATGAAGGCTATCTGTCACATACAGTTTTCCTGTGTAACCATTTCCATACAAGAAAGTTTTTCCTTCATGTGCGAATACATTATTAAGATAATAATAGCCTGTTCTGCTATTTTCTTGAATACGCTCTAATTTGCCGTAATGTCCATCACACTTTCCGTCATTGATACGAAAAGAAGCTATTATTGGATTGAAGGTCTTATAAAAGCTGCCATTAAAAGGGTCTAAATCTTTCTGTCCTACAATATCCTCTTTCTCAAATCCATCCATAGGCCATGTCAACTTTTCGCTTCCTGTCCATAATTTGTTATTGAATAAGTCGAACACAAAGTGAAGATAGAAATACTTGGAATGTTCCAAATCGAAATCTGGTGAAATCATCTTGCCTGACGTATAATTGTTGATGTCTCGTATCAAGACAGCAGGGGCATTGTAAAAGCTAAAGTTCCATTCGTTGCCTACTTTTTCTCGAAGAATCTTTGGCAGGGAATAGGAAATTCCGATATGAGAAGAGTCCAACATATTTGCAGACAATGCTATGTAAAAGACTTGTCCTTGTTTTACTAAGTTTCTGAAATCCTTATCTGGCACGGAAACAAATTTCTTTTTCTCCGCTTCGTCTGCTTGGAAGAGTCGCTTGAATTTAAACAAACCATTTTCTTTATTAAACAGCATTATACCATTGTTCAGCATGTCGTTAAAAAAAAGGTGTCCATTCTCTATTTTGGGAATATCATATATTGATGATATTTCTACTCCATCTTTCGTGTTGACCTCGATGTCCGTTTGTTTCCATTTTGGCATAGGAACATTTATCATCGCAATCTGGTCTGACACCTCTTTATATGAGTCTTTCTTATCCAATTCATACATGTGAGGAGCAATTCTCTTTTTACAAAGTACCAACTGCTTCACAAACTCTGCCCCTAAGACCGTATATTGTCCACCTGTGACGAACACGCCTTCTTTTGGAACTAATTTGAGTATATACAATCCGTACATTCCTTCAGAGTTGAAACTGAAGATGTTGCTATAAACTGATTTCGTATCATAAATGTAATAATCAGCCTTATAGTTGTTTTTAGAATTATACCAACTTGCTGTTTTAGAATCCCCATATGCAGTTATTAGTAATAACTTGTTGTTCGGATTATTGCGTTTCAGTTTATCATAAAATGCAGGAATTGCAGCTTCACATCTAAAACATTCAGCAGGACTATAAAGAATTGCAAAAATTGTATCTTCCTTAATGTTTGCTGAATGCAAATAATCAGACAGAAGCCCTTCAGTGTTAGGCTTCTGTCTGATTTGCAAGTCGTTCTGCTCCATTTCATTTATATAATCACGCCCCTGTGCAAATATGGTCGTGCAAAACATAAAGAAAAGGAGTGCTAAAATATGCCTTATTTTCATTCTGCCACATTTGCCTTGAACGTTCCACCCAATTTCATTGTTTCAAGCTTAATATTTGCCTTTGTTTCTGACACGGAAGATGGAGCAAAGAAATTGTTTGTAAATAATGTGTTACCATCAGCATCCTTTACCTGCTGCATCACCAAAGTTTGGTCTTCAAATGACACCAAACTTGACTCTATGGTTCCGCACTTTCTGATAGTTGCTCCCTTGCAAGGATTGTTTGCGTTAGTTGAAGCCTTTGAACCATAGAAAGTAGATACAATCTTGTCTGGTGTAGATGAGCTAAGATCATCATCTGATACTGCTGAAGCCTTAATCTCATTTAAGTTTCCTGCAAATGCAGTACCACACACAATAACGGCAATCATGCCCATGAAAAACTTCTTCATTTTTTTACTCCTTATGCAACCTCTACAATAATAGCACAGCTTGGTCGAGGTCTATTAAAGCCAAGTCATGTAAGTTTTCATTTGCAAAAGTAATAAAAAAAACTATTTCATCAAAATGTGTCAATCAAAATATTTTTGTTAATCAATGCAATGTGTTAATTTGACACATATAAAGCGTTATTTTTAACAAAGTGAAATATAACCAACATAATAAACGGTTTGTACTTACAAATTCGTATTTTGTATAACAAACATATACAAAACCATATAATAAGAGGTATGCATATTATATATATATGTCTACCCCTTATTATATAATTTAAGACATTAGTCCCTTAAAGAGGGAATAATCGAGTTCTTTGACATCGTTGAAAATAGTCTTATCAAATAGATCTCTTAGGTGGGTTTTGTCCGTCAATGAAATGCTTAGAATCTGCAAAACTTCATATGTTGAGCGTTTCAATTGCATATCATGGTGAACAATAGCCACGAGACAATAAGTGATAATGGCAACACTAATCTGTATGCGTACAGCATTCTCCGTTGTGCCCCAGAAGCTCTTTATCTTAAGATGCTGCTTTAGCCATTTGAAAAACAGCTCGACCAACCATCTTTTTTATATAGATTCGCGACATCCAACGCAGAAAGATGCTTTGCATTCGTCAGAAAAGTAAACTCACGATCATCTTCTTCATCGTAGTATCGAATGAGTCTGAATGATTCAGGATACTTCGGCTGCAAAAGTACGGCTTTTTAGTTACAGTATCATTGCATCAACATTAAGAATCTATTACATTGTAAGAATGAAGAAAATAGGCATAGGCTCTTTTACTTTTTAAGCCTTTCTTTTATGTCGTTAGCTTCTTTGTTTAATTGTTTTGCAAGGCTATCCTTGTAAGCAGCCATTTCAATCATTTCATAATGTCGGCGGATAGAATCCTCATAAACAGCGACACGATTTCTAACATTATTAATAGTATCATCATCACGTTGTACTGAAAAGTGTTTTTCTATGTAGCGAATATTCGGGTCATCAGATGGCAGTACCATTCGCAATGCTCGATACTTCAAGTCTGCTTCCTCCCAATTTTGGTGCTCTCGCCATTGGGTGAGGTTGCCCCAAATGGAAATAACGAGAGATAGAACCAAGCTACCGATGAAAAGAAGAACATACTTGGAGGTAGGTTCAAAGCGGTGGATAACAATCTTCTTCTGAGGCGTGTTGACCATAGCATGTAGCTTTTCGTGTACTACTTGTGAAGTAGCATCTTGCTCTTGCTTCAACTGCTTAACTGTGTCAAACAAGACTTTGCTTCGCTGTTCGCCGTTGCTTGCTTCTTTCTTGGTAAGGTCGGTAAAGATGCAAATTGCCTCTCTTAATCTTGCCAATTTGTCAATAGCTTCCCCTTCTTTTACAGCCATAGCAAGAATAGCTTTTTCAAGTTTGCTAGTATCAACACTTACAGAGGCCGGAGTGCTTTCCGCCTCTGTATTCTTTGGTGAGGCAGAAAGTTCATCGACTTTTTGCTCCAATCTCTCAACTGTGCCGTAGATGGCTTCTAACATTTCTTCTTTCATCTTTTTTCTTATGTTGTTTGAATGGTTTGTAACTTGCATCAAAGGCTAAAGCCTCTTCTGCGTTTCTTCTTTTTCTTCTTGACTGATTCATCCTCTGGGAATGGCTCAAAGGTCTGAGCATTGGCTGGAGCAAAAAGTCCAATGGAAGAAATACCATTCCATGGGTTCTGGCTGCTCTCCGACATGAATGACAACAGTTCGTCCTTGAAACTACCTTGCTCATATTGTTGAGTAGAAATGGCTCTTGCTGATACATGGTTCTCCGTTCCCTCAAATCTTGCATTCAGTTTGCTAAAGCTATAGTCTCGGCTAATCTGCGTACCCTTGAAGCTATATCCATCCTTGCAGAAACGGATGCCTTGAACCTTGGTTCGCTCCTTATCCTTATAGACAAACTCTAAGTGAACACCTCGTTTTGCAAGCTCGCTCTTGAACTTCTGCCAACTATCTGAGTTATTCAAGGCACCTTTAACTGCATTGTGAATCTCGTATTTGGCACGCTCAGCATTGTGTAACTTGCGAGTATTAGTCTTGCTCTTGTCTGTTCCATAAGTCAATCCATACTTGGATTTTAGAGCTTTGGTCACTTGCTCATTACGCCTGTAATCATTCCTATCTGATATGAGTTTGCTCTCATTGTTGATGCGGTTATACACGATATGACAATGTGGATTGTCTGTGTTGTGATGCCTTACGATGATGAATTGGGTATCGGTGATGCCCATCATCTGCATGTATTCAATGGCTATCTTAGCCATGAACTCATCCGTCAAACGTGGCTTGTCCTCTGGTTTGAAGCTCAATGCAATGTGTCCCACAGGCTTCTTTATCCTTGGATTTAGCTGCCTCTGTAGCTCGAAACTTTGCGTTATCTCGGCATTCGTGCCGAGTAACACTCCATCGGATGCAAGGATTTTCGCCTCGTCCTTGCCTGTAACATAGCGGATGCAACCACCAAATGAGCTGCCCTTCTTTAGCTTGCCTATCATATGGTATCCTCCTTTCTGCCCATACTGCTTGGCTTCGGTTTATAACTTGCTTGGCGAAACTCGCCAAGGATTTCTTTCAATCTTCTCAACAAGTCCACCACATATACATGGGTTTCATGGAAACCTCTCTGATGCGACAGCTTGGTAAGTTGGTTGAGGTTGTTCGCCATGCCTATGAGACTCTTAGCGATGGCTACCGTCTCTGCGTTGTGTCCGCTGACCACCTCGCCGTTCAAGGCGGACTCACGAATGTACTCCGCCAATTTGCGGTTGGCTTTTCTTGCCCTCAGTTTCAATGCCTCATAGCTTGGCTTTGAGAACTTCACCGTGACAGACTTCGACAGCTTGCGAACCCTGCCTGTGGGCGGTCTTCCGCCCTTTCTCTTGTCTTGTTCCTGTACGTTTGTCATTCGATACACTGTTTATAGTTGGTACACTCACTTTCTGCGACCGTTGGGAGCAAAATTCCTCCACCCTCATGGTGGAGCGAGGCGTTTTGGGGTTCCCAAAACATAACCTCGCTCCCTCTCATAACACGTTAGTTGGAATTACAGCCTTTCAGCTATCCACGTCCAAGGTCGCAGACCTTAATTCTCACAATTTGCGCCAAGCCTCGAAGTCCTCTTCATAAAGGCTTAGGTGGTGGCGCACGATGTTCTCGATGATGCCCGATACGCTCATGCGTCTCCCTCCGAGGATGCGGACGACACGATCAAGACGGTCTCGTACATCGGAACTGACGAAGACTGGCTTGCGGTCGTCAATCCTTGGAACTTGGAGGAAGGTCTGCTGATACTCCTCTAATGTCGCCTTGCGCTGCTTGCCACTGATGCGCTTCTGCGGATTCGGTAGCGATAGAGCTTCGTTCGTTAGCCCGTCCTCCTTACAGGAGGTTGTTGCAGCCACATTCTCTGTCACAACTTCTAAATCGGAGTTCTCCACCTCTTCAAAGAAAGAGCTATGTTCTTGGGCATAGTCTTTATCATAAGTGGATGATTGAAGCGAAGCCACCACCTCCTGTGTCATTTTCTCCTGCTGTTCAGGAGACATTTTCGTTTCTTTTGTTCTTGCCATAGCTTATCTTGTTTAAATTGTTGGTATAGTGGTCACGGTTTGCACCATTGACCGATTGTCGGGTGCAAAGTAAGTGTACTGAGTGCAGCCATGCAACTGATTGGGTGTAACGTGGCAATTTAGTTGTGGCTTGCTTATTTGCATACCGAGATAGTTGTGAGAACTTCAACGTATTTCTCAACTCATCATTGTTCATGTATTCGTTGCAGTCGTGCAAGTTTTTCTTGTTGTTTTTGGCGTTGAAGTCGGCAAACCCCGGCAACATACTGCCACAGAAATTGAAAACGCTTGTTTTTAGATTGCCGTGCCTTATCTTTGCACTCACAAACGTGGAGCACAGCATATGCGTGGAGCTTTGCGACATATAACATAGTATTAACTTAGAAAAAAGAAAAGTATGGGATTCATCGTATTCGAGGAAGAGGCATTCAACTATCTTGATGCCCAGTTGGAGAACTTCGTGAAGCGCATGGACAGAATCCGTGAGCGCAGTGAGGACAAGACCATGAACAAGTGGCTCGACACGCAGGACGTGTGTCAGACGCTCAACATCTGCCCACGGACAGTGCAGACGCTTCGGGACAACGGAACTTTGGCTTATACGCAAATCAGCCACAAGACCTACTACAAGCCGGAGGACGTGATGGCTATCGTAGCAGTAGTGGAGGACAAGAAAAAGGACATGCGCTTTCGCAAGCGCACAGGTTAGGCTGTCAATATACAACAGCCACTTTATCCAATGCAGCAAGTAAACCAAGTAACGTAAGTATCAACAATAAAACGAGACAACTATGAGCAATGAAGTAATGACAAGAAACAGCGAGTGGATGAACCACATCGTGAACCACCTCAACCGAATGGTTGACAATTTTGAACGTGCCGTGATGAACTACCGCCCCATGCTTGGCGGTGAGCGGTTCATGACGGACAAGGAGCTTTGCGCCAGGCTGCAACTGAGCCGAAGAACCCTGCAGGACTACCGAAACAACGGTGTCATCCCGTATATCCAGCTTGGCGGAAAGATACTCTACCGCGAGTCCGACATTCAGAAGATTCTGATGGCTAACTATCGTGAAGCGTACAGAATGAAAGGTGTGTAGGAGAATGTCCTTGATGAGTGTGTGAAATGAACAAGGCGACAACGTATAACTTACCGAGTGTGGCTGTTATAGGTTGTCGCCTCGTTTTTATTGGCTATACCGAGTTGTTCGTGTTTGCCGAGTGTTCTCCGTATGGTCTGTATAAAATCTAATACCATAAAACACTGCGGTGGTTCGCCCAAGTGGCTGGAGGCGCAAAGCCTCCAAGGAACGTTGCATGATGGCTTAGCCATGCCATTATTTTTTGTCCTTTTCTCTTTTGGCAATGAGTTTGTCCATGTCGCTTGAAATCTTCTGCTCTGTAACCTGCGCATAGACCTGTGTGCTTGTAATGTCTGCATGTCCCATCATCTTGGCTATGCTGCCGATGGGAATGTCCTCGTTGAGCATCAAGACTCCGAATGTATGGCGGCTGGCGTGGAATCCCAACTTATTACTTATGCCAAGCACCATTCCAAGGGTATGCACATCAAGATAGATGTCTTTCTTCTCACCCAGTGGAAAAACAGGCTTGCTGTCGTCCGTGGTATTGTAGAGCGAAAGAATCTTCTCGGCTATCGGATGGAGCGGCACGAAGAACTCCACGCCTGTCTTCTCTCTTTCCTTGCGGATGAACTTCCTACCCTCGGAGTTCTCACTGATATGGTGAGGGTACAGTTTCTTTACATCTATATAGGATAAGGAGGTGAGCGAGGCAAAAATGAAACATCTGCGTGCAAGCTCCGTTCGCTCGTCAGCCATCGGGGTAGAGAGCATCTTGATGAAGTCTGCCTTGCTGATATGGGTCATCTTCGGGGCTGCCTTCTTCTCATACCCTATCTTGGCTATGGGATTGAAGCGGATAATGCTCCTGTCCACTGCCTTGTACATCAACATGTTCAGCCAGAGAAGGCAATGGTTCACGTAGCTGTCTATGCGTCCCTGGTCTCGTTTCAGGAATAGCTTGTATTCCTCCCCGAAATTCTCGTCAATGTCCTCAAAGGCGATGTCGTCCTTATCCAACGAATGGACAAAGTCTCTCAGGTTCTTCTGCCATGTCCGCTTGTGCAGAAAGGTCTGTCTGGCTTTTGCGGTTCGATACCATTCCACGATGGTATCACCAAAGTTCAGCAAGAACTTTCCTGTCGTGTCCTTGTCCTTCAACACAGCCTTCAGCATTTCCACGGTGATGATGCCGTTGGTGGTAAGAAGTGAGTTGTATTTATCCTTGACCTCAGCAAGGAAACTTGCCAATCGTCCGTTGTCCCTTGCGTTCCGTACCTCTCCCTTCTTGGCGTTCCACTCCTGTGGGGTACAGGATATGCCTGTGGAAATGGCTGCACTTTTGCCGTCAACGGTGATGCGGCAAAGTATGTTGGCTGTTCCGTCTGCCTTCACCTTCTGTCTGTTGATGTAAGGCAAAATTGAAAATGTACTTCTGCTCATAGTTGTTGTCCTTATAATATAATAATGTAGTTGAAACTGTAAAAAGAAAAGTTGAAAGCCTTGTTCATAATGCGAGAAAGAAGTCCTTCTCGGTTGCAGCGATGAACTTGTCCATGTCCTCAAACAGCTTCTTTTGGGTCACTCTCGCATACCGCTGCGTCATCTTCACATCCTTGTGACCGAGCATCTTGCAGATGGTCTCCATCGGCACACCTGCCTCCAGCGTAATGAGGCTGGCGAACGAGTGTCGTCCCGAATGGTAGGAATAGGTCTTGCTCGTTTCCGCCAACTTGCAGATGGTGATGAGATCGATACGAACACGATTCGTGTTCAGCAATGGGAAAAGGGTATCTCTTGCCCCGTCCTCGTATTTCGCCATCAGCTCCAACGCCTCGGGCAGGAGTTTCACCCTGGCAAGTGTTCCGGTCTTCTTGCGGTTATAGACGAGCCATTTGTCGCCATCCTCCAACACCTTGACATTGGCTTTCGTGATGGAAACGGTGTCTATGAAGGCTGTTCCTGCATAGCAGGCGAAAAGAAACAGGTCACGGCTAACGGATAGTCTCGGCTTGTCTTCGGGCAGTTCCACATCACGGATTTTTATGAAATCAGACATGCTGAGAGACTTGGGTGTCGTAACCTTTGGCGTGCCAACCCGATAATGGGCGAACAGCAGGTTCTTGCACAAGCCTCGCTCAAAGGCGATGCGGCACATCTTCTTGAAGAGCGACACATAGATGGTGATGGTTCCTGATGAAAAGCCTTTCTCGTCAAGCAGGTAATGGTGAAAGTCACTGATGAAAGGCTCGGTCAGCTGTCCGAAAGCCAAATCAGTCAACCTATACTTCTCCCCGATGAACTCAGCGAGATTCTTGCGAATCTTTCTGTAAGTCCAGACACTGCTCTTCGACATATCGATGCCCTCATGGGTGCTGAGTTCACTGATATGCTCGTCCACGAAGGAGAGAAGGGTGGTCTGTGTCTTGACGCTGCCCTGCAAGGCCTCCTTGACATCCTTAGCCTCGAAGTCCGTTCTCTTTTCCACAAGCACATCGAAAGCCTTTTGGATGGAAAGCAACAACTGCCCGATGTCCTTGTTGGTTTCCACGGCTTCCTTGCTCTTGCCCTCCAATCGGCTGGCACGAGGATTCCAAAGCGATGGAGTGCAAGACAACTTGCAGGAGAACTGCGCCATAGTCCTGTTCACCGTGATGCGTCCCATGATGGGAGCTTTTCCATTCTTGTCCATTCCGCTCTTTTTTAGGTAGAGCAACACCTTGAATTTTTCGATTTTCATAACGCTTACATTTTGAGTGTGCAAATATAATCATTTTGTAAGCGTTCCTTGATACGCAAAACATTGAGAATCAGCGCAATAAAATCCGTTGATGCACAAAGTCGCCTTTCCGCATTGTTACCTGCTTTGCATAGGTAACTGTGGCTCACGATTTAGTAACTGAACTACTTCAATATTCCTCACTCGCTTGCTTTATGCCGATTTGGCAACTTTGTGCAAATCTGCTCATTCCCAACTGTTTACGTTCCAACCTCTCTTATTTTCCTTTGGCTGCTTTAGAGCTTTATGTTAAAAAGTATAATTGATTGTTTTGAAGAAAAAAAAAGGAATCTATTATTTTTATTTTGAACATTTGTTCATTATATTTGCAGATGGAAATAATAGATATATAATGTCACCACGTCCAAAAAACATCCGTAAAATTAATAATATGCCTTCTGTAGCTGGATTTAAGCCTATAGCTTCGGACTGTTATCGTAAGGATGCCATATTCTTGCATTTTGAGGAGTATGAAGCGATACGGCTATGTGATTATGAAATGAAAAACCAGCAAGAAGCATCTGTTTCAATGGGGGTGTCACGTCCGACTCTTAGTCGAATATATACTAGTGCGCGGCAGAAGATTGCTCAAGCACTGGTTTGTGGTGTTGTTATAATGATAGAAGGTGGAGCAGCGTACACTAATAGTGAATGGTTTCATTGCGGAGTATGCGGTTTTGTATTCAATAATATTAATCCTGCATTTAAAATTCGTAAAATGGAATGTCCCATCTGCCACTCCAACAACATAAGTATTAGTAATATTAACATTAATAAGAATGAGATTATGATGAAAATTGCGATTCCGACTAAAGAAAATGTGGTTGATAACCATTTCGGTCACTGTGAGTATTACACAATCTTGACAGTAGGGCAAGACAACCAAATTTTGAGTAGTGAGACTATTCCTTCTCCACAAGGATGCGGATGTAAATCCAATATCGCAGGAGAATTGGAAAATATGGGAGTCAGTGTTATGTTAGCAGGAAATATGGGACAAGGTGCTTTGAATGTGCTTGTAACCCATCATATCAAGGTTATAAGAGGTTGCTCAGGTAATATTCTAGATGTTGCTACTGACTATTTAAACGGGAAACTTACCGATTCGGGAGTGGGTTGCTCATCTCATGAGCGTCATCATGAATGCCATGGGCACAATCATAAAGAATGATGTTTGGAAAGAACAGGATATCATTTAATATTATCATGGACATTGTTATGTTGATAACAATGGTATTGGTAAGTATAAGTGGTTTTATATTGAAAGTAGTCATTCCTTCCCGTCACGCTGTAAGGTTTCAAGACGCTACTCCATGGTGTGCACACTTGTTGGGCTTGGGAAGGCATGATTGGGGTAATATTCATTTGTGGGCAGGGATTGTATTGGTTTCTTTGGTTACTATTCATGTTTTGCTACACATAAACATGGTATCGGCTTTCTTTAAAAAGAAATGTCAAAAATATATATTACGAATAACGTTGTATGTTTTATTATTGATATTATTACTAATAACGATAATTCCCTGGCTTTATTTATGTTAAATTGATAAAACGAGCCAACTTATTGCTATAAATAGAATAGGTTGGCTTGTTCATTTATGAAAATTAATATAGTAGAACATTGGAAATCATATTCTGAATTTCCCTTTAAAATTTACGTTAATTCAAAGAAGATAATAGTTTATGTGACATTATGCTTTCCTTTTTTAGAATATTTCATTTGTTTTTTATTGGTAGTATCTATACTTGTTAGATAATCTTAACAAAAATAGTTGATTCCACTGTTTATTTCTGAAAGCAATGCTTTTATCAGTCTGCAATCTCAAATCGCACACGCATGGAGTAATTCTTTTTAATTATACGGAAGTTGTTAAATGAAACAGCATAGGAAGACAATACATTGCTTTGCGTAAAAGGGATGCTGTTATCGGTTTCATTCTCAACGATATGCATTACCGGCCCTAATTTCTTATCCAAAGCTTCCACCAGATAAGCTGCTTTGCGTTGGGCAGCTTTCAGGGCTTCAATCTTGGCCTTTTGGTGGTAAGTCAGTATATCCTTGTTATCCAACTTGCCGATACGCATCGAGTGAATGCCCCGGGTGTTAAGCTTTTGGACAATCCGGTCAATCTGCTTGAAGTCCTGCAGGGTGATGTCCAGCTGTTTCGAGATCAAAAAGTCATGCCCTTGATGTCGCCAATTGTTGCCATATTCTTGAACGCGTACAGCTGAGTCGGGGATTCCGGCATCATGGATGGCCTGCATCAATTCCTGCTCAATTCGGGTAATAGGTACCTTCGTCTTGTATTGCTCAGGCTTCGATACGCCATCAAATTCCTCCTCAAAATACTCCTGTATTTCAATGAGATAATGAATCTCATCCGGCACAACCTCCATTTCAGACGTTCCGGTCACTTCGATATACCGCTCACACTCCTGCGCTTTCATCGTAACACAAACCAGTAGGCTCATGATGAAAATTAGTCCATACTTTTTCATACGCAAATACTTGAATTTAGTTCAATCTGTTATCTTTTTACGAACCGACTTTAGGGAATTTCAAATGGGGCAGACAGACAAACGACGTGCTGATTATGGGGAGCAACCAGTTTATTTATCCGATAACGTCCCTTCGGCAAATAATAAAAATCACCAACGGGAATGCGAAAGCAATACAAGCAATGGGCTTGTTCATCGTTTATCCACTCTGTCTCTGCTGTATCGGGCAAATGCTTCAATTGCGGCTGTTCCCAATCTTGACCATTCCATTGCTGAAGCTCCCAATCTCCGTTAAATTCAAGAGGTACATCCGTGTAATTGGCTAGAAAGACATTGATGACCTTCACATCTTGCCAATACACCTTACGCTCTGTCCAAAACTGATGTTCCTGCTTACGATAAGATTTCGGCAAATCTTTTCTATACCACAGATAATACGAGGGCATCTTATAAACAACCGTATCCCTGTCTTGTATCTGTGGGGCAATGGCTTTATTCCCCTCTACCGTCAATGCAGTCGTATCCTGCTCTGAACCTCCGATAACGGCAATAGCCGAGGCCGGAACCGCTTCCGGCAAAAATGTCTTCTGCTTATCCGTGCAAGCAAGAGACAGCAAACAGCATAACATGCCGACAACCGTAACTTTCATAATCCGTCCTCCTCTTTAAAATAGGATGAATAAAGGTTTTATTGAGCAAAAATAATTGATGCTTGCCATCGGACTTTTATGGGTCGGATGTCAGCATAAGCCAATTGCAACCCACCGTGAAAACGGTTGGTATCATGTAACGGACGCCCCCAATGACAGTCTTTCTTTAGAGCCTATCGTTACTACGAAAGATTTTATTTCCTTGAAAGTGGAAGATTATGCTGGTAAATACGTAATAAGAGGAAAAGTTAGCCAATTTAAAATGAAAAAATGGGCTAGAGAGACTGAAAAGGCTATCGGACAGCGAATTGCCTTTCTGTTTAATGACTCCATTCTGACCACCGTACACGTAAATAGCAAAATCGAAAACGGTATATTCGAGATAACATCAACGCTTGACCAACGATTGCCAGACATTTACAGACAACTAAGGCAGGAAAAAATTGACTCTATAGAATTCCTTTTCAAGGGGTGGGATAAAGATTCTCTCTTTTATGCCGCTTCATCTGAATATAGGGATTCTGTGAGAATGGCAATCGATTATTGGCAGGCAAGCGCGTGGGTACAACTGATGACTAAACCCAATGAACATTACTGGTATAGCATAACAGACTCTAGTGAATATAAAAGACTGGAAAAAGCATTGAAAGATGAACTTAGTCTTCCTGGTATCAGCAGTAAGTCTTCAGACTGCATGAAATCTAAAGCCTATCAGGAATACAAATTATACCTTAACAATAATCCAGCATATATCAACTTGATGTTTAAAGGTTTTCTCTTCAAGGATCTTAAAGGGCTATGCGGATACCTAGTAGATGATATCATTCAGACAAAATATCCCTCTGCTCCAAGTATAAGAAGATATGTAGAAAAGACTGACAATTTTGATGATGAAAGATTTGCAGTTTACCATTGGCAGCGCAAGGTTTGGCTTTTAATGAATAAAGAAAGACAATCTATAGATCATGCAGCCGATTCGTGTCATTCACATAAAAGCTTGACACTTACTGATATTCCTTCTGCCAAATCTGAAAAACAACCTATAACGGAAGAACCAATTGACCAAAGAACCGGTCAGCAAGTAATAGAGGCTTTAAGTAAAGCTTATGGTACGGATTCAACAGTTATCGGCGATTTCTTGGACAGTCCGCGCTGTCCTGCATTCTTGGAAGGAATGTTTTTTGACGGTTCTACACTGGTCTTTCAAGTAAGAGGAGATACCACAGTAGCACGGCGCACACTGGAAGCAACAGCTCAAAGCGGTGCTTTCCGGTTGGAGCCTGCTACAGCTAAAAATTTTACCCAAAAGCAGCTGAAAGAGATTTTGAATGTTATCGATAGTAAACGAGAGAAACTTACAGATGAATGCTTGAAATCCAATTTGATGTCTTGGGGTATGGGTAGCCATCATATTCACGTAACTTTTATCATGAACACTCCGGAAGCCCGAAAAGCTTTCCGGAAAAAGATTATTGATTCACCGGCTGTGTTATTTGATGGAACAGCAGATAACACACCTAACGATTACATCGGTGTCAGCGATACCTTGGGCATCTTGCTACAATCTGACTATCCGGTCTATTCTACTCAAAGTAAACGAGCCACTTTTGTTTTAGTCAATCACAGCCAAGTAACATTAGAATCCGGTGAATCTTATTACATCACTTACGAAGATAGACAAGGCGTATGGCGAAATCTGCCCATTCATACCATATTTAATTGTGTAGCCCATATCATTGGCCCGGGAAAAAATAAGCATTTATCCGGTTCTTTGTATCCGGAAATACATCACAACAAGCCGGGAAGATACCGTTTCTTCTATCCCGTTACTTTTACGGACACCGGAAGAAACGTTACTCTGATGGCGGAATTCAGGCTGACAGACAATCCAAAAGAATTGGCAGAAGGACAGAAGGAAAAGAGATCTGCCGTACCCTCTACTCAAGATAACCGACCAGCTGGAGCTATAACAACGTCTGTACCGGAAGTTCCGACAGAAGACAACAGCCTTTTCAAAATAGTAGAATGTATGCCCGAATTTCCCGGAGGGATGAAAGGTTGTCGGGATTTTATACAGGCCGAAATGTGCTATCCTGAAGAAGCTAAGAAAGCAGGCATTCAAGGACGGGTAATCCTGCAATTCATCATCGAGAAAGACGGCACGCCCGCCCAGCCTCGAATTGTACGTAGTGTTCATCCCTTGTTGGATAAAGAAGCCTTGCGAATCATCCGACAAATGCCGAAGTGGACACCGGGAAAACAAGATGGGAAGCCCCAACGGGTACTTTATACCATTCCGGTTCTGTTTCAGTTACCTAAATCGTAAACATACCATTGTTTGATTTTAATTCAATATGCACATGAAACGCTTCTTAATATCTTTCATATTGCTTGGATGTTTCATCCGACTGAAGCACCGAAAAGAACAGCCAACGACACCATTCTGTTGTTGGAGAACAAAATATGGAGAGCAAAATTCCTATCTGAAAAATCTTATACACAAAAGATTGAATTCCGAGATTGTGTATTATATGAGATTTTTACTCAAAAGGAAAGAAGGTTACAATGAGAGATTCTTATCATATTTGTGGAGATACTATCAAACCTTATTACAACAAGGTTTGTTGTTTTTATTGGCATTATTATTATTTGGATGCAACAATACGGCTGATAATAACCAAACTATTGCCAATACTCAAAAAGTAGAAGTTAAGTCTATTAAAGAGTATGTGAATGATAATGATTTCATTGCAATCACTCTAGATGTATATGCAAACCAAGTATCACGTTCTTCAATTTCGATAGAAGAGAAACAGAATTTGGAAAATCAGATGGTTGCTGCTACTTATCGTTTTTACAAGCATTGTATCCAAGACGATAAAGGACGTATTTTCTGTAATTTAACTTGCGGTAAAAATATAAATATATCAGAAGAACTGTTTCAAAGAAAAATGAAAGATATTGAGGAAACTAATAAATATGTAGAGAAGCATCTAAAGGCTGGCACAAAGTATCGTGTTGGTAAATTGGATGAAAAGTATTTGAATAGTCTTTTAAACTATGAAGCAAAATGAAATATTTGCTATTGACTCTGCTATCTATATATAGCATAAATATATATCGTGCAGAAATTGTTCTAGAATTTTCTGTAAATGAATAGGGGAGTCGTGAAACCCGTCCCCCTCCCTTGTCTAGTGTTGATTTTTAGATATTTAAATAACATAAAAATAAAATATTTGTTTGCATCGCTAGTAAAACATTTAGGAAAACTATTGAAATTATAGGCAAATATCATATAACTGATTAAAGAAAAGAGTGGATGCTTATCCGGCAAGCCCGGTAAAAGCATCCACTCTTTTTTAGTTGCTCAGGCGGAATATTCCGCCGATCTTCTCACGCATCCTGTCCGTGTCCTCACCGATTTTTGGATTGATCAGTTCGGCGTAGACCTGCGTGGAGATGATGGTCTTGTGCCCGAGGACTTTCTGCAGGGTTTCAAGCGGCATGCCTTTGCTCAGGGTCAGGGTCGCAAAGGTATGACGTCCGACATGCGGGCTGACGCGGACACTGCAGCCGGCCTTCTCGCCGATACGTTTCAGACTGTCCTCCATACTCCCTATTTCCCTCACGGGGAACACCCTGTCCGGAGAAACCTTGAATTCGTTCATCCACCCCTGTATTTCTCGATCAGCTCGACGGCTATAGGGAGCAGCTTGACAACATAGGGTGCCTTGGTCTTCACACGGTTTCCAATCAGCTAGGTGTTGCCGTCCGAATCCGTGTGGACATTCCGGTAAGAAAGTTCCTTCAGGTCGGCATGGGCCAGGCCGCTGAAGCACATGAAAACAAACATGTCCCGGATGGCCTGCTGCCGCCTGTAGCCCAGCTTGACGCTGATAACGCGTTGCAGGTCCTCCTCCGAGAGGAAAGGACGTTTCTTGTATTCCGGTTTGCACACGAACTTCTTAACGGGTGCTTGTGGAACCATCCCTCGTCCACTGCCAGATACATCAGTCATTTCAGTGTGTTGATACGCTCGAAGGCCGTTGACTTGGCCAGCTCGCGCACGGAAAGCATCCAGTTGTAATAGTTCTTGATGAAATCCATGTCCAGCGACATCAGGGGGATATCCTCCGTACCCAACTTGTTCCGGTCATACAGCATCTCGCATTTGACGGAGAAATAGAAAAGTATACGGTTGTCCGCGTCTTTGATAAGATAGAAGGCTATATTTCCTTTTTTGTCCTCCGCATATGCCTCGTCCTTCAGGGTATGCTCCAGACTGCCGTTTCTTTCATTGAAGAAACGGTTCACCATCCTTAAATGCGCCTCATTGGAAGAGAGTCGTTCACAGGTAAGGGAATCCAGCAGTTGTTTTTGTCTGTCAGTTATCCTCATAGTCACCGTTCCGGGTTATTTTCTCATACAGGAAACGGCGGATTTTCACCCTTTCCGCATCTTTTCTTATATCATCCGTGGCAATCAGCCAGTGTTGTCCCTCCGGAAGAATCCGCCGTCTCGCCACCTGCCAGGCGTATTCTCCGTGTGTGATGCTGCTCAAGCTCCAGGAATCCTTGCATGCATACGTTTCAAATACGGTATCGAACACTTCCTTATACCGTTCTTCTACCGGGGCGGGCAATTCCTCGTGCAGTGTGTTATTTTTGTAACGTTGGCGTATGGCTACCAGAACCGGTCCGTATTTCCACGCTTCAAAACAATCCCCGAACAATGGTTCTCCTGTCCGGATGATGGACTCACGCTGTGTGAAATAAAGCAGTTTGTGCAGCTTCATTTCATCAATCTTTCTGCCGAACCGGCGCCGGTAGCGCAGGCAGATATAGGATGCTATTTTTACAACGTCTTCCATACATCTAAGTTTTAGAACAAAAAAACGGAAATTCTTTTTATTTCGCAAGTATGCCTGGTCTTATTTTTTATCAAGTAGCTGATATTGGGGTATTTGTTCCATGCGGTCAGCATTTCCGGCAGACATCTGACGACATCTCATGCTACCTGATGAAGCGTTTGTATCACAGCCGTTTGTCCCTTATATATTTGCAGTCGAAATCAATTTAATGTCTCACCTAAACGATTCGACAATGAAGAAAAGAATCCTTTTTTCGATGATGTGTGCGCTTGTCGCCATCGGTGTCTTTGCGCAGGGCCAGGGCCTTGCGGGTATCAACGAGGCGACAAGCCTCATGACCTCGTACTTTGACCCCGCCACCAAACTGTGCTATGCCATCGGTGCCGTGCTCGGTCTGGTGGGCGGCATCAAGACCTACGGCAAGTTCAGCAGCGGTGATCCGGACACGTCGAAGACGGCGGCCTCCTGGTTTTTCGCCTGTATTTTCCTGATTGTAGCCGCCACCATCCTGCGTTCCTTCTTCCTCTAAGACGATGGAGTATCCTGTTAACAAAGGTGCGGGAAAGGGTGTGGAATTCAAAGGGCTGACGACGATGTACCTTTTCATTCTTGCGGGCGGCCTGGCTGCCGTCCTGCTGACAGTCATCGTGCTTTACCTTGCCGGTGTCAGCCAGGGGGTGTGCATTCCCCTGGGCCTGGGCGCCGGTCTCCTGCTGGCCTGGCTGGTCTTCCGGATGAACGCGAGGTACGGCGAGCACGGTCTGATGAAGCGCCTGGCCCAGAAGCGCCACCCCCGTTACCTGATCCACCGCAAGAGACTGTTCCGATTACTTACCAAAAGAAGAAAACCATGAGAAATGTACTGAAAGCCGAGACGCTGGAACGCAAGTTCCCCCTTCTGGCAGTGGAGCACGGCTGCATTGTAAGCAAGGACGCCGACCTGACCGTGGCCTTTGAGGTGCTGCTGCCGGAAATCTATACGGTGACGGGCGATGAATACGAGGCTATCCATTCGGCCTGGGTGAAAGCCATCCGCGTGCTTCCCGACTATTCGGTGGTGTGCAAGCAGGACTGGTTTGTGGAAGAGACCTACCGTCCCGATTTCGACAGGGATGGGCAGAGTTTCCTTGCGAAAAGTTACGAACGCCATTTCAACGAACGTCCGTATCTGGGCCACCGCTGTTATCTTTACCTGACGAAAACGACCCGCGAGCGCAGCCGTCGCCGGAGTGACTTCAGCACGCTCTGCCGTGGGCATATCCTGCCCCGTGAGATTGCGGACAGGGACACCGCCGCCCGTTTTCTGGAAGCCGTGGAACAGTTCGAGCGTATCATGAACGATTCCGGAAAGGTGTCCCTGCGGCGGATGCCCCCGGAGGAAATCACCGGCACGTCCGAACGTCCGGGACTGGTGGAGAGGTATTTCTCCCTCTCGGCGGACGACCGGTCTGCGGTACTGGAAGACATCTGTCTGGAACCCGGCAGGATGCGCATCGGCGACAAGCAGCTCTGCCTGCATACCCTGTCGGCCGCCGACGACCTGCCCGGTAGGGTGGAAACGGACATGCGTTACGGACGGCTCTCCACCGACCGCAGTGACTGCCGCCTGTCGTTTGCCGCTCCCGTGGGCCTGCTCCTTTCCTGCAACCACATCTATTCGCAGTACGTCTTCATTGATGACGCGCGGGAGATATTGCAGGATATGGAGAAGTCCTCGCGCAACCTGCTCTCCCTCTCCCGGTACAGCCGCAGTAACGCCGTCAACCGTGAATGGGTGGAAATGTACCTTGACGAGGCCCACACACAAGGCCTGCTTCCGGTGCGCTGCCACTGCAACGTGCTTGCCTGGGCCGAGGATGCCGGGGGGCTGCGACGGGTCAGGAACGACACGGGCAGCCAGCTTGCAATGATGGAATGCACGCCCCGCCACAATACGGTGGACACCCCGGTGCTCTATTGGGCGGGCATTCCGGGTAATGCCGGCGATTTTCCCGCTGAGGAGAGCTTCCACACCTTTCTGGAGCAGGCCGTCTGCCTGTTTACTGAAGAGACGAACTACCGCAGCTCGCCCAGCCCGTTCGGCATCCGCCTGACCGACCGCCGGAACGGTATCCCCGTGCATGTGGACATCAGCGACGAGCCGATGAGACGGGGCATCATCACAAACCGCAACAAGTTCATCCTCGGTCCTTCGGGAAGCGGCAAGTCCTTCTTCACCAACCACCTGGTGAGGAACTATTACGAGCAGGGGGCACACGTGCTGCTGGTTGATACGGGCAACAGCTACCGGGGTCTGTGCAGCCTGGTCAACGGCCGGACACACGGCGGGGACGGAATCTACATAACCTACGAGGAGGACAACCCTATCGCCTTCAACCCGTTCCATACCGCTTCCGGTGAGTTCGACGTGGAGAAGCGGGAAAGCATCAAGACACTGATTCTGACCCTTTGGAAACGCGAGGACGAGGCTCCGAAGCGTTCGGAGGAGGTGGCCCTGTCGGGTGCGGTGAATGCCTACATCCGCCGGATAACGGAAGACTTGACGCTCCGTCCCGACTTCAACGGCTTCTACGAGTTTGTACGTGACGACTACCGCCGGATAATGGAGGAGAAGAAAGTGCGCGAGAAGGACTTCGACATTGACGGTTTCCTGAACGTGCTGGAGCCCTTCTACAAGGGCGGTGACTATGACTTCCTGCTGAACTCTGACAAGGGCCTGGACCTGACGGACAAGCGCTTCATCGTGTTCGAGCTGGACAACATCTCCTCCCACAAGGTGCTGCTGCCGGTGGTGACGCTCATTATCATGGAGACCTTCATCGCCAAGATGCGCAGGCTGAAAGGCATCCGCAAGGTCATGCTGATCGAGGAGTGCTGGAAAGCACTGATGTCCGCCAACATGAGTGCCTATGTTTTGTACCTTTTCAAGACCGTCCGCAAGTATTTCGGCGAGGCCATTGTGGTGACCCAGGAGGTGGACGACATCGTTTCGTCTCCGATTGTGAAAGAGGCCATCATTAACAACTCGGACTGCAAAATCCTGCTTGACCAGAGAAAATATATGAACAAGTTCGACCATATCCAGACGCTTCTGGGACTGACGGAGAAGGAGAAGGGCCAGATACTGTCCATCAACCAGGCGAACCGTCCGGGAGCCCCCTACCGCGAGGTCTGGATCGGTCTGGGCGGCACACATTCGGCTGTCTATGCCACGGAGGTGAGCGAGGAGGAGTATCTGGTGTTCACAACGGAAGAGACTGAAAAGATGGAGGTGCAGCGTCTTGCGGAAGAGCTTGGCGGCAACCTCGAGCTTGCCGTCAGGCGGCTTGCCGGGGAAAGAAGAGAAAAACGGAAACAGAGTATGAACCCCTGAAAAGAGAAAAGTTATGGGAAACAGACCATTATTAAGCCTGGCCGTCTGCCTTTTAGGTGCGGCCTCCCTGCTGCTGCAAGGCTGCATGGACATGAAAAAGACTCCGGACCCCGGCAAGCTCTGCGGGTCGTGGACGAGTGTGGACGGCAAGCCCGACGTGCTGATATATAAGGACGGCGATGCCTGCAAGGTGACGGTATTCGCCCGCAGCGGCAGGACACGCCGCCTGAAACCACGGACTTACCTGCTGGTGGAGGAAGAGGGCAACCTGTTCATCAATACGGGCTATCGTATAGATGTGTACTACAACGAGGCGACGGACGTGCTGACCTTCTCCCCGAACGGCGATTATGTCAGGAAGGAGGTGCAGCCATGAGGAGAGGAACAGTTGTCCTGGCCGCTTTCCTGCTGCTTTTTGCCGGAGGGAACATGAGTGCGCAGTGGGTGGTGACCGACCCGGGCAACCTCGCCCAGAGTATCATCAACATGTCGGACAATATCGCCCATACCTCGAAGACTGCGGTCAGCACGGCGGACAACTTTGCCGAGACGGTAAAGATCTACGAGCAGGCCAAGCGCTATTATGACGCGCTCCGCAACGTGAACAACCTTGTGCGTGACGCCCGCAAGGTGCAGGAAACGATTCTGATGGTGGGCGAGGTATCGGACATCTACATCACGAACTTCCGGAAGATGATGGGCGACGACAACTTCTCTGCCGGGGAACTGGATGCTATCGCCTTCGGCTACACCCAGCTTCTGAAGGAGAGCAACGGCGTGTTGCAGGACCTGAAACAGGTGATCAACGTGAGCACTCTCTCCATGACGGACAAGGACCGTATGGACGTGGTGGACAAATGCCACCGTGAGATGCGCCGCTACCGCAACCTGGTGAACTACTACACGAACAAGAACATTGCCGTGAGCTATCTGCGCGCCCGCAAGAAGAACGAGGCGGACCGCGTACTGGAACTTTACGGCAGTGAAACGTCCAAATACTGGTAGGCCATGATGCTTCTGAGTGTTGACTTTTCAAATCTCCATACCATTCTGGAGACTTTGTACGATGATATGCTGCCTCTCTGTGAGGACATGATGGATGTGGGCAAGGGCATTGCCGGCCTGGGGGCGCTGTTCTATGTGGCCATGCGCGTGTGGCAGTCGCTCGCCCACGCCGAGCCGGTTGACGTGTACCCGCTGCTGCGTCCTTTCGCCATCGGCATCTGTATCCTGCTTTTCCCCACACTGGTTCTGGGTACTATGAACAGCGTGCTTGGACTCGTGGTGCAGGGTACGCACAGGATGCTGGAGGGACAGACGCTGGATATGGAACAGTACCGTGAGCAGAAGGAGAAGCTGGAGTACGAGATAAAGATGCGCAATCCGGAGACCGCCTATCTTGTCAGTGACGAGGAGTTCGACCGCCAGATTGACGAGCTTGGCTGGGGTCTTGAGGACACGGCCGCCAAGATAGGGATGTATGCGGAATGGGGCGCCTACCAGTTCGAGAAGATTTTCCGTGACGGTATCCGCTATCTGCTGGAACTTCTTTTCGCCTCCGCCTCGCTGCTGATAGACACGGTGCGTACCTTCTTTCTGATTGTCCTCTCGATACTGGGACCGGTCGCGTTCGCCTTCAGCGTGTGGGACGGTTTCCATTCCACGCTCAGCCAGTGGTTCATGCGGTACATCTCCGTCTACCTGTGGCTTCCGGTCAGCGACCTGTTCAGCTGCATGCTCGCCAAAATCCAGGTGCTGATGCTCCAGAAGGACATCCAGGAGCTCCAGACCAATGCGGACTACTCCCTGGACACATCGGACAGCGTGTACCTGATATTCATGATCATCGCCATTTTCGGCTACTTCACGATTCCCACCGTTGCGGGATGGATCGTCCAGGCGGGTGGCGCGGGCAACTACATGCGCAACCTGAACCGCCAGAGCGTCCGTGCGGGCGGTTTTGCCGCAGGAGTGGCCGGTTCCGCTGCAGGTAACGTGGGCGGACGCATCAAGGACGGCATCCGGAGTGTCCGTAACCGCTTCAAAAAGAAATAAGTAAGAAAATACCTATGGAATTCAAGTCATTAACGAATATCGAGAGCAGTTTCAGGCGCATCCGCATGATGCTTGCCGCCTTCGTATGCTGCTGTACGCTCGTCACGGGCTACGCCCTGTGGAGCTCCTACCGCTTTGCCGAAAGGCAGCGTGAGAAAATCTACGTGCTGGACGGGGGCAAGTCGCTCATGCTCGCCCTTTCGCAGGACCTTTCGCAGAACAGACCGGCGGAAGCCCGTGAGCACGTGAGGCGTTTCCATGAGCTCTTCTTCGGGCTTTCCCCGCAGAAGGACGCCATCGAGCACAACATCAACCGTGCGCTGCAACTGGCTGACAGAAGTGCCTACCACTATTATGTGGACTTTGCCGAAAAGGGCTATTACAACCGTCTGGTATCGGGAAATATCAACCAGGTGGTGCATGTGGACAGCGTGGTCTGTGATTTCTCCGGCTACCCCTACAAGGCGGTGACCCATGCCCGGCAGCTGATCATCCGCGAGAGCAACGTGACGGAACGTTCGCTGGTGACTTCCTGCGAGCTACAGAACGCCTCACGTTCGGACGACAACCCGAACGGGTTCATCATCGAGCATCTGGTGATATTGGAAAACAGGGACATCAGAAGCGTGGAACGATGAGGGGAAGGAGAAAACCTTGGAAACGGGCGGACTGCCGGATACGGCTGTTCTGCCGGCGGCTGACGGAAAGGCAGCGGATATGCCTTCTTGCACTCCTGTTCCTGTCCTTCCTTATGGGCTGCATCCATGCCATCGGCAGCTCGCTGCACCGTTTCGGGAGCGACGGGGACAACCGGCTGGAAATGGAGCATATCCGGCCTCCGGAACTGAAAAAGAAAAAAGGAAACGAACATTCAACCCAATTTTATGAAAACGGACATTGGAAAAACCATTGAAAGAATCAGAAAACGGCTGGGAATCCCCCTCGGAGGGGAGAGGAAGCCGTTGACGGAAGAAGAGAGACGCAAGCGTGCCAGACTGGTCGTTTATCCGCTTTTCGTCCTGCTTTTTGCCAGCTGCATCTGGCTGATCTACTCACCGACCCAGAAAGAACGGGAAGATGCCGTACAAGGCGGGGGATTCAACACGGACATCCCCTCTCCGGAAAACAGGAAGATGCAGGGAAACAAGGTGGACGCCTACGAGGAGGCGGAGCTTGCGCGGAAGGAGAAACAGCGCCGGGGGACGTTCCAGGAGATGGTCTCGCTGTTTGACCGGGAAGGGCGGGATACGGTACGCCTGCCGGAGTCATTTGCGGAAACCCCGCCGGAAGGAACGTCTGTCGCGGCGGATGCGCCCCGTTCCTCGGTAGAGGCCTACCGCCATATCAGCCGGACGCTGGACAACCTTTATGTTTCCGATACACGCGACCCGAAGAAGGAGGAGCTGGAGAGACGCATCGAGGAACTGGAAAGGCAACGGACGGCACCGGAGCAGGCGGGGAATACGATGGAGGAGAAAATGGCACTTATGGAAAAGTCCTACGAATTGGCGGCACGCTACGGCGGCAGGCAGCCCCGGCAGGTCCGCCCCGCACAGGATGAACGGGAACGCCGGGCTGCCAGACCCGTAAGACGGATGCAGTCCCGGGCCGTATCCTCCCTTTCCCGCCCGTCCGGCAACGGGGAGGCCGCTGTCTTTTCCGGGGAACGGAACACGGGGTTCCATACCCCGGTGGGAAAAACGCTCACCTCGGAGAGGAACACCATCGAAGCCTGCGTACACGGCACACAGACCGTATCGGACGGGCAGGCGCTGCGCATCCGGCTGCTGGAACCGATGGTGGTGGATGACCGCTTCATTCCGAAAGGTACGGTGCTTGTGGGCGGTACACGTATCCAGGGGGAGCGGCTGGACATTCTGGTCACCGCTGTGGAATATAAGGGTACGGTGCTTCCGGTGGAACTGGAAGTGTATGACGCTGACGGGCAGCAGGGTATCCTCGTACCGAACTCGATGGAGTATGACGCGGTCCGCGAGATTGCCGCCAATATGGGAAGCTCCATGAACAGCAGCATCAACATTTCGACGGATGCCGGGGCGCAGATCGCCTCGGACCTGGGGAAAGGCGTGATACAGGGCGTCTCGCAGTATGTCACCAAAAAGATGCGTACCGTGAAGGTCACCCTGAAAGCCGGACACCGGCTGCTGCTCCACTCACCCGAACAATAAGAGAAAACCGATTATTCACCCTAAATGAGAAACGAGTATGAAGAAGATTCTGATTTTGTTTACCGCCCTTCTGGGCATGACCGCCTCGCAGGCGCAACAGAGCGGCGGGGATTATTTTGAAGGACTGAGCCGCAAGATCGGGTTCAGCCGTATGATTCCGCCGCACGGGCTGGAGATAACGTACGACAAGACGGTGCACATCATCTTTCCCGCCCCGGTGAGGTATGTGGACTTGGGTTCCACCGACCTGCTTGCGGGCAAGGCCGACGGTGCGGAGAACGTGATCCGTGTGAAAGCCGCCACGAAACATTTCAGGCAGGAAACAAACATGAGCGTGATAACGGAGGACGGAAACTTTTACAGTTTCAATGTGAAATATGCCGACGAGCCGCTGTTGCTGAATGTGGAGATGTGCGACTTTATCCATGACGGGGAGACTGTGAACCGTCCCAATAACGCGATGGAGATTTATCTGACGGAGCTTGACAACGAGTCGCCCCGTCTGGTGCGCCTGATTATGAAATCTGTCCACCGGCGGGACAAACGGCGTATCCGTCACATCGGTTGCAAGCGCTTCGGTGTACAGTTCCTGCTGAAGGGACTGTACACCCACAACGACCTGCTCTATTTCCATACGGAAGTGAAGAACTCGTCGAATGTGCCCTTTGACGTGGACTTTGTGACATTCAAGGTTGTGGACAAGAAGGTGGTGAAGCGTACCGCCATGCAGGAGCAGGTGGTCTATCCGCTGCGCGCCTTCAATTATGTGACCCGTGTGGACGGCAGGAAATCGGCATGCACGGTGTTCGCCCTGCCGAAATTCACCATTCCCGATGACAAGAAGCTGGTGGTGGAGATGTTCGAGAAACAGGGTGGCCGCCATCAGGCTTTCGAGTTGGAAAACGGTGACCTTGTACGTGCCGAAACCGTCAATGAGCTGAAAGTGCGATGAGATACCGGGAAATTTATCTGGTCATAGCCTTGCTTGCCCTTTTCATGGGGCAGGCGAAGGCCCAGCGTCACCTCCGGGGCATGAAGGGCGTGCAGCTGACTGCGGAGATGGTTGACGGATTCTATTCGCCGGGAAACCGTACGGACGCCGGGTACGCCTTCTCGCTGACTGTGTTCAATTATGCCGGCGGCGGACACAAATGGATGTACGGCGGAGAGGTCATACGGCGCAACTGCCCTTACCGGAATACAGGAATCCCCCTTGTGCAGTATACGGGGGAAGCCGGGTACTACCGCAATCTCTTTTCCTGTCCGGGAAAGGTGGTGTTTCTGAATATAGGTCTTTCCGGACTGCTGGGTTATGAGAATGTGAACGGTGGAGAGCGCCTGCTCGGGGACGGTGCCGGCCTGAGGAAACATGAGGCGTTTGTCTATGGCGGTGCACTGACCCTGGAGACGGAAGCCTGTCTGACGGACTGCCTCTCCCTCGGTCTGAGACTGCGTGAACGTGTCCTTTGGGGCAGCGCTGCCGGACATTTCCATACCCAGTACGGAATTTTGCTCAAATATATTTTCTAACCGATCATGATACACTTATTTATGAGAAAGATACTTGATTCTGTAGTGGCCGGCTGCTGTCTGGCCGCTGCCTTCTGCCTTGTCTCCTGTGACAGTGACCTGGATATTCAGCAGGAATATCCCTTTACGGTAGAGGCCATGCCGGTGGCGGATGAGATTGCCGCCGGGAATACAGTGGAAATCCGTCTGGAGATTGTTCCTGAAGGGGACTTTTCCGGTACGGTCTATACCCTGCGTTACTTCCAGTCTGAGGGGAAGGGCCGTCTTAAGATGGAAGATGGTACGGTACTGAAACCCAATGACCGTTATCTGCTGGGGGAAAAGAGGTTCCGCCTGTACTACACTTCGGAAAGTGCGGACGGGGCGCAGACCATCGACCTGTATTTTGAGAACAACTGGGGAAGCCTGCAACAGCTCACCTTTGATTTCAATGCGGAGAATGGCGGGGAAAACAGTGGAGAGGAGGATGCGGAATGAGTACCTTGTTATATATGCATATTCCCGGCCTGCCATCCTGTATAAAGCTGTCGGACCATGCGGGTTCCGTTCCCCGTGTGGGAGATTGCATCCGTATTGATGCCGGACGGCTTGCCTGTGTCCATTCCCGCAGAATCCTGGAAACAACGCCTGCCTGCCATTGTTTTGAGCGGAATGCGGAGACGGAGAAGATAAGCGTGGCCCGGTTTCTGGAAGAGTGTGTGATGGTGGTGGAAAGCCGGGAATGGAGTTATGAGGACGGCATGGCCTGCTGTGTGTTGAATGTAAGTGTGGAATGGTGAGAAGGATGACGCTTTTTCTGGGGTTTGTGTGTATATGCGCCATGCTCCGTGCGGAACTGCCTGATGGCATCCGCCGTCTTTCACCGTTTGAGAGGGCTGTTGCCATAATCAAACGGTTTGAGGGTTGGCATTCGGCCCGCCATTATCCGTACATAGGATTCGGACACCGTTTGAGGGAAGGGGAAAAACTGACGGCGGATATTACGGAAGCGCAGGCGGACAGCCTGCTGAGGGCTGACCTTGCCGGGATGTGCGCCCTGTTCCGCCATCTGGGGAAAGACTCATTATTGCTCGGTTGCCTGGCCTACCAGGTCGGTCCGTACAGGCTGCTCGGTCATGGAAGGATGCCCAAAAGTACCCTGATAAGGAAGCTGGAATCCGGTGACAGGAACATTTACAGGGAATTCACGGCTTACCGGTGCTACAATGGCAAACCGGTGGCTTCCATTCAGCGGAGAAGGGAAATGGAGTTTGAGATGCTGTTTGTGCCCTGATAGTGCAGACAGCCGGAAAGGAGCAGGAATCCTCCGGCAAACCGGAGGATTTTCTGTAACGGAAATCTATTTTAACGTATTCGTATATCATGGATATTCTTACAGCCAAACAGATCAGGATTGAGGATTACCTGCACAGCCTGGGGCATACCCCGGTAAGGCGGCAGGGGGTGAACCTGTGGTACAGGTCACCGCTGCGGCAGGAGAAGGAGGCTTCGTTCAAGGTGAACACGGGAATCAACTGCTGGTATGATTTCGGGCTCGGCAAAGGAGGCAACCTCCTTGCGTTGGCGGCCGAACTCCACCCGTCATCAGATATCTCCGGTCTTCTGCGGCAGATAGCGGAACGGAATCCCCCCGTGCGTCCGGTATCCGTATCTGCCGGGAAACCGCCTTCGGAAGAACCCGCTTTCCGCCACCTGGCGACACTTCCGCTTACCTCACACGCCCTGCTTGCCTATTTGTCGGAACGGGGTATCGGTGCGGAAACCGCCCGGAGGGAATGCCGGGAAATCCGTTACGAGTGCCGGGGCAAACGGTATTATGCCGTCGGCTTTCCGAACATTGCCGGCGGTTTTGAGCTTCGTAGCCGCTACTTCAAAGGTTGTGTATCCCCAAAATCAGTTTCGGTAATTCCTCATGGGGAAGGAAAAAGGACAGTCTGTTGCCTGTTTGAAGGGTTTATGGACTACCTTTCCTTCCTTGTGCTGCGGGAAAAGCCGTTCTTTTGTCTGCCCGGCAGCGGACAGGCGGACTGCATTGTGCTGAATTCCGTGTCCAATCTCGCCAAGGCGCTCACCCTGCTGGACGGATACGGTCATATATACTGTTTTCTGGACAATGACGCGGCGGGAAAGCGGGCGTTGGAAGAGCTTGGCCGGAAGTTCGGACCCCGTATGCATGACATGGCACCGCTCTATGAGGGGTACAAGGACCTGAACGATTGTCTGGTGAAACATCTGCAAGACCTTGTAATTACAGATAAATGAGTTAATTTTGCACGGATTGATTCTTTATGGGACTGTGTTTATGGAAAATTATATGAAGAAAGCCGCGGACGCCTTTCTTGTAGGACGTCCGTATGGTATGCGCGTGGACTTCAGGCGTAAAGGATATGTGCTGTTCAACCGCCGGATGAATGTCCTGGGCAATGAAATGCAGGGCGATATCGGTACGCTCCCGCTGGAAAGGTTTGAAGTGGAGGAGATACCGTTGAGTGGCGAGCTTGTGGAGCGGCACGGGGATTTTACGGACGTGTTCTTCTATAGTGACCGCACGAACCCGTATGCGGGCGATGTGCCGGACTTCGGGAAACTGAAGGTCTACAACCGGTATATGTACCCTCTGTCAGTGGTGCTGTGCAGGGATTTGTAACAGACTGTGGTAATGGCACGGGGCTGCCGCCGGAAACCTCCTTATTCCGGATGCCGGAGGATGATTGCGGCATGCCCCTTTTCATGGCGTACCCTGATTGCAAGCTTGTCCAGTTCCTCCCGGACAAGGGATTCCTCGAATCCGTCGGCCATGAACCTTTCCCTGAGCAGGCCGGTGAGATTCTCCGTTCCGATACTTCCGGAGAGAAAATCCTCCACCCACTGGCGGAAGTTGCCGCCCGTACGTATCAGGTTGTAGCGTCTCAGGCAGAAGTTCTCCATGCTTTTCAAATCGAACTCCTTATAGGACAGCAGGTCACAAAGAACCGGACCATTGGCGTCATCCTCCCTTAATTCCACCGTCAGAACACAGACGGGCCTGTCTGTTTCCTCATCGGGTCTGTAATAAAGCCGGATGTTTTCTCCTATATACAGTCCCGCGGTATATGCCATACTGTCCGGGGATTCCGTCATGACGGGAAACCTCTGCAATCCGGTTCTTCCATCCCGTTTTGACAGGACGATTACAGGTTCTCCGGAATTTTCCTCTGGTGTGGTACATGCTGACATCGTCCCGTTGGTCTTTCTCCATCCGAGAAACCGCAGACAGTTCTCTATGTCTTTCAGACGTCTTCCTTTTGCCGGACTTCCGTTGGTATACGGGCGGAGCGTGTCCACGATTTCAGGCCAGTTCTCGTTTGTCTTCATACAATTGTTGTTTACAAATTTCAATAAAAGCGGTCGTTTTGTAACTGGAATATAGCGATTTTGTCGCGTCATATCAAATCAATTCCCCAAAAAGTCCCGGAAAGGACCTCTCATGGAGTCTTCCCGTGACTTTTCCGGGTTCCGGCATGCCCTATATGCCCTTGGATCTGATATGGAATCCTGCCTGTTTTTTTCCCCCTTCTTCCGTACGGAACCTTCCGGAACGGACCTGTTGTAGGGAATTTTCCCGATGGCATGTGAGGAATTCCCCGTCATATCCCATTTGGCCGAACAGTCCGTAGTATCCTGCCATGAACCTCTGTCCTGGAGAAGGTCTGTGCCTGCTGACCTCCTTGTGGGAGCGGACGATATGGCGTACAAGGCGGTAACATTTGGCCAGGTCCCTGAGTACGGTATATTCATGGTCGGTGTGCGGCTTGTAATATCCGCATGATATGTTGACACAGGAGACCTCAAGCCCCCTTCTTTTCAGGGCGTATACATCCGTGTGCATGCCGCATGTCGCCCGGTAACCGTATTTTTCCGGATTGACACGTTCCAGGAACTCTTCCGAGCACAGGTCCATGCCTGAAATCCGGGTTACGAGGTCACTGTCTCCCTTGCGGTCGCACTGGAGTACGAAACGGCAGTCGGCGAAGAAGTCCATGTCGGCTTCCCCGCTTCCGATACATCCCGTCTCTTCCTGTACGAAGAAGGCGCATTTCATGATCTTGAAATCCTCCAGACATTTCAGGCATATCCATATGCCGTTCTTGTCGTCCGCACCGATGCCCGCCGTCTTTTTCCTTTTCCGGTCGTAACCGATAACGAAGCGTCCGTCCACTATGTGTGCGGCGTATCCTTTTCCGGTCCTGCGGTGTACCTCGTCCATATGCGCCACGACACACGGATAGGTTTTCGCCCTGCCCTTTACGGCATAGAGGTTTCCTTTCCTGTCCCGGTAGTGCGGGATGCCCATTCTCTCCAGTTCCGCCTTGAGAAGACGTATCATGGGCTCCTCCCTGCCTGAGGGAGAAGCCGTATTGTAAAGTGTGATCAGCCGTTCCATATCATACTTCATAAAGTCTGTTGACTTGCAGGTACAGTCTCATGGAGGGTATCGGCCTTTTCTTCTTGAACAGCAGGGACGGATATGTCTTTCCCTGATATTCCACGGTTCCGCTTCTGAGTGCCCGTCCGAAAATTGTGTTGCTGTAGAACTTCTCCATGCATGACGGGCAGAAGTCGTTCATGTCAGACTGGTGCAGGTATCCGCATCCCGGGCATATTTTCCTGACAGGTGTTGCGCCCCCGTCCGTATCCCGGCATTTGGCGATGGTATTTTCGCTTTCCGAGTTCCTCAGTTCCATTTTCCCGTTTTCCATGCAGACGTAATAGAACGTGTCCATATACGGTGCCCCTTTCTTGTGCCATTTGCAGGCGGGGACTTCCACGGCGAGGTTCAGCACATAGGATTTTCCGGCTTCCACCCCTTTATCCGGCCGGTTGTTCAGTGCCACGACATCCTTGGTATGGAAATAGTCGTTATACTGCTTGCGGAAAGTGATGCCGAGTGCGGTTGCCTGCCTGCGCATCATCTCCAGTACGAACGCATGGGAGAAATAGATGCGGTCTATCAGGGAAAAGCCGTTGAATGTATTGCCACCCGATAGGACTTGGACATTTTTCCACACCACGGCCCGTGCGAGCACATTGTTGCTCCCGTCTCTTGCGACCAGGATTTCCGCACCGGCGAAATTGGTATAGAAATCGGCGGCGTTGCGGGCCCTGTTCTCGTAACGCATGCAGGAATTGTGAAGATTTGATTCCGTGGTGTCCGCTATCGGGGTGTAGTTTTCCTCACTGTATGCCTCGAAAAAATCCTGCATGCCTCCGTGCAGCTGTACCGTTACTTTGCTGTCCACACAGATCGCGCTGCTGAAATAAGAGAGTTCCGTTTCGGGATATTCCGGCAGGTTTCTGAACAGCCCGACAAACGTGGAAGGGTCTATGTCCGTCCGGTTTTCGGGGAACCAGGGTGCCTGCGGGTTGTTCCGGTCCGGGAAATTCTTGTTGTTCAGGTTCTTGTTGCATGTGGTGAACACGATCCGGATCTTCTGGTAGGATGCACCTCCTGTCCGTTTGCGTTTGGTCGAGAAGAAGTTGTAGCCTCCGCGGATGATTTCCGATACGTCGGCGTTGCGTTTCATTTCCGTGAGGATGTCTGCTGCAATCACACTCCCGTTGGCTGCCGCATGGGTCAGGCGGGATTTCAGTTCGTTACTTGCGTTCAGTTTCATATTTTCTGTTTTTATGGATTAATAATATGCGTGTCATCGGTTGGGACTTTTTGTGCCGGGCGGTTGGGAGGCAGGTACCGTTTCCGGTTCTCCACCAGTAACTTTTTCCGCTCCAGTATCCCGTTTACAGGAAGACGGCGGCCTGTCCGGTAGTCGGCCTCGCTCATTTTCCGTATGCAGGGGATTCCGGTCCGTGTAAGGAAAGGGTTCACGTACCAGCCGTCCAGGAAGCTGTCCGGAATAAGGCTGTCGTGATGGATGACCTCGCCCACACATCCGTGCATGAGCATGTTGCATACGGTCATCAGGCAACAGGTATGGTTGAGGTCTTCCCCCACCAGATAGTTTCCGAGGTGCCGTACGTGGAATGCCAGCAGCAGTCTTCCGCTTCCGCAGGTCGGGTCGTTCATCCGCTTTCCCTGTACTTTCTCTCCGGTCCCGGTACATGCGACCATGAGGTCACAGATCGGTGCCGGTGTGAAGAACTGCCCCTGCATCCTCTGTCCCGTTCTGGAAGACAGGCTCATGTAGAGGTCTCCGAACGGGTCGTACCAGCTTTCGTCATCCTTCAGCCGGTCCTGCATGAGGCGTACCCATTCGGCGGTCATCTCCATGAATGCGATGTTCTGCCTCCGTTTGTATTTCCAGTTCTTCAGGGGCGGCGCTCCGGGTGAGAAACCGTGTATGACGAACGTCAGGAAATCGTTGAACACGGTCATGGGGTCGTATCCGCATGAGACGGAAAAATCGCTTATCCGTTTTTCCAGCGGACATATTTCGCGGGGTATGTCATATCCTGCCATCTGTTCTGCTTTTTATGGGTTTGACTTCTTTATGCGTACGGTCAGCCTGTGTCTTTTGTGGTCCGTCTGTATTTTTGCCGGTGCCCCTCCGAGAAAGGAGAGATGTATCTCTCCCTCCGCCGCGTTCCATTCCGTTGCCGGCAGGAATATCCGTTCCATGCGGTATCCCCAAAGTACCAGCGCCCGCCTGTGCAGTCCGTCGAACAGTTTTCCTTGCAGCAGTCCGGCCAGTTCCTCCAGCTCCTTTTCGGAATAGAGGGTGATGCCTTCACACCGGTAAAAGTATTCGCCTTTCTTCTCCGGGTCGGGAATTTTTTCCACCGGGTATTTCGTCCACTCTTTCATCGTATAGTCACCGTACAGGGGATTCGGTTCGTGGAAGGTCCATGAGCGTACGACCGTATGGAAATACACCTCCCCGTTCCGGCACCTTCCGTTGCGTCCCCATGTTTGGAAACATCTTGTGGCAAGTCCGGCCGGTGTCATGCCCGCGGACGGCACCCGTGTCCACGGACCGCCTTCGGTGCTATAGCACACCTTTCTGTTTTTCGTGTGGCAGAACGGCGCATGGGACGTAAGGCAGACCGTCGCCTGCCCTTTCCTTATCGTTTCGATATGTGCCTGTGGGAAGTAGTCCCCGTTTTGCGGAAAGTATTCGAGCAGGTCTCCTTCCTGCGGTACGGGTGGGAATCTTCCGGCCTTTTCCATTCTGCGGATGATTCCGTTGACCTTTTCCGTTTCTCTGGAGGTTATCCCGTATAGGGTATCGTAAGCGGCGTTCAGGCTTCTGAGCGTTTCTTCCGTGTAATAGTTACCGTATTCCATATTCCCTCCTGTTTTTGGTATACAACTCCACCTGTGCGGCTATCATGTCACAGAATTTTTGTCCGTTTTCTCCCTCTCCCCTGAAATAGGCGATCATATCCCAGAGGTTCCGGTTGAAATATCCGGTCCATTTTTCGTAATAGTGCTTTCCGTCAACCGGTCCGAAAGTTTTTTGGAACAGTCCGGAAGTCAGTCCCTCGTCCGGGTGGTGGTTGTATTGCCACAGGGACAGGGAGAGCATGAGCTTGTAATCCAGTGTAACCATATGCTTCATTTTTTAGTCAGACATCGGCCTACCTTGGTAGGCATTTTTATTTCTTGCTGTCCTTGCAGCCTGTTTGCCGGGGATTGCGGCAAGGCTTGGCGGGAAAAAATACCGGAGCGGAGCGAGGATGATTTTTTCCCGCCAACCAGCCCGCAGGGCCGCCTTGCGCAATCAGCCCGGCAAACGGCTATCTTTACGGCAAGAAATGAAAAAGCGGACCTCATCCGTGGAATTTCTGAGGTCTGCCTGCGGGTTGGTGTGCCGGGTGTTCCGGAAGATCCCGTTATGCATTCGTCAGTCTTTGTTTTCTCCATATTCCGGCCAGAGTTGTCTGTGTTCTCCGTATATCCTTTCATAGTCTTCCAGGCTGAAATGCGGGAAGTTGGTGGAATACATGTCATACAGGTCCTGGGGTGTCAGGGCAGGGTCGCAGGCAAGTATGTCGTGAATCTCATCCTCGTCCTCGTAGCGGGATACGTATTCCGTCGCCCGGGTATGGGGATAGACATCCGTACACCCCTCTATGACATGCTCCACGAAGGACAGGCATTTTTGCAGGTCTTTCTTGACGGTTATCTCCTCGTCCGAATGAGGGTTGTAATAGCCGCAGCTCAGGTTGACACAGCTGACACTGAGGCTGTTCTCTTTCAATGCCAGCACATCGGTCATCATTCCGTTCTGTTCGGAATATCCCCATTTTTCCGGTTCCGCCGCTTCAAGGAACTCTTCCGAGCAGAGCTCCGAACAGCCTATGTTCGTAATCAGGTCGGAATGCCCCTTCCGGTCCGGCTGGATGACAAAGCGCACATTGTCAAAAAAAGGCATGTACGCTTCCGTACTGCCCCTGCATCCAGTTTCCTCTTCCCTGAAAAATACGACTTTGAGCGCATCGTATTTTTTCAGGCATTCCAGACAGATGAATATGCCGTTCTTGTCATCCGCCCCCAGGTTTTCGAACCGCTTTTTCCCGGGTGAGAAGCCGAAAATGATGTCCCTTGTCTCGACGGCCCTGAAATCCTTTGAGCGGTTGCAGTGCGCCACCTGGTCGATATGGCTTACCAGGCAGGGATAGGTGTCACTTTCCCCCTTTACCGCATACAGGTTCCCGTAGCGGTCCCGTGTGAGGGCTACCCGGCCGGGAAGTGTCCTGATATAGGCGGAAAGAAACTTTATCATTTCCTGTTCCTTTCCGCTCGGGCTGTAGATGTTATACAGCCGCTTCAACAGTTGCGTATTCATTCTGTGTCACTTTTATAAGTTTGTAACCGTACGGAAGATTTGTGGCCGTATCTATCTCGTTGAAGACGGCATTGTCAAACTCCCAGGCTTCTTCATCTTTCAGCAGGCCGCATAGCGTGTCCACAGCGATGGTCTTCTCTTCGTACTTTTTGGTCAATGTATTCCATATATGAATCCGGGTCACATCCGTACCGTCTTCATACCATTTGTCATCGTACTCCGAATAATGCCAGTTCTTCTGTCTGAATTCATCCTCGGCTTTCTCCTGACATTGTTCACTGCAATAGTACTGTCCGGTTATGTCCGAATACCTTGCATCGTTGTCAAGGACGGACGCTCCGCATTTGTCACAGCGTGTGCAGTCGTCCTCGTGGTGGTACTCGTCCAGCAGGCCTATGTAGATGAAACCTTCCAGATTGTTTGAGTCCACATTTATTTCCCTGCCGTGCAGGTGGCAGAGCGTGGTTTCCCTGCAATAGCACCGGTGGTATTCGTCCCATTCCTGCTCCTCGTCCTCGTCATCTTCATCACTGTCCCCGTAAAGGTTAAGGTCCGTTGTGTCAAGTTCGTAGGTATATTCCGCATGGGGATAATTGTATGCCTTGTCCCGGTTGTAGCAATACCATTTGAAGGAGTCCTGATAGGAAAGTGTGTCTTTCTCACCCAGAATGCAGTCTATTTCGAACTGTCTGTCGGAAAGCGAGCTTCCGTCAATGGCTACAAACGCATTCGCCTCGTTGCATGAGGCACCCACAATCTTATAGCCGTCGATATGTCCGCCTTGGATCAGTTTGTCAACAAGCAGCCGTTTGAGGACATCGTTTCCATCGGAGGAATACTGCCTTTCCAACAGTCTCCATTTTTTGCCGTCCTGGTCTGTGACGTCGGTGAACAGTATGGCCCTTGCCAGTACGTATCCCTGCTTGTCCGTGATATAGGCGGCTTTGGCCTTTACCGCATCCCGGTAGAATATGTCTCTTTCTCTGTCTGTCATGCATGAGTTGAAGTTTCCCCTGCATTCATTGCTGCTGTAGATTTTCCTGAAGTTATCGTTCACATAAAGTTCGGCCACGTCGGGTGTGTGTCCGTAGGTATAGGTGCACCACCGTTGTGTGAACACGTCCCCTGAAATCCAGTTCAATACGCTTGGTGACAGGATTTTTCCTATCCTGGTTTCGAGTATGAGTTCCCTCATGAATTTTCCGGACTTCATTTTGAATACCCGGTTTCTTTCCACGTTGACATAGCGGACAGAATTCTTGTCCAGGTCATCGCATATCCCTTTGGATTCATCCGTCCTGTACCTGGCTGACCTGTAAACCTCTCCGATGAGTTCGACCTCATTGGAAAGCCGGTCATCCTCCATACCGGATTTCCTGACCGCTTCGGCTACTTTCTTCTGCAAGTCGGCCATATCCTCTACGTACAACAGGGTATAGTCGTTCTGTTTCACGCAATAATCGAGCAGAAGCGGATTTTTTAGGTGTCCGAGCAGGATTCTGTTTTTCCTGACCGTCGTGCCGTTGTTTCTGCTTTCAAGTCCGAAACGGTGCTTGAAGTCTTCATAACCGTTCAATTTATAGTATAGCATGGCATTATGTTTTTTGATTGTTAATTTATATATCTGCCGGTTATAGCCCGAATGTGGGGATGGGACCGGCTTGAAGTCCTCCTTGCCTATGACTTCACAATAGAGTCATATAGCATGAAAATGGAGATGGTAGTCCAGATTATGAGGAACAGTCTGTGAATTTTCAAAAGATAACCGTCCAGTATGGGATACACCTCATTCCAGAAGCGGTGTTTTGGGGATGGGACGGCTATGCCTTTCCGTACCTTGTTTTTGTACATCCTGTGGAAAATATTTCCGACAATACCTGTTGTCGAGGTGATGGTCACTATGATTGCTGCCATCAGATATAAAGATTTTATGTCCATATTTTTTTAATTTGATGTATGTACTGTTGTGGATACGATACTGTCTGTCCGGTTTATCGGGGGCAGATAGTCAATGATGGTGGAAAGATGCCCGGCAAAGACCTCTTCCGGTTGGAATCTTGCTTCTTCTCCATATTCTTTTTCGACCCCGCATAGTTTCAGCATGCCTTTTCGGATATATACCTTGTAGATTCTCACATCAGCCGGAGCCGGTATGATGCCGTTCAGGTTGACGGCGATGACAGGATGTTCCGGATTTCGTAGATCCCATTCATAAATTCCTCCGTGCAGTTCCACCGCGGCTTGCAGTTCTTTGTATTCTTCGGTTTTGATGGCCCTTATCCGGGCGAAAAAATCTGTATGTTGCATGGAATTATGTTTTATGATTTCTGGAATTTGTTAAAACAGGAAATATCTTCCTGTCGTGCAGGGATTATGACATCAGCCTGTTTGATTTTACCGGGTATGAGGTCATCCATATAGGCCCAGCGTTTGACTTTGAATGCTTTGACCGTATCGTACCATTTTTCAGGATGAAACTTTACGGTCCTGCATCTGCCGGTTGCATCTTCTGCCAGTATGTCCTTTTCCATGGCAGGAGGTTCTTTTACATCATGCCACAACAGGGATATGGCATCATTCAGACCGTCCTTGTACGCATCAATGGCGATTCCGATTGCAGTGTCATCATATTCTTTCATTTTTTCATCAATAAGATATATTGCATACTTTTGTATGCTTTCTTCGTATTCTTTTTTCATGACAGACGTGGATTGTTGTTCTGAATATTGTCCGTTGATTCTCTCTATCAGTTCGGTATCGGTGAGGGAGTGCAGCTCTTGTCCGGAACAGAAAGGACAGATGCTTCCCAGCAGTTCGTTTGCTGTGGCATCCAGATTCCTGACGCCTTCTTCCAGCGCTTTTTCCAGTCTTTCGGTTGCTATAAGGTATTTACCGTGGTCATTCCTGATGATGCGTAATGGAAACCGCTCTTCACGGTAAACAAATTCTTTTATCGTATGCTCCTGCCCGGTGGAGTTTAGGAATATGCTTCCGAATTGTTCCGGCGAAAGCTCTTTGAGACGTTCCGGGTTGAACCTGAACATCCTGAAGCCTTGATATTCGTGTTCTGTAGGTTCGGCAATCCTGTTACGGACAAGGAAGTCATACACATGCCTGTTGCAGTCCCGGCTGTCCACATACGCATGGAATGATGGCAGGGCATTGCAGTTGACGGTGATGTCCGTATAGGTTTCCCAACATTCAGGAGATTCACCGGAAATCTTTTCCAATCCTACATATAGGTTGTCATTATCCGCATAGGTGGCAAGGACCAGTCTGACCACGATGTTTTCCACCGGTTCGGTGGCGGTTTTCCAGTACAGTTTGTTGTCTGTCTTCATGATGTCTTATATTTTTAAGTGGGGAATATGGAGGAACTTGTCTCCGTATTCCCCGGTTGGACTTATGATTTGATGTTTGCGGTTTCCCGTGTGGACTCCCTCTTTACCGTCCTCAGTCTTTTCAGAAGATATAGAAAGTATTCACGGTCATAGATGCGGAAGAGAAACTCCCCGGCCGTTTCCTTTATCCGTCCGACAAAGGTGACTGATTCCCTGTTCCGGGGGTATTGGAAGAAATGTTCATCGGAAATCAGGGTAAGTTTGTTACGGGAGACCTCTGTAAACAATTCCTCGGGTGTCTCATACTTTCCTTTTCCTTTATAAAACAGGTAATGGTTTTTACGGAGGCTTTTTAATGTACAGGCCATGTCCGTCCTTGCCTGCCTGCTGTCGGATCCGATGATGAGGTTGCAGATGAAGACCGGCTGTTTTCCTTCCAGCGAGAAGTAATAGGATGTTAATCCTGCATTGTCCGGTCTGTCTTTCAGGATTGCAGCTTTCCGGTTGACGGTTTCCATGTGCCGGGCAATCTGTCTGTCCAGTTCTGTCCGGGAAGTATACTCGGAACGCAGTCCTTTGAAATATCTGCCTTTCCTTGTAAAACAGAATGTATATACTTCTCCATAATATGGTTCTCCGACGAAAAAGGAGTCTTTCTCCAAACGTATGGGAGGCAGGACATCCATCAGGTCATGGTATTCTTCTTTTGTGATTTCACTGAACGGTGCGGACAGTGCCTGAAGGTAAAGGTGCAGCATCTTGTCAATCCTTTGACGGGTGACGGATGTCAGGTACGGGTTGTTTTCCCGTACACGCATCTCTTCAAGCGTTTCTCCACCAAAATCACTTCGGAATCCGTCTGTCATGAAGGTCAGGCATGTCCCGTCGAAGTAACGTGAATCGACAATATATCTGGATTGGTCATTCATGGCTGTAAGGTTTGAAGGTTCAACACTCTTTTGGCGGCAGACAGGGCATGAGGTGTCAGCTGGCGCTGCCATGCCTTGTTTTTGGGTGACCACCGGAAACCGGAGGTTTTCAGCTCTTTCCGTTTGTCGTCTTCCGGAATCCTGTCAAAAAGTATTTGCAGCCGGTTTTTCCCGTAATTCCAGACCAGCGTTCCTCCCTCAAAGGCAAGCTCCCTGTTTTCCTGCCCTTTGACAATATTCAGTTTTTCCCTTATCTCCCGTGCCGTTTCCGGCAGGGTAAAGAATTTGTTCCGTGGAGTGATGATGGGCTTCTTCACCCTTGTGTTGTATTCGGAAATGAACTCCACGGCTTTCTGCACGATTTCCACTTCTCCGTGACCGGCATAGGTACTGACCTTGTTGAGGATGCTGCTGACGAAAAGGGCGCGGTTGTATCCTCTGCATTTGCCCGTGTCAAGTTCATGGATGGTATCCGCACTGCTTTCAATGTCCCGCTTCAGGGAAAGCCAGGCCTTTTCCTGTTTCTCTTCTTCGGGAAGCTTTTCTTCCTTTGTACGTTCCATCGTTTTCAAAATCCTGTCCCGCCATCTCCGCAGTTCCTCGTATCTGTTCTGGTAAGTCCGGTTGGCTTTCTCATGTTTGTATACGTTGAATCCGCTTCTTCCGGTAACCATCGGGCTGGCGCACCGGGCAAGGGCGGAAAGCTGTGCGGCAAATTTCTGTTTATAGGCGGTGATGTATTCCTCATGCCTTTCTGCCGGTATTCTCTTCAGGTCATCGTGAATCTCTTTCTCGTAAATCATGATGTCCGATTCTCCCCGTATGTCCGGATCGAAGGAACTCCATCTGTAGGCGTTACAGGCGGCTTCCCACAGGTCTTCCAGATAGCCGGGATATTTGAACTCCGTCACTTCCCAGTCCTTGAAGTCTGCCGGCCGCAGTTCTTTTTCATCTTCCGGCTTTCCTGAAAAATGTACGAAACTTTCCATGCCGAGGTGCTTTTTCCTGAAATGGAAAGGAACGGGCGGCTCCGTACTTTCCTTTTTGCGAATCATGGCAACCCGGTGCGCATTCTTTGCTGTCAGTGGTTGGGATTCCACCAATTGCATGTCTCTTTCTGTCTGAGTCATAATCTTAATCTTTTGATTAAACATGACCGGCTCTATGAGCCGGTATTTCTATTTCTTACATGCTTTCAAATTGCCTTCTGCCTTGATTGCGCAAGGCTTGGCGGAAAAAAATACCGGAGCGAAGCGAGGATGATTTTTTTCCAGCCAACCGCCCAAAGGGCGGTCGCCTTGCCCAATCAAAGGCGGAAGGCTACCTTTGCAAGTAAGAAGTAGAAATATCTTTTTCACAGAAAAAAAGCTATCCCGTTATAAACGGAATAGCTTTAATCAATTGGTTGTACCTGAATTACTGCGCCAGTGCATTTTTCACATTGTCCATGGCCTCTTTCAAACTGGGGTTCAGTACCCGTGCATAGTGTTGCGTCATTCTTGTTGAGGCATGTCCCAGCATGACTGACACGTCTTGTAGCGGAACCTTATTTGCCAGCGTAATGGTGGTTGCGAATGTGTGCCTTGCCGTGTGTGTGGTCAGGTTCTTTCTGATATTGCACAGGTCAGCGATTTCCTTCAAATAACTGTTCATGCGTTGATTGCATATGACAGGCAGGCAGAGGCTTTTTTTCCGGCATATGGGATGTTCCTCGTATTTTTTGAGGATGGCAAGCGGAACCGGCAGTAGGGGGATGTTGCAGACAGAAGATGCCCGGTGTCTGCGCTCCAGTTTTACACGTCCTTTTCTGATCCACCAGTCACCGTTGTTGTCCTGTACGAGGTTGTCTTTTGTCAGTGTGGACACATCGGCGAAGGCCAGCCCGGTGAAGGCGGCGAAGACAAAGATGTCGCGTACCAGTGCCAGTCGGGGGATGGTGAATTCTTTCTCCATGATGCTTTTCAGTTCCGGATAGGTCAGGAATACGGGATCGGTTTCGTCCTGTGCCATCTTGTATCCGTAGAACGGATCCTTGCGCATCCATTCTTTGGCCAGGGCCATGTTTGTAATACGCTTGAAGCATTTCATATAACGGACAATGGTGTTCCGGCAAAGGCCGGCTTCCGTTTTCAGGAAAAGGTCAAACGTGGCAATAAAATCGGAATTCAATTCATGGAACGTAATGTCTTCTTTCCCGTAAAAGTCAGGAATGGCCTTTTGCAGCTTTTTCATCACGTTGATGTAACGGTTGATGGTTACAGGCGCATAATCTATGTTTACTGCCTTTTTCATTTTTTCTATTTCTTCGTTCATAGTACCGAGCAGGGTACGCATTTCCGTCTCTTTTCCGAATACCCGTTTCAGAAGAAGTTTGGGCGTGATCAGTGCAAGTTCGAGCATCAGTTCCTTGTGTTTCTGCAAAGCCAAAGCACTGAGTTCTGCGATGTAAGCGTTCAGTTCTTTGGCAGTCCTGTCCTTTCCCTTGCTGCATCCTTTGGCGGAATCCCATTGTTTTGGCAGAACGCTCCGCTGTATTCTGGCCTCTTCGTAATGCCCGTCAATGGTTATACGCATAAGAATGGGTGCCTCACCGTTTTTCAGAAGTTTTGTCTTCAGAATGAAGAACAGGATGTTCATTGTTCCTTGTTTCATACTCGTTTCCTTTTAGTTGTTGGACATGTTTTACTTTGTCAACCGGAAAGGGGTGGAAGGGACGTCTTTTCGGTGGTTTTTTTATTTGAAGGATATGAAAACCACCGAATTTTTCCGGGAAAACCATCGGAATAGGAAAAACGGAATTTCCTTTGGAAATTTATATTTCCGGGATACGGCGTTTTTTTCTTTTCGTCCGATCTCTTTTTCACCACATTCAAGCAGGCCTGCAAAAGTACTCTTTAGCGCCTGAAAGATGATTGTGTAAATAGTTGAAAATAAGTGAAGTATAAAGCTGGTGGTGGCTTTTTTAAAGGGGGTGTGAAAAACCACCGAATGGGACATTTTTAAATTCTTAAATCTGCATTTTTTTGTAGGTGACAGAAATAAAAAATCCCCCGAAATTGCTGAATTTCAGAGGATTTCAAGAGTGAAAAGTTCTTTCGAGTGGTGCCACCAGGAATCGAACCGGGGACACAAGGATTTTCAGTCCTTTGCTCTACCAACTGAGCTATGGCACCATTGTTTCTTGTTTGCGGTTGCAAAGATAGATAAAGTTTTCTAATCTTGCAAATATTATATAAAGAAAAAATGCTGATAATAAATAAAATGCTTATTATCAGCATTTTGTAGTGGGAATTATTTTTCTTTTAATGGATTCCAACCTTGTGCTTTTAACTCAAATTCTTGTCCGTCGCGAGTGACGAGGGCGCAACCCAACTCCGGTTTGGTGATGTGCCCAATGACTTTTACGCCTTTCATGGTCGAAACCTTTTCGTGATCAGTCAAGGGAACAGTGAAGAGGAGTTCATAATCTTCGCCACCATTTAATGCACAGGTAGTGACATTCATATTGAGTTCTTCTGCCATTACAGCCGTCTGATAGTCAATGGGAATACGCTCCTCATAAACGCGGCAGCCGGTATCGCTTTGTGAACAAATATGCAATAGTTCGGAAGAAAGTCCGTCCGAAATATCCATCATGGCAGTTGGTTTTACTCCTGCTTGGGCAAGTTCTTCAATGATATCTTTACGCGCCTCCGGTTTAAGTTGGCGCTCTAATATGTACTCCTTGCCGGAGAAATCGGGATTGGCTTCTTTTTGGTCCTGGAACACTGCTTTTTCGCGTTCCAGCAGTTGCAGACCCATATAGGCGGCCCCTAAATCACCACTGACGCAAATCAAATCTGTGTCATGCGCTCCATTGCGGTAAACCACTTTGTTTTTGTCAGCCTCGCCAATGCAGGTGATACTGATTGCCAATCCTGTGACTGATGATGTGGTATCTCCTCCCACAATATCTACATTGTGTAGTTGGCAGGCCAGCTTCAAACCATCATAGAACTGCTCTAAATCTTCTATGCAGAAGCGTTTGGATACAGCTAGCGATACTGTTATCTGCTTGGGAGTTCCATTCATGGCATAAATGTCTGAGAAGTTTACAATGGCTGATTTATATCCAAGATGCTTTAATGGTGTATAAATCAGGTCAAAGTGTACTCCTTCCATCAGAAGATCGGTAGTAACCAATACCTCTTTGTTCTTAAATTCGAGGACGGCTGCATCGTCTCCCACACCGTATTTGGTTTCGGGATTCTTTAGTTCAATATTCTGAGTCAGATGTTTGATGAGGCCGAACTCCCCCAAGGTTGCAATTTCTGTTCTATTTGTTTCTTGCATATTCTTTTTTTAAGCTCTGTTAATGAGTTCGCGCATAATGGTTGTCATCCGTGGCTGTGCTTCATCTGCCGCCTTCTGGACTTCTTCGTGGGAAACCTCCACTATTTTGCCTTCCACGCCGAGGTCGGTGATAACTGAAACTCCAAACACTTTAATGCCGCAATGGTTTGCAACAATAACTTCGGGGACAGTAGACATGCCCACAGCATCAGCTCCCAGGATATGGAACATTTTATATTCTGCCGGAGTTTCAAAAGTCGGTCCTTGTGTACCGATATATACTCCTTGCTGCACTTTGATGCCCTTTTCTTTGGCTATTTCCAATGCTTTGTTGATAAGCTCTTTAGAGTAGGCTTCGCTCATGTCCGGGAAACGGGGACCATATTCGATATTCTTTCCGTGCAGCGGATGTTCGGGGAAGAAGTTGATATGATCTCTGATAATCATTAGGTCACCGATTTCAAAAGCAGGATTAGTTCCGCCGGCAGCGTTGGATACAAATAGTGTTTTGATACCTAATTCGCGCATTACACGTACCGGGAAAGTAACTTCTTTCATTGAATATCCTTCATAGAAATGGAAACGTCCCTGCATGGCCATGATGTCTTTGTCTCCCAATTTGCCAAAGATTAGTTTGCCACTGTGACCTTCTACTGTTGATACGGGAAAATTAGGAATGTCTTTATAACTTATTTCATATTTATCGGTAATTTCGTGTACCAAACTTCCTAGACCTGTGCCCAAAATAATTGCTGTCTCGGGATTAGTATGCATCTTTTCTTTCAGAAAGGCTGCGGTTTCTTGGATTTTTTCTAACATATTCGGTTATATTTAAGTTGAATAATTCTTGTTGGTCATGTAAAAAGCTCACCTCTATCGGGAGTACATAGATAAATGGTTTGATGCTTTCGTCCAGCAATGGATGGGATGACAGTCTCACCGCATCCTTTTCTGTGGTGATAATCATTCGTTTGCCTTCCGGCAGTTGTCTGAAACGGCTTTTTATGATTTCCATGTCTTGGGGTGTGAAGTCATGGTGGTCACTAAATGTCAATGGATTGATATGTTCGTTATAAGGGCTTAAGTCATGGATTAACTTAGCCGGAGATGCAATTCCGGTAACGAGCAATATATGTACATCTTTATGAATGTTGGCGATTGGATACTCTTTTCCCTGTCGGGTGATAGGGTATAATTTGCCATAATTCAGGGTTGTGAAGTAAAGTTGTTGATAAGGATATAATCCCATCTGTTTACGCAACACCCGCACATCCATAGGAGTTATATCCTTGGGACATTTGGTTATTATCACGATATGAGCACGGTTCTTGCCTTTTTCGGGTTCGCGCATTCGTCCTGCCGGTAATAAAGCATCTTCGCAGATAGGTCGGTGATAGTCCACTAGAAGAATATTCATTCCCGGTTTCACATAGCGATGTTGAAAAGCATCATCCAATATTACGACTTCGGTTCCGGGGGCGGTATATCCGTTGCATAGCTCCTCGATACCGTGACAACGGTCACGGTCTACTGCCATATAGATATCGGGAAATTTCTGTTTCATTTGAAATGGCTCATCACCTATGATATTTACGGGAGTATTCGGTTGGGCCAATACGAAGCCTTTTGATTTTCGTTTATACCCCCGGCTTAGGACTGCCACTTTATAATTGGGTTTCAATAACTTTATCAGATATTCGGTATGAGGCGTCTTTCCGGTACCTCCTACGGTAATGTTGCCTACCGAGATTACCGGAATATCAAAGCTTTTTTCTTTGTATATTCCCCAATCAAATAGTCTGTTACGTATCCATACGCCGGCTCCGTAAAGCCACGAAACCGGGTATAGCCACTTATGTATTTTGATAAAGTTATTCTCCATTAAAAGTTATTTAATATTCAATTCGAATGGCATACGTGCCTGTACAGGATTGATTTCTTTCAGGTTTTGTAATATTTCAAAATAGCTGTAGAAACTGCCCATATATTCTTTCATCTGACTGTTGACATAGTGCTTGCGCTGGCTGTTCAGTAGATTCATGAAGAGACTTTCTTTTTCAGGATAACTGATAATAGTGTAGTTCTCTACGTTTGCTCGTTTTGCGGCTGCTGCTAATGCGTCATCTATGCCTCCCAATTTATCTACTAACCCCAAGCCGACGGCCATTTCGCCCGTCCACACTCGTCCTTCAGCTATTTTTTCAATATCTGCTGCTGACATATTTCTTCCTTCGGCACAACGGTTTACGAATAACTTATACCCGTTGTTGATATAATTTTGAAGTGCTTCCTGTTCGGCGTTGTTGAACGGACGCGTTGCGAGTGGACCGAAACCGGCTCCCATATCGGCCATTTTATTAGTTTTTACTACATCGAAATCTAGCCCTAGTTTGTCTTTGAATAACTTCTCTCCCGAAGGAATCATTCCGAAGATACCGATGGAGCCGGTTAGAGTTGTCGGGTCTGCAAAGATAGAATCTGCGGCGCAAGAGATGTAATAACCGCCTGATGCTGCATAATCCCCCATAGAGACGATAACCGGTTTCTTTTCTTTCAGGCGTACTACTTCGCGCCATATCTGTTCGGAAGCATAAGCACTTCCACCCGGAGAGTTTACGCGCAGAACAACTGCTTTTACATTGTTGTCATCGCGCAACCTGCGTAAGTCCCGTGTCATCTTCTGACCGTCAATGACTTCTTCGGTAGAATTGGAGGAAGCAGCATCTAAAATCTCTCCTGATGCATAATATACGGCAACAACGTTTCCACTTTTATCCTTGGGGACATTCTTTTTTACATTTATCATATCTTCAAGGAAAAGGCTGTTTAAGCTCTGGTCTTCTTTCCGTCCGGTCAGTTGTTTCAAATAAGCGATCATTTCGTCTTTATATAACACTGAGTCGGCCAGTCCGCATTTGATATATTCTTCTGCCTGACAGAGATCCATGCATTGGTCTGCATAAGCATTAAGTGAGTCTTTAGAAATGTTGCGTGACACTGAAACATCATCTAATAATTGATTCCATATAGAGTTTAAGAATACGGTGACTTGCTCACGGTTGGCGGGGCTCATTTCGGTAGCGATAAATGGTTCTACAGCCGATTTATAAGTGCCTACCTTGAAAACCTGTACATCAATGCCCAGTTTATCCAGTAAATCTTTAAAGAAGACAGGTTGGGATGCCAGCCCGTGCCATGAAATGTTTCCTTGAGGATTGATGATTACCTTATCTGCAACACTTGCCAGATAATACATACCTTGTGTATATTGGTCTGCGTATGCTACGATAAATTTACCGCTTTCCTTGAAGTCTTGAAGTGCGTTGCGTATTTCTTCCAATGATGCAAAAGAAGTAGCCAGATAAGATGGTTGGATATAGATGCCTTTAATCTTGTCGTTTTCTTTGGCTTTTTTGATGGAGGATAAAATGTCATTTAGTCCATAAGAACCATTGCCGTCTCCCATTATTTGTTGAAATGGGTTTTCCTGTACACGTTCTGATAAGTTGCCTTTCAAGTCAAGAACGAAGACCGAGTTGTCTTTTACTATGGTTTCAGAGTCTGATGAGGCTACCATGCCTACTACTGTGATAAGGCCCAGTATGGTGAGCACTATACCTGCTAAAATGACGCCTATCAAACTAGCCAATGTAAATTTAAGAAAATCTTTCATTGAATGTGTTGTTTATAATGTTAATAATTAGCTAACAAAAATAGTTGATTGTATTGAAAAAAGCAAAGAAAGTGAACTTCTTTTGCTGTATGCTTGTTTATATAGGTAAAATAACTCATAATAAATATGCTAAATATGACAAAGAAATTCAAGGATGCCATAAAGAGCCGCCGTACTTTTTATCAGATAGACAATAAATCCACGTTGTCTGAAAAAGAATTGTTGGATTTGATTCGTTTTGCTGTCGAATATGTCCCTTCAGCGTTCAATTCACAAACCACACGTGTTGTTTTATTAACAGGGGAAGCTCATCAAAAGTTGTGGAATATCGTAAAAAATACTTTGCGTAAGCGGATTTCTGTGGAAGCTTTTGCTAAAACGGAACAGAAAATAGATGGTAGTTTCTCTTGTGGATATGGAACGATTCTATATTTTGAGGATATGTCTGTTGTTCATGCTTTGCAGGAACAGTTTCCCACTTATAAAGATAATTTCCCTCTTTGGGCGGAGCAGGCCGATGCTATGCATCAATTTGTCATTTGGACTATGTTAGAGGATGCCGGAATGGGAGCTTCTCTGCAACATTATAATCCGTTGGTAGATGATGAAGTGCGTGCAGCATGGAATTTGCCTTTGCATTGGAAGTTAATAGCACAGATGCCTTTCGGAGTTCCTGTGACCCGGCCCGGATCGAAAGAAGTGATGCCTTTGGATGAGCGTGTATTTGCTTTTAACGACTAAATTTTTCTTATTCTGCTTGGCTCGTTAGGGGAAAATCAGCATCTTTGCGTATTATAAATACAAAGATGCATTATGAAAAAACTTTTATCGCTTCCTCCTAATTTGGTGGATTTTTTTTATGATATAGAAAAGGCTGATCGTGATGAATGGTTTTGTACTTCCGATCCTATTGGTAGTAAATTGGGGTCGGGAGGAGGAACGGCTTGGCTGCTTGAGGCATGCAAACAACATATTGCGCCCGATAAAGACTTTTTGGAATGGCTGAGGGAAGAAAAAAGAATATTGTTGCATGCCGGCGGACAGAGTCGGCGTTTGCCCGGATATGCTCCGTCAGGTAAAATATTAACGCCTATTCCTGTCTTTAGATGGGCGAGGGGGCAGCGCTTGGAACAAAATCTGCTCTCACTTCAGCTTCCTTTATATGAACAAATAATGGAGAAGGCTCCGGCTTCTCTGCGCACATTGATAGCCAGCGGAGATGTGTATATACGTGCGGGTCAACCTCTTCAGGATATTCCTGATGTTGATGTTGTGTGCTATGGGCTTTGGGTGGACCCCAATTTGGCAAAGAATCACGGGGTGTTTGTTTCTTCGCGTAGTAATCCCGATAAATTGGACTTTATGCTTCAGAAACCTTCGGTCGAGGAGTTGGGAAAACTGATGCAAACTCACTTGTTCCTGATGGATATCGGTATTTGGTTGCTGAGTGATCGGGCTGTTGATTTGTTGATAAAACGTTCTAAAAAAGGAGGTGAACTCTCATATTACGATATGTATTCCGAGTTCGGACTGACCTTGGGTGAACATCCGCGTATTGCAGATGAAGAATTGAATGGGTTGAGTGTGGCTATCCTGCCGTTGCCCGGAGGTGAGTTTTATCATTATGGAACAAGCAGGGAATTAATCTCTTCCACGTTGGCTGTTCAGAATTTGGTGAACGACCAGCGTGAAATCATGCATCGTAAGGTGAAACCTCATCCGGCTATGTTTGTGCAGAATGCTGATGTCGCATATCGTCTTACTGCTGACAATTCTGAAATCTGGATAGAAAACAGCTGTGTGGGCAAGGAGTGGAACATTCGTCAACAGACAATTATAACAGGGGTTCCGACTAATGACTGGAAACTCAATGTGCCGTCGGGGGTATGTATTGATGTGGTACCTTTGGGAGAGGCTGAGTACGTAGCTCGCCCCTATGGATTTAATGATACCTTTAAAGGAGCATTGACAGAGGAAAGGACTATTTATCAGGGAATTTCGGTGCGTGAATGGCTTTCTTGTCGCAAAGTAGCAGTTGAAGAGATAGACGGTGCTCACGATTTGCAGGCTGCCCGTTTATTTCCTGTTTGCTCTACAATAGAAGAGCTGGGGCTGGTAATGCGTTGGATGATTTCCGAACCCGAACTTCAGGAAGGTAAGGAAATATGGAAACGTTCTCGCCGGTTGTCGGCCGATGAGATTTCCGCTTATGCCAATCTTCGTCGTTTGGCTGCCCAGCGTGATTCCTTTCGGGTTATGAACTGGCCTGTGTTGGCTCGTAATTATGAACGTAGTGTTTTTTATCAGTTGAATTTGGATGATGCTGCTCATGAATTTGCCATTCATCATTTGGAATTGCCGGATGCATTGCCGCTTTCTGCGCCATTGATGACCCGGATAAGCGACAATATGTTTCGGGCCAGGGTGCAGCAGTTCAGTGGTAAAACCTATACGGAGTATGAAAGAAGGGCCTTTGGGTTGATGCGTGAAGGTTTGACGGCAGCTGCATTGGCAAAAAAACAGCAGCCTCATTTATCGGTTTATTCCGATCAGATAGTATGGGGAAGGAGTCCGGTTCGTATTGATTTGGCAGGCGGATGGACAGATACTCCTCCTTATTGTTTGAATGAAGGCGGAAATGTAGTGAATATTGCTATTGAACTGAATGGACAGCCTCCTTTGCAGGTTTATGTAAAGCCTTGTAAAGAATATAAGATTATTTTACGTTCTATAGACTTGGGAGCAATAGAAACTGTTACTACCTATGAAGAACTGAGTGACTTTATGCAAGTTGGTTCTCCTTTTTCTATTCCTAAAGCGGCTTTGGTGCTGGCTGGTTTCCAACCGGAATTCTCGGCAGATGTTTATGTTACATTGGAGGAGCAGCTCAAGGCGTTTGGCTCAGGTATTGAAATCACGTTATTGTCGGCTATTCCTGCAGGTTCCGGTTTGGGTACTAGTTCTATTTTAGCTTCTACGGTGCTTGGCGCGGTATCCGATTTCTGTGGCTTGAAGTGGGATAAGAATGAAATATGCAACCGTACTCTGATTTTGGAACAATTGCTTACTACGGGAGGTGGTTGGCAAGACCAATATGGAGGTGTCCTTCGTGGTGTTAAGCTTCTTCAAACTCATGCCGGTATGGAGCAAAGTCCGTTGGTTCGTTGGTTGCCTGATTATTTGTTTACGGGTAGTGAATATCAGAAGTGTCATCTGTTGTATTATACTGGTATCACTCGCACTGCTAAGGGAATTTTGGCTGAGATTGTACGTAGTATGTTCCTTAACTCTACAGAACATCTTGCACTGTTGGGAAGCATGAAGAGTCATGCATTTGATTTATATGAAGCTATCCAACGTGGAAACTTCGATGAAATGGGGCGTTTGGTGGGTAAAAGCTGGAAGCAGAATCAGGCTCTTGATTCGGGAACTAATCCTGCGTCGGTTGAGGCTATCATTCGTCAGATTGATGATTACTGTTTAGGTTATAAGTTGCCTGGAGCAGGTGGAGGAGGTTATCTTTATATGGTAGCCAAAGACCCCGAAGCTGCCGTTAAAATCAGAGCAATATTGACTCAAAATCCGCCTAACAGTTGTGCTCGTTTTGTTGATATGACATTGTCTGACAAAGGATTGCAGGTTAGTCGCAGTTAGACTGGTAAGTTGTATGGCTGGGTAATTGCCTTTTGATATTTTCTTTGGGAGTGTGTCAAAACGTGGATAATGCCGTCGTTTAGTTTGTAGGGACGAGGTTTGCTCGTCCGAAAACAGTTTACTTTGTGTTTTCGGGCAGGCAACCCCTGCCCCTACAGCTGAGATTGGATAGGCCGGTTTAGTTTTGATACACTCCCATTTTAATAAAACTCTTATCTTCAGACAGTGTGTTATTGCTAACCACTCTTGGCACTGCTTCAATCCTTATGCGGATTGCTTCGTTTCGTACCTTCCTTTCTCCTTTTATTATTCGTTAAAACGCCCTGTTGATGAGGCTCCGCTAATGAATGGATGTCTTGTTCTCACTCTTTCAGCCTCCTTTCATTCGTAAAACATCTTCCGACAGACAAAGGCTGAAGGCAGATTGTGAAGGGACTTGGGAAGCACGGCTGAAGGGAGGATGAGGGGATGTTCTTTCATTATTAACCGGCTGATTATCCGCATGTTTTGATAAAAATGTAAGGATGAACGGGAAAGAAGTAATGACCGACTTGGTGGGGAGAGGTGTAATCTGCTCTTACATAAAAAACATGCCGAGCTTTTCTAAAAAGACTTTGATGTTTTTGAAAAAGACTTTGATGTTTTTTAAAAATATCAAGGTCTTTCTGCAACATGCATCGTGATTTAAAATGTGTACGTACGCATCTGGTTATACATACGTACGTATCGGACTATACATACGGTGCCATCGGGCTACACATATATACGCATCGGTTTACACGTACGTATGTAACTAACTCGAAATATGTAATGTTATTTTAAATATTAAGCAGTTGTGATATAGACGATTAGTTGCCTTCTGTACGTGAAATGTAGTTTCTATTTATTGGGTAGTTTAAAAACAAGGCTGGCGAGAAACAGGTGGAGGCGCTAAGTCTGCCTAGTGCTGTTAGGAACCTTCTTGTCTACCCTTTTACGTGCGCATACATGCGCGCCCGCAATATAATTATGTGTGTTCGATTTTCTTCCAGTTTTGTTGTTTTCAAAAAGTCTTTGTTCTGTATTGTTGTAAATCAGCGTGTTACAAACAAGTTTCAAAAAAGTGTAAGAAAAATCAGATGATATGTTTGGCAGTTAGGTTGAAACCGCCTACCTTTGCACCCGCAATCGAGAGAGATGCGGCACTGAAACAGTGTGTGACTGACTTGGTGAGACAAGCGTAGGAGAGTTTCTCCTTTATAAAGGATTCTGCACCCGATATCTTACCTTAGCCGGGCTAAGGGAGCGAGAAGGGATAAGACCTTTTGGAGCATGCAACCAGCCGCCTGAAAAAAAGTTCAAAAAAACTTTTGAAAACATTTGGTGGTTAAAAATAAATCTCTTACCTTTGCACCCGCTTTTCAAACGAAAGCACATAAAGAAGAGTTCTTTGAAACGATTATAGATAAACAAACAAGTAGTACAAGTCTGCATGTTATATAATATATAATGTGTATGAAAACAGAAACCGTCAATTATAGATTATTGATAGATTTGGTTCTTGAGCAGATTATCAACTTAAGTGTTGAAAAATAATATTTTTACAATGAAGAGTTTGATCCTGGCTCAGGATGAACGCTAGCTACAGGCTTAACACATGCAAGTCGAGGGGCAGCATGGTCTTAGCTTGCTAAGGCCGATGGCGACCGGCGCACGGGTGAGTAACGCGTATCCAACCTGCCTTACACTCTTGGACAGCCTTCTGAAAGGGAGATTAATACAAGATGTTATCATGAGTAAGCATTTTCGCATGATTAAAGGTTTACCGGTGTAAGATGGGGATGCGTTCCATTAGATAGTAGGCGGGGTAACGGCCCACCTAGTCTTCGATGGATAGGGGTTCTGAGAGGAAGGTCCCCCACATTGGAACTGAGACACGGTCCAAACTCCTACGGGAGGCAGCAGTGAGGAATATTGGTCAATGGACGAGAGTCTGAACCAGCCAAGTAGCGTGAAGGATGACTGCCCTATGGGTTGTAAACTTCTTTTATACGGGAATAAAGTGAGGCACGTGTGCCTTTTTGTATGTACCGTATGAATAAGGATCGGCTAACTCCGTGCCAGCAGCCGCGGTAATACGGAGGATCCGAGCGTTATCCGGATTTATTGGGTTTAAAGGGAGCGTAGATGGGTTGTTAAGTCAGTTGTGAAAGTTTGCGGCTCAACCGTAAAATTGCAATTGATACTGGCAGTCTTGAGTACAGTTGAGGTAGGCGGAATTCGTGGTGTAGCGGTGAAATGCTTAGATATCACGAAGAACTCCGAT